>OJUO01000144.1_pt1 | contig 32432 bp, 31 predicted proteins | sample 1600001 | NCBI WGS metagenome assembly OJUO01 (sample SAMN04436614, study PRJEB24849) | human gut metagenome | biome: human gut; feature: NICU; material: stool | host: Homo sapiens | place: USA: Saint Louis, MO | collected 2009-12-11
GTACAGTAATATGGTCATGGTGGCATGACCATATTACTGGGGATCCCTCAGCCCTCAAGGGAGAGGGGATACACTATTACAGCGTATGCTCAGTACGGGCGATAATATCGTCCTGCGCATCCGGCGACAGGGCGGTGAAGAACGCCGAGTAGCCCGCGACGCGCACTACCAGGTCGCGGTACTGGTCCGGGTGTTTCTTCGCTTCCAGCAGCGTTTCGCGCGAGACGATGTTGTACTGAATATGCCAGCCCTTATGCACCTCGAAGAAGGTGCGCAGCAGCACCATCAGCTTCTGGCGATCGCTGTCGTTTTCCAGCGTCGACGGGTTCAGCTTCTGGTTAAGCAGCACGCCGCCAAGAATCGCTTCCGTCGGTAGTTTACCCACGGAGCCAATCACCGCCGTCGGCCCGAGGTGGTCGGTACCGGAAGCCGGGCTGGCCCCTTCCGCCAGAGGGGTATGCGCCTTACGCCCGTCCGGCGTCGCCATGGTCGCTGCGCCAAACGGCACGTTTGCTGAGATAGACGACGTGCCCGCGTAGTAGTTACCCCCAATCGGGCCGCGGCCGTAGCGCGGGTTATGGTACTGCTTCAGCTCTTCAATGTAGGTCTGATAGGCGCGGGTCAGCAGCATATCCACGCTGTCGTCGTCGTTGCCGTACTTCGGCGCGCCGTTGATCAGGCGCTGGCGCAGCTGCTCGTGGGTTAGCCCCTCGAAATCATCTGCCAGCGCCGCCGCCAGCTGCTGCTGGCCGATGACGCCCTGTTCGAACACCAGCTTCTTCACCGCCGCCAGGCTGTTGCCGAGATTGGCGATACCGACCTGTAGGCCGGAAACCCAGTCATACTTCGCGCCGCCCTGCTTGATGCTTTTCGCGCGCTCGATGCAGTCGTCCACCAGCGCCGAGCAGAGAATATCGTGGACGTTCTCCTCCAGCATAGTGTCTACCACGTACTCAATTTCGATGGATTTGCGGGTGTAGTAGCGGATCTGGGTGTCCCACGCCGCCATCACCTCCTCGAAGTTATCGAAGTTACCGGCAGAGAGGGCTTTCTCCTGCGGCAGGAACACCTTGCCGCTGGTGGCGTCGCGGCCGCCTTCCAGCGCGGCCAGCATCACGCGGGCGAAGTTAATAAAGCTCATGCCGGTGCAGCGGTAGCCCCATTTGCCGCCCACCGCGGTTTCGATACAGCCAATGGCCGCGTAGTCGTAGGCGTCGTCGCGTTCAACGCCGAGCTTGATGAATTCCGGAATGACGATTTCGTCGTTGTTAAAGGCCGGCATGCCGAAACCGCAGCGGATCACCTGCACGCAGGCGTCGAGGAAGTCGTTGCTCATGCCGGCGTGGTAGCGCACGCTCAGGTTTGGCTGGGTGGAGCGCAGGCGGCCGCAGGATTCCAGAATGGCGTAGGAGAGCGGGTTGACCGCGTCCATTGGCTCGCCGTTGACCAGCTTCTGGCCGCCGATGGTGACGTTCTGATACAGCGGGCTGCCCGCAGAGGCTTTGGAGTGCGAGCCGGAGCGGATTTTGTTCACCTCCAGCAGCTTCAGCCAGCAGCTGTGCAGCAGCTCGATGGCGTGCTCGCGGTCCAGGCTCTGGTCCAGCTCCACGTCGCGGCGATAGTACGGGTAAAGGTACTGGTCCATACGGGCAAAGGATACGGAGTGACCGTTGGACTCAATTTGCAGGATTAGCTGAATGAAGTAGCACAGCTGTAACGCTTGCCAGAAGGTTTTTGGCGGCTCGTGAGCAATCACGTCGCAGTTTTCTGCCATCGCCAGCAGCTCGTCGCGGCGGCTTTCGCGGGTTTCGCTGGAGGCCATCTCGCGCGCCAGATCGGCGAAGCGTTTGATGTGCAGGCTGACGGCTTCCAGCACAATATCAATGGCTTTCAGGAACTGATCGCCGTGCAGGTCTTCCAGCACCGTCAGGTTGATGCGTGAGCGGCGCTCGGCCACTTTGGCGCGCAGGCCGTCCAGCCCTTTCTCCAGCACCAGCGGGAAGTTCACCGCCAGGTGCGCGTCGCCGGAGGTCATGTTGCCTTCGGCTTTGATGATGCCGGTTTCCAGCAGGCCTTTCTGCTCGTCGGTGAACATGCCGTAGCAGCGATCCTGCACCGTCTGGCCGCGCCACCACGGGCAGATTTCATGCAGAACGCGTTTATTCTCTTCGCTCACCGCAAAGCCCGCGCCCGGGCGATCCGCCAGATCGTCAATCTCTTTCTCAATCCAGGAGACGGTATATTCCGGGAAGATCGGCGCGGCGCGCACTTCGCTGGCCTGGTTACCGATAATCAGCTCATCGTGCTTGATCCAGATGGTACGCTTGGCCAGGTGATGCGCCAGCGCCAGGGCGCGGCGCACCGGGATCGGCTTGTCCATGTGCTGCTGGTACATTTCGGTGTAATGCTGGGCGCGCTCGGTACAGACCGGCGGCTTCACGATATGCACCAGGGCCGTTTTGTGCGCCTTAATGCGCTCGCTGAGGGTGTTGAGATTCAGGGTGGTCATAAGTTTATCCTCGTAAGGTCGCGGTTAACCCTTTCTGGCAGGCGTACTGCTGCGCGAAGTCCAGCAGGGCAGGGTTATCCAGCGGTTTGTCAGGGGCAGAGTAGGGTTGGCCGAGCAGGGTGTATTTGTTCATGCCCAGCGTGTGATACGGCAGAAAATGAATATCGTGGACGCCGAGTTCATCGGCAGCGAAGTTGGTAATGGCGGTAACGGACGCTTCATCGGCGTTAAAGCCCTGGATCAGCGGCACGCGAATGGTGATTGTTTTCCCGGCGGCGGCCAGGCGCTTCAGGTTGTCCAGGATCCGTCTGGCTGAGCCATCAGTCCACTGTTTGAATACGTCACTGTCCACATGCTTCAGGTCCGCCAGGACCAGATCGACATACGGCAGTGAAGGCTCGATATAATGCCAGGGGACGTGAAGGCAGGTTTCAACGGCGGTATGAATGCCTTGTTCATGGCTGGCTTTAAACAGCGCGTGCGCCAGCTCAGAATTCATAAACGGCTCGCCGCCGGAAAGGGTGATCCCGCCGCCGCTGCGGTCGTAGAAGGGCTTGTCTCGCAGCACGGTGGCCATAATCTCCTCCACCTGCTTCTCTTCACCGCAGACGGTAAGCGCCTGGGTCGGACAGCAGTCGGTGAGGGCAGTGAGCGTCTCTTCGTTAAGTTTCTCACGATGAATGACCAGCCCGTTCAGCGCGCGTTCAACATACCCCGGCGCGGCCTGCTGACACAGTTCACAGCCGTCCAGGCACAGACGCGCATCAAATAGCACGTCCCGGCTGCGGGAGCGGCTTTCCGGGTTCTGACACCAGCGACAGCCCAGCGAGCAGCCTTTCAGGAATACCACGGTTCGAATACCTGGGCCGTCGTGGGTGGAGTAACGCTGTATATTGAAGATCATTTTTCTGCCCTCGGGTTACATATGAATATTAAATTACTTTCGAATGAAAGTTATCTTGATATGGGTCAATTCCTGAGCAGGTTTTGCTGTGATAGGGTAAGTGCAGGCTAAATTTGAGGGCGACATCATGGAACTTTATCTCGACACATCTGACGTTGCGGCAGTCAAAAAGCTGGCGCGTATCTTCCCGCTGGCGGGCGTGACCACTAACCCAAGCATTGTGGCGGCGGGTAAAACCCCCCTGGAAGAGCTGCTGCCCGCGCTGCACGACGCGCTGGGCGGCAAGGGCCGGCTGTTCGCTCAGGTGATGGCGAAGACTGCCGAGGGGATGGTGGAAGACGCGCGTAAGCTGCGCGCGATAATCAATGACCTGGTAGTGAAAGTGCCCGTGACCGCTGAAGGGCTGGCGGCGATCAAGATGCTGAAAGCGGAAGGGATCCCGACGCTGGGCACGGCGGTGTACGGTGCCGCGCAGGGGATGTTGTCCGCGCTGGCGGGGGCTGAGTATGTGGCCCCTTACGTGAACCGCGTGGACGCGCAGGGCGGGGACGGGATCCAGACGGTGGTCGAACTGCAACAGTTGCTGACCCTGCACGCGCCGCAGTCAAAGGTGCTGGCCGCGAGCTTTAAAACCCCGCGCCAGGCGCTGGACTGCCTGCTGGCAGGGTGCGAGTCCATCACGCTGCCGCTGGACGTGGCGCAGCAGTTTATTACCTCTCCGGCGGTGGATGCGGCAATTGTGAAGTTTGAGCAGGACTGGCAGGGGGCGTTTGGGCGGACGTCTATTTGATGGGTGTGGCCTGATGCCCTCACCCCAACCCTCTCCCACAGGGAGAGGGAGCAAACACTAAAACGGCAACCTGAAGGTTGCCGTTTGCTTTAACCTTCGCACACCTCACACCCGGGATTACGCATTAGCTTCATCTCGCGAAACTGGCAGGTCATCGCGTCATACATCACGATTTTACCCGCGGCGGGCGTGCCATAGTGCGCCAGCACTTTGATCGCCTCCATGGCCTGCAAGGAACCGATAACGCCAACCAGCGGCGCCATTACGCCCGCCTCGACGCAGGTCAGCGCATTCTCGCCAAACAGACGGCTCAGGCAGCGGTAGCAGGGCTCTCCTTCAGCGTAGGTGAAGACGGTGATTTGCCCCTCCATGCGGATGGCCGCGCCGGAAATCAGCGGCGTTTTATGGGCAAAGCAGCCCGCATTGAGCTGGTTGCGAATGGCGACGTTATCGGTGCAGTCCAGCACCAGGTCATGCCGTGCAATCTGCGCAAACAGCGCGTCGTCATCCAGCATCGCGTCAATCAGGGTGAACTGAACGTTGGGGTTAATGCGCGCCAGCGCCGTGCGTGCTGATTCCACTTTAGGCTGACCGACCGTCGCGTCGCTGTGCAGCGTCTGGCGTTGCAGGTTGGACACCGACACGGTGTCGAAATCCAGCAGCGTCATGCTGCCGACGCCCGCCGCAGCCAGGTATTGCGCCGCCGCGCAGCCCAGCCCGCCCAGACCCACAACCAGCACGCTGGCCGCCTTGAGCGCTTCCTGGCCCTCGAAATCAAACCCGCGCAGCACGATCTGGCGGTTATAGCGCATCATCTCCGGGTCGCTCAGTTCCACCGTCATGTCAGCCTCCGAACAGGTGGTTAAAGCGTTCCACTTCAACCCATTCGCCCGCCTCAACGTGGCCGCGATCGCGCTCCAGCACGATAAAGCAGTTACCCTGACTGAAGGAGCTAAAGATGTGCGAACCCTGATGCCCGGTGGTGCTCACCTCCAGCTCGCCGTCGGCGTTGCGCGCCAGAATGCCGCGCTGGAAATCGAGACGGCCCGGTGATTTTTTGAGGCGCGTTGCCGCCCGCACGCGCACACGTTCCGGCAGCGGGCTGGCATTGTTGCCTGAAAGCTTCGCCAGCAGCGGGATCACCAGCTGGTAGAAGGTCAGCGCGGCAGAGACCGGGTTACCCGGCAGGCCACAGAACCAGCTGTGCGGAAGTTTACCAAACGCGAACGGTTTGCCCGGCTTAATCGCCAGCTTCCAGAAGGCGATTTCACCCAGCTCTTCAAGCAAGGTTTTGGTGTAATCCGCTTCGCCAACCGAAACGCCGCCGGAGCTGATCACCACGTCGGCAGAGGCGTCAGCGTCGATAAACGCCGCGCGCAGTTTTTGCGGATCGTCAGGAATGATACCGAGGTTAATCACCTCGCAGCCCAGCTGCTCAAGCATCAGGTGCACCGCCAGACGGTTGGTGTCGTAAATCTGCCCCTCGTTCAGCGGCTGACCCGGAAGCTGTAGCTCGTCTCCCGTGGAGAACACCGCCACGCGCACTTTGCGGACCACGTCAATCTCCGCGATGCCAAGCGATGCCAGCACCGGCAGTTCGGCGACCGTCAGCTTTTGCCCGGCGGCAAAGACCGTTGCGCCCAGGGTAATATCTTCCCCGATGTGGCGGATATTTTGTCCCGCTTTGACGCTGGCGGTAAAGCGCACGCCGTCGTCCGTTTGTTCGGTCTCTTCCTGCATCACCACGGCTTCACAGCCCTTTGGCACCGGCGCGCCGGTCATAATGCGCACGCAGGTGCCCGCTGGCCACTCACCGTTGAACGGCTGCCCGGCAAACGCTTTACCTGCCACCGGCAGCGGCTGACCCGTTTGCAGATCCGCCAGACGTACGGCATAGCCGTCCATCGCCGCGTTATCGAACCCCGGCACGTTCAGCGGCGAGACGATATCGCGCGCGGCAATACGGCCAAAACAGCGCACAAGCGGCAGCGTCTCAACGTCGTGCAGGGGAGTAATACGATCAAGCATCTGCGAGAGTGCCGTCTCAAGCGGCATCAGTCCGGCGGTAAAATCCATGGTGGGCTCCTGCGGAGTAACAACGAAAGCGCTCATTATGGCAGAAAAGTGCGGCTAACTGTATGACCCGATGGGTGTACGCTTTACATCACAGTTGCGTCTTTCTATATTCAAAAATCATCTGAAGATTCGTCGACGATAATGATATTTATAGAAAAAGCAGCCAGCCAGGCTGATGGGTGATGCGAAATGAGTAAAGCGGTTATCGCAATTCATGGCGGTGCCAGGGCAATCACCCGTGCACAGCTCAGTCCCGAGCAGGAGAAGCGTTATATCGATGCGCTGAACGTCATTGTGGAAACAGGCCAGCGGATGCTGGAAGCGGGCGACAGCGCGCTGGACGTGGTGACCGAAGCGGTGCGTCTGCTGGAGGAGTGTCCGCTGTTTAATGCCGGTATTGGCTCGGTCTTTACGCGCGATGAAACGCACGAGCTGGATGCCTGCGTGATGGACGGCGTCACCCTGAAAGCGGGCGCGGTAGCGGGCGTCAGTCGTCTGCGTAATCCGGTGCTGGCCGCGCGTCTGGTGATGGAACAAAGCCCGCATGTGCTGCTGGCCGGGGCGGGGGCGGAAAAATTTGCCGTCGAGCACGGGATGGACACGGTCTCGCCCGAGCTTTTTTCCACCGAGGAGCGTTACCGGCAACTGCTGGAGGCCCGTACAGCGGGGATGACGCAGCTGGACCATGCCGCGCCGCTCGATGAACGCAGCAAAATGGGCACGGTAGGCGCGGTGGCGCTGGATAAAGCCGGTAACCTCGCCGCCGCGACGTCGACAGGCGGTATGACCAACAAACTTCCCGGTCGCGTCGGCGACAGCCCGCTGCCGGGGGCCGGGTGTTACGCCAATAACGCCACCGCGGCGGTGTCATGCACCGGCACCGGCGAAGTGTTTATCCGCGCGCTGGCGGCCTACGACATTACCGCACTAATGGATTACGGCGGATTAAGCCTGAGTGAAGCCTGCGAGCGGGTAGTGATGGAGAAACTGCCGGCGCTGGGCGGGATTGGCGGCTTAATTGCGGTGGATCGGGAGGGCAACGTGGCTCTGCCGTTCAACAGTGAAGGAATGTACCGGGCGTGGGGGTATGCCGGCGATGCGCCCAGCACAGGCATTTATCGTGAATAAGGGGGCATTGCGTGCCGCACCGTGAAGAGCTGGACAACTGCGAAGTGCTGGCTGTCCACCAACTGAATATTGCGTTTCAGGAAGAGCGGCAGTTCATCCCCGCAGTACAGAATTTATCGTTTTCGCTCAGACGCGGCGAGACGCTGGCGATTGTTGGCGAATCAGGTTCCGGTAAATCCGTTACCGCGCTGGCGCTGATGCGTCTGCTTGAGCAGACGGGCGGGCAGGTCACCAGCGAGCGTATGCTGTTGCGCCGTCGCAACCGTCAGGTTATCGATCTCAACGAGCTGAGCGCGTCCCGGATGCAGGGTGTGCGCGGGGCAGACATTGCGATGATTTTTCAGGAGCCGATGACCTCCCTGAACCCGGTTTTCCCGGTGGGCGAGCAGATTGCCGAATCTATCCGCCTGCATCAGGGACTGAGCGGTGATGAGGCGCTCAACGAAGCAAAACGGATGCTGGAGCTGGTGCGTATCCCTGAGGCGCACGCGATTTTGTCCCGCTACCCGCATCAGCTTTCCGGCGGCATGCGCCAGCGGGTGATGATTGCGATGGCGCTGTCGTGCCGTCCGGCGGTACTCATTGCGGACGAACCCACCACGGCGCTGGATGTCACCATTCAGGCCCAGATCCTGCAACTGATTAAGGTGTTGCAGCAGGAGATGGAGATGGGGGTGATTTTCATTACCCACGATATGGGGGTGGTGGCGGACATTGCCGATCGGGTGCTGGTTATGCATCAGGGCAATGCCGTGGAAACCGGCACGGTGGAGCAGGTCTTTCATGCGCCGGTGCATTCTTATACCAAAGCGCTGCTGGCGGCGGTCCCGCGTCTGGGGGCCATGAATGGCAGTGATTTTCCGCGCCGTTTTCCGCTGATCTCACAGACCGAACAGGGCAAGCAGGAAGACGAAACCGAGCAGGATACGGTGGTTCCCGGCAGGCCAATCCTCGAAGTGCGTGACCTGGTGACCCGTTTCCCGCTGCGTAGCGGGATCCTCAATCGCGTGAAGCGCGAAGTGCATGCGGTTGAAAACGTCAGTTTTGATCTCTGGCCGGGCGAAACGCTGGCGCTGGTGGGGGAGTCCGGCTGCGGTAAATCCACCACCGGGCGGGCGCTGCTCAGGCTGGTGGCGTCGCAGGAGGGGAGCATCACCTTCAACGGTGAGCGCATCGACACGCTACCTAACAGTAAATTGCAGGCGGTACGCCGGGATATTCAGTTTATATTCCAGGATCCTTATGCGTCGCTCGATCCGCGCCATACGGTGGGGTACTCGATTATGGAGCCGCTGCGGGTGCATAACCTGCTCGACGGTGAAGCCGCGCAGCGCCGCGTCGCGTGGCTGCTGGAGCGCGTGGGCCTGAAGCCGGAGCATGCCTGGCGTTATCCGCACGAATTTTCTGGCGGTCAGCGACAGCGTATCTGCATAGCCCGGGCATTAGCCCTGAATCCGAAGGTGGTGATTGCGGATGAGTCCGTGTCAGCGCTGGATGTCTCCATCCGCGCGCAAATCATCAATCTCCTGCTCGATTTACAGCGGGATTTAGGCATTGCGTTTCTGTTTATCTCCCACGATATGGCGGTGGTGGAGCGGATCAGCCATCGCGTGGCGGTGATGTACATGGGGCAAATAGTTGAAATCGGCCCCCGTCGGGCGGTGTTTGAAAACCCGCAGCACCCGTACACCCGCAAGCTGATGGCCGCCGTACCGGTTGCCGATCCTGAGCATCGTCACGCCCAGCGCGTGCTGTTGCAGGACGAAATGCCGAGCAATATTCGTAAACGGGGCGAAACCCTTGAGCGTGTGGCGCTGCGTGAGGTGGGTCCCGGTCATTTTGTCGCACCACCGCGTCAGGGCAATGCATTCTCGCGGTTATAACTTACAACAGGCAGGAGAACACAATGGTTCCTTTTGTTGCTCGTCAATGGCTGCTTGCCGCGAGCGTGACGGCTGCGCTGGCCGCCGCCCCCGCGTTCGCGGCGAAAGATGTGGTGGTGGCTGTGGGGTCTAACTTCACGACGCTGGATCCGTATGATGCTAACGACACCCTTTCTCAGGCGGTGGCAAAATCTTTCTACCAGGGGCTGTTCGGCCTGGACCGCGAGATGAAGCTGAAAAACGTGCTGGCGGAAGGCTATACCGTGTCGGACGATGGGCTGGTCTATACCGTTAAGCTCCGTACCGGCGTGAAGTTCCAGGACGGCACCGACTTCAACGCCGAGGCGGTTAAGATCAACCTGGACCGTGCCAGAAATCCGGAGAACGGTCTTAAGCGCTACAACCTGTATAAAAATATCGCCAGCACCGAGGTGGTTGACCCGGCGACGGTGAAGATCGTCCTGAAAGAGCCGTTCTCGGCGTTTATCAATATCCTGGCGCATCCCGCGACGGCGATGATTTCACCCGCTGCCCTGAAAAAATACGGCAAAGAGATTGGCTTCCACCCGGTGGGGACCGGACCGTACGAACTGCTTACCTGGAACCAGACCGATTATGTGAAGGTGAAAAAATTCGCCGGATACTGGCAGCAGGGGCTGCCGAAGCTGGATACCATCACCTGGCGTCCGGTCGTGGACAACAATACCCGTGCCGCGATGTTGCAAACCGGCGAAGCGCAGTTTGCCTTCCCGATCCCTTACGAACAGGCGGCGCTGCTGGCGAAAAACAGCAAGCTGGAGCTGGTGGTCAGCCCGTCGATAATGCAGCGCTACATCAGCATGAACGTCACGCAGAAACCGTTCGATAACCCGAAGGTGCGCGAAGCCATCAACTACGCCATTAACCGTCAGGCGCTGGTGAAGGTGGCCTTTGCCGGTTACGCCACTCCCGCGACGGGCGTGATGCCGCCAGCCATCGAGTATGCGCAGAGCTACCAGCCGTGGCCGTACGATCCGGCGAAAGCGCGGGAGCTGCTGAAAGAGGCGGGCTATCCGAACGGCTTTAGCACCACGCTGTGGTCGTCTCATAACCACAGTACCGCGCAGAAGGTGCTGCAATTTACCCAGCAGCAGCTGGCGCAGGTGGGCATTAAAGCCAGGGTCACGGCGATGGATGCCGGACAGCGAGCGGCGGAAGTAGAAGGCAAAGGGCAGAAAGAGAGCGGCGTGCGGATGTTCTACACCGGCTGGACGGCTTCAACCGGCGAAGCGGACTGGTCCCTGTCGCCGCTGTTCGCTTCCCAGAACTGGCCGCCAACGCTGTTCAATACCGCGTTCTACAGTAATCCGCAGGTGGATAAAGATCTGGCCGATGCCCTGAAAACCACCAAACCGGAAGAGAAAGCGCGCCTGTACAAAGAGGCGCAGGACATTATCTGGAAAGAGTCGCCGTGGGTGCCGCTGGTGGTGGAAAAACTGGTCTCAGCCCACAACAAAGCGCTGACCGGTTTTTACATCATGCCGGATACGGGCTTTAGCTTTGATGACGCGGATTTAAAATAAAACTCATGCTGAATTATGTGTGTAAACGCCTGCTGGGGCTTATCCCGACGCTGCTGATTGTGGCCGTGCTGGTGTTTTTGTTTGTCCATATGCTGCCCGGCGATCCGGCGCGTTTGATTGCCGGACCGGAAGCGGATGCGACGGTTATTGAACTGGTGCGTAAACAGCTCGGTCTTGACCAGCCGCTGTACAGGCAATTTCTGCGTTACATTGGCAATGTCCTTCAGGGCGATTTCGGCATCTCAATGGTGTCGCGTCGTCCGGTGTCGGAGGAGATTGCCAGCCGCTTTATGCCTACCTTCTGGTTAACGATTGCCAGTATGAGCTGGGCGGTTGTGTTTGGCCTGGGCGCGGGGATTGTCGCCGCCGTCTGGCGCAACCGCTGGCCGGATAAGCTCGGTATGGCGCTGGCGGTCACCGGCATCTCTTTCCCGGCGTTTGCGCTGGGCATGCTACTGATGCAGATTTTCTCCGTTGAGCTGGGCTGGTTGCCGACCGTCGGGGCCGACACCTGGAAGCACTACATTCTTCCCTCTATGACGCTTGGCGCGGCCGTTGCGGCGGTGATGGCCCGGTTTACCCGCGCCTCGTTTGTCGACGTGCTGAGCGAAGATTACATTCGCACCGCGCGGGCAAAAGGGGTGAGTGAGAAATGGGTCATTCTGAAGCATGGTTTTCGTAATGCGATGATACCGGTGGTCACGATGATGGGGCTACAGTTCGGCTTCCTGCTGGGCGGCTCTATTGTGGTTGAGAAGGTCTTCAACTGGCCGGGGCTGGGGCGCCTGCTGGTCGACTCGGTCGATATGCGTGACTATCCGGTCATTCAGGCTGAAGTCCTGCTTTTCTCGCTGGAGTTTATTCTTATCAACTTAGTGGTGGATGTGCTGTACGCCGCCATTAACCCGGCCATCAGGTATAAGTAAGATGCGATTACTGAACTGGCGTCGCCAGGCCATTTTAAACGCTATGCCGGGGATCAGGCCGGACCATATTCGCACCCCGTGGATTGAGTTCTGGCGTCGATTCCGTCGTCAGCCCGTCGCTATGGTCGCCGGGTTGTTTGTGTTACTGCTGATCCTGGTGGCGATTATCGCCCCCTGGTTAGCCCCGTTTGATGCGGAAAACTACTTCGATTACGACCGGCTGAACGATGGACCGTCGATGATGCACTGGTTTGGCGTGGACTCGCTCGGGCGCGATATTTTCAGCCGCGTGCTGGTAGGGGCGCAGATCTCGCTGGCGGCCGGGGTCTTTGCGGTGCTGATGGGCGCAGCAATTGGCACCGTGTTGGGGCTGGTGGCCGGGTACTACGAAGGCTGGTGGGACCGCATCATCATGCGTATCTGCGATGTGCTGTTTGCCTTTCCTGGTATTCTGCTGGCGATTGCCGTGGTGGCGGTGATGGGCAGCGGCATGGCGAACGTCATCATCGCCGTGGCGGTATTCTCGATTCCCGCTTTCGCGCGCCTGGTACGTGGCAACACGCTGGTGCTGAAGCAGCAGACATTTATCGAGTCGGCGCGCAGCATGGGAGCCAGCGATGCCACCATCCTGTTCAGCCATATTCTGCCGGGAACGGTCTCGTCTATCGTGGTCTATTTCACCATGCGCATAGGCGTGTCGATTATCTCGGCGGCCAGCCTGTCGTTTCTGGGGTTAGGCGCACAGCCGCCGACGCCGGAGTGGGGCGCGATGCTGAACGAGGCGCGGGCGGATATGGTGATTGCGCCACACGTGGCGATCTTCCCGAGCCTGGCGATTTTCCTGACCGTGCTGGCGTTTAATTTGCTGGGGGATGGGCTGCGCGACGCGCTGGATCCGCGGATTAAGGGGTAGTGGATAAACCTACCCACGGCTCATAACCTGTAGGCCCGAGCAAGCGAAGCGATGTCGAGTAATGCTACATTCCTGCTTTTAAGTGCCGGGCAGCACTGCATTTGCCCGGCCTGGGTGTTTAGTCAATCAATGCATCAATCGCCACGCGTCCCTCCGGCGTTTGCAGCCAGCGCGGGGCGTTCAGCGTATCGGCGTAGAAGCTCACCAGTTCATACAATAGCCCTTCCATTACCTTTGCCATATCCCGTGGCATTGCGTTGCTGATTAGCAGCTGCGTAAGCGTCTGGCAGTACAGCCCCAGCAGCTCGCTTTCCGGTTCGAATACGGGCAGACGGGACGGCAGATCGGTCAGGGTAAATCGCTCCACCAGGTGTGGCGGGATGGGCTCGTGGAGTGTTGGCTGTAGAAGTACAAGACATGCAGAAAGGCGGGCGCAGAGTGCCATTTTCTCCGCCGGGTCGTCAGTTTCCAGCAGGTTATGGGCAAAATGCTCGCAGTGGTCCGCCAGATCATTGAAGTCGGTGTTGTGAGAGAAGGGAACTGTAAATAATGCCTGAGCATGGGTAGTGATAGTAGCCAAAGTGGCAGCCTCCTGTAACGGTATTTAAATCCGCCATCGAAGAGGTCAATCTCACGGGTGGCGGAACCAGACGAGGTTGACCTTACCGGCGTTACAGGAAACCGGCGCGTCTTGCGACGCCCCCGCCCGGCCCACCATTGAAGTGTATCCGTGCGTACGACATAGTAAACCATGTCGCCTGTAACTTATACCAGGAGGTCAATCCCGACGCCTGATTTTGCAGGCGCAACAGGAAGATACTGCGGAGAGTATGCGTCGACAAACAGGGCAAATTATTCCCGGAAGGCGCCTCGCAAAAAATCGACATCATGCCGCTGCAGACATTCTCCGTCACCCGACGGGCAGTGATGAAGTGCGATTGCCAGTAGACATTGCCCAGATCAGAAACGGTGACCCCCTGACTGGACGAGGCATGGATAAACTGGTTGTCACCGATATAGACGCCGACATGGCGAAGGTGTTCGCCCGTCTGGAAGAACACTAAATCCCCGGTCTTCAGGCTAAATTCTTCAACCTTCACCCCTCTGTGGATTTGTTCTCTGGTAGTACGGAGTAATGTCAGGTGCGCTGCATCGCGAAACAGGTACTGCATCAGTGCGAAACAGTCCACGACATTGTGCGTGGTGCCGCCCCATTGATAATGGGTTTCTTACCAGACGGAGAAGAGATCCCAGCGAGTCGCCTCTCGATGCGGAAACACTACCGATTGTTTATTTTTGACCAATTCATTATAGGTCTAAAAGTTGACTACTGCTGCTCAACAGCGCCGGGCGGCACTGCGTACGGGGATCACCAGGAGCTTCAGTATTTCTCTGGCAGTTTAACGATGTTTATAAGCACGCCGCGCTGCATTTCAATGTATCCCCCCTTTTTTAACCCCGCCAGGATGCGCATCACGCCGCTGCGGGACAGATGCGTTTTTTCACGGATATAGGACTCGACGGTAATATTATTTCTGACGCTGGGATCCTCATTAAACAACTCATTAAGCTGCGCGCGGACGATGTCATAGGCAGAAGGGGCAGAAAGCTGCTCGCTGGACTCAAAAAGCTTACCGGCTATAACCATCATATGTTTTGCCAGCGGCTCCCAGAGCTGGTTCGCGCTGATAATATCGTGAACTGTTGCCATCTTGAGGATCGCAATGTCGCTAGCGACCAGCGTTTTGATATAGCCATCCATCTGCATTTGCTGCAAATTGCCGATGCCAACCAGGGCGGGTGACGTTGCGGTTGCCATCGCCAGATCGTCACTGCGGCGATGAACGGTTACGCGTCCATTCAGGACTAAATAGCAAAAGCGTTCATGACCTACCTGCATACTTAAACGGCGGCGGGGGAGAATATGTTTTACTTCGGCATCGCGCTTCAGGTAATCAATCAGCAGGTGAGTATAATCTGATTTGCGTAAAATCGTTGATTCAGATGTTCCAGTTGCCATAACTCTGCCTGTCAAAAGCATATTGCGTAGTTATGGCAAGTATAGTGCGGTTTTTGATCCTGCTCACCTGAGGGACTGGCTGGGAGTTAATACTTTAACGGCAGATGGTTAATGGCGACCAGAATGCCACGATTGAGTTCGATATAACCAGCCTCACGAAGCTCGGCGATGATGCGCATGATGCCGCTGCGGGAGAGATAGGTTCGGCTTTTGATGTAGTTGGCCGCCGTTATGCTGGTGCGGATCCGCTCTGATTCATTCATCAGCTCCTGGAGATGAAAGCGAATGATCTCATAGGAGGACATCTGCGAAATCAGGGTGCAGTGCTCGTAGACACGGGAAGCGGTATACACCAACAGTTTGCACAGGCTCTCCCACAGGGCAAAACTCTCAATCAACAGGTTGAAACGCTCAAGTGGTAAGCGGCTCATTAGAGCATTCTCATTGACCCGAATATAGAGGTTTTCGGACTGAGAAAACTGATTGCTCACGCCCAGAATAAATGTGGCCTGCTCTGAATTTAACACCATACCATCACCTCTGCGGTTCAGCGTAACGCTTCCCTGATGGAGTAAATAACAGGTTCTTTTATTGCCTGAATAATAACGTAAAATTTCGCCTTTTTTAGCCCGGAAGCTTGTCGCAAATGGAGAAATTTGTTCAATTATTTTGTCAATGTCAGCGACGGGTTTTGTCCCTAGTGCAGATATTATCCCCGGGTTGGCACCGGTTATGATTTTGGTATTCATTATCTTAACTCCAGACGATATTTATAAAGGGAAAGATATATGGAGGATTATTGATCTGATGATCTTATAAATACATATTGCATTAGTGCCATTGTGGACTGGAGTTTTAACAATTATTTAAAAATTATTGTTTTGCTATTTAAAGCGATTTCCAGTGTTAGCTAAATGTTAAATTTAAAGTCTACGGTTGGCCTAAATTTTATTTGTGCTCTCCGTTTAAGTTCTATAAATTTCGCATCAGCAAGTGAGAGCGTGAAAACAAAGTTATTTGATGAATATCTTTGCTTTCCGCCTGTTGCACATCAGAAATGAAAGAACTGGCGCAAAAAAATATACGGTCATCAGACTGTCTGGATGTTGTTGCCTGAATTTCGGAAACTTATAGGGTTATTAAGGAAATAAATTTATGAAAAAGAATATTATCGCTGCTGCTATCGTTGCTACCGCTGCACTGTCTATGTCTAACGCATTCGCTGCTGCTGGCACCGTAAACTTCAACGGTGAAATTCTGGACGCAGCTTGCACCGTTGACGTTGGTTCTCAGAACCAGACCGTTGAGCTGGGTAAATACAACAAGTCTGAATTCACCTCCGCTGGCGACAAGACAGCTGCAACCAAATTCAGCATCGTGCTGAAAGATTGCCCGGCAACCGTAACTTCAGCTGCTGTGCGTTTCGACGGTACGCCTGATGCTACCGACTCTACTCTACTGGCTATCGACAGCTCTGTAGCTGGCGCTGCGACCGGTGTTGCTATCAACCTGATGACCGCTGATAAGGCTCAGCTGCCGCTGCACGGTTCTAACGGTTACAGCTATGCGCTCTCTTCAACTGCAGACAACACTCTGGATTTCTACGCTCAGTACGAATCTACCGTTGCTTCAGTAACTGCGGGTCCAGCTAACTCTGTAGCCAACTTCTCTGTGGTTTACAACTAATTTCCTTTGTCGGAAAACAACAGGGGCCGGCTTCTAGGCCCCTTTTTTATCGAGGTATAAAATGCACTTTCTGAGTAAATCTTTAATTGCCTGTGCGCTGCTTTCTGCTGGCGTTTCAGCGGCCAATGCCGGAGTGGTAATTGGTGGGACGCGTGTCATTTATGACGGCAATAAAAAGGAATCCTCTATTAGCGTCAATAACCCCGACACGACGCCCTATTTAATTCAGTCGTGGGTTGAAACGTTAAATGGGGGTGCTGAGAAAGCACCTTTTATTATTACCCCGCCGCTGTATCGACTGGATAAAGATCAGCAGAACGTCGAGCGTATCGTATTAGCCGGTGCGCTGCCGCAGGATAAAGAGTCGCTCTACTGGCTGAATATTAAAGCCATTCCCGCCGCGCCACGTAAAGATAATACTCTGCAAATTGCGGTAAAAACCCGCATTAAGCTCATCTACCGTCCGGCAGCGTTAAAAGGTGTTATTCCGGAAGAACTGGCGGATAAATTAACCTGGCAGCGCAGCGGTAACCAGATTCAGGTCACCAACCCCACCAATGTGGTGATGAATTTCAATGAAATAAACGTTAACGGTAAAAAGCTGGAAGACGTTTCGTACGTTCTGCCGGGCGCAACCGCGCGCTTCGATCTGCCTAAAGGGGTCAGCGGCCGGGCAGTGACCTTCAAAATTATCAACGATTACGGCGGCACCGGAAACGTACATAACGCCACGATGTAATTCGCGCTGGGGTAAAGGACACCTGTTTCGTACCGATGGAGTAAATAACCGATGAGTAGCAATAAGCAGGAAATATTATTCAGACCTGCACGTCTCGCGTTTTTAATCGCTTTTGCCCTGGGGGCGGTCTCAATGACCGCTCATGCTCGCGATTATTTTAACCCTGAACTGATTGAGCTGGATAACCCGGGCATGAAAGGGGCGGATCTGTCAGCGTTTGAGTCCGGTTCTCAGTTACCCGGCACCTATCGCGTCGATATCGTTCTTGGCGAACAGGTTGTCGATACCCGAGATATTAAATTTGACGCGGTGACGGAGGCCGATGGCGAGGCATCACTGCAACCCTGTCTGAGCGTCGCCCAGCTGAAAAGCTGGGGCGTGAAGACCGAGCTGTTCCCGGAGCTGGCCTCCGGCGGCGAATGCGCGAAGTTAAACGCGATCCCGCAGGCCTCTGCGGAGTTCCTGTTCAGCGCCCAGCGTCTGGTGATCAGCATTCCGCAGGCGGCACTCTCCCCACAGGCGCGCGGCTACGTGCCGCCCGAAATGTGGGACGAAGGGATCACCGCCGCGATGCTGAACTACAGCCTCAGTGGATCTAACAACCGGGCACGTAACGGCAACGGCAGCGATAGCAACAGCCAGTACGCCAACCTGCGCCCGGGCATTAATATCGGCCCCTGGCGGCTGCGTAACTACACCACCTGGAGCCGCGACAGCAAGGGCAACGACAAGTGGGATACGGTTTATACCTACGGCCAGCGGGCAATTATTCCTCTGAAGGCGCAACTCACCACCGGTGACAGCTCCTCCCCGGCGGACGTGTTCGACAGTATCCCGTTCCGCGGGGCGCAGCTGGCCTCCGATGACGACATGATGCCGGATTCGCTGAAAGGCTATGCGCCGGTAGTGCGCGGTATTGCGCGCACCAACGCGCAGGTGGTTATTCGTCAGAACGGTTATCAGATTTACCAGAGCTATGTGGCGCCGGGTGCGTTTGAAATTACCGATATGTACCCGACCGGTGGCGCAGGGGATCTTGACGTCACCGTGAAAGAGAGCGACGGCAGCGAGCAGCACTTCACCGTGGCTTTTGCGTCACTGCCGGTGTTGCAGCGTGAAGGGCGCTTTAAATATGCGGTGACAGGCGGCCAGTATCGCTCGTACAACAGCGACGTGGAGAAAACCCCGTTTGCTCAGCTCACCGGCATTTATGGCCTGCCGTATGGTCTGACGCTGTACGGCGGCGTGCAGGAATCGAGTAAGTATCAGTCCCTGGCGGCGGGTATTGGTAAAAACATGGGTGACTTCGGCGCGTTCTCCACCGACGTGACGCAGTCGTGGGGCACCCCTGAAGGCATGCCGAAGAGCAGCGGCCAGTCCTGGCGGATCCGCTACAGCAAAAACTTTGTTGAGACGGGCACTAACTTTGCCATCGCCGGTTATCGTTACTCCACCAGCGGCTATTACGGCATGCAGGAAGTGATGGACTCCTACGGTGACAACAGCGCATTGCAGGACTGCCGTCGCAACCGCGCCGAGCTGACCATGAGCCAGAACATCGGCCAGAACCTCGGATCGCTGATGCTGAGCGCCGTGCGTGAGGATTACTGGAATTCCGGAAAGACCATGGAGTCCTACAGCGCCGGGTATAACAACGCCTGGAACAGCGTGACCTACGGGATCACCTATACATACAGCAAAAACGGCAGTACCGATAGCTACGGCCATACGACCAGCTATGACAAGGATCAGCAAATAGCGCTGAACGTCAGCGTGCCGCTGGAGAAATTCCTGCCGCGCACCTGGGCCAACTACAGCATGAACCACAGCAAGAACAACGGTACTACGCACAACGTGGGCCTGAACGGTTCGGCACTGGAGAACAATGCCCTTAACTGGAACGTGCAGCAGGGTTACGGCACCGACGGCGTGGGGTATACCGGCAATGCTAACGCGGATTACAAAGGCACCTACGGTGAAGTAACGGCGGGCTACGGCTACGACAAAGACAGCGATCGTCTGAACTACGGTCTGCAGGGCGGGATCATTGCTCATGCCGATGGCGTGACCTTCTCACAGCCGCTGGGGGAAACCAACGTGCTGGTGAAAGCACCAGGGGCGAAAGGGGTGGGCATTCAGAACCAGAGCGGGGCGAAAACCGACTGGCGCGGCTACACCGCTGTCAGCAATCTGATGCCGTACCGCAAAAACGACGTGGCGCTGATGACTGATACGCTTCCGGATGATGTGGAACTGGAACTGACGAATAAAACCGTTATCCCAACCCGCGGTGCGGTGGTTAGGGCGGACTATGTAGCAAACGTCGGGATGCGGGTGTTAATGACGCTTAACCACAGCAGCGGCAAGCCGATACCCTTTGGGGCTATCGCAACGGTTCAAGGACAGAGCAAGAACAGCTTTATTGTCGGCGACAAAGGTCAGGTATATTTAACAGGGTTAAATCAGAGTGGAACATTGCTGGTGAAGTGGGGGAATGATATTACTGAGCAGTGTCGCGTCAATTACTCACTTCCTGAACAAGATAAGAGTTTAAATGTTCTGGCTATATACCAAGTTTGTAATTGATAAATTTAACTATTACATTTTAATTCCTAGTTAGGCTAATTTTTAATAAAGGCATTTACAATGTTTAAACATTTTCGCTATCTAATAATGCTTTTGATTTTCTTGCCAATTTATAGTCAAGCATGTGTTTATACTTATATCGGCTCGCCCTATACTGTAAATTATGGGGATATTATTGTACAAAGAGATACGCCTATTGGATCACCAATAAGCAGTGTTATTTATGGAACAATGGCTAAGACTTATTCTTGTGTATCTTCGGGAGCGGAGGGGTCCACGGCGGGTATCAAAAGCGGTGTGCTCCAATATGCACTAACTTCCTCTGGTAGTGCAAGGATATATAAAACTAATTTGCCGGGTGTTGGTATATCTTTTGGTGTAAATCTCAATACTTCAGCAGGATCGTCATCGTGGAGCGGAAGTGGGATTATTGGTATTCCCGGACCTATTAACGTATCGCCTGATGTTTGGGCGCTTAACTGGTATACATATAATACAAACGAAACTAACACTTACAATTATCAACCAAGAATTCAGTTTTGGAAAATAGGTCCCATTACGTCAGGAATGGTTACAGGTCAAATTGCATCATTTATTGCTAATGAAAATAATTCGGCTACGGGTGCCTGGGTTCGGGAAGTACCAATATATATCGGGAGTGGTTCGATAACACAAGTAGCCTGTTCAATCAGTACTCCCAATTTAACATTTCCAATTGGTAACGTTTTGGCAAGTAGCTTTGCTTCTACAATTGGAACTGTACCTTCTGGGGCGCAGAACACTCAGAATTTAGGCTTAAATTGCGATGCTGGAGCCAATATAAACGTCATGCTTCAAGGTACCCAAAACCCTGACGTCGGCACCACTAGCGTATTAGCCTTAACAGGCCAGGGAAATGCAGATGTGGCAAAAGGTGTCGGTGTCCAGCTGTTATATAACGGCACACCATTAACATTAAATAACCGAATTGTGCTGAAACAATCCGCAGGCGGCCAGGAAACTTTCCCGATAACCGCCCGCTATTATCAGACCAAAACCAGTGTTTCTACGGGTAAAGCTAACGCAGCGGCCACCCTTGATTTAACGTACCAATAATAGATAAAGGAATGAGAAAAATGGCGAAATTATCAATTATCGCAGCCAGTACCCTGGGTCTGATGGTAGCTAGTCTTAATACATATGCAGGCGACCCGGTCACACTGAATATTACCGGCAACGTCATTGCCTCTCCTTGCCAGGTAAGCAGCGACAGTATTACGAAATCTGTCGATCTTGGGCAAAATATCCAGGCATCCTCGCTGCAAACCGCAGGTGCGGCCACCGATTGGGTCAATTTTGATATCAACCTGAACAGCTGTCCGGCAGGAACGACGAAGGCCATTATGACCATGCATGGCACCGCCGATCTCAATAATCCGGCTGATATGTATCGTAATACCGGCACCGCAACCAACCTGGCCGTTCAGTTACAAAGTCAGGCAGGGGATCAACTGGGTAATACCAAAACGATTTCCGGAACTATCGCCAGTAATGCCTATACCTACAAACTGCGGGCACGTGCTTATACCCAGAACGGCGGCGTGATGCCAGGCAGTATTAGCTCGGTGGTTACGGCAACCTTTGAATATCAATAGCCTGAATGCGCTCCAGCCTGCTGGAGCGCAACGGAGATTTCACATGCTTAAACGTAAATGGCTTGCCAGCGCATTCATGATGATGTTGCCATGGCTATCCTATGCTGATGCGTCGCTGACGCTGACCGGTAACGTGGTTGCCAGCCCCTGTACGGTGGATACCGATACGGTTAACAAAACTGTGGATTTAGGTACCCTGCAACGTCGGGATCTGCAAACCGCAGGAGAAGGCGGGGAGTGGCAGGACTTCGACCTGCTGCTCACCAATTGTCCGGCCGGAACGACCAAAGTGACGGCTATAGTTAGCGGCACGCCCGATACCCAGGACGCCACCGCATGGAAAAACAGCGGCACCAGTGACAACACGGCGCTTCGGATCGCCAGCCGCGATCGTAGCCAGACAGTTGCACCGGGCGATTCGCTGGCTCAGAACGTTAACATCAGCACGCGTTCAGCCTCATTCCTCCTGTCGGCCAGAATGTTTACCCCACAGGGCAGTGCCACCGCTGGGACATTCCAGTCGGTCATCAACGTCGATTTTACCTGGCAGTAGATCACTTTCCGGCAATAAACCTCTGATATTTATTTAAAGGTGCACTATGCCTTATCGTTTATCCTTTGAAAACGCGGTACGCGGAATACGTTTTCAACCTATTTATTCCGTGGCTGAAAAAGCAATTAAAGCCTGGGAGATATTAAGTTTATTGCAGCCCGGAATTAATCATGAGCAGTACTTTGCTTCACAATCGCATCAAGCCTGTCTGAATATCCTGTGCTGGCAGTTGCAGATTATTTATAAGATGAAAAACAAAAAGCGTTATTATTTAAACGTTCCTGCCAGCCTGCTTTGCTCTTCGCAGGCTGTTCAACTCCTCCTGCCCTGGCTACGGGAGGGGATTATTCTCGAAGTCCAGGATCCGCACGAGTTTATTTCTCTTTCCTGCTCTGAACGCCGGGCGTTTAACGCCCATGTCAGGATGATCAAATCCATGGGAGCTGAACTTTGGCTGGATGATATCAAGCCGGATCAGTTCAGCGATTTAGCCGATGATCTGGCGCGATTCGATGGCGTCAAAATTGATAAAAGCGTTATTCTGGAAGAGCCTTCATCCTTAAGCTCGCTGATTGCAGATTGCGCCCGATACGTTCAATTCGTGCTCGTGGAAGGGGTGGAAAATAGCCAGCATTATGAAATTGCCGAGGAGAGTGGAAGCCATTTTCTCCAGGGATTTATGTGGCCTGAAGAGCAATTTTATATCAGCTATACATCGGTTTGAACATGCTAAAGATTTTAATAAATGATCCGGACCTCCTGTTTCGAAGAGGTATGAAGTACTTTCTAAGCGATTTTTTCTGTAAGCGGTTTAATCGTCATGTTGAATTTATCACCGACTATACATCGGAAAATATTGCTGACGCGGATGTGATTATTCTTTCGCTTTGCAATGGTGAACGTTATATCTGTCTTCCGGAACTCCGCGCGCGGCAAAAGGGTATAATAATTGGTTTAGTTGATGAAGAAGATGATTCCCGAATTTCTCCATCCTGCTTTGCCGATATAGTCTATATCCTGCGGCGCGAACCGCTGAGTGAAATTACGCGAAAACTTACTTTCGCCTGGCAAAAATGGATAGAGATCCAGGAATTTCAAGGTTATAAATCGTGCTTCGGGTGTAAACATGTTTCGCTGTCTCTCACCCAGCTTGAAATAATCACCGGATTGAATAAAGGATATTCTTTTCAGGAGGTTGCGATAAATATGAATATCACCTATAAGACAGTTACAACGCATAAATATTTGATAATGCGAAAATTTTGCTTGAGAAATGATTATGACCTGTTTCGCTTTTTAGGCAGGCTGAACCAAAAAAGCGCAATCTAATTATTACAGTAAACGCCTCAACAAAAGCATAGATAATCTGCCGTTGCGCTGCTACCCTCGCGCAATTGCGGTCATTGTACAACCCTGACCGCAAGAGCTTATCGGGACCAGGTTATGCCCGATAAGCACAGCATCATCAGTCGTTATTCAAAGAGGAGATTAAACCCGGCTACCCCACAAATCATACTCGTCGGCGTTTTCGACCTTCACGCGAATAATATCGCCCGGCTTGACGTTGGTTTCCCCGTTCAGGTATACCGCGCCGTCGATTTCAGGCGCATCCGCCATGCTACGGCCAATCGCGCCTTCTTCATCCACTTCGTCGATAATGACCAGAATTTCGCGGCCCACTTTCTCCTGCAAGCGTTCAGCAGAGATCTGCTGTTGCAGCTGCATAAAGCGGTTCCAGCGCTCCTCTTTGACCTCTTCCGGTACCTGGTCCGCCAGCTCGTTGGCCGTTGCGCCTTCAACCGGGCTGTACTTGAAGCAGCCGACGCGATCCAGACGCGCCTCTTTCAGGAAGTCGAGCAGCATCTGGAAATCTTCTTCGGTTTCACCCGGGAAGCCGACAATAAAGGTGGAGCGCAGGGTAAGATCCGGGCAGATCTCACGCCACTGCTTGATGCGCGCCAGCTGGCGGTCAACGGAGCCAGGACGTTTCATCAGCTTCAGAATGCGCGGGCTGGCATGCTGTAGCGGGATATCCAGGTACGGCAGGATTTTGCCTTCCGCCATCAGCGGGATCACATCGTCAACGTGCGGGTAAGGATAGACGTAGTGCAGGCGCGTCCAGATCCCGAGCTTAGCCAGCTGCTCGCACAGGCCGACCATGCTGGTTTTCACTGGCTCGCCGTTGTGGAAACCGGAACGGTGTTTAACGTCCACGCCGTAGGCGGAGGTGTCCTGGGAGATGACCAGCAGCTCCTTCACGCCCGCGTCGGCCAGGCGTTTGGCTTCTGCCAGCACCTCGCCAATCGGACGGCTCACCAGATCGCCACGCATCGACGGGATGATGCAGAAGGTGCAGCGATGGTTGCAGCCTTCGGAAATTTTCAGGTAGGCGTAGTGGCGCGGCGTCAGCTTCACGCCCTGTTCCGGCACCAGGCTCAGGAACGGGTTGTGCTTTGGTTTGGGGACGTAGTGATGAACATGTTCCAGCACCTGCTCGTAGCTGTGCGGGCCGGTGATCTCCAGCACTTTCGGGTGAACTTCGCGGATCTGATCCACCTTCGCGCCCAGGCAGCCGGTGACAATCACTTTGCCGTTTTCCGTCAGGGCTTCACCAATAGCTTCCAGTGACTCCTGGACCGCGCTGTCGATGAACCCGCAGGTGTTGACGATCACCATGTCGGCGTTGTCGTAGCTTGGCACCACGTCATAGCCTTCAGTGCGAAGTTCAGTCAGGATGCGTTCGGAGTCCACCAGGTTCTTCGGGCAGCCCAGGGAGACAAAGCCGATTTTCGGCGGGTGCGTAACATTGCTCATAGGTTAAAAATTCATCAATTATGGAGTTATCAGGGCGGGATTTTACAGCGTATCGCAGGGGATTTATACACTCTTGATGGCGCAGTTGAGGCCGGCAATCGTTGTAACATTGTAAAGAATGTTAATCAGTTATCGTTTATTGATCCCAGGCATTACATTGTACAAAAAATGACCTTATTCTTAATGAGGTAACATGGCTGACAGAGGAGGAATAGCATGTCCGTTGACAGACTGAAACGCGATCTGCTTAACAAGCTGATCAACGCCCGAATCGACCTGGCTGCATATCTGCAACTCCGCAAGGCGAAAGGGTATATGTCAGTCAGCGAAAGCGAAAATCTGCGTGATAACTTCTTTGAACTTTGCAATTTCATGCGTGAAAAAGCACCCATCCTGAAAGCGCACTACGCTGAAAGCGAATTAGTGGCGCTGCGCCGCGCCGCCGAGGTGCTCTCCATCGCCGGGGTCTGTTTGATGAACGGACGTCACGACTGCCCGAATTTTATTGCCGTTAACGCGGAGAAGCTTGAAAACTGCCTGACCACGCTCGCGCTTTGCATCATGTGTCTGAACAAGCCGGAAACGCTTGCCCGGCACTGAACCCGGGGGAGGCAACTCCCCCTTCTGATTAAGCTTTTGTAAAAGTGGTAACGCACCCGGGAACAGTGGCTAATCTTTAAGCCATATGTCGATAAAGGAGTGCGTTATGCCTCGATCCTCGCTGATTTTCCTTCCAGTCTTGTTATTCCCGCTTTCACTGCTTGCAGCGCCTGAGACGGTTAAGGTCGACGTGCTACAGACAAAACTGGATCACCCCTGGTCGCTGGCGTTTCTGCCAGATAACAAGGGGCTGCTCATCACGCTCAAAGACGGGCAGCTTAAGCACTGGCAGGCAGGGAAAGGGCTCTCCGATCCGATTGTCGGCGTGCCGAAAGTGTGGGCGAGCGGCCAGGGCGGACTGCTGGACGTCGCGCTGGCCCCGGATTTTGCACAATCACGGCGGGTCTGGCTCAGCTTCGCCGAGGCAGGTAATGATGGCAAAGCGGGTACCGCGGTGGGCTACGGGCGGTTGAGCGATGACCTGTCGCGCATTGAGGGCTTCCAGGTGGTGTTCCGACAGATGCCGAAGCTCTCTACCGGCAACCACTTTGGCGGACGGCTGGTGTTCGACGGCAAAGGCCATCTTTTTATTGGCCTGGGTGAAAACAACCAGCGCCCGACGGCGCAGGATCTGGACAAGCTTCAGGGCAAGGTGGTGCGCCTGACGGAGGACGGAAAAGTGCCACCGGATAATCCGTTTGTGAACACCGCCGGTGCGCGCCCGGAAATCTGGTCCTATGGCATTCGCAACCCGCAGGGAATGGCGATGAACCCGTGGAGTGACACGCTGTGGCTCAACGAACACGGACCACGCGGTGGGGATGAGGTTAACATTCCTGAGAAGGGCAAAAACTACGGCTGGCCCCTGGCGACGCACGGGATCAATTACAGCGGCCTGAAAATCCCGGAAGCGAAAGGCGAGCACGTTGAGGGCACTGAAAAACCGCTGTTTGTCTGGAAAGTGTCGCCCGCCGTCAGCGGCATGGCGTTCTACAACAGCGACGTCTTCCCGCAGTGGAAAAACAAGCTGTTTATCGGCGCGCTGAAGGAGAAAGACGTCATCGTGCTGAGCGTGAAGGGCAATAGCGTGACGGAGGATGGGCGAATTCTTGGGGATAAAGATCAGCGTATCCGCGATGTGCGCGTCGGGCCGGATGGTTATCTGTACGTGCTGACCGACGAGACGGACGGGCAGCTTTGGAAAGTCAGCCCGTCCGGGTCGTAATCAGGTCACCGGGATCATCACCACGTTGCGATACGCCGGGCGCTCGCTGAGCTGCTGGATCCAGCGCTCAAGGTGAGGGCGCGGGGTCCAGCTGAGACCCATGTTAGTGAGGTTCCAGACGAAGGGGGCGACGGCGATATCGCCCACGCCGAACGTGTCGCCGGAGAACCAGGTATGCTTCGCCAGTTCGTCGTCCATCATCGCAAACAGCGACTCACACGCATCCTGGGCGGCATGAATGGCGGGATAATCACGATCGGCTTCCGGCGTACGGATAAGCCCCATCAGGATCACGCGGTGCGTGGGGGAAAGCGTCTGGTTTGCCCAGTCCATCCATTTTTCGCCCTGCGCGCGCTGGGCCGGATTTTCAACCCACAGGCGACCCTGGCCGTACTGCGCGGCGAGATAACGCACAATGGTATTGGACTCCCACAGCGTGGCGTCTGTCTCGTCATCGCGCAGCAGCGGCACCAGCCCGTTTGGGTTCATCGCCAGATAGTCGGCGTCTTTATTCACCCCGAACGCCATGCCAGCCATAATTTGGTTGAACGGTAAATCCAGCTCCTCCAGCGTCCAGAGCACTTTCTTCACGTTAGTCGAATTGTTCCTGCCCCACAGCGTAATCATATTTACTCCCGATGAGATGTGAATCCGAGTCAGCTTTTCGCCATGGTGAGATAAACCTAACAATTACGCAACAGATGCTAAAAAAAACGCCGCAATCAAAGCGTATCTGAATGTTATTGCATAAACTTTAAAAACTTTACCTGGAACAGGTTTCTTTGAAGGCTGTAGTGCGCTATTACTCATCGCTTCTTGCGACACGGTGATTGTGACGTGATTTTTAGAATGGACACTCGGGTGGCATTTATGACGCAAAAAACTTCTTCTCTGCGCAGCCTGGCGGCAGGCTCGGCGCTGCTTTTCCTTTTTGCCCCAACGCTTCATGCGGCGGAACAGACAGCGCCCGAAGCGCCGCCTGTTGATGCGCGCGCCTGGATCCTGATGGATTACGCCAGCGGGAAAGTGCTGGCGGAAGGTAACGCCGACGAAAAACTCGACCCGGCGAGCCTGACGAAAATTATGACCAGCTATGTGGTCGGCCAGGCGTTGAAAGCGGGCAAGATCAAGCTGAATGACATGGTCACCGTCGGGAAAGATGCCTGGGCGACCGGTAACCCGGCGCTGCGCGGCTCGTCCGTGATGTTCCTGAAGCCCGGTGATCAGGTCTCCGTTTCCGATCTGAATAAAGGGGTCATTATTCAGTCGGGAAATGATGCCTGTATTGCGCTGGCCGATTACGTCGCGGGCAGTCAGGACTCATTTATTGGGCTGATGAATGGCTACGCGAAAAAACTGGGTCTGACCAATACCACCTTTAAAACCGTTCACGGCCTGGATGCGCCGGGTCAGTTCAGTACCGCGCGCGATATGGCGCTGCTGGGCAAAGCGCTGATCCATGACGTTCCGGATGAGTACGCCATCCATAAAGAGAAAGAGTTTACCTTCAATAATATTCGCCAGCCTAACCGTAACCGCCTGCTCTGGAGCAGTAACGTTAACGTGGACGGCATGAAAACCGGTACAACTGCCGGGGCCGGATACAACCTGGTGGCTTCTGCGACGCAGGGCGATATGCGCCTGATCTCGGTGGTGCTGGGCACGAAAACCGACCGCATTCGTTTTAACGAGTCAGAAAAACTGCTGACCTGGGGTTTCCGCTTCTTTGAAACCGTCACGCCGATTAAGCCGGACGCCACCTTCGTCAGCCAGCGCGTCTGGTTTGGTGATAAAAGTGAAGTAAACCTGGGGGCAGGTGAAGCGGGGTCCGTCACCATTCCACGCGGCCAGCTGAAAAACCTGAAAGCGAGCTATACCCTGACCGAGCCACAGCTGACCGCGCCGTTAAAAAAAGGCCAGGTGGTCGGGACGATAGATTTCCAGCTTAACGGCAAATCCATTGAGCAGCGTCCGCTGGTGGTAATGGAAGCGGTGGAAGAGGGCGGCTTCTTCAGCCGGATATGGGACTTTGTGTTAATGAAATTCCACGGCTGGTTTGGCAGCTGGTTCAGCTAAGTTTTTGCCGGGTGGAGCTGCGCTTAACCTGCCTACGTTCGAGCCGTTGTAGGCCGGGTAAGGCGAAGCCGCCACCCGGCATAACCTCAATACATCAACTTCACCTGCTGCGCTTTCGCGTATGCCACCAGCTCATCATCCGGGCGGCAATCACTGACGATGGCGTCAAAGCGCGACAGCTCTCCCATCCTTGCCGGACGGACCTTGCCAAATTTACTGTGATCAACCACCAGCACATGCTGCTGTGCGGCGTTGAGCGCCCACTGTTTCACCGGTAACTCTTCAAGATTAAAACAGGTTGCCCCCTGTTTCACATTCACGCCCGCCGCAGAGTAAAAGGCGATATCCGGGCATACATTGCTCAGCGTGTCCTGAATATTCAGCGGTTTGAAAATGGCGTTGCTGGCATGAAATTCGCCGCCACACAAAATCACCCGGCACGCCGGTTTCTCCTGCAAGGCCAGGAAGGTGTTTAGCGAATAACAGACGGCGGTAAAGGGAACGGTGCTGTCGATGGCCTCGATGATCCACGGGGTTGTCGTACCGCAGTCAAAAAACAGCGTTTGATGCGGCTGCACCAGCGAGGCGGCGAGCCGCGCGGCTTTGCGCTTCTCCTCCACCAGGCGTGTTTTTTGATCGCTTAACAGATAATGGCTGGCGCTACGCGGCTCCAGAACAATATACCCGCCAAGCAGCACAACGGGGGCGCTGTCGCTGTTCAGATCGCGACGAATGGTCATTTCAGACACGCCAAGCAGGGTAGCGGCTTCCTTAAGATGCAGCTTATCGCTGCGCTTCAGCGCCTGGAGCAGCTGAGCAATGCGGTCATCGCGACGTGTTTCCATAGATCCTCGGGCTAAAAAAGTGAGCCCCCGCAGGGCGGGGGCTCAAGTGTAACCTGACGGACCGGGGTTAGTCACGTATCCAGCCTTTGCGGATCGGAAGGGCAAACAGAACGCGATAGGCCTGTGATAATCCACGATAAAGCGCCGGACCAAAGAGGCTCCACAGGATGGCTGCGCTGACGCAGCCCATCAGCCCCACCAGGAAACCGCCGACCATATCCAGCGGCCAGTGCACGCCCAGGTAGACGCGGGACCAGGCGATGGCGACCGCCACGCCCATCAGCACTACGCCGGACCACAGGCGATGCCAGAACAGGAAGGCCAGCGCAAAGGTGAAGATCACCGTGCCGTGATCGCTCGGGAACGAGTCGTCCGGCGCATGGTGCAGGAAGTTGTAGCCGACGCGATCTACAAACGGACGATCATGTGGGAAGGCGTGGCCCAGCACGTAGCTTGCCAGCACGCTGACGCCGATCGCCATCGCCATTTTGATCACCAGATGGCGCTGGGCGGTGACCTGTGTACGAGGTCCCCATAACCAGAGGATCACCGCCAGCGCCGGTACAATGCTGATCACATCTTTCGCAATGAAGGTGGCGAGATCGATCATCCATTCCGGTGACGACGGCGTGGCGTTGAGCAGGTAAAACAGTTCGTAGTTCAGATTTTCTAACATAATCTCGTTACTCTTTAGCAAACCAGGCGGAAACCAGCCCGTAAACCAGCACCTGGGAAAACCAGACCCACCACCCGGCCCACAGGTTGTGAGAGAAAAAATGCGCGCCGCGCATGACCTGCCCGAATCCCATCAGCAGCCCCATAACAACGCCCAACGCGACAAAGGTCCAGGCCAGGCGTGGACGTTCACGCCAGAAGGCAAAAAACAGCCCCATCACCATAAACCCGCTTGAGGCGTGGCCGCCGGGAAAGCAGCGTCCCGGTCCGCTGTCGGCCGGAATCGCGCTGAACAGGGGATACGAGACGGCTTTGCCGCCATACTCCACCAGATCCCACGGACAGCTGTGGTGGCTCATGCTTTTCAGGGCTCCTACAACGAGCGCGCCCAGACCCATCAGAAGCGCGGCCGTCACCAGCCGGGCATTGCGTCTGTAAGCCCCGTAAACCAGCGCGATGACGGCCAGGGCAATGGCCACATATTTCGCCAGCCGATGGTTGAGCAGATCCAGCAGCGGATTTTGCTGTAGCGGGAAATGATGCGTCGCCGCGTCATACCAGAAGCCGGTGATCCATCGGTCAAGCGATTCATCGCGCGAAAGCCAGGTAAAAAGCAGCGCAAGGACGATCAGCACGAAAAGCTGATAACCATAAAAGCGGGCAGGCAAACGGTAAAGGCGTTTTGTCTTATTTGTCGGTAACTTAGATAATTCTGAAGGGCTGACGGCGTGTGTCATAGTTTCGGTCAATAACGTGAAATAGCACTATCATAAGGAGGGCAACTTAAGGAAACCTTAAACAACAACGATAAGTGCGTTATTTCTGTTTTTTCACGTTAATTTGCTATCTCAGACAGCGGCAATTCATTACACTCATCGCGATTTTTTCATATTAAAGAGATTGCATGATAAACCGTTCTTCTTCCGGTAATCGTCTGGGTCGTCAGGCGTTACTTTTTCCTCTGTGTCTGGTGCTTTACGAATTCTCTACCTACATCGGCAACGACATGATCCAGCCAGGCATGCTGGCTGTGGTTGAGCAGTACAACGCAGGTATTGAGTGGGTACCTACATCGATGACCGCCTATCTCGCGGGCGGCATGTTTTTACAGTGGCTTTTAGGGCCGCTGTCGGATCGTATTGGCCGCCGCCCGGTGATGCTGACGGGCGTGGTATGGTTTATCGTCACCTGTCTCGCCACGCTGCTGGCGCAGAACATTGAGCAGTTTACGTTGCTGCGTTTCCTTCAGGGCGTGAGCCTGTGCTTTATTGGTGCCGTGGGCTACGCCGCTATTCAGGAGTCGTTTGAGGAGGCGGTATGTATCAAAATTACCGCGCTGATGGCGAACGTGGCGCTGATTGCACCGCTTCTGGGGCCGCTGGTGGGAGCCGCATGGGTCCACGTCGCGCCGTGGGAAGGGATGTTCGTGCTATTTGCCGCGCTTGCGGCCATCTCTTTCTTTGGTCTGCACCGTGCGATGCCGGAGACCGCCACCCGCCTGGGCGAAAAGCTCTCGCTTAAAGAGCTGGGGCGTGATTATAAGGCGGTGCTGAAAAACGGCCGTTTTGTCGCGGGCGCGCTGGCGACGGGCTTTGTCAGCCTGCCGCTGCTGGCGTGGATTGCCCAGTCGCCGGTCATTATCATCAGCGGCGAACAGCTTAGCAGCTATGAGTATGGCCTGTTACAGGTGCCGATTTTTGGCGCGCTGATTATCGGTAACCTGGTGCTGGCGCGTCTGACGTCACGCCGTACCGTGCGTTCGCTGATTATTATGGGCGGTTGGCCCATAGCGGCAGGGCTGATTATTGCGGCGGTGGCGACCGTAGCCTCGTCTCATGCGTACCTGTGGATGACGGCGGGGCTGAGCATTTACGCGTTTGGTATCGGCGTGGCGAATGCCGGTCTGGTACGCCTGACGCTGTTCGCCAGTGAAATGAGTAAAGGCACGGTCTCTGCCGCGATGGGGATGCTGCAAATGCTGATTTTCACCGTCGGAATTGAGGTGAGCAAGCATGCTTATGCGTTTGGCGGAAACGGGCTCTTCAGCCTGTTCAATCTCGCAAACGGTGTGCTGTGGGTAGGTCTGATGGTGGTGTTCCTGAAGGACAAACGCGTCGGAAACGCCCTGCAACCGTAATCCTTATTCCCTCTCCCCCGTGGGCGAGCTCGGGACAGTTCCCTCTCCCTGTGGGCTGAGGGATCCCCAGTAATTTGAAAGCAAAAGCGATAACGTTGCCTCAGAATAACTGAGGGCTTTCAGCGATGCCTCGGTCCGGCTGTAAATCGCT
>OJUO01000147.1_pt1 | contig 31808 bp, 26 predicted proteins | sample 1600001 | NCBI WGS metagenome assembly OJUO01 (sample SAMN04436614, study PRJEB24849) | human gut metagenome | biome: human gut; feature: NICU; material: stool | host: Homo sapiens | place: USA: Saint Louis, MO | collected 2009-12-11
CCGAGAAGTGCTCCGCCACGCTGCGGTACAGCGCATCGCTCACGCCGTGAACGCCGATTTGGGTCAGCGCTTCGGTGAAGGCCAGCGCCGCTTTTTCACGGGCGCTGAACAGCGGGGACTCGCGCCAGGCCGCCAGATGGTACAGGCGCAGCTCGCGCTCGCCGGCAATTTTCGCCTCTTTTGAGTGCATATCGAGACAGAACGTACAGCCGTTCAGCTGCGACACGCGAATGTCGATCAGGTGCTTCAGCGCCGGATCAATAGAGGTTTTCGCCACTTCCATGCTCAGGGCGGAAAGCGCGTTGGTGAGTGCAGGGGTGGCTTTGTGGTGGTTTACGCGAGTGCTCATTGTCTTTCCTCTTTTTTGTGCGGCATGTGTCATGCGATGAAGCAAATCTACGCCGTTCATGACATAGTAAAAAGATACAAAAAGCGTGAAATGAGGTAGGACATGAAGCCAGGCTATCACGAGATTTATTCCCGCTATCGCGACAACATCATGCGCGGCGTGCTGAAGCCGGGCGACAGGGTACCTGCCATCCGCCTGCTGGCGGAAGAGCTGAAGGTGGCGCGCAAAACCGTCGAGACGGCGTATGCCATTCTGACGGGCGAAGGGTATCTGGTGAGCCAGGGCGCGCGCGGGACGCGGGTGAATCCGGATCTTCTGCTGCCCGCGCAAAACGCCCCCACAGAACAAGCGACCGGCACGCTGCCGGCGTCGTTGATTAGCCAACGCGAACGAGCCGGTTTTCTGCGCCCCGGCATTCCCGCGCTCGACAGCTTCCCCTATAAAAAATGGCTGCTGCTGGCGGGCCAGGCGACGCGCGCCATGCGTCAGGATGAAATGCTCAACCCGCCCGTTCTGGGCTGGTATCCGCTGCGCGAGGCGATAGCCCGCTATCTCAATATCTCGCGCGGGTTATCCTGCACTGCGGAACAGGTAATGATCACCAGCGGCTACAGCGGCAGCCTGCGCCTGATCCTCGACACGCTCGCCAGCCGCAGCGATAAGGTGGTATTTGAGGATCCAGGCTACTTTATGGGCCAGCAGTTGCTCAAGCGCATTGTGCCCCGCCTGCACACCGTGCCGGTCGATCGCGCAGGGATGGATACGGACTACCTGCTGCGTAATCACCACGATGCCCGCTTCGCCATCGTTACTCCGTCTCACCAGAGCCCGCTGGCGGTGACGCTCTCCCTGCCGCGCAAGCAGCAGTTGCTCGACTGGGCGTCACAAAACGAGGCGTGGATTATCGAAGATGATTATGACGGCGAATTTCACTACACCCGCAAAGTGCTGCCGTCGCTGAAAAGCCTCGACCAGCATGACAGGGTGATCTTTATGGGCACCTTCAGCAAAACCATCATGCCATCGCTGCGCATGGGCTACGTGGTGATGCCCGCCAGCACCGTCGGCGCGTTTACCGACAGCGCGGACATCCTCACCAGCGGCCAGCCGGTGCTGACGCAAAAGATCCTCACCGCGTTTCTCAACGAAGGGCATTTTTTCCGTCATCTGAAAAAGATGCGCGCGCTCTATCAGACCCGCCGCGACTGGATGATTGCCGCCCTGCGTGAGGTCTATGGCGATCTGTTTTTCACCGAGCAAAACGACGGCGGGATGCATATTGTCGCGTTCCTCGCAAAGGGAAGCGCTGACCGGGAGATCGCCCGCTGCTGGCAGGAACAGCAATTGCAGGTCAATGCGCTTTCGGCGTGGTATCAAGGATCAGGAAAACGCTACGGGCTGGTGATGGGCTATAACAACGTGCGGTCGTATCAGGAGGCGCTGGATTTGATGGAAAGGCCGAAACGGCAGACGCTAGAACTGTTGAGCTGAAAACCACCGGGTGGCGGCTGCGCCTTCCCCGGCCTACGGTCTCCTGTAGGCCCGGTAAGCGTGGCGCCACCGGGCAACCCTATGCTCACACATCATATCGCGATAACCCGACGTCCTTGAGCTGCTCGTCGCTCATCTGGCTCAGAATACGGCGGGTACGGTTGATGCGATACCAGTTACGCAGCGTTTTCGCTACCCAGACAAACGCGATAAACGGACGTTTTGAACGATTCTCGTAGAATTCCATGATGCTCTCCTCGCTGTGCCAGTGGGGTTATCATCCTGGAAATCGACCTGCGCAATACAGATGCAAAAACAACTTTTGTTTAACATACAGATCCGCTAAAACGGTATCTGCATGGTGGTTTATTCATCCATCTGTACTGGTTTAATGCTCTGTATGGTGAAAACAAAGGATACAGCATGACGCGCTATCAACATCTGGCCAACCTCCTGGCGGAACGCATTGAACAAGGGCTGTATCGCAGCGGCGAACGTCTGCCGTCAGTACGCACGCTGAGCCAGGAGCACGGCGTGAGCATCAGCACCATACAGCAGGCCTACCAGATCCTCGAAAACCTCCAGCTGATCACGCCTCAGCCGCGCTCCGGCTATTTCGTCTCGAAACGCAAAGCCCAGCCGCCCGTCCCGGCGATGACCCGTCCGGTACAGCGCCCGGTGGACGTTACCCAGTGGGATGAGGTGATGATGCTGCTGGACGCCCGCGCCGACAAAGAGATGATCTCCTTTGGCGGCGGCTCGCCGGACATTAACCAGCCGAGCCTGAAGCCCCTGTGGCGCGAGATGAGCCGCATCGCGCAGCATAACCCCGGCGAGATGCTGAGCTATGACGTGCTCGACGGGCGCCTGGAGCTGCGCGAGCAAATCGCCCGCCTGATGCTGGACGGCGGCTCCACCGTCGCGGCAAACGAAATTGTCATTACCAACGGCTGCCACGGCGCGCTGTCGATCGCCCTGCTCTCGGTGTGCAAACCGGGGGATATCGTGGCGGTGGAATCGCCGTCGTTTCACGGCACCATGCAGATGCTGCGCGGCTTTGACATCAAGGCCATTGAAATTCCCACCGATCCTGAAACCGGGATCAGCATCGAAGCGTTGGAGCTGGCGCTGGAGCAGTGGCCGATCAAGGCGGTGATCCTGGTGCCCAACTGCAATAACCCGCTCGGGTTTATCATGCCGGAGGCGCGGAAAAAGCAGGTGTTGGCCCTCGCCCAGCGGCACGATATCGTGATTGTCGAGGATGATATTTACGGCGAGCTGGCGGCGGAGTACCCACGCCCGCGCACCATTCATTCCATGGATATCGACGGCCGCGTGATCCTCTGCAGCTCGTTTACCAAAACCGTGGCGCCGGGCCTGCGCGTCGGCTGGATTGTGCCGGGACGCTACTACGACCGGGTGATGCACATGAAATACGCCGCGGGCGGGTTTAACGTGCCGGGCACGCAGATGGCGGTGGCGGCGTTTATCCGCGACGGCCATTACCATCGCCACGTGCGGCGTATGCGCCAGATTTATCAGCAGAATATGGAGACCTACACCTGCTGGGTGCGGCAGTATTTTCCGGCAGAGATATGCGTCACCCGCCCGCAGGGCAGCTTCCTGCTGTGGGTTGAGCTGCCGGAGACGGTCGATATGGTGTGCGTCAGCAAGCAGCTGTGCCGGCTGAAGATCCAGGCCGCGGCCGGGTCGCTGTTTTCCGCCTCCGGGAAGTACCGCAACTGCCTGCGGATCAACGTAGCGCTGCCGCCGACAGACAAAAATCGCGAGGCATTGAAAAAGATGGGTGAAGCGATTGTGATTGCGATGGAGGAGTAGTGCGGCATTTTGCCCTCACCCCGCCCCTCTCCCACAGGGAGAGGGAGAAAACCGCTCCCGCCCCCCGGCAAAATCAACAACTCAGAACTTCCACGAAACGCTGCCCACAATGCTGCGTTCTGCACCGAAGTAGCAGTAAGAGAGAGAGTTACAGGCCGCGACGTAGCTTCTGTCCGTCAGGTTATTGACGTTCAACTGCGCGCTCACACCCGTGAGCCCCACTTTCGACAGGTCATACCCCACGGTCATATCCACCAGCGTGTACGACGGAAGCGTATGGGTGTTCTGGCGATCGCTGGCGATCCCGTTGACATAGCGCACGCCGGAGCCGACGGTCAGGCCGTCCAGCGGGCCGGTTTTGACGTCGTAGCTCAGCCAGGCGCTGGCCATGTTACGCGGGGCATAAACGGCGCGCTTGCCCTCCTCTTCCGGGCTGCTCTTCTTGTAGCGAATATCCGTGTAGGTGTACGCCGCCTGCATACGCAGGCTGTCGGTCAGCTGACCAATCGCCTCCAGCTCAACGCCTTCGGATTCGATTTCACCAATGGAACGGTACGGATCGGTCGGCTCCTCTTTGGTGGCAATGTTCTTCTGGTTGATGCGGAACACCGAGGCGCTGAACTGGCTGTTCATCCCCTCTGGCTCATACTTCACGCCCGCTTCCCACTGCTTGCCCTTCATCGGATCCAGGATATTGCCCTGCTCGTCGGCAAAGCTGGTCGGCGTAAAGGCGGTGGAGTAGCTGACGTACGGCGCAACGCCGTTATCAAACAGATACAGCAGCGCCGCGCGGCTGCTGAAGTTGTTTTTATCCAGATCGCTGCGGGTGTGGTTAAAGTTGTCGACGTTCGACACGCTCACCTGGTCGTAACGCCCGCCGAGCGTCAGGCGCCAGCGGTCAACGGACATCTGATCCTGTAGGTAGTAACCGGTCTGGCGAAGCTTATGCTTTTCCCTGCTGTACTGGGTGATGTAGTCCGGCTTCGCACCGTAAACAGGATGGAAAGCGTCAATCGGCGGGAAGCCGCCGTAGTAGCCGGTGACGTTGTTGGTGCGGTCCTGATAGTCCATGCCGATCAGCACGCGGTGGTTCACCTCCCCGGTGTCGAAGCTGCCGTCGACCTGGTTATCCAGGGTGATGGCGTTCATCTTCTCGTCAGAGCCGGAATAGCCGCGATTCAGCTCGGTGTCATTCAGCCAGCCTGCGGCATACACCTGGTTCAGCTCGACTTTGGTGTGCAGGTAGCGCAGCTTCTGGCGCACAGACCAGCCGCTGTCAAACAGGTGCTCGATGTTATAGCCGACCATGTTTTCCCGACGATCGTACTTGTCGTAATCGTCCTCGCCCTCGAAGAAGGTGTTGGAGATTTTCTTACCGCTGTGCGGTACAACGGTGCCCTCATATGGCAGGCCGGAGTGGCTACCGCCTTCCGGATCGCGGTGCAGGTAGGCCATCAGATCCAGACGGGTGTTGTCGGTGATACGCCAGGTCAGGCTCGGCATCAGGGCGTAACGCTCTTCTTTGAGCGGATCGAACTGGGAATCAGCATAGCGGGTCATCCCGCTGAGGCGCACCGCCACGCGGTCGTTATCATCAACCGGGCCGGTCACGTCGAACATCGCCCCACGCTGGTTATTGTTACCGGCGAAGAGCTTAATCTCCCCGCCAGGATCGAACGATGGCTTACGGGAGGTGAGCGCCACAATCCCGCCCGGCGATGAGCGGCCATAGAGCACGGAGGCCGGACCGCGCACGACTTCGATACTGTCCAGGAACCACGGGTCAACCACCAGCGAGCTGTGGGAATTGGTGTCGCCCATCATCTTCAGGCCGTCGAGGTAGACGTTGTCCAGACTGCCGTCCGAGAAGCCGCGCAGCACCATGTAGTCAAAGCGGTTTGACGCCCCGATCTGGTTGCTGTAGACCCCCGGCGCGTAGCTCACGGCCTGACGCACGCTGGTTGCGCCCTGCTCTTCGAACTGCTCGCGCGTGACGATAGAGACCGACTGCGGGGTTTCAATATCCGGTGTTTCAAGCTTGGTGGCCGCAGACTGCATCTGCGAGGTCACCACCACGGTGTCAGTTTTTTGGGCATCCTGCGCCAGTAAAGGAAAAGCGACGCTACCGGTAACCCATCCCACCAGCAGTGCCAGACGCGATTTAGCAAACATAACCCTCTCCAGAGATATTTCTTATTGTTAATAAGAATTATTACCTTTTTGAGAGTGCAAACGGCTATGCGTACAGCCAGGTTACGTATGCGCGATGCTAAACCGCACGGGATGCATTCGCACGACAGGAGAAATTACGTTAGCGGAGTTTGCGCACGTCACCCGGTGAAATCCCGTAATGACGACGAAACGCGGTGGCGAAGTTGGTGGCATGCTGATACCCGCACATCCACGCCGCCTGCTGCACGCTGTGGCCTTCCAGCAGATAGCGGCGCGCCAGCGCAAGGCGACAGTTGCGGAGATAGTCGAAGAGGGTGCAGCCGTAGCGCTGACGGAACTTGCTGCGCAGGCTGCTTGGGCTCATTGCAGCCAGGGCTGCCAGCTGCGCGAGAGTATGATCCCGTTCAGGAGACTGTTCCAGCAGGCTCCGCACGCGTTCAAGACGCGCATGTTCAGGGCGGCTTGGGCAAGGCTGCTGGCGCTGGTTGAGGCCATGGCCGAGCAGCTGATACATCAGCCCCTCAAGCAACAGCTTGCGTGAAAGCACGCTTCCCCCCTGCCGCTGCGCATGCAGAATACCTGACATCACAAACTCGGGAACCTGCCAGACAAAGGCGGGTGCATTCAGGCTTTGCCATTCCAGAAGCAATGACTCAAGCAAGGCTTCACGTCCGGCATCGTGCGGGTACACGCCAAACGAGAGCGTTTTCAGCGTGCTGTCGGCATCGTGACGCGCGCTCATTACCTGATCTTCACTCAGACGTGAGCTGAACGCCATGCCCGGGCGGACGGGATAATTGATACCATTGAGCGTGAGCGTCACGCACCCTTCCAGCACCACCAGCATATAGAGCGGGCTGCTGTGGCGAGAGGTGGTTTCATAGGGCTGTAATACACGTACGTCGGAATGGGTCAGCGAAATGCCGGACGAGAGCATCATCTCTTCAACATTCCCCTGCAACACGGGGCTACCGCTGACCTGCGCCTCTTTTAACTGGGGGAAACGGTAGTCGATGCCATAGCGCTCGCCGAATACCTGAAAATCTTCAACAAAAAATATGCGTTTCGCTGATTTATTTTCACTCTGGAGCATCATTCGGGGCCTGCATCGGGAAAGGACAGGCAAAACAGTACCATCCATTTGCAATGGCAGCAATCACCGGGCGCAGACACTATTACGCTCCGGACGAAGCCGGAGCGAAGGCATATATTTCCTTGCGAGAGATATATTTATGCTTCCTGCCACTCAGCAAAAACCTCTTTATGGTTTTTGGTCAGGACAACTTTATTATCTTCGACTTTATCAACCCAGCCGAGAGGAATAAAATGGTGCTTGCCGCCCGATTCCGGATCGCTCTTCGCAAGCTTGATACGCTCACCATCAAGATGGTCCACAACCCCGACGTGCGTTCCGCAGCTGGCGACAACCTGAGTGTGATCCTTAATTGCGCTTTTATCTACCATAATTATTCTCCTGTTTCGGTTATTTGCCTGTTGCACGAAATTAACTGTAGCGCATAAATTAAGGTTTAAACGCCCTGTTAGCATTTTGAAACATCATTGACAGAACCGAATATTCATTCTACTTAACTCCGAAATGAAAAAATAAGAATGAGATGAATTATTACCGACTGATTATTCCCCGTTCATAATTAACTTATCGCAACCAACGAGGAGGTATTTATGACGATTCGCAACAATCGGACAGAAATTTCGCTGGCTCTTGGTGAAGCGGTTTTAGACATCGTGCAAAAAGGCCATGAGTTATCGCGAGAGAATCTCGCCCAGGCGATGAAAATCAAAGCGGAGAAAGAGCGCGACGACGAGCGGCTTTTGAACTACTGGAAGGCGTGTAATATGCTGGTTTGAACGTAGCGGCGTTTAGGCTGACTAAACGCCGCCTGCTGTTACTCGTCGAAGTACCAGTACCCCTGGTTAATCAGCCCGGTGAGTTCGTCCACAAACGCCGGATTATTCAGCGCCTCGCCCAGCTCGGCCTGGCCGAGCTCGGTGTAGCGGCACAGCGCGTCTGCCCCGTTCACATCCGCCGTTTCCAGCTGTTCACTGTTGATAAAGAAGCTGCCGTTAACGTTCAGCACGCGCAGGCCGCTCAGGCGCGACAGCGTTTCGCCGCCCTGAAGCGCGTCCAGCACCTCTTCTGCGGAATACGGCGGCTCGGCGGCGGCAATATCCAGCTCGTGACGTGGCGTGGAGACGAAGCTGCCAAACCATTTCGTGAAATCATCCGGCTTGCTAATCATGTCGATCATCATCTCGCGAATGCGATCAAGCTCGTACTGCTCCACGCGGCCCGGGTGTTCGCGGCAGGTCAGATCCGGATCGCTGTAGTGTTCGCCGCCCAGATCGTTCTCCAGCGCATAGTCGGCAAAGCTGCTGATCAGATCGCGACCGTTCGGCCCGCGAAAACCGACAGAGTAGTTGAGCGCGGTTTCATGGGTGAAGCCGTCATGCGGGAATCCAGGCGGAATGTAGAGGATATCGCCCGGCGCCAGATCTTCGTCGATGATCGGCTCAAACGGATCGACATGTAGCAGAGCCGGATGCGGGCAGAACTGACGCATCGGCAGCTTGTCACCCACGCGCCAGCGGCGGCTGCCCATCCCCTGGATGATAAACACATCGTACTGATCGATATGCGGCCCAACGCCGCCGCCCGGGACAGAAAAGGAGATCATCAGGTCATCGAGACGCCAGTCCGGCAGGACGCGGAACGGACGCACCAGCTCTGCGGCGGGCATATGCCAGTGGTTCACCGCCTGCGCCAGCAGGGACCAGCCGGTTTCACCGAGGTTATCGAAATGCTCAAACGGGCCATTGCTCGCCTGCCACTTGCCGTTAGCGTGGCTTACCAGGCGGCTATCGACTTCCGGCTCCATCGCCAGACCCGCCAGTTCATCAGGGGTAATGGGGTCGACAAAATTCGGGAAGGCATTTTTCAGTACAACGGGTTGTTTTTGCCAGTATTTTTCAAGAAATTCCGGCCAGTTCAGGTTCAGTTGATACGCCATGGTTAGCACCAGTGAGAGGGTAAACAGGCGCGATTATAGGTAAGAAAGCAGAGGGGGAACTTGTCATGGGTCAATCGAGCGCGTGTAGGTCGGGTAAGGCGAAGCCGTCACCCGACGCACACGCAGGCTAAAACTTAATCCAGGTTCAGCTCGTCATAATGGGTGATCAGTTTGCCCACGATGCCGTAGTCCAGCGCTTCCGCCGGTGACATCCAGAAGTTACGGTCGGTGTCTTTCTTCACTTTCTCCAGCGGCTGGCCGGTGGCGTCGGCAATCAGCTTGTTCACACGTTCCAGCATGCGGATGATCTCCCGCGCTTCGATCTCAATATCCGTTGCCTGACCGCGCACGCCGCCCAGCGGCTGGTGGATCATAAAGCGGGTATTTGGCAGCGAGTAGCGGTGCTCTTTTTTCGCCGCCAGGAAGATGGTGATCCCGGCGCTTGCCACCCAGCCGGTGCCAATAACGTGTACTTCCGGACGGATAAACTTAATGAAGTCGTGGATGGTATCGCCCGCTTCTACATGGCCGCCCTGGCTGTTGATGTACAGCTTGATCGGATCGTTACTGACGCTTTGCAGCAGGATCATCTGAGTGATGACTTTCTGGGCCAGCTCCTGGTTGATTTCACCGGAGATGACAATCGAACGGGATTCCAGCAGTTTTTGCTGTAGAGCGCCCGCGCCGTTTGTTCCTTCCGCTTTTTCTTTATCGTCACTGCTTTTCAGTGTGTAGTGCATCGTTATGTCCTCAGCTTGTCGCGCTCAAAATCAGAGTGTAGCCTGTTTTACCCGTCGGCGTCCTCACACAAAACATCGCGTGTCGTGCGCTGGCTCCGCCCCCGGAAAGGTCACTAAAAACAGCGCTCCACTCCTAACTAATTCGCCACATTTTTATTACACTTTCATATCATCTTCATATTGGTAAATGATAATAATAATTAATGTGTTAGTATGAATGAGGATAGCAAACAGTCGCTTACGTTCAAAAAGGCGCTATTTTATTGTCGATGATTTACTGATCACACACCGGGGCGGTGAATGGAACACATTGTTTATGTGGTTGATGACGATGACACAGTCAGACAGTCCGTTGTCAGGCTGCTGGAATCCGCGGATATGCACGCCCTTGGCTTTTCCTCAGCAGAAGCCTTTCTCAGCCATCCCTTTGAGGATCTGCCCTCCTGCGTGATCCTCGATATGCAGATGCCCACGATAACCGGATTTGATGTCGCAGATGCGCTGAAAGCCAGCGGGCGGGAAATACCGATCATCTTTCTCACCGGCCACGGCACCATCCCTATGTCCGTCCGGGCGATCAAAGGCGGAGCCTACGAATTTCTCACTAAGCCCGTTGAATCCAGCGCGCTCATCGGCTCCATCGAATCCGCGCTCAGACTGGCACAGCACAACGCCGCCCGCGTCAAAGAGCACTACGCCCTGAAGCAGCGCCACATGTCCCTCACGCCGCGCGAGCATGAGGTGCTTGAGCTGGCCATCAGCGGCAAGCTCAACAAGCAGATCGCCGCCGAGCTGGGCGTCAGTGAGATCACGGTGAAAGTGCACCGCCGCCGGGTAATGGAGAAAATGCAGGTCCGCTCCGTGGCCGAACTGGTCAGGGCCGTCGAGCGCCTGACCAAACATCAACCAGTGGAATAACCGTTACTCCTCCTGTCCGGCAAGCGGCAACGCGAAGGTAAATACCGTGCCGTACGGCTCTCTGCGGCGCGCGCTCAGTTTCCCCCGGTGCCGTTCAATGATGCTGGCGCTGATGGTCAGCCCCATCCCCATTCCCTGCGCTTTGGTCGAATAGAACGAGTCAAAGATCCGCTCGGTGAGCTCCGGCTCAATGCCGCTGCCGGTATCGGCGATCTCAAAGATCACCTTCCCCTCGCCGCAGTTCGCGGTGGAGATCGTGATGCTGCACGGGCGATTCGTCACTTCCGCCATCGCTTCCATCGCATTCATCACCAGGTTAAGCAGCACCTGCTGGATCTGCACGCTGTCGCCGATGATAAAGCTGTCGTCAGCGTTCAGAAGATAATCAACGCTTATGTGTCGCAGCTCAAGTTCGCTGCGTGAAAGCATAATGATGTGGTGGATCAGGAAGTGCAGATCAATACGCGTAAACGTGGGGTCCTGCTTGCGCGTCAGAGACTGAATGCTGCGAATGATCTCCCCTGCCCGCTCGCCCTCGGCGGCGATCTCCTCCAGCCCCTCGCGCACTTTGTCCAGCCGCGCCGGATCGCGGTTGAGCCAGCGCAGGCTCGCGCCGGCGTTCGAGACAATCGACATCAGCGGCTGGTTGATCTCGTGCGCGATCGAGGAGGTCAGTTGCCCGACGGTGGTGGCCCGTGAGACTCGCGCCAGATCCGCCTGCGCCACCCGCATCGCATCTTCCGCCGCCCGCTGGCTGGTGATGTCGGTAATGATGCCGTAATACTCATTCACTTCGCTGCCGACGCCGACCGGATCGCCAATCCCGAGGATGTAGCGAACGGAGCCGTCGGTGCGGATAATGCGAAACTCCGCGCGCATCGACAGCCCGTCGCGCACGCTCTGGTTAACGAGGGTGCTGATCCGGCCATAATCGTCCTCATGCACGAAGGTTAAAAACTCCGCCATTGAAATCATCTTTTGCTGCTCCGGCAGGCCAAGGATACGGGCGTACTCTTCAGACATAAACATCAGATCCTGCACCAGCTCCCAGCGCCAGCTGCCGGTATGGCTGATCTGCTCGCCCAGCATCAGTGAGGTCTGGCTGGCGCGCAGCTCTTTCTCCACCCGTCGGCGCTGGATGTTTTCCGCCAGCAGCTCGGCGTAAAGCCGCGCCGTCTCCAGCGAAACAGCCGCCTGCGCGCCCAGCAGGCTGACCACGCGCGAATGTTCGGCGGTAAACACTTCCGGCATCAGGCGGTTTTCCAGATACAGCACCCCCACCAGCCGCGCCTGTTTGAACATCGGGACACACATCACGGCGGCGCCGGACGTCACCAGATACGGATCCTGGCTGAACGGGTGGAACTCCTCCGGTTTGCCGGTGCGGATCTCCTGCCCGGTGCGGATCACTGCGGCCAGCACCGACAGCGGCATGTCCGTCGCCATCGGTGACGCCTTCAGGATGCGCACCCGCACCCCGTCGGTACTGGTCCAGGCACTGGCCTCGATCTCCGGGATGTGATTATCGCTAACGCGCAGCAGCAGGCCACGCTGCGCCCCGGCCCGTTCAAGCAGCAGCGTCATCAGGTTTTCAATTAAACGCTCGAGGTTAATTTCTTCGGACAAGGCGCGTGAGGCTTTGATGACGCTCTGTAAATCGCGGATCACCTCGTTCTGGGCGAAGGCCGCCGTGTCATACGCGCGGCTCTGCCCGGAGGCCAGCAGATGCGGGAAATCCTGCTCCAGCTGGCGCACCTTGGCCTGCGCCCCGGCGCGCCCCCAGGCAGCAATCGCGCCGCGGAAATGGGCGTCGGAGGCGGTCGGGTAGCCGCAGGCCAGCGAGAAACGCCCTGCCAGCTCGTGCGCCAGGGCATTGATCGGGTTAAAGCCACCCTCCCGCGAGAGCCGCACCGCTTTTTCATACTGCTCCAGCGCGATGCTGTTCATGCCGTCCAGACGGACGATTTCGGCGTAAATCAGCGCTTCTTTATCGGCAAACGTGCCCGAATTGATCCGCGCCCAGAGGGCAATTTTGTCGTAATGGTGATGAATACTGCGGCGATAATCCGCCGAGAAGGTCTCCGGCGTGAGCTGACGGGAGAGCGCCAGCGCGCTGTAAAAATGGTAATCCAGCAGATGAATATGACCCGGCGCGGACCACGCATACCAGCCCGCCCTCTCTAAATCCGCCTGCGCGTCGGCGTATTCGCCGCAGGAAAAGTGCGCCATCCCGCGATAGAGCCAGTACCAGAACAGCATGGTCGAGGTCTGCTCGGGCGCCTGCTCCGGCGGCGCGGGCAGCAGATCGTCAGGCAGCGCCTGGGCGGCGCTCCATGGGCCCGTCACCGGCGTGCGTAAAAACTCCACGTAGCGGCGCTGAATGTGCAGAACGGTTTCAATGTCCTGGTAATCCGTTTTGCGCACAAAGGCCAGACCGCGATCGATGCTGGTCAGCACGCCATCCAGATGATCGCCCCGGGAGAGGAAGTTAATGATCTGATGACAGGCCGCGAAACAGGCCATCGTCATGTCGCCGTGGGTCACCGCCGAGGTAAAGCAGGCCTTTGCGCACTCGATAGTGTACGACAGCGGCTGGGTCCAGACGCTGAGCTGGTCGAGCGGCAGCAGAGTTTTGGCTTCATAGGCATCATAGCCGTGGCGGTTCACCAGCTCACGAGCCAGCGTGCCGTACTCAAATCCGAGACGGTATTCGGCGTAGCGGTGACCAATCAGCACGCCAAACCAGGCCATCGCCGTGGTGGAGGCGCCGGTGATGCCGTGATCGAGCGTGAGGTGCATCATCCGGCACAGGAGTAAAAAGTGCAGGCGCGGGCAGGTAAAGCTGGCGAAAATACTGGCGCTGTAAAGCAGGTTCATCACCGCTTCGGTCTCTGCGTTCTCCATCAGCTTAAGCTGAGAAAACGGGTTCAGCGGCGCGTCGGCGGTGCGTTGACAGAACTGCTGCCAGGCCTCGTCACATTCGGCATTTTCCGGGTAGCGGCTGATATGGATCCCGAACACGCCCAGCCAACATAACGACGCCTCCAGCGCCAGGCGGATCTCCGACTGGCGCATATACACTTCCGCCAGCAGGTTGGCGGCCAGCGCTTTCTCCGTCAGCCCGCCCGGTGAACCGAGGATCGCATCGCACAGCGCACGCGTACGCTCCAGGTGCCCGAGCGCAAACTCACAGCCCGCCTCTTCGATATCCAGCATAAAGTCCGAGACCGGGCCCGCATTCCCCAGCGCTCTGGCGGTCTGGATATAGCTTAAGGCGGAAAGGTAATCGCCGGTACGCTTCGCACGCCGCGCGGCCTGAAGGCTCAGCTCCCGGAATCGCTGCCGCTGGGGTGCAGGCTGGATGCAGTCCAGCGCGGCGCTGACGTGGTGAACCGCGCGGAACAGCAGTTCGTTGCCCGCCGTCTGCCGTGCGGCATCCGCCAGCAGGCTGGCGGTGGTCAGGTGCAGATGGCTTTTCTCGCCCTCATCCAGCAGGGCAAAGGCGGCTTCCTGCACCCGATCGTGAGTAAAAGCGTACTCTTTCTCCGTCAGCACAATCAGCTGAGCAGTAACCGCCGGGTGAAGCGCGTAGCGGATTTCCGCCGCCGACCGCCCCACCACGCGGCACAGCATCTCCAGCTCGCCCGTGCAGCCGAGGCAGGCGATGCTGCCCAGCAGGCGGCGCGTCTCGTCGGGCATCTCCTTGAGCTGTTCAAGTACCAGCGTCACCACGTTTTCGGTGTAGTGCCGGGCGCGGATGGCCTGGAGATCGTAATGCCATTTCCCCTGATATTTGTTGTGCACCACCAGTCCGTCATCGACGATGCGGCGGAAAAATTCCTGCACAAACAGCGGGTTGCCGCCGGTTTTTTCATGGATCAGCGTGGCAAGATCGGCGGTGCCGCTACTGCGGGCATGAAAAATTCCCCCGAGCCAGCGCGCCACGGCCTTCACCGACAGCGGCTGCGGCACAATCGTCGTGGCGTATTGCGCCGCCTCCGGCAGGCTCGCCAGCGCGGTCTGCAAGGTGGGATCAGAAAGCGAACTGAGATCGCGGTGCGCCACCACCACCAGCAGCGGGATGGCGCCGCAGGCGCGCAGCAGGTGATCGAGCGTTTGCAGGCTGGCGGCGTCGATCCACTGCACATCATCCAGCAGCAGCACCAGCGGCGCGCCCTGGGTGGCGAAAGTTTTCACCAGCGCCAGCACCATATGGCCGAAGCGCGCCCGCGCGTCGATGGAAAAGGTATCCGCGGAGAAACGCGGTTTGTTCTCAAGGAGTAAATTCAGCTCCGGCACCAGGCTGACGGCCAACTCCTCGAAGCCTTCCAGCGCGCGCGACAGACGGATTTTCCACGTCGCCACCTCCCCGGCTGGCAGCCCGAGCAGGTGCAGCGTGAGCGTCCGAAACGCCGAACTCAGCACGCCGTAGGGCAGCGTGGGAGAATATTGATCGACCTTGCCCACCGCCAGCAGCACCTTGCGCTGTTGCAGCGATTTCAGCGTGGTGGCGATCACGGAAGATTTGCCGATCCCCGAAGGTCCCCCAATCGTCACCAGTTCCGGCGCACCGCTTTGGCTGACCCGCTCAAACGCGGCGATGACGTCGCTGGCCTGCGGATGCGCAGAGAAAAGCGAATCGGCCAGCAGGATCGCCGGAGAGCGATCCTGCTGGCCGGGAATAAAGTCGACAATTTCGCCTTCAACGGTCAGCGTCGCCTGGCAGCGCCTGAGGTCGGCAATCAGCCCGTCGACGGTCTGATAGCGATTCTCCGGATTCTTCTCCAGCAGCTTAAGGATAATGGTCGACAACATGCCGGGTACGTCCGGGCGCACCCGACCCGGCGCAAGCGGTTCAGAGGCAATGTGATAATGCGCCCAGTTGGTCTGGTCATCAGCGCTCAGTTCAAACGGCAATCGCCCGGTCAGAAGTTCATAAAGCACGATCCCCAGACTGTAGAGATCGCTCCGGCTGTCAACGGCGCGCCGGGTACGCGTGGTGTGTTCCGGTGACATGTAGGCGGGCGTGCCGCCAGACGCGGCAAGCCGGGACTGGGAGAAGGCGTCGGAGGTGTCGCAGGAAAGACCGAAGCTGCACAGACGGCAGGTGGCGTCGTGATGAACGAAGATCGCCCCGGGTTTGATATCGCCGTGGATCAGGTTGTGCTGATGCATCTGGCGCAGGGGACCGCAGATGCGGATCGCCATCTCGATAAAGCGGGCGATCCCGGAAATCGCCTTACCTGCCCGGCACGCCAGCAGTTCAAAGCAGAACGGCGCGTAGACCAGCGCAAAACGTCCGCGGTACTGGGTTGAAGCGACGGGCCGGATAGCCCAGCCGTCATGAAGGCGATCGCGCAGGGCAAACTCGTTTTTCAGCAGCCGCGTTGCCCGCTCCTCTTCTTCATCGCTGACCGCGGTGGCAATAATAAACGAACCGCCGGACTGGGGATGCCGCCCGTTCATCCAGGAGATGCCGCCCTCCTGCGCCAGCACGGTAAAAATGACATCCTCTTTCAGAACAAAAGCCCGCCCTTCATGGAGACTTCCCCGGGCGGGCCAAAATGCAGGCGACGTATGTTCGTTCATCCGCGATCCTTATTGTCGGCGGGTCAGCTCCCGCTGAATATGATCCAGCAGAATATCGATGTTAATCGGCTTACGCAAAAATGCAGCGGCGCCCAGACTGAGTGCATACCGCTGCATATTTTCATCAGCATGGCCGGAGATAAACAGTATTGGCGGCGGCGGCGCGGCCAGCAACCGCAGCTTCTCAAACAGCTCGATGCCGTTCATGCCGCGTAGCTTGATGTCGGCGATCACCAGCGACGCGCCTGACAGGGCGAGAGGGTGGCTCAAGAACACCTCTGCCGAATCGAAGGTATCGGTAGCATACCCTTCCGATTGCAGCAGATTACTGAGCCCGCTGCGAACAGAGCGTTCGTCATCGATGATGGCAATGCGCCACGGCAGCGTCATGCTGTCTTTCCTCAAACAAATCGTTACGCGTCGCGGCTTTCCTTCGCGGGCGCGGGGGGCGCAGTACCGCTGATTTTCGGTACGCATTCATGACGAAACCAGGCCAGGGTCAGCGGTTCGCGGCTCACCAGACGACGCCCGATGGGGATCAGCTGTTCACCCACCAGCATGCCGAACAGGCCTAGCAGCGCGACGACCGGCGGCGCCGGGGAATGTACGTCGAGCAGGGCGTAAAGTACCCCAGCCGCGGCCCCGCACACCAGCGAAATAATCCAGGCCTTCATGATGACGCTCCGGTCGGGTGTTGAACGTGGGGAACCGTCACCTGCACGGCAGCCGGATTATCGCGGGATAAAAGATGACGCATCGCCTGTTCACCCGCCAGCATCCCCAGCAGGCCAATCAGCGCCAGCGCGGGCGGCGCGGGGGAGCGCACCTTCAGCACGGCATACATCAGGCCAATCAACACGCCTGCCGCAAGGGATATCAGCCCAGTACTCATTGTGAACTCCAGAGAAAGAGGCAGCGGCGAGCCGGATGAGGGACCAGCCCGCCGACGGGACTTAGCGAGCCGGAACCGGCGCTAAGGTGCGGTGCTCGCTCTTCTGGCGAGACGGCGCTTTGTGCACCATGGTGTAGGCGTAATCCACGCCCATGCCGTAGGCGCCGGAGTGCTCGCGCACGATATCCATCACCGCGGTGTAGGTCTCTTTGCGCGCCCAGTCACGCTGCCACTCCAGCATCACCTGCTGCCAGGTCACCGGGATCACGCCCGCCTGGATCATGCGCTGCATCGCGAAGTCGTGGGCTTCTTTGGAGGTGCCGCCGGAGGCGTCTGCCACCATATAAATTTCGTAGTCGCCTTCCAGCATCGCGCACAGGGCAAAGCTGTTATTGCACACTTCGGTCCACAGGCCAGCGACAACCACCTTCTTCTTGCCGTTGGTCTTCAGCGCGTCGCGCACCTTCTGGTCGTCCCAGGAGTTCATGGAGGTACGCTCCAGAATGTCCTGGCCCGGGAACACGTCCAGCAGCTCCGGATAGGTATTGCCGGAGAAGCTTTCGGTCTCTACGGTGGTGATGATGGTCGGGATGTTGAACACCTTAGCCGCTTTCGCCAGCGCCACGGTGTTGTTTTTCAGCACCTGGCGGTCAATAGACTGCACGCCGAACGCCATCTGTGGCTGGTGATCGATGAAGATGATCTGACAGTTGGCAGGGGTTAAGACTTCGAGCTTAGAAGTGGTCATAAGATTATCCAGTGAGGTTAAAGGTTAAAATCGCCGCGAACAGCACGCCGATAAAATCGCGTTCATCCTATGACCCACAGCGCTGTGGTGTAATTATCTCTTCGTATAGTTAACCTTAGGTATAGTTATACTTTGGTATACCTATCCTATTGTATAACTGGATCTTTGCCGAAACCGGTTCCCATAATCCTGACCATTCCCCTCTTAGTCTGGAGCTCTTATGGTTACCCTCGGTAAAGCCGATCTCATTCTGGTTAACGGCCAGTTTCACACCGTCGATCGCGAGAATCCTCTCGCAGAAGCCGTTGCCGTGCGCGACGGAAAATTTCTGGAAGTGGGTACCGTCGCCGAGGTGATGCAACACCACTGCGACGGCACTAAGGTGGTCGACTTAAAAGGCCACACCGCCATCCCCGGCCTGAACGACTCGCACCTGCACCTGATCCGCGGCGGGCTGAACTACAACCTCGAGCTGCGCTGGGAAGGCGTGCCGTCGCTCGCCGACGCCCTGCGGATGCTGAAAGAGCAGGCCCTGCGCACGCCGTCGCCCCAGTGGGTGCGCGTGGTGGGCGGCTGGAGCGAGTTCCAGTTTGCCGAGCGCCGCATGCCGACGCTGGATGAGATTAACGACGCCGCGCCGGACACCCCGGTCTTCATTCTGCACCTGTACGACCGCGCTCTGCTCAACCGCGCCGCGCTGAAGGTGGTCGGCTACACCAAAGAGACGCCAAACCCGCCGGGCGGCGAGATCCAGCGCGACGCCAACGGCAACCCGACCGGGATGCTGATTGCCCGTCCGAACGCCATGATCCTCTACGCCACGCTGGCGAAAGGGCCGAAGCTGCCGCTGGAGCAGCAGGTTAACTCCACCCGCCAGTTCATGCGCGAGCTGAACCGTCTGGGGCTGACCAGCGCCATCGACGCGGGCGGCGGCTTCCAGAACTACCCGGAAGATTACGAGGTGATCGCCGAGCTGCACGAGAAAAAGCAGATGACCATCCGCATCGCCTACAACCTGTTTACCCAGCGTCCGGGCCACGAGCTGGAAGACTTTGAAAAATGGACCGACATGCTCACGCCGGGCCAGGGCAGCGACTTCTTCCGCCACAACGGCGCGGGCGAGATGCTGGTCTTCTCCGCCGCCGATTTTGAAGACTTCCTCGAGCCGCGCCCGGACCTCGCGCCGGGCATGGAGGACGAGCTGGAGCGCGTGGTGCGCCATCTGGTGGAGCACCGCTGGCCGTTCCGCCTGCACGCCACCTATAACGAATCCATCAGCCGCATGCTGGACGTCTTCGAGAAGGTGAACCGCGACATTCCGTTCAACGGCCTGCACTGGTTCTTCGACCACGCGGAAACCGTCACCCAGGCCAACATCGACCGCATCAAAGCGCTCGGCGGCGGCATTGCCGTCCAGCACCGCATGGCCTTCCAGGGCGAGTATTTTGCCGAGCGTTACGGCATCGAAGCCACCCGCCACACGCCGCCGGTGGCAAAAATGCTCGAGACCGGCGTGCCGGTGGGATTAGGCACCGATGCCACCCGCGTGGCGAGTTACAATCCGTGGACCGCGCTCTACTGGCTGGTCTCCGGTCGTACCGTCGGCGGGATGCAGATGTACGATCACAGCGCCCGTCTGGATCGCGATACCGCCCTGATGCTCTGGACCCAGGGCAGCGCGTGGTTCTCCAGCGAACAAAACCAGAAGGGGCAGATCAAGGTCGGCCAGCTCGCCGACCTGGCGGTGCTGAGCAAAGACTACTTCCGCGTGCCGGAAGAGGAGATCAAGGGCATCGAATCCGTCCTGACGGTGGTCAACGGCGATATCGTCTACGCCGCGGGCAGCTTTGGCCCGCTCGCGCCGCCGGCCATTCCGGTCCTGCCCGAGTGGTCACCGGTGGTCAAGGTGCCGGGCCACTACCGCAGCGCGCCGCCGCAGGCCGCCCGCGTGGGCATGAGTGTGGCTCACCACTGCAGCGGCCCGTGCGGGGTTCACAGCCACCAGCACGATTTCGCCCGCACGTCAGAGATGCCGGTGTCCGACGATAACGCTTTCTGGGGGGCGCTGGGCTGCAGCTGCTTTGCATTCTGATGAAACAAAATGACGCTTCGCCCCGGATCGATCCGGGGCTGTTCTTTCTGCGCCTGACCGGCAGCCTGCTGCTGCTCTACGTGCACGGCCTGCCGAAGGTGCTGCACTTCAGCGAAGAGCTGACGCGTATTGAAGATCCGTTCGGCTTCGGGCCTTACGCCAGCCTGATCCCGGCGATTGTCGCCGAGGTGATCTGCCCGCTGTTGATCGTTGCGGGCGTCTACACCCGCCTGGCGTGCCTGCCGATTATCGCCGTGCTGCTGGTGGCGATGCTGGCGGTTCATCCGAACTGGTCGATTGCCGAAGGGCAGTTTGGCTGGCTGCTGCTGATTATCTTCACCACCCTTGCCCTCACCGGGCCGGGCCAGTGGCGAGTGCAGCGTAAAACAACGGAGAGGTTCGCATGACCTAGGTAAACGACGTTCGCGACGCACACGTCGAGACGACGCCCGCCCCGGCGGTTTCACCCTGGCAGCCGCTGAGCCAGCCGGTGTTCCGCATGCTGTGGATCGCCACGGTGGTCTCTAACGTCGGCTCATGGATGAGCGACGTCGGCATCAACTGGAGCATGCTGACGCTCAGCGCCGATCCGCTGGATATCGCGCTGGTGCAGGCGGCGAGCAGCCTGCCGATGTTCCTCTTCGCCCTGCCGTCCGGGGTGATGGCGGACATCGTTGACCGACGTAAATACCTGCTCTTCTCCCAGCTGTGGGTGTTCATCGCCGCCGCCGGGCTGACGGTGCTCTCCTTCACCGGACACGTCACCCCTACCGTTCTGCTGTTGGCGACGTTCCTGCTGAGCGTGGGCGCGGCGATGAGCTCGCCGCCGTTCCAGGCGATTGTGCCTGATCTGGTGAGCAAGCCCGAGCTGGGTTCCGCCGTGGCGCTTAACTCGCTCGGGGTCAATATCAGCCGGGCGATTGGCCCCGCGCTGGGCGGTTTTCTGCTGTCGCTTGCCGGACCGTGGATGGTGTTTGCCCTGAACGCGCTCTCCGTGGTCGGCGTGGCGTGGGTGCTGTGGCGCTGGCGTCCGGCGCCGTCCGTTCAGCGTCTGCCGCCGGAGCACTTCTTCTCTGCGGTGCGCACAGGCATCCGCTACGTGCACGCCGCGCCGGTGCTGCGCAACGTGCTGGTGCGCACCGTGGCGTTCTTCGTTTTCGGCAGCGCGGGCTGGGCATTACTGCCGCTGGTGGCGCGCCGCGAGCTGGGCTTAGGCCCGGCGGGCTATGGCGTGATGCTGGCGTGTATCGGCCTGGGCGCTATTGCCGGGGCCATCCTGCTGCCGCGTCTGCGCCAGCGGCTGAACGCCGATCGGCTGATGGTGGCCGCCAGCCTGACGTTTGCGATCACCATGCTGGCGCTGGCGTTCGTGCGCCACGTCTGGCTGCTCAACCTGTTTGAGTTCTTCACCGGCTTCGCGTGGATTGCGGTGCTCTCGACGCTGAACCTCGGTGCGCAGCGCCGCCCGCTGGGTGAAGGCCCGCGCGCTGGCGGTCTACCTGACGGTGTTCTTCGGCTCCATGACCATCGGCAGCGCCATCTGGGGGCAGATCGCCTCCCGGTTCGGCACCCCGACCGCGCTGGTTGTCGCCACGCTGGGGATGGTGCTGGCAAGCGCAACGGTGTTCCGCTGGAAGCTGGAGAAAGATCCGGACCTGAACCTCGACCTGAGCGGCCAGCCGCTGGACGGCGTGGAGATCGACCTGCCGAACGAGCGCGGCCCGGTGCTGGTCTCGCATGAGTACATCATCGACCCGCACAACGCGAAAGCGTTTTTGCAGGCCGTGCACGAACTACGCCGGGTGCGACGCCGCGCCGGAGCGATGAGCTGGGCGGTGTACGAGGATATCGAACGTCCGGGGCTGTTTATCGAGACTTTCCTGATGGGTTCCTGGATCGAGCATTTGCGCCAGCAGGAGCGCCACACCATGAATGACCTCCTGCTGCAGAGCCGCGTTCTGGCTTTTCATCAGGGCACAACATCACCGGCCATTCGCTACCTGGTCGCGCCGGTATAACCCTAACCATCACCTGTACAGGAACACACTATGGCAACGTTTAAGGCAAAAGACGGCACGCAGATTTACTACAAAGATTGCGGCGCGGGCAAACCGGTTCTCTTCAGCCACGGCTGGCCGCTGGACGGCGACATGTGGGACAGCCAGCTGAACTACCTGGCCGAGCGCGGCTTTCGCGCCATCGCCTTTGACCGTCGCGGCTTTGGCCGCTCGGATCAGCCGTGGAACGGCTACGACTACGATACCTTTGCGTCCGACATTAACGACCTGATCACCACGCTGGATCTGCGCGACGTGACACTGGTGGGCTTCTCCATGGGCGGCGGCGACGTGACGCGCTACATCAACAACTACGGCAGCGAACGCGTTGCCGGTCTTGCCCTGCTGGGCGCGGTCACGCCCATTTTCGGCAAATCCGATAGCTACCCGGAAGGGGTGGATCAGAGCGTGTTCGACGGCATTCGCGACGGGCTGCGTAAAGATCGCGCCCAGTTCATCAGCGACTTCGCGACGCCGTTCTACGGCATCAACGCCGGGCAGACCATTTCTGCCGGTGCCCTGACCCAGACGCTGAACATCGCCCTGCTGGCGTCCCTGAAGGGCACCATCGACTGCGTGACCGCGTTCGGCGAAACAGACTTCCGCCCGGATATGGCGAAAATCGACGTGCCGACGCTGGTGATCCACGGCAGCAACGACCAGATCGTGCCGTTTGAAACGACCGGCAAGCTGGCGGCGGAAATGATCAAAAATGCCACGCTGAAGGTGTACGACAACGCGCCGCACGGCTTCGCGCTGACCCACCAGGACCAGCTCAACGAAGATCTGCTGGCGTTTGTGAAGTCGCTTTAACTCTTTAAATGCGAAGCCTGATGGCGCTTCGCTTATCAGGCCTACAAGGGCTGGTCCTGTAGGCCGGGTAAGGCGCAGCCGCCACCCGGCGCTTTCGCAGACGCGTTGCGCTCCGCCAGCAGCCGACAAATCTCCGCATGCTTCTCCTCGGTGAAGGTAAAGCGCGACATAAAGCCCATGCGGATCAGCGACCCTATTGCCGGCAGCAGACAAATCCCGAAGAACAGCCCCAACAGCACGCTCTCGCTCTGAATTTGCGCCTGCGGCACGTAGCCAATCATCGTCAGAAACACGCCGATTAACCCGCCGCCCACCGCCACCGACATCTTGCCGGTAAAGGTCTGCCCGGAGAAGGTGATCGCCGCGCAGCGCTTGTGAGTGTGGTACTCCGCGTACTCGATGGTGTCGGCAATCATCGACGAGGTGAGGATGTTGGTCATCATCACGAACAGCGTGCTCAGGCCGAGGAGAATAAACAGCATCGTCACCTGCTGATACCCGACAAACCACATCACCACGCGCACCGCCACGTCCAGCCCGCAGAGGATCATAAACAGCTTCCGCTTCTGCATTCGGCGCGTCAGCATCGGCGCGACCAGGCACAGCACCGCCGCCACGATCCCCATCACGCCAATCGCCATCTGCAGGCTGCCGTCGCCCAGATTGTTGATAAAGAAGTAGATGTACAGACCGCCCGCCACGTTGTGGAACACGCAGAAAAAGAACGACAGCAGGACGATAAACAGCGGCTTGTTCTGGCGCAGGTTGTGGAAGGTGTCGCGGATGGTCACCTTTTCCGGGCTCGGTGGCACGCGCTCTTTGATCTGCATAAAGCCGTTAAGCATCAGCGGCAGGCCCACCAGCATCATCACCAGCGCCGCCATAAAGTAGCCTTTATCGTTGCTGTACTGGGCGAAGAACGCCGCCAGCTTCGGGAAGAAGATGTTGGCGCAGGCAATCCCCGCGTTCACCCCGAGCATCGCCGCCGTCACCGCGCGGGTGCGCTGGGCGGAGTCGTTGGTCATCACCGACGACATCGACCAGAACGGGATATCGGAGATGGCGTACAGCGTCCCCCACAGGATGTACGTCACCCCGGCGTAGAGGATTTTGGTGGTCATGTCCGCTTCGATTTTATAGAACGACAGCAGCGTGACGCCGGTGATCAGCAGCGGCGCGATCAGCAAAAAGTGGCGAAACTTGCCGAACCGGCTGTTAATGGTGTCCATAATGCTGGCAAACAGCGGATCGTGAACCGCGTCCCACGCGCGGGCAATCAGGAAGATGGTGCTCGCCGCCAGCGCCGAGATCCCCAGCACGTCGGTGTAAAAATAGTTAATAAACGAACCCACTAAACCAAAGCTAAAACACTGACCTAAACCATAGCCAAAATAAGACCACAGCTCGCGAGACGGTATTTTCATTGTCGTTGCCATTGTTATATGCCTGCCTGGTTGCCCGGCGGTGGTCCGCCGGGTCGATATTATTAGCCCTGAACTTTCGGGGCGATCTTGCGCAGCTGCTGCATTAATGCGATTTCACGGCGCGAGAACGGAATGCCGTTCTCCTCAAACACGTCGTGGAACCAGAGACGGCAGTAATCCGTGGACTCCTTCATCACCACCGGCCACGGCAGCCACGTCTGGGTTTTGCCGCGCACCAGCCCCCACTGGTACGGCGCGACCTTCGCCGCGTACATCAGCGGAAGCTGCTCTTCGATGGTGCTGCCCACGTGCCGCGCCAGCCATTCGGTGCAGAAGATTGGGCGGCCCAGCGCCTGAAGTTGCTGGATAATCGCCGTCATGCGCCCGGTATTGGTGTGGGCGTGATAGCTCACCACGTCCGAGAGCGCCAGCGCGGTCTGGTCCAGCGGATGCTGGAAGAACGTCTCGCCCTCCTCTTCCGGCGGCAGGCGCCACGCGCAGACGGTGAGCGGCTGGGTTGGGTCTTCTTCACGCACCCACTGGAACGCCAGCTTCATCAACTCGTGCGCGCAGGACTCCAGCTTCGCGTCGTACTGCACCTCCTGCGTGCCCGTCGCGAAAATGCCGCGGTTGCCCGGCTCGTTATACAGATCCCAGAGCAGCACGCGCTTATCGTCGCGGAACTGGCGGACAACGTCGCGGATATAGCGCTCAATCTGCGGCCAGCAGTCGGGATCGCACACCTTGTCGCGCCCCGGGCTCGCCGCCGCCTGGCTGTTGTGTTTGCCCGGTACGGGCGGCTTTTGCGGGCCGAGGTACGGTTCGTCGCCGGAGAAGCCGCAGTCGTCCATCAGGGTCAGCATGGTGCTGAAGCCGTGACCGTCGGCAATCGTCAAAAAGCGGTCGATGCGCGCCATCAGCCCGTCGCGGTCATGCTCCCAGACGATAAACGGCAGGTTGATGCGCAGGGTGTTATAGCCCGCCTCCGCCGCCCAGCCCAGCTCGCGCTCGATGGTTTCGGCATCGAAGGTCTCTGCCTGCCAGATATCGGTCCAGTTCACCGCCGTCGACGGCAGATAGTTAAACCCGCACAGCCAGCCTTTTTGCTGATACCACGCCTGTGCCTGCTCCCTGCTCCACTGCTCTTTCATTACGCGTCCTCTCACTGATAATGTTTAGCTAATAAATATTAGTTGCAGGATAAATGCGCAAATCACGGCGTTTAGAAAAGCGATGCCCCTCACAAAGTTCACGCTTCGATGAATGAGAAACGTGATCGACGGCGCTAAAGCGTGCGGTTAGGGTATGATGCGAATTCGCGAAAGGGAGAGGACGGATGAAGCGAAAAACGAAAGTGACGATGAACGATATTGCGCGGGCGGCAGGGGTGTCGCAGGCGACGGTATCGCTGGTGCTTAACCAGTCCCGCAACATCAAGCTCAGCGACGACACCCGCCAGCGGGTGATTAGCGTCGCCACCGAGCTCGGCTACGACCGTCTCCCCGCCGTTCACGCCCCGCGCAACCAGGAGGAGATCGCCCTGCTGGTCAGCTCGCTGCAGAGTTTTGACCCGTTTATCGACGCCATCAGCCAGGCGCGGGAAGCCGCGTGGCGCAATGAAACGTTGCTCACCGTCTACGACTACGGCGACGACATCGAGCTGGCGCTGAACATCATCCGCCAGCTGGAGAAGCGCAACTGCATCGGGATTATTCTCGCCTCTCCGGTCACCACGCTGGTGGACATGACCGCCTTCCAGGACTGCACCCGCATCCCGCTGGTGCTGCTCAACCAGCGCGACCCCGGCTCGCCGCTGCTGCCGTCGTTTATCCCGGACGACTACGCCAACGCCTTCCAGGTGACGAAACACCTCATCGCCTGCGGGGCCACGCGCATCGCCCACATCACCGGAGAGAGCTGGATGGAGGCCTCGCGCCAGCGTCTGGCGGGCTACCAGGCCGCGCTGCAGCAGGCCGGACTCGCGTGCGACGACGACCTGGTGCGCCAGACCAACTGGCAGTTCAGCGAGTCCTTTACCGCCACGACTTCCCTGCTGGAACTGGCCGAGCGCCCGGACGCCATCTTCTGCGCCAGCGACTGGCTGGCGATTGGCTGCTACCAGGCGCTGGCGGTGAATGGCGTGCGTATCCCGCAGGACATGCTGCTGGCGGGCTACGACGACCAGAAGATCTCCGAGCAGCTCACCCCGCCGCTGACCAGTATCCAGCTGCCCTACAGCGAGCTGGGACGGCTGGCGGTGGAGTACCTGTGCAATCAGGAAGATGCCGCCACGCACGTGACGCTGGCGGGCAGGCTGAAGGTACGCGCCTCAAGCCTCGTCTGAGGCAAACACCATGCCCGAATAGGGCTTCTCGCGACACGCCGCCAGCCGCGCGGCGAGGCTGCCCACGTGCAGCTCCAGCTTGTGCCCGTCCGGGTCGAGAAAATAGAACGACGCCCCCTCGCTTTTGTTCTGCTTCCAGACGGTGACGCCCGCCTGCTCCAGCCTGTGCGAGAACGGTTCAAAATCTTCTTCCGCCACGGTAAATGCGTAGTGGGTGTAGTCGCTCTCCTGCGGCGGCACGTACCGGCGCGCCTCGTCGTACGACAGGCAGACCCACAGTTCGCCGCAGGTGAGATAGGCCCCGGTATTCCAGCGGGCATGCAGCGCTAGTCCCAGCAGCTCGTGCCAGAAGGTGACGCTTTTTTGCAGGTCGCTGACCGCGAGGGTCAGGTGGTTGAGTGATTGCAGCATGACGTGCCCTTTTGTTTTTCGCGCCGGACGTGGTACGGTAAAGAGATGAACATAAACCACGCCGTGCTCACCGTAAACCGCTGGTGGCTGCCTTTTTAAAGGCGGCACGGAGTAGTTTTCCCCATTTTCAGATAGCCGCCGAAAGGCGGCTTTCACACATTTAAGACCCCTTTCGGCAACTGCCCATTAAGGAGTCTTTATGAACGCACCCACCATCCTCACCGGCGACCGCCCAACCGGCCCGCTGCACCTCGGCCACTTTGTCGGATCGCTGCGCCAGCGCGTGGCGCTCCAGCAGACGCACAACCAGTTTGTGCTGATTGCCGACCTTCAGGGCCTGACCGACAACGGCAGCAACCCGCAGAAGATCCGCGACAACATCCCCGAAGTGCTGGCCGACTACCTCGCCGCCGGTATCGACCCGAACCTGACCACCATCTGCCTGCAGTCCGCCCTGCCCGCCCTCGCCGAGCTGACGATGCTGTATATGAACATCGTCACCGTCGCCCGCGTGGAGCGTAACCCGACGGTGAAAAACGAGATTGCGCAGAAGGGCTTCGCCCGCTCGCTGCCGGTCGGGTTTATGGCCTACCCCATCAGCCAGGCGGCGGACATCACCGCGTTTAAGGCCGAGTGCGTGCCCGTCGGCGACGACCAGCTGCCGATGATTGAGCAGACCAACGAGATTGTGCACAAGATGAACAGCCTGCTGCCCGCCCCGGTGCTGCGCCACTGCAAGGCGATGCTGAGCGACACCAGCCGCCTGCCCGGCATCGACGGCAGCGCCAAGATGTCGAAATCGCTGGGCAACACGCTGCACCTTTCGGCCAGCGAAGAGACCATTCACCGTGCGGTCAGCGCCATGTACACCGACCCGAACCACCTGAAGGTGAGCGACCCGGGGCAGATTGAGGGGAACGTAGTGTTTACGTATCTCGATGCGTTTCACCCGGACAAGGACAAAGTGGCGGCGATGAAGGCGCACTATCAGGCGGGCGGGCTGGGCGACCGGGCGTGTAAGAACGAGCTTGAAGCGTGCCTGCAGGAGTTGATTGCGCCGATGCGGGAGCGGAGGGCGATGTATTTGCGGGATAAGGGGGAATTGATGGCGATGCTGAAGCGCGGGACGGAACGGGCGCAAGGGGTGACGCAAGGGACGTTGAGGGAGGTGAAGGTTGGGCTGGGGGTGCCGGTGTTTAGTTAAAGTCGATTTAGCGGTGGAGTGCGGGGGATTGGCATGAAGCCGCTAACTTGATTATTGCGGAAATAAGCGAGGAGCAAAAATTCTTAAATGCATTATTAGTCAATGTCGTTTGTCATTCTGTTAAGAGCGCTATATTCATAGACTCTTAATATTTTAAACGCCACGGCAACTGCTATGAGTAAGTTTATTATTTCCATGCTGAATACGTTACTTTGTGTATTTGTGATTGTGCTATGCCTCATATGCGTGGGCGTCACTGATAACTGGAAAGAATGCACTATAGCTATAATCATCACTTTAGGATGCGCACATTTCATGGCCGTTTTACTGAATCGTGTATTGCCTCATAAGTTATCTATCTTAGAAGGAATACTGGAATTATTGGGAGGGCCGCTATTAGTTATAGGCGCAATGGTGTGCTTTGATGTATTCGAACCCTGGCCGCTAAAAATCATTGGGATGTTTGCGTGGATTGTTTTGATTTTCTTTGTACCTTCAATAATAAGCCACAGGCGTTAACTCGGTCTATTAATCAATGTCTACGTCATTTCTTCACCCACGGAATCCAACATAATGTACCCCACTCTTTCGCAGGTCATTGAGGTTGTACGTCAGTCCTCGGGACATCATCGCAAGCACACTGATGAGAACACCCTAATCGAAGCCGACCTTGATATATGCGGCATGGATGGCGATGCCCTGATTGATGACTGCGAGGCAGCGTTTGGCGTTACGCTTGTCACTGAAGAAGATGGCTATGAGAAAACTTTTTCCCTCGCTGAAAACGAGTTTCTTTTTAGCACCGAGGGCATAGATTACTTTGGTATCTGCCGCTTGATTCGCAGGATACGTGGCATACCTGAACCTGTGATACGCGATTTAACCGTTGGCGAACTCCATGCTGTACTTGTTAAGGCTGTCAGAGAACAAAGACATGATGTTTGAGTTATTTTTAGCGTAGTGCGGGCATGTCCTCACATGCCCGTGCAGACTGGCTTGAAGTTTAAACAGCCTTCCCACTCCCACGCTTAATCACCGGCATATCACCCGTATCATTCAGCGCTCCCGGAAACGTCTTCAACCACTGCGCGACTTTCTGTTTATTGATATTCACCACACTCATACCTTCCAGGCATCCCCATAATTCTCTTGTATGTTGTGGCGTAATCACAATGCAGTCTTTCATTGCGCGGATTTTTACCGGCATGCCGTCGATAAAGCCCGCACGGGTTAACCACTCGCCGCCCAGAAGAAGGTATTTAATATCTATGCGGGAATAAAGTTCGCAGCAGGCGGCACTGTCCTGCGGCGTCTCCGCGCGGGGATGGACGGGGGCCGCGTTGAGCTGGTTGCCGTGTAAACGGCGGGCGCTGTTTTTGCGTACCAGCTCGCGGTTTTCAATCTCGCCGGTGAAAGCGTCTGATTCTGTTTTGCAAACAGTAAACTCTGGCTTAAAATTCGTCGCAGCCATTTTCAACTCCTTTTCAGTTGCTGGTGGTTAGCGGTATGGGGGTGTTGCAGCACCTTCATATCGCGAATTCTTCTTTATATATTCTTTGATACTTCCTTTGCCGTTCGGCGTAATTTCTGGTGACCATTATACAGGGCTGAATATAAATACAGCGGTTTTGGGTGGGGGAAATTTGGAATTTGCGAGGGGGATTCAGGAAATCGCGTAGTGTGCGGTAAGGTCATGTTTTTGTTAGTTGCGGGTTGATTGGTCTGAGTTTTGCGAGCATCATCGCAATTATTTACCTTCTTCCGTAACGCGATGGCTTCCAGCAAAACTCTCGAACAGGCAATTGCCGACATCACCATCTGGCGCAAAGGCGAACAACGCGCGCCGCATAAGCCTTTATTGCTTCTGTACGTGCTGGCGAACTATCAGCAGGGGCATGCGCGACTGTTTGATTACGGAACCGAGGTCCACGAGCAGTTGCTTAGCCTATTAGAACGCTTTGGCCCACAGAGGAAGGCGCATTATCCGAATATGCCCTTCTGGCGGCTCAGAGGGGATGGATTTTGGGATCTGAAGAATACTGAGTTCTGTTCAACTACTGGCAATAAGCAACCGCCTGTTAAAGAACTTGTGGAACATAATGTCGCAGGTGGGTTTGATGAAGAACACTTTGCATTGCTGAGTAAGAACAAAAACCTGATCGGCTCGCTGGCGCAGCAGATCCTTGAAGCGCACTTTCCTGAAAGCATTCAGGAAGAGATCGCGGATGAGATGGGCTTTAATATTCAGCAGATCCGTAAGGTTCGCGATCCGCTTTTCCGCAAGCAAGTGTTGCGGGCTTATAACTATGAGTGCGCAATCTGCGGGTTTAACATGCGACATGATAACGCCTCTGTAGGACTTGAAGCCGCGCATATAAAATGGAAGCAGTTTGGCGGGCCATGCGAGATCCCGAACGGACTGGCGCTATGTGCGATTCATCATAAGGCGTTTGATAAGGGATCGATTGGACTAGATGAGAGTATGCGGGTACTGGTGTCTGAGGCGGTGAATGGGGGCGGGATTGTTGGGCGGCTGTTCTGGGATTTTGCAGGGAAGCAGATTGCTTTGCCGATGGTCAAAGGGAATTATCCAAGGGAGGGGTTTGTGGAGTGGCATTGGAGGGAGGTGTTTAGAGGATGAGTGCGAAGGCCGGACTCAAATAACGACATAAGCCACTGAAATATAATAATTTTAAATTGAAATGCAAGTAATATGCCCCCTTTTGTGCCCCCAACGAATTTTTTGAGCATATCAAACTTAGCTAATTGATATTGCTAACAAATTCAAGATTAACGCCCTATTCGGTTAGGATCCGAAATCCGGATCCTAACCGGAACTCAATCCCCACAAAAAAGTTTTTTTGCATTTAACTGTTCACACTGTTCACCTCGATAATTTCTCATTTTATATCATGAAGTTAAGTGGTGATGAGTTGGTGAAGGGTGAACAGTCGACTCTTCACCTTTGTTCGTTTTACTCGTTCTGGGGGCGCCCGTTCTGGCGATACACGAGGGGATAAAAAGTTTTTTCCGGTTTTACTGTTCACACTGTTCACCTTTGCTTTTTTATCAATAATTTCATACTGATACAGGGTGAATATACGGTGAAGGATGAACAGTGGATTGTTCACCCTGTGGCAATTGCCGGAAAGAAAAAGACCGGCTGTGGCCGGTCTGGAGTGGATTATGTCGCTGCGGGTTCGTCGCATTTCGGCAGCCAGTCGCCGTAGCTTTCTTCTTTCAGCGACAGGTTAGTCTGTATCCCCTGCTTTGTGTGCCGCTTTTCATAATTCAGGCCGTACTCTTTCAGCATCATGGGCAGCCCCAGCCCGAACATTTTCAGGCTGAGCACGTTCCTGTACCCGTTGGCCTCCATATAGGCCAGATACGCGTGATAAAGATACTTACGGTAATTACGCGGGACAATGCTGGCATTGCCCATAAACATCCCGTTAGTCTGCGGCAGCATTTCCAGATAGCCGCAAAAATCAAACGTCGGGTCAGCATCGCGCTTGATGCTGAGTGCCTCATCGGAGTTCTGCTGCGACTGGAGCAGTGCGCGGGCGGTCATCGGGTCGCTGAATTTCTGCATCAGCTGGCGCACGATAACGGCCAGCTCGCGCGCAATTTTATCCCTGAGTTGCGGGTCGCGTTCTTCCGGCGCAATCTGCTCCGGGAAATGAATAATCACCCGGC
>OJUO01000160.1_pt1 | contig 28692 bp, 33 predicted proteins | sample 1600001 | NCBI WGS metagenome assembly OJUO01 (sample SAMN04436614, study PRJEB24849) | human gut metagenome | biome: human gut; feature: NICU; material: stool | host: Homo sapiens | place: USA: Saint Louis, MO | collected 2009-12-11
AATTTTAATCAGCGAGTCAGCTTGGGAAGAAATGACCTGCTTATTCGCACCTTCCCTAGATGCCTGTGTATCCATGCTCGGAAAGATACTAAAAAAAATGTCTAACAAAAACGGTATCTCACAAACGGAAGAATCTGAATTCGCATTTCTTTTAACAAACTATATTAAACAGACTTTGACTTTTAGAGAATGGCAACGCAATGCTGACGGAAATCAACGACTGCACTTTCTTATTAATATCTACGGTGCAAAAGAAGACGGTGGCGAAGTGGTTTTAAGACCATTTATTGTAAATCCTGATGAATTAATGCTTACTCCAGCGGATGTCGTTGAATTTAATTCGCAGGTTATCAACGTTGATCGGCAGCGTCATCCTGAGTGGTTCCGTTAACTGGTCACAAGGGTTAAGAGCCTGAAAGGCTGCGATAGTGTATACGCAGCCTATTCTGTATAGCCGTCGCGTAATAATTGTTCTAAATGACTATCGACCGTTTCCTGATCACCAGGAATATATCGTGGCCATCCTGTTATATCGTTGACGCGTTTCACTATGTATGGATGAAACCCAAACTGCTCGGAAGTGATGTCAATATAATATTGCACTTCTTCGAAGTTCAATTCACACCAATAATGGCCAAAGCCACCACTCTCTGTAAATATACCGCCATCATCTGCACCGTTACCCCCACGAACAACAGCATCTAGACCTTTAGTTTTTGCTAAATAACATACAAGATAGCTTGCAAAAAGGCATGTGCCTTTCGTCTTCTTTGTGCCGCACTCCGTCAAAACTGAAAGTAGCTTTTCATGCGCCACTCGTGCAATGCCTGATACCAATTCCGGGGACATGTCTGCTCCAATGAAATTATTAGATCGACTTAAACAGGTAATATGTAATTAGGCATTACGATAAGTCGTGCCCTATTGGTTGGTACATCGTAAGAAAAGTAACTTTTCTAATCCCAGCCTGCACTCCGGGAATGCTTCTAACCTGAATAAATCACGGGGGCAGTGCTGGATACTTGTCAACTGTATTTGGATTCACAGGCTAACTATTTTTATACAGTTTAAGTGAATAAAACTTACTTAAAGCAGCGAACCACGCCGAAAGTGTAATGAGGAATACCGCCAATTCATCAGAACCATTTTTGATAGCACTGAGTAGAGCGATTAGTCCAAGGAACACCGAAAGAAAGACTAGTATTGCGGGTAAAAGTTTATACATGATAGACGTTCCTTTTAAAGGTTCAGATAGGTAGACCAACGCAGATAACGTCGGAATTGCCTGTTGTAAGATTACGCTCATTTAATTATTTTTATAACCTATGAATCCGCGTATAATTTCATTTGTAGTAATCTTCGTAATATATATCTGATAGACATTGATCTTTTTAATGTCTTGTTGACTCACAACACCATATAAGCAACTCTTAGATTGGTTTAACACAGCGCTTCCACTAACTCCATTTTGATAAAAAGCAGTCAAACCATCAGAACCAACTATTCCTTTATAATAGTAGGTTGAGTCGGGGGAAGCATACGTATTTGAAAGCGTATTATACATTCCCGATAGAACCCAAACAGACTCACCTGGAGCTAGAACATTATCACATACTGGAAGCTTCCAATTAGGTGGGGCTTTGACAATAGTATTTTTTTCTACTTTTAAAAGAGCGAGGTCCCGGTTCTTAGGATCATCAATATTGATAACTGTTGCTGGTTGGCTCCCATTCCTTGTTATTATACTTAGACTATAATCCTTGCTTGCATCAAGCCATAAATGTGAAGCTGTAAGAATATGTTGTTCATCGATCCAAGTACCTGAGCCGGAGATTGTCTTATTTCCAGACTTGATTTGAATTTTTACAGCTGAGTCCGAAAGCTCAAAATCATTGTGGTGCATACTTTGTTTATGAGGATTATCGGTGGAACAAGCAGAAATCAGTAAGGCTGAAAGAGCTAAAACCTTTCTATACATAGTCAGTTTCCTTCGAATAAGGCGAGTTTGGTTTCTAGAATATTTTATCCAGCGAGGAATTCTTCTAACGTGCTATCTTGGTACTGGGGATATATCTGCTTCATCATGCCAAAAGCAGCAACCGCTACGCTTTCTAAGTCGGAATAGAATTTAGGCTCCGTATTAAGATCATCACCATTCTTCAGAACGCCCTCGAAGCAGCTATAATCATTTCCGAACTCTTGAACAATAATCCAGCGCCCATCACGGAAACCTACGAGCATAACCGCTGAATTAGGATAGTCGCCAGCAGGCGTTAGCCAATCAAAGTGATAGTGCTTTATCGTATCATATTTCAGATGTACATTCATTATTCCTCCGTTGGCGATTACATTATTTGAGTTTTTTCATGGACTCTAAAGAAGCGAGGTAGGAATTATAGCGATCACCAAATTTTTCTTTCGCACGCTTAACGCGCATTTTCTCCGCGAGCTCAGTCTTGTTTTCTGCCTGGTAGGTCCTATTATTTTGCGTCTTTACTTCGGCCCCTGGGCCTGCTGCGTACGTTTTGTTTTTCTCGCTAATACACGCTCGGCATTTACTCTTGAGGCCAAACTTGCCCTTGAGCTCTTTTCCAAACTGTTCAAAGGGTTTAACTTGCTGACATGATTTGCATTTTTTAAAGCCCGGGGGGAGGTAGGTGTCAGCCATGAGCTGCTCCAGTAGGTATTGATTATAGGTGATTTTAACTTAAAGACGACGTCACTTTCAAATAAATCGACTACTTAACGCTGATCTTACATAATCCTGATTATGCGCACTTAAGTTGTAGTAGCAAAGTTGTAATGTCCGATAATGGCTAAGTTAAGATGTCCGGCGTGTATAATCAAGTAAGGATTACCATGACGGCTCTCGCAGCGGAGTTTTTCACATTGGATGAAGTTAACCGACTCAAAATCATTCAGGATGTCATCGACCGGCGTCTGACAACACAAATGGCAGCTCAGCGGCTTGGTATCTCCGACCGTCAGTGCCGTCGTCTGCTTGCGCGTTATCGTGAAGATGGTCCGATTGGCATGACCAGCCGCCGTCGTGGTAAATCCAGTAACAACCAGTTGCCTCAGGGACTGGCCGCATACGCGCTGAACATTATTCGCGAACGCTATAACGATTTCGGTCCGACGCTGGCCTGTGAAAAACTGTCTGAGGTGCACGGTGTTCATCTTTCCAAAGAAACCGTCCGTAAGCTGATGACTCAGGCCAGTCTGTGGGTCCCACGTAAGCAACGTGCGCCAAAAATTCAGCAACCTCGTTACCGCCGTGCCTGTGCCGGTGAACTCATACAAATCGACGGCTGCGACCACCACTGGTTTGAAAATCGGGGACCTAAGTGTACGGCACTGGTTTACGTTGATGACGCAACCAGTCGTTTAATGCAGCTTCTTTTCGTGAAATCTGAGTCTACTTTCACCTATTTTGAAGCGACCCGGGGCTATATTGAAAAACATGGCAAACCGCTTGCGCTGTACAGCGACAAAGCCAGCGTATTCAGGATCAACAATAAAAATGCAACCGGCGGCGACGGCGATACCCAGTTTGGCCGTGCGATGCATGAACTGAACATTCAGACCATTTGTGCAGAAACCAGTGCTGCCAAAGGCCGCGTTGAACGGGCGCACCTGACGCTTCAGGACCGACTGGTCAAGGAGCTCAGGCTCCAGGGCATCAGTTCCATGGAAGCTGCGAACGCATTTGCCGAAGAGTTCATGAACGATTACAACCGTCGTTTCGCAAAAGCGCCTCGCCAGGCGTTTGATGTTCATCGGGAACTGGATGTCGATGACGATCTTGATATGGTATTTAACTGGCGTGAAGCTCGTAAAGTGTCGAAATCACTCACAGTGCAATACGACAAAGTCCTTTATCTGATTGAAGACAGCGAATTCAGTCGTCGGGCGATTGGTAAATACATCGATGTCTGGCATTACCCGGATGGACATAAAGAGCTCCGGCTTAATGGCGTATCACTTCCCTACTCCACCTATGACAAGCTTTCTGAAATCGATCAGGGGGCCATTGTGGATAACAAACGTCTGGGGCGGGCCCTGGAAATGGCGCAGCTGGTCCAGGCCGAGCGGGATAATAACCGGTCGCAATCCGTACCATCCGGAGACGGCCCTTCTCGCAGGCGTAAAGCTCCCACGACGAAGAAATCCCAGCGTTCCCTGGATCAGGACGATATGTTCAATGCCCTGGTGAAACTTCAGTCACGCTCTGAAGAGATATTTGGGAAGAAACCGATTTAAAGCCCGGTAATCCATCCGGGCATGCCTGGCTGTCAGATTTTGGCCTGATTGACCCGTGCCGCGAGCTCCTGATGACTCTCTTTCCTTTCGCTGTAGCGGTCGGACAGGTAGGCTGTGTGCCCTTTCAGGAGTAACGTCATTTTGAACAACTCTTCGGTAACGTCGACAATCCTGTCATACCAGGGTGAGGGTTTCATGCGCCCTTCATCATCAAATTCCTGCCATGCCTTTGGCACTGACGACTGATTGGGGATGGTGAACATCCGCATCCAGCGGCCAAGTATCCGCATCTGATTGACCGTGTTAAACGACTGTGAACCACCACAAACCTGCATGACGGCCAGCGTTTTACCCTGGGAAGGACGAACAGCACCTTCACTCAGGGGTATCCAGTCAATCTGGGCCTTCATCACCGAGCTCATGGCGCCATGTCTTTCCGGAGAACTCCAGACCATTCCGTCACACCACCTGACCAGCTCGCGGAGTTCAAGCACTTTGGGGTGACTTTCGGGCGCATCATCGGGTAACGGCAGACCGGATGGGTTAAATATTTTCACCTCAGCCCCCATCTTTGCCAGCAACCGCCCGGCCTCTTCCGCTGCAAAACGACTGTAGGACCGCTCTCGTACTGAACCGTACAGGATGAGAATTCGCGGCATGGTTTCGTTGTTGCCCGTAAGTTTGCTGGCAAGCGCATCATCAAAATAAGCCGGTTCGATTGCTGGTAAGTCGGTCATAAAAAATCTCCATTTCATAAGCTATGCTTTAAAAGTTATCACATATGAAATACCATATGTATTGTTATTTTTTTACGAGGTTAAGCATGCTACAGCCTGTTCAGCTTTTTAAACTGCTCGCCGACGAGACCCGTTCAACTATCGTGATGCTTCTCAGGGAGTCCGGTGAAATGTGCGTCTGTGACATCTGTGCGGCAACCGCAGAGTCTCAGCCAAAAATTTCTCGCCATATGGCCCTTTTACGTGAAGCCGAGCTGGTCATCGACCGTCGCGAAGGAAAATGGGTGCATTACCGACTGTCGCCACACATGCCAGCATGGGCTGCGGGTATTATTGATACAGCCTGGAACTGTGAACGAGAAAACATACGCAACAAGCTCAGTAGCGTGGCATCTGTCTCCTGCTGATGGCGATATATATATCCGAATAAACAAATGTGAATGGAGTTTCTGATGTTACTGGCTGGTGCTATCTTTTTATTCACGCTCGTCCTGGTTATCTGGCAACCCAGAGGGCTGGGGATTGGCTGGAGTGCCTCACTGGGCGCAATTCTGGCATTGCTGACTGGCGTCGTTCATCTGGGGGATATTCCGGTGGTCTGGCAGATAGTGTGGAATGCGACCGCCACCTTTATCGCCGTGATCATCATCAGTCTTCTGCTCGACGAATCCGGCTTCTTTGAATGGGCCGCGCTGCACGTTGCCCGTTGGGGGAATGGCCGGGGGCGGCTGCTCTTCACCTGGATCGTCCTGCTTGGTGCGATGGTTGCGGCACTGTTTGCCAACGACGGTGCGGCACTGATCCTGACACCTATCGTTATCGCGATGCTGCTGGCGCTGGGATTCAGCCGGGGAGCAACCTTAGCGTTTATCATGGCCGCAGGGTTTATCGCTGACACGGCAAGCCTGCCACTGATTGTCTCAAACCTGGTGAATATCGTCTCGGCGGATTTCTTTAAGCTTGGTTTCTCAGAATATGCCGCCGTGATGGTCCCGGTTAACCTGGCCGCGATTGCGGCTACGCTGGTGATGCTGCATCTGTTTTTCCGTAAGGACATTCCCGCCGTTTACGACGTTTCTCTGTTGAAAGAACCGAAAGACGCTATACGTGATGTGAATACCTTTAAAACCGGCTGGCTGGTTCTGGTGTTGCTTCTGGTGGGATTCTTCGGACTGGAGCCGCTGGGCGTACCGGTCAGTTTGGTCGCAGCCGCTGGTGCATTGCTTCTGTTTGCTGTTGCGAAAAAAGGGCATGCCATTAACACCGGTAAGGTGCTGCGTGGTGCGCCCTGGCAAATCGTTATCTTCTCGCTGGGGATGTACCTGGTGGTCTACGGCTTACGAAATGCCGGTCTGACCCACTATCTCTCTTCCTTGCTGAATCAGCTGGCAGAGCAGGGATTGTGGGCGGCAACGCTGGGTACGGGCTTCCTGACGGCCTTCCTGTCATCAGTGATGAACAATATGCCGACCGTGCTGGTCGGGGCGCTGTCGATTGATGGCAGCACAGCGACCGGTGTTATCAAAGAAGCGATGATTTACGCCAACGTCATCGGCAGCGACCTGGGGCCAAAAATTACCCCTATCGGCAGTCTGGCAACGTTACTGTGGCTGCACGTTCTGTCGCAGAAAAATATCAAAATTACCTGGGGATATTACTTCCGGGTGGGCATTGTCATGACAATCCCCGTGCTGTTTGTCACGCTTGCAGCACTGGCGCTTCGTCTGTCTTTCACTTTGTAATGAGATACTGATATGAGCAACATTACCATTTATCACAACCCGGCCTGCGGCACGTCACGCAATACCCTTGAAATGATCCGCAACAGCGGTACAGAGCCGACCGTTATTCATTATCTTGAAACCCCACCATCACGAGCTGAGCTGGTAAAACTCATTGCGGATATGGGGATCACGGTACGAGCGCTGCTGCGTAAGAATGTCGAACCTTTTGAAGCGTTAGGGCTGGCGGAAGACCGCTTTACTGACGAGCAGTTAATCGATTTTATGTTGCAGCACCCTGTTCTGATCAATCGCCCTATCGTGGTAACGCCGCTGGGTACCCGGCTATGCCGCCCTTCTGAAGTCGTGCTGGATATTCTTCCCGATGCGCAGAAAAGCGCGTTCACGAAAGAGGACGGTGAGAAGGTAGTTGATGAAAAAGGTAACCGGCTGAACTAAACGTGTTCTTGTGACGAAGGGCGAGAGAACTCGCCCTTTTTTATTTAAGATAATCAGTGCTAACGGAGGATAAGAAGCGGTTGTTGCGTCTTTTGCAGCATTTCGGAGGTATGACTACCGATAAAGAACTGCCGCAACCTGGAATGACCGTAGGCCCCCATCACTATCAGATCGACAGCATTTTCCTCGGCGTAACGAATAAGCGCGTCCCCGACTGATTGCCCGGTAAGATGTGTTGTGCTGTTTTCTATATCCGCGTCACGTAAAATTTGCTGTGCGGTCAGCAGCTCTTCCTTCTTACCGTTTACCATGACAAGGTGGCACTCCAGCCCCCTGAGTAAGGGACTCATCGTCAGACGTTCCAGGTTACTCCTGCTTTCTTCACTGCCATCATAAGCCAGCATGACTCTGGAAGGCACTGAGTAGTTCTCCGGAACAACCAGTAGGGGTTTCTTTTGCAGACGAATAACGCTTTCCAGATGAGAGCCTACCGGATGCTGGCTACCCCGACGCCCCAGCACCATGAGACGAAGGTCGCTCAGCTCTGCCAGAACTTCATCCGGTGTACCGTGTTTTTGCATCAAAAGCACATCCGGGCTTCCCTGTTTTTGAAGCAGTTCAGCACAACTTTCCAGTATTGCTTTCCCCTGGGCCATCAGCAGGCGATTACGTTGCCCTTCAATTTCTACCAGCTCATCGGTCAGCAATTGCTGACTGTCTATGCCGAGAGTGCCGGTCAGGTCTGACACTACCGGGGTGCTGTCTTTTTCGATAACGTGCAACAGTGCTAGCTGTGATTGCAAAGTGCGGGCTGCCCACGCCGCATATTCACACACTGACCGCGTTGAAAGTGAACCGTCCACACAGGCTGTAACAGTATTATTCATAGTTTTCCCTCCAGTCTGTTAATGACCGCCCATCAGTTTTTCGACTTCTTCAGGTTTATCGTGAACACCAAACCGGTCAACGATGGTGCGGGTGGCTTCATTCATCCCACGTATTTCAACCCCGGCGCCCTCTCTACGGAACTTAATGACCACCTTATCCAGGGCGCTGACGGACGTGATGTCCCAGAAATGGGCATGTGAAACGTCTATCACCACATTCTCAATCGCTTCACGGAAATCAAAGTGGCTCGTAAAGCGGTCTGCTGATGCAAAGAATACCTGGCCGGTGACGGTATACGTCCGGCTCGTCCCCTCCAGAACTGAGGTTACACGCATGAACCGGGATACTTTAGTGGCAAAATTGAGCGAAGCAATCAGTACACCGGTCAGCACACCGAAGGCCAGATTATGTGTTGCCACCACAACCGCGACGGTGGCAAGCATGACCACGCTGGTTGAAAGGGGGTGTGTCCGCAGGTTGGCAATGGAGCGCCAGGAGAATGTCCCGATGGAAACCATAATCATCACCGCGACCAGCGCTGCCATCGGAATTTGGGAGACCCAGTTGCGCAGGAACACAATCAGGCAAAGCAGCACCACGCCCGCCGTGAGGGTTGAAAGTCGTCCGCGTCCACCGGATTTTACGTTGATAACAGATTGCCCAATCATCGCGCAGCCTGCCATTCCTCCGATAAAGGATGTGCAGATGTTCGCGATGCCCTGAGCTTTGCACTCCCTGTTTTTGTCGCTTGGCGTGTCGGTCATGTCATCCACGATAGTGGCGGTCATCATCGACTCAAGCAGGCCAACCACCGCAAGCCCCGCAGAATATGGCAGGATGATGAGCAGCGTCTGAAGATTTAAAGGCACGTCCGGGAGCAGGAAGACCGGCAGACTGTCGGGAAGTTTCCCCATATCCCCGACGGTTCGCACATCCAGATGCAGCCACATGGCAATCCCAGTCAGCACCACGATGCACACAAGCGGTGAAGGAATGGTTTTGTTGATATAAGGGAAGAGATAGATGATCCCCAGCCCTGCCGCAGTCATGGCATAAACATGCCATGTCACATTGGTCAGCTCAGGCAACTGGGCCATAAAAATCAGTATTGCCAGTGCATTAACAAACCCCGTGACCACTGAGCGTGAAACAAAACGCATCAGCCCGCCAAGCTTCAGATATCCGGCTATCAGCTGGAATACCCCGGTCAGTATGGAGGCAGCCAGTAAATACTGTAAGCCATGATCTTTCACCAGCGTCACCATCAGGAGAGCCATTGCACCGGTGGAGGACGAAATCATCGCCGGACGTCCGCCAAAGAAGGCCATAACGAGAGGAATACAGAACGCCGAGTAGAGGCCCACCTGGGGATCAACACCGGCGATAATGGAAAAGGCGATCGCTTCTGGAATGAGTGCGAGCGCGACAACAATACCGGCCAGAACGTCACCACGGACGTTACCCAGCCAGTCCTTACGCGTCGAGGACAGCAACATAGTAATTTCTCAGTTTTCAGATGTAGTTAGCCCCGGAGGACATAAGTTTTAAATACGATAAAGCACATCCGCAGACGGGATGTTATTGCGTGCGTTCTGAGGCTCGCTCAGTACGGCGGAGGAAGGAAAAACTCAGGGTGGCGTAATGCGCATAGTCAGCAGATAAATCCTCGAAATCAGGCACTCAGGCCTTAGTGAACAGAATAAGCCAGCGTTATGAGCTTTTGTACTAGCCCCATACTCATCAGAGAGTATGTCTACTATAAACGAAATAACAACATGATCAAAGTTCACATTCGCAGTGGTTTATGGCCGAACAGGGCTGTTTATGTTCCAGGCTGTGCTATAGACGCCTTATCCCCTATAAGAGCAGGGGTTACTCCGATCTCGTCTAAAAATAAGGTGGATGGGCAAAGCATACAGATAAAAAAATTTCCTCCTGTTACACCAATAATTTCATTCTGATGCTGGAAAGTCTTCGTCTTAGTTGCTACTTTTTTCAAAGGAGATGGCATTCCTCCTTTTAACCGCCTAATGGCTGATGATGCCTACACGCGCTGACTGCTCATTCCACTGCGGATGATGCGTGACATTGTGTAGGAGCCAGTATGCTATTTTCTTATTTAAGCCCTTCTCATTACCTGCCACGTCAGAAAAACACCGATAATTTTCGGGAGTTTATATGACTTTAATCTGGTTTCAGGCCGCGCTGTGGTTAGGACTCGCCTTAATCGCCACTATCCTGTCCATATACCTGCGTATCGCGACAGCGCTCTCCGAAATTGTGGTGGGGACAATTGCGCAGCTCATTATTGGTGCCCTGTTAGGTGCCAGCATACTGGCAGGAGATGCCAGCTGGGTGCAGTTTTTATCCGGCGCCGGCGCAATACTGCTGACTTTTCTTGCCGGAGCGGAGCTCGACCCGGGCGTTTTCAGAAAACAGTGGAAACAGGCGCTGATTATTGGTCTGCTCAGCTTTTTCCTGCCGTTTTTCCTCTGTGCGGCGCTGGCCAGATGGTATCTGGGATGGATGCCCGAAGCCAGCTGGCTGGCCGGGATTGCCATGTCCACGACATCGGTCGCGGTGGTGTATGCCGTGATGCTGGAGCTTGGGATCAATACCTCCGGCTATGGGAAAACGGTCCTTGCCGCCTGCTTTGTCACCGATCTGGCAACCGTTATTGCTCTGGGGCTAATTTTCGCCCCCTTTACGCTCAGAACCGTCGCATTTACCGGCGCCATGGTGGTGGCGGCTTTTCTCCTTCCTTGGCTTACCCCCCGTTTCTTCAAGCGCTTTGGCGATCGGCCTTCTGAACTGGAAGCCAAGTTTTTAATGTTATGTCTGTTTGCCCTCGGTGGACTGGCCACCTGGGCAGACAGTGAGGCGGTACTGCCGGCGTATCTTATCGGGATGGTGCTGGCGGGAACCGTCGGTAAGGATCATGTGCTGATACGTCGCCTCAGGACGATGACGTTCGGCCTGCTGACGCCGTTCTATTTTATCCGGGCGGGTTCGCTGGTTTCTCTTCCGGCACTGGCCGGCGCACCTGGCGCTTTTATGATCCTGCTGCTGGTCAAAATGCTCACCAAACTTGCCGGGGTTTATCCTGTGTGCCACTGGTATGGGTCTTCCCATCAGGAAAGTATGTACACCACATTGCTGATGTCCACCGGGTTGACCTTCGGCACGATTTCGGCGCTGTTTGGCCTGTCACATCACCTGATAAATGAGGCGCAGTACTCATCGCTGGTCGCTGCAGTGATCGGCAGCGCAGTGCTCCCGACGCTAATCGCGAATGCATTTTTCTTACCACGCCATTTACTGCCGGAAAACGACACCGCCCGGCGTGTGACGGATGAAGGGATGAAGAAAGCGGAATAATGTTCGCCACCGGTGATGTTCAGAGTCCGTTACGTTGAAGAGGAAAGAATCATGAACCGAATACTGGTTGCCTATGATGGCTCCGAACCCGCAAAAGAGGCGATGAATTTTGCGTCTGAACTTGCCCGTCATTATAACAGTGAATTGTACGTTATTGCCGTTTGCCAGCTGCCGGAGTTTGGTGGCGAGCTGGAGATGCAGGATTTTGTTAGCCGGACACAATCGTATTTTAACCAGATGATGCGGAATTTGAAAAAGCAGTACCCGGAGCTGAAAAAAGAGACCAAATTCCATGTGGCAATGGGCCATCCAGCCGAACAAATACTTCGTTATGCGGATGCGCACGGTATCGATCATATCGTGGTCGGGCACCGCGGCAAAACGTTGTTTTCTCGCTGGCTGCTCGGATCCGTTACCCGCCAGGTCGTTGACCATGCCCTTTGCCCGGTAACGGTGGTCAGAAAATAACGCTTTGAAGGTATCAGTTACTTTTTATGTTTTTTTCGCGCCACACGATGTTGTGACCATAATGCGAAAGCAAATACACATATAAGGGCCAGAATCATGAGAGCGAATACGATTAAGACATAATCCATGATGACCTCCATTCATTGCATGGAAATGAGTATAGCAGGACAGTCGGTGGCATATACATGAGGTTCCGTTATTAAACTGAATTCTCTGGAAAGTCGTTTCGGAGGGATTATGAATTTTATCAGCATATTGTTCGCGACGCTTGATGAAAGCAGAAAACATAAAATAAACACCCGACAGCCTGAACACTTTGTTGATTTGAACCTTGATCAAGTTGTGACGGCGATTGTCAAAGGTCGGGAGGAGTATGATATCTCTCCATTCTTTTATACTACACTGGAATACCCTGACGATATTTACTACCGTCAGGGAGTTATTCAGGATGTGGCTAAAGACGACCTCTACAATGCCCTGGTGGAATATTCAGCAACAATGCAGAAAATAAGGGAGATTGGTTCGCGTAAGGAGAACCGCTACTATCATTACCAGCAGCGTCGATGGGAACTGGAGTGTGTTTTGCTGTACTGCCGTGCCGTGACCGTGTTGCATGAGCGACTGGAAACCCTTTCATTCACGTCCTGCGGGATGACGAACTTCAGAAGTTATCTGTCTGAATATATCAACAGTAACGGATTTACTGATTTATCTACCGTTGCTCAGACCATCAGAAAGCAGCTTGAAAATATCCGCTACAGCCTGAGGATCAAAGGGGACACCATCAGCGTGGGACATTACGCGGATGAGATAAATTACAGTCATGAAGTCCTGCGCGTTTTCTCCCGGTTTAAGCAGCATGATGTCCAGGTTGACGTCGACTTCAGGAGTCATGATGGCATCATGAATAACCTTGAAGCCAGAGTTCTGGACTGTGTAGCGAAACTTTTCCCTGCTGTTTTCGCAGGGCTTGATACATTCATTGAAGCTCACTCTGATTATCAGGAACATACGCTGAAGGTCTTTGAGCGAGAGATTCAGTTTTATCTTGCCAGCATCCATTATATCCGCCAGTTTCAGGCGGCAGGATTAACATTTTGCATTCCAGAGATTAATCGCGAAAAAAAAGAGATTACGGTAACGTCGGCTTTTGACCTGGCGCTTGCGGACAGTCTGATTAGCAAGCAGGGCACGGTTATCAGTAATGATTTTTATCTCCACGGGAGAGAACGAATTTTGGTGATTTCCGGGCCTAATCAGGGTGGGAAAACCACATTTGCAAGAATGGTTGGCCAGTTACACTATTTTGCCCTGCTGGGACTATACGTTCCCGCTCAACAGGCCACTCTGTATCTGGTTGATAACATTTTTACTCACTTTGAGAAAAGTGAAAACATTCATAATTTGCGAGGAAAACTGTATGACGATCTGGTGAGAATTAAAGCCATACTGGATAAATCCACTGCCCGCAGTCTCATTATTATGAATGAGATATTCACCTCCACGACCTCACACGATGCGATTTTTCTGGGTACCCGGGTCATAGAAAAGGTCATTTCGCTGGATGCCATTTGTATCTGCGTGACGTTCATAGATGAACTGACAGCACTGAATACGTCAGTCGTCAGCATGATGAGTACGGTGGAAGTGGGGAATGAGGCTTCCCGGACCTATAAAATTATCAGGAAACCTGCTGATGGTGTGGCATGGTCGGTCACCCTGGTTCAGAAATATGGACTGACCTACGAAAAAATAAAGGCGAGGTTAAACGGATGAAAGCATACCTGATGTATAAACATGATGATTTTATCGTGGATGAATCATTTCCTGCGCACTTTACCCTTCTGAGTAAAGATCTTGAGCTGGATGTCCTCTTTCAGGCGCTTTCCGGCGGAGATGATTTTCTGTATTCGGTGGTGAGAAAAGCGTGTTCACAACCATTAACAGAGGTACAGGATATTGAATATCGGCAAGCTATCCTGCGCGATTGTCTCTACAACCCTGAAATTTTCAGGGAATTTTATAAAATTGTGGTGGATTGCCTGTTAATGGAAAAGGAGAAGCTCCATTATGGTATTTTCGGGCGGTATCCTTCCGCCATTCTTCATCAATCCATTTCGTTCACCCGTTTTCTGATGGACAATTTACGCAAGGTCAGAGGGATTGCGGAAAAAAACCTTCTTCATGTCGCTTCACCCGGTATGGAACGCCTGTTTGTCATGATTATGCAGGAGCTGAATGATGAATATCTTGAGGTGATCGAGGAACATCTCCGCCAGATGACGTTTAAAAAAGGGGTATTGCTGAGCGCAAAACTGGGGGCGGGCAATCGCGGAGAGGGTTACGTGCTTCGACAGCCAGCACCGGAATACGGAAACTGGTTCCGTCGTTTTTTTTCCCGCAAACCGGAGCATTATACGGTAAAGATTGCTCCACGGGATGAAAACGGGTTCAGAGCGCTCAGTGATTTGCAGGATGAGGGACTGGTGCTGGTTGCCAGCGCAATGGCCCAGTCTACAGCACATCTGATCAGTTTCTTTCGCGCCTTACGTGCCGAGCTGGGGTTCTATATCGCCTGCCTGAATCTTTCTGAGGCACTGAGCCACCGGAATATCCCGCTGTGTTTTCCGGTTCCGATCTATAAAAGGGAACGCTATCTGGTCTTTTATTCATTATTTGATACCTGTCTGGCGCTGACCTCTTCGGATACCATCATCAGCAATACCCTGAAAGAAGATAGTAAAAACACATTTATTATCACCGGGGCTAACCAGGGAGGAAAATCGACGTTCTTACGCAGCATCGGCCTGGCCCAGATAATGATGCAGACGGGAATGTTTGTTTCTGCAGAATGTTTCAGTACCGATATCTGTAGGCAAATTTTTACCCATTTTAAATGTGAAGAAGACAGCCATATGGTCAGTGGAAAGCTTGATGAAGAACTCAGACGCATGCGGGATATTGTCAGTGAACTGAAGCCGGATGATCTGGTGCTGTTCAACGAATCATTTTCCGCCACCAACAGCCGGGAAGGCGCAGACATTATCAGGGGTATAGTAACTGCGCTGACAGAATGTCACGTGAAGCTGTTTTTCGTCACACACACTTCGGAGTTCGCTTGCAAATTTTATCATGATTATCAGAAAGATACGGTTTATCTATGCGCAGAAAGGCGTGAAGATGGTAAAAGAACCTTCCGCATTACGGAAGGGGCACCACTGGATACCAGCTATGGTGAAGACCTCTATCGGGAGGTCTTCACGCCTCCGGCACACTCAACTGAAAGCCACTGAATACTCCCCATAACTCGACTGGTGATAACGGTTCGGGTTATGGAGAAAGGATAAAATATGTGTCCAGCGTTCGGTGAGTCCTAAGAGATCATCTTGTGAAGAGCCATATCTTAATCTGATCAAGCATAAGGGTGGCGAGCAAAACCAGAGCAAACATGATGGCCAGCAGTATCAGTGAAACCGGCGTCATAAGGAAACCACCGGCCGCCAGTATGGTGGCAATAACAATATTTCCCACAGTGGCCAACACGACCAACCTGCCCGGCCGGAGTGACCAGCAGCGACCCGGTGTTCGTGAGAGATAAATTGTCATCTGGGCAGTATACATAAGATAGGCGAACATCAGCGCCTGGATTTGCGGGACGGGAAGTTGCAACCGGGTAAGGACGAACCAAAGGATCACGAATGCCAGAAGAAGCCAGCCTGCTGCAAGAACCCCTCCCAGCCTGGCAATTTCACCAACGTTCCATCGTTCTGGTAATGAAGAAACCCATGCCCGGTCTGTCGCCAGCGTGATTGTTACCACATCATTGAGAACCACAATCACGGAAATCATAATCAGCGGCGTTACGAAGAATCCTGTCGCGATAGAACCGATGGTCAGAAGTGCCGCCAGCTCAACGGTCCGGGCTATTTTCGTTATTGTCCAGGTCAGCATGCGGCGAAACACACGGCGACCACCCGATACGACAGCGGCAACACCGTCTAACCCGGGGTGGGTCAATACCACATGAGCAGCAGCTTTTGCCACGTCAGACGCTGCCTGTACGGTAATACCTACTTCGGCTTGTTTCAGTGCCGGCGCATCATTCACACCGTCCCCTGTCATGCCGACAATACAGCCCGTTTCTTGCAGGGACCGTACCAGACGGAATTTGTCTTCCGGATAGAAATTAGCAAAAGCATCAAAGTGGTGTGGTGTCTGCAGATCCATGGCCGCATCGCCGAACCGGTCACCGAGACCTACCTGGCGGCTGATAACTCTGGCGGTATCAACCGTATCACCGGTAACCATGATTATCCTGATACCCAGTGACCGGATATCCCTGACAAGGGTTTCTGCATCCTCACGCAACGCATCAGCGAATGCCAGCAACCCGCGAATACGGATATGACCTTCTGTGCCGGTTGCGACTGCCAGGATCCTGGCACCGGACGCCGCCATGACATGCTCGATCCTGGTGAACTCAGGAGGGTATTCAGCGAATGAGGCAACGACCATCGGTGAACCCAGAATAACGTGAACGGATGGTCCATCGTGATCTGAACGTACGCGAGCTTCGGAACGTTTTGTGGCAGGATCAAACGGGATAAATTGATCGCGGACATGCAGTATTCCCCCTCGGCGTCGTAGCGCATCAAAAATCGCCATCTCTAGTGGTCCCTGCGTCGTTTCGTCGCAGGCCGCGGCGGCCCAGGCCAGAACCTCGTCCTCACTCTCTCCCGGAAGAGCCGTTATGCCGGCAACTGACTGCTGGTTTCTGGTCAGCGTACCGGTCTTATCGATGCACAGCACATTCATGGTTGCTGCTTCCTGAACAGCCGACAGGCCGGTGACAAGTACCCCCTGATTCGCAAGCCGCCGTGCTTCCACTGCATTGGCGACCGTAAAAGCTGCAGGCATTGTCACCGGGACAGTCGCAATAATGAGAACAAGGAAGAAGGGAACGAGGGGCAACAAATCTTCACCGCGCAAGAGTGAAACAATGGCCAGAATGACCGCAAGCATTGCATCAATGGTCACAAGATAGCGCACAACGGTGAACAGAAGCTGTTCAAGATGGCTGGCAGAGCTGGCTTTTCTTACCAGCTCTGCAGTACGTCCAAAGTAGCTTCGGGCGCCTGTGGCGGTGACAGTTCCTGTTGCCTTACCACGCGTAACCGTCGATCCGGAATAGAGAGTGTCCCCCTTTCTGTGTGACTCAGCAGTTGACTCCCCGGTCAGGGCCGCCTGGTCAACATCCACGGTTCCCTCATCAATCATACAGTCGGCAGGAACCAGATCCCCCGCGGTTAAGGCGATAACGTCCCCGGGGACAAGCTCGCGAGCCGGTACCCGGTGCCAGGTGCCATCACGGCATACACTGGCATTGACGCTCAGTCGGTTACGCAGGAGGTCAAGTGCTGACTGCGCGCGTCGTTCCTGAATGCCGCCAAGGATCGCACTGAAAGCAAGCCATCCAGCAATGATGACGGGTTCAGTCGTCTTCCCCAGAGCCACTTCGAGTACCAGCGCAATTTCGAGCATCCATGGGATGGGGCCCCACAGACGTTTAAGGACAGCACGTAGCTGGCCCGGAGGCTGTTCACTTACTTCGTTATAGCCATATTGTGCAAGCCTGGTCTGCACCTCGGCTTCGCAAAGTCCCTTTGCGTTATTCTCAGGGGGAATCTCCATAAATCCTTCTCCGGTAAACCTGAGCTGGCAGGTCAGGCGTGTCGTTATGGCGATATAATGAATGTCTGACGGAGACATGGTGCTGGTTAAGTGTATGGCGCGTATTCTTTTAGAACAGAGTCATTACAAAAAAACCTGCGGCAGTCATCAGAAGCGAGCCTGTTACGTGCGTCAGTACGGAAATGACAGCCCATGCATAATTACCATTCTGAAGTAATGCCACCACCTCAGCAGAAAAGGTGGAAAAAGTGGTCATACCACCACATAAACCAGTAGTGAGGAAAAACTTCCATGCAGGATCAAGGTTTGGCTGCCGGACAAAGAAGGCCAGTGCCATACCGATGATAAATCCGCCCATCAGATTCACCACCAGGGTGCCTGGTGGAAGATTAGGGAACAGAGCATTGAGCCGCATGGACAGTATCCAGCGGATCGCACAGCCGATCGATCCACCTATTACCACCGCGAATAATGATTTATACATACCACCTCGCAGATATCAGGCCGCCATCAGCCCGTTATTCGAGGGAATAACGGGCGGTGATGATCCGCTTTTCATTCATTTCATACAGTACAGGGAGCCCCGTCAGAACATGCAGGTCGGGAACCTTTTTTTCATCAATCTTCTCAATAAACATGGTTAGCGCACGCAGTGCATTAGCATGGCTGACCAGCAGTATGGTTTCGCCACTGGCAACACGCGGGACAATGACGCTATGCCAGTATGGCAACAGCCTTCTCTGCGTCATTTCCAGACTTTCTCCTACCGGCAAATCCGTCAGAGGCACATGACGATAACGTGCCTCACGATGAAGTGAAGCAGGTGCATCCGGCAACGGAGGGGGAACACCACGATAACTCCTCCGCCAGTGATAAACGATTTTCTGACCAATCTGTCGAGCAGCGTCATCTTTATTCATTCCCTGAAGCGCACCATAATGGCGTTCATTTAACCGCCATGATTTGTCTACCGGTAACCAAAGTTGATCCAGTGTTTCCATTATCAGCCAGAGCGAATGAATTGCCCGGTTCAGAACGGATGTGCATGCACTATCAATAATGATCCCGGACTGTTTTATCAGGTTTGCTGCTCGCCGGGCTTCCACCACTCCTTTCATCGTCAGCGGTACATCTTCCCATCCGGTAAAACGATTTTGCTGATTCCATTGACTTTCTCCATGGCGGAGTAAAATAATTTTGCACATAAACAACGACCTGTCTTTCACCCGATGCCACTGGACCTGAAAGGGCTGAGCCTGTTCAGTAGTTTGAATTGATTACCCGGATTTATCTGCCCCCAGGCCAAGTAGATGGCGTATCAGAAGATGGGAGCCACTCCCGATGAACAGAGCAAGAACAACGGCACTGGTATCATCCGGCAGTACGTTGAAGAAGACATCTGCAATGAGGAAAACCAGACAGGTTGCCATGATGCCCGTAGCTGTTGACAGTATGAGTATTTTCCCGTTCACAGAACCCCCTTAGCCCTTCCCGTACCTGAGCATACGGGAAGGGTGACAGAATCAGTGTTTTTTGAAGGCAGATTTACCGGCAAAGATGGCGGCATCACCTAATTCATCTTCGATACGCATCAGTTGATTGTATTTCTCAATTCGCTCCCCGCGGCAGGGTGCACCTGTTTTCAGATGACCGGCTCGCAGGCCGACGGTCATATCCGCAATGAAGCTGTCTGCGGTTTCCCCGCTCCGGTGTGAAATAAAGGTTCCCCAGTTGTTATCCTTACACAACTGGACGGCTTCGATGGTTTCACTCAGGGTGCCTATCTGGTTCAGTTTGATTAACGCAGCATTAGCCAGGTTCTCATCAATACCCCGCTGGATATATTTCACGTTGGTCACAAAGATATCATCACCAACCAGTTCAACTTTATCGCCGAGCGCTCGGTGCAGTATCTGCCAGCCAGCCCAGTCATCTTCCGCCAGGCCATCCTCAATAAGGACTATCGGAAAATCCTTGACCAGTTGCTCATAGTAACGAGTCATTTCTTCGGGGCTGAGCTGGGCGTTTTCGGTACGCAGGGTATATTTTCCATCGGCATAGAACTCGCTGGAGGCAGGATCCATACAAATCACGATATCTTCACCCGGGCGGTATCCCGCCTTGCCAATCGCCTCCACGATGAACTCCAGCGGCTGGCGGTTTGAGGAAACTGCTGGCGCAAAACCACCTTCATCGCCCACTCCGGTGGATAACCCTTTTTCCAGCAGGACCTGACGCAGAGCCTGATAAACCTCGCTGCCCCAGCGAATAGCTTCACGTACAGAAGACGCTCCCCATGGAGCAATCATAAATTCCTGAAAATCAGCGCCCTGCCAGCGGGCATGAACCCCGCCGTTAATGATATTCATACAGGGAACCGGCAGCAGATTCGCGCCCACTCCGCCCAGATAGCGGTAGAGAGGGGTAGAGGAGAGCTGTGCCGCGAGACGGGATACTGCAAGTGACACGCCAAGTATCGCATTGGCACCCAGCCGACCTTTGTTATCGGTACCATCAAGGGCTATCAGGCAGCTATCAATCTCTTTCTGGCGACGAACGTCGTATCCCTGCAGGGCATCGTTAATTTCAGTATTGATGCAGCGGACCGCATCCTGTACGCCTTTACCACCAAAACGGGTCTTGTCGCCATCGCGATGCTCAATGGCTTCACGGGATCCGGTGCTGGCTCCGGAAGGAACAGAGGCACGTGCCATACCGCCTCCCACAGAAGTCACTTCAACCTCTACGGTCGGGTTACCACGGGAATCCAGAATTTCTCTTGCGACGATACGTTCAATTTCAAAGCTCATATATTTAACCTTCTTTTAAGGGGCTGGAATATGTTTAATCAGAACATCAACAGAAAGATGATTGATAAATTCGAAGGAGAAGGAGGAAAAAACCCCGAACAGGCGGTTTTTATGCCCCAACATGACCAGATCGATATCTTCGTGCTTGACAACGTTTTCAACGTCCCTGAAACGATGAATGCTGACGATGGCCCTGACTTTGATATCAATATTACTGGACTCCACCAGATGGCTGAGCATTGCTTTTGCATCAATAACTTCGCGGGACTGGCGATCTTTGGTCAATGAATCACTGGTGTAATCGAGTTCCCGGTAGTCAGCGCTGAGATGACCGACAGTAATACGGGTACCCATCTCTTTTGCCAGACGTTCTGCCTGCTCAAGCAACAGCAGGCCGTCTGTTTCATTCTGTACAAGTAACAAGGCATGCCGGTAAATTTGCATAAATCACCTCTTATACGAAGCGAAACGGTCAGTCAGCCAGGGAAGGATGTCCTTTTTCCGGCTTGTCATGCCAGGCAGCGACACCTGGCGGTAGCCAGTCAGGCTACAGTCCGAAAAATGCAAAACGGAGTTTTGGCTCGTAATGTCCGTCACCATCAGGATCACCATTTCCAGTTCACTCTCCTTACAGGTTTTATCCATTTCCTGCAGCAGCGCAGGCAACTGGGGAGTAACATCATCGATGTCGCGTACCTCAATTTGTGACAACAAAAGGGGAACATCGTGGATCCGGTAATGTTTAGCGTCACGATGAAGTAATACTGACGCAGATTGCCCGGTAATATCTGTTTTGGCATGGAGCAGTCCGGCTACAAACTGCTCATAATCGACACCGGCGATTTCCCGCAAAATATCCACTGCGTCCTGATCCTGGGAGGTGGTTGTGGGTCCAGTTAGCGCAACGGTATCACTGAGAATCGCCCCCATAAGCAATACTGCTTGTGTGGCTGTAAGCGGCATCGGACTTTCATGCATCAGGATCGAGAGAATCACGGTTCCACAACATCCGACCGACCGCACCCAGACATCCGGTGGATTGCGGGTAATGAGGGTGCCAATGCGATGATGGTCAATAATGCCGATGACATTGCTGTCCATCAGAGAAGATGGTCCCTGTTCCAGATCCGTAAAATCAACCAGCCATACGGTTTTATCAGTCAGGTCTGCGGTGAGCAAATCGGGTTGTGAAACACCCGCAGAGTTGAGGATATATTGGGTTTCCGGGGTGATATCCCCCAGCCTCCAGGGCTTTGCAGGACGTCCGGTGTAATTGAGCCAGTCAGCCACAACCAGAGCGCTGCAGATAGCATCGCTGTCAGGATTGCGATGGCCAAAGACATAAATAGGATTCTCTCGTAGAGAAGAGATAGCTTCTGAGGTAAGCGATAATGTGGCTTTATTTTTCATAGCGATACCTGACATACATGCCTGTAAAAAGACTGGTTTAACTGTATATCAGGCGTCATCATCCGGTTAAAAAAACCGGCGGTTGGGAAAGGTGGAACACCATCACCTTGTAAAATAAGTCTATATGGCTCTTGGCAAGAAAGCAATATCTATCGCTGGCCCTCAACTTCGAATACGCTCGTACATTCTGTACCGCCAGGTGTGTCTACGATAGTCCACCGAGCACGGCAGCTTATAGCTATCAGATATATCGGATTACCCTTAAGTTAATCTTAAGGGTCAGGCAATATAATGTTTCTTTTTTGGGCTACAAAATATTTATGTTTAAAGAAATTGAAAACCTGAACCGAAGCATTTTTCTTGCAATCAACGCTAAGCCAGGAGCACCTGATGCAGCCCTGAAGATCGCTTGCTTTTTCGCCAATACTCTTATTTATGTCATACCGATTATTATTTTACTTTTATGGTTTGTCAGTGAAGAAAAAGGAAAAATTCTGGCGCTCCGTTCAACAGCGACAATGATTACTGGAGTGCTATTAAGCCTTATTATTGGTACCCTCTGGCCGCATCCGAGGCCCTTCATGATTCCTATCGGATATGTCTGGTTTTCCCATACAGCAGATTATTCATTTCCGAGTGATCATATGACTATATTTGTGTGTTTTGCGCTCGCGTTAATAAGCGCAAAGGCTGTACGTACTGGCCTGGTGGTTTTGGGTATCAGTATTCTGGTTGCCTGGTCACGTATTTATCTTGGCGTACATTTTCCTCTCGATATGATAGGTGCTGTTTTAACCGGAATGGTGTCTAATGAACTACTCTGCCGTTTATGGAAACATAAAGGTCAGAATATATTTAACTTCTTTAAATTAATCAGCCTGAAATTATTTAAAATATAGGATAACAGAGGGTGGCAGTAAATATAATTCTCTCAGACAGCTTCTTTAATTCGCTTTTAGCGACCAGTTAATCCTGAATAATATTTCAGCAGCGCAACCTCCCAGTAATAGTTACTGGTCTTCGACTATAAGGAAGGCCAGTTCCAAAAGTGATGCTGGGAAAACTATAGCCAAAGGCAGGCAGAACAGGTATAGTGCGCGGCGGAGATGGCGTTCCTCCTTATAACCACTGTTTTTTCCTACAGTTAATGACGCCTACAGAATACTGACCTTTGTCGGTACTGTAGGCTATTATCTGCATATCCTCATTGGTCAGCCCTGAAACTCACGAGCCAGGACCAATGAAACGACTAAAACATTACGATCAAATTGAAGTATTTTCCTACGTAGGAACATGGTTAGTTACCGCGAGTCTTATCGCATTGCTGGCTGGTACCGCATCCGCGATGTTTCTCCTTTCGCTCGATAATGCCACGACATGGCGGGAATCCCATTCCTGGATGATATGGCTGCTGCCACTTGCTGGTCTCCTGGTCGGACTGGTTTACAGCTGGTATGGCGAGCCTGTCAATGCCGGCAATAATCTGATTATCGATGAAATACACGATCCAAGAAAGGTGGTTCCGATAAGAATGGTACCTCTGGTTCTGGGGGGAACTCTCATATCGCATCTGTTCGGTGCGTCGGTAGGACGTGAAGGAACAGCGGTTCAGATGGGGGGGGCTCTGGCCGATCAACTGACACACATATTTAAAGTGAAGAAAGACACCCGCCGTATCCTGCTGATGGCTGGTATGAGCGCGGGATTTGCGTCCGTATTCGGTACTCCGATGGCAGGTGCTGTTTTTGGAATGGAAGTCCTGGCAATTGGGCGAATACGTTACGACGCACTGTTTCCCTGTCTGGTTGCAGCGGTGCTTGCCGATCAGGTATGTCTGGCATGGGGTGTACATCATACCCATTACAGTATCGGTATTATTCCTCCATTCACTATGTGGAGTTTCCTCTCCGTTGTGGCCGCGGGAGCCGTATTCGGCGTGGCAGGCATGGTATTCTCTGTTGCAACTGGAAAAGTCAGTGGGATCGTTAAACGCTGTATTAAGTATGCTCCTTTGCGCCCTTTTTGTGGAGGGATACTGATCGCGGTCGCCGTCTGGTTTATCGGTACAGATCGTTATATTGGCCTTGGTATTCCGGAAATTATCCGCTCCTTTAAAGAACCGGTATTCCCTCTGGACTTCATGGGGAAAATGAGCTTTACCATCGTTTCACTGGCGACAGGCTTTAAAGGTGGAGAAGTCACTCCTCTGTTTTACATAGGCGCCACTCTGGGGAATGCGCTGGCTCCTCTTCTGCACATGCCATTTGCGTTTATGGCCGGAATAGGGTTTGTGGCTGTTTTTGCCGGTGCTGCGAATACACCTCTTGCAACAACCTTTATGGCAATGGAGTTGTTCGGTACCGAAATGGCGGTATTTTCTGCTCTCGGTTGCTTTACGGCATATCTTTTTTCAGGCCATACCGGAATTTATCATGCCCAGCGAATCGGTCATGCAAAAAGTCGCAAATACCGCACGCTTATCCCGTCAGACCTGCGTATTTCTGAAATTTCCTCTGCTCGCAGGAAGAAGTATTCCACTTTACCCCTTAACGAAAACCAAATACAAAAAAACCAGAAAAATGACAAAAAAGTCACAATGGAGAGTTCTAAATGAGTAAAGATGCAGCCCAGCCGTTAGCCGCATTAAGATTATATTTTCCTGTCGCATCCAGGATCAGTGTCAGACGTTTCTGGCACAGATTGCTTGCTCCTCAACTGGCGCAGCATCTTCTTTCCGTGGCGAAGAAATCGGACATTAAAGCGGCGACATTACATCATGTCACCTCAGGTTATCTTCCAGGCAAACGATTATCTCATCATCACCCAGAGTTAACCAATATGACACATCCCCAGTGTCTCGAACTACTGGACTCGGAAGAAAATCTGAGAGCTTTTCTTCATGAAAATACGGAAGAATTGAAAAAAGTCTATGCGGTGCTTTTAAAATGTGAAGAGCCTCATGCTCATCATATTTCCATTCATACACCTCATTTGGGCTGAAGACCTTAAAGCTGGTAAATTAATATATCCGGGGGAGCTACCCCCGGATATTGTCTGAAACCTATATCTAGCTACTTCACCCTTGGTGTGATTATAAAATCGTCCGCGTCCGACTTTACTCGGATATCTCATGAATCAGCCTGACTGCAGCTAACCGGACCAGTCTTCCAGCACCAGACCCGGGACCCGCTCAAACTCTCCCCCGTTCCTGGTCACCAGCACAGCGCCGGCGGCAATGGCGTGCCCGGCTATCGCCGTGTCGTTGGGGCCGATCGGCGTCCCGGCCTGGCGCAGCGCGACCTTAATATCCGTGGTGGCGTCCGCTGCCGCCCGGTCCCAGGGAAGCACGGTATCGAGACTGGCACAGAACGCATCAGCCAGGGCCTGCGTGGCGGGGCCTGACGCCCTTGCGGCCTGTGACAGTTCTGCCCAGGTGACGGCTGAAATCACAATATGGTGGCCACGCAGCACCGCCTGCTCCAGTCGCCCGAGCACGGCTTCCGGCTGCTCGCGCATGATGAACGCGCAGAGTCGGGTGTCGAGCATATACGTTCTGTTCACTGTTCATCCCGCCCGTTATCGCTGATTACGCCTTCACGCTCCGCCATAAACTCAGGCCCGGCTTTACCCATCAGGGCGAATGAGCCCCAGGTCGGCCGGACGGGACGCAGGATGATGCGGTCCCCCTCCCGGACGCTCTCCAGCTCGCTCACCCCTTCAAAATCCAGATCGCGGGGCAGACGGATGGCGCGGTTATTGCCGTTTTTAAATATCGATACGGTTCTCATGGTTTTTCTCCTGGCCGCCCGACTTTTATACCTGTTGCAGGTACAGGCCGGTGCCTAGCGGATGTATACGGTACACATATGCGGATGGAATGTATATGCGTATGCCTTATATGTGCAGATGTCCGGCATATGGATATGCCAGACCTATACTCAATTCTCTCTTTTTCCGGTCAGATCCGAAAACCGGTGGTTCCGGATCTTCTTCAGCTCCACCGGTGCGCAGCGGCGAGGAAACACAACATGTGCCACTTTATCAGCAGCATTATAGTCAATATGTTGTGTTTTCGCATTCCCCCGTGACCCGGCGCGCGGCAGCGGATTTTGGCGCTTTGCTTATTCCCTGACCGTGGTACACTTCCGGAAAGTTGCCATACGCCATAAAATCGGATCACCGCGAAACGGCCATCCGGTAATTTAATTATGTGGCTATATGCCTGATTATTATCAGTCTGTACATGATAACAGCAAGGGAAAATCACCCATGTGACAGTTGCAGGGTTGTTTTCAGCAGATTGTGCCGCACGTCATAATTACTCTTAGTGACTGTTTCAGCGAAAAGGAAGTGTCATGGGCTATGAAGAACTGATCGACACTCTCATTAGTGAAGGTCATCAAAAGGTGATGCTGTATTGCGGACGTCTGCGTACCGACGATGGAACGACGGAGGTGCATTTCATTGCCAGCGAAGATGGCGATACTGTTGCAAAGAATCTTCATGAGGCAGGAGGGCACAGCGGGTGGACATTGTGCAACAGGCCTGTCGACCCGGCACGCTGTACTTTTCTCCTTGAAATCTGGGATATAGATCTGACAGACAGAGAGAATGCTGTTAACCAGCTCTGCATGTTTCATTAAATAACGTGGTGGCGGGATTTCTTATTAAAGGAAAGATTATGTGTGATTTATGCAGGGCGGATGGGAATTACTTCCATACGCCGGAATGTGTGTATGACCAGCTGGTCAGTGAGTACCCCGTGATATGGCTGCGGGACTCGACCCGGATCGGCGCCTGCTACACCCTCCGTGAACTGCTGTCGCCGGAAGGGATGGTACTGGCCATACAGAACGCACCTCCCGTGACGGGATGGCGGCTGCGTATGCGGTATAACGAGGCCACTGACGAAGAGATTAACCCGCAGTGCGGGGACTGTATTGAGCTGCCCTCCAGGACGGATGCCCTGCTTGCCTTCCGGTCGCTGCAGGAAGGCACCGCGTGAGTCCAGACGAACGAACCCTTAAGCCAGTTAACAGGAAACCAGATGAACCGGACCGATGATAAAGCACAGACAGAAACGGACGTGATGGCCAGCGCCTTCAGCACCATGCGTAAGTACGGCATGAATATCTTCACCGCCACCCAGCATATGGATATTAATGCTTACGTGAAATCCGATCCGCGGATGCCGCGAACGCGGCTGCGCCGCTATCTGGGCCAGTACGGTCTGCGCGGTGAGGCGCTGAGCAGAGAGGTCAGGCGTATCGTTGCCGGACCAGAACGACGCGACAGCACGCTGCAGGAAGGGATTTACCATACGTGGCCATATGGCTGGGAGCCTGCAGATTTCACGCCAATGATGAGGCGCATTTTCAAGGGAAAGCGCACCCGTCATATGATGTTGTTTGATGAACTGCCTCAGCTGTTTGGCAAATTAGGATAAGCCGGAATGAACCATGACCTGGTGGCTGCCCGTGTGGCAGAAGAGATCATTGAACTGCTGACGCTGTGCCAGCAGTTGCAGTCAGAAAAGGATGGCCGGGAACGGCCGGCGCCCGGAACATATTCCCGCTATGAGGATGAATTTGCCGATCGCATCCGTTCCGCATGCGGGCACGCCCTGCAACTGCGCCGGCTGCTGCCGTTAGCGACGACCCTCAGCGCCATCGGCGCCGAGATGGAACGCCGGGGAGAAATCAGTGTGCTCCCGGGCGAGGATTACGCGCAGAAAGCACTGGCACGACTTACAGTGCAATACCTGTCCACCGGGGACAATAAACAATGATGCCAGCAATTCCAGGCCAGGGCGTTTCTTTTTCGGCCGCGCAGCTGCCGGTGGCCATCGACTACCCGGCCGCACTGGCCCTGCGCCAGATGGCGCTCGTTCAGGACGAACTGCCGAAATATCTTCTTGCGCCGGAAGTGAGTGCCCTGCTCCACTATGTACCCGATCTCCACCGCAAGATGTTGCTGGCAACCCTCTGGAACACCGGCGCGCGCATTAACGAGGCGCTGGCGCTGACCAGGAGTGATTTTTCGCTGGCCCCGCCCTACCCGTTCGTGCAGTTGGCCACACTCAAGCAGCGGGCGGAGAAAGCCGCCAGAACAGCCGGACGTGCACCCGCCGGCAGCCAGGCTCACCGGCTGGTACCGCTTTCCGATGCGAACTATGTCAGCCAGCTGGAGATGATGGTGGCCACGCTGAAAATACCCCTGGAACGAAAAATTAAGAAGACAGGCAAAATGGAAAAGGCTCGCATTTGGAATATCACCGATCGCACCGTCCGCACCTGGCTCAGTGAGGCTGTAGAGGCCGCTGCGGCCGACGGGGTGACATTCTCTGTGCCGGTGACACCGCACACGTTCCGCCATTCCTACGCCATGCATATGCTGTACAACGGAATTCCGCTGAAAGTGCTGCAAAGCCTGATGGGACACAAGTCGATCAGCTCTACCGAGGTCTATACGAAGGTGTTTGCGCTCGATGTCGCGGCACGGCATCGGGTAAAGTTCCAGATGCCGGAAAGCGAAGCGGTTGCAATGTTGAAAGGGAATTACCAGTAAATCATTATTTAATCATATCATGATATAATGATTTCATTTTCTTTGGCAAAAGCGATTCGATACTGTCTACAGATGTTCGAGTTGCATCCCATGATAACCAGCCAGTTTCGCCATAATTTGCGTTGTACCATCTTTCCTTTAACATCCGATGCTCTTGATAATCAAGAGTATTCATCCCCCATATTTCCACAGGGATAGGTAAATGGTTATCTGTAGAAACATCAGTGAGGCAAAAATCCGCAAGATATTCATGAGTGGATGAATCATAACGTAGGGGTTTGTAAAACGATCGCTCCAGCT
>OJUO01000168.1_pt1 | contig 27365 bp, 27 predicted proteins | sample 1600001 | NCBI WGS metagenome assembly OJUO01 (sample SAMN04436614, study PRJEB24849) | human gut metagenome | biome: human gut; feature: NICU; material: stool | host: Homo sapiens | place: USA: Saint Louis, MO | collected 2009-12-11
CTCCAGGCACGACAAGTGAAAGCAGTAGTACAAGCGAAAGTAGTACTCCAGGCACGACAAGTGAAAGCAGTAGTACAAGCGAAAGTAGTACTCCAGGCACGACAAGTGAAAGCAGTAGTACAAGCGAAAGTAGTACTCCAGGCACAACCAGCGAAACCAGTAATACAAGCGAAAGCAGCACCTCAAGTACGATAAGTGAGAGCGGTAGCACGAGTGAAAGCAGCACGCCAAGCACGTCAAGTGAGAGCGGTAGTACAAGGGAAAGCAGCACGCCAAGCACAACTAGCGAAACAAGTAGTACAAGGGAAAGCAGTGCTTCAATTACGCCAAGTGAACCAAGCAATACAAATGAAAGTAACACTTCAAGTACGACCAGCGCAACCAACAGTACAAGCGAGAGTAGCACCCCAAGCACTGTAAACGCAAACAGCCAAAACAAAGGCGAAAACTCTGTCATTTACGCGGAAGAGTCTAATCAAGATCCTAATGCCTCTCAAAGTAATTCAAAGACCTCTGCCAAGGCTAGTCAAACAAAGGAATCCGCAGCAGAAAACCAAGCAACTAAACAGATACAAACGAAACAAGATTCGTCAGGAACAGTCAAAAAAGCGGATAATACGACTAAAATTGCCAAGAAAAAATTCCCCAAAACAGGGGAACAATCTTCAGCAGTTGGGAGCTTCCTAGGTCTTAGCATGTTATCGTTAGCCATGGCAACCTATTGTTTTAAAGTGAAAAGATAACTCTTTAAAAACGGATAAGTAAACATCCTGAAACAAGAAATAGGACTTGTTTCAGGATGTTTTCATATAAAATTAAAAGAACTACAGTTTTTAGTGAAAAAATACACAAAAGTACTTGAAATTCTGTGATATAAGGGTAAAGTAAAGGAGGACAAAAAACAAAGGAAGTGAAATGTTTGTATACACCAGATGAAATTTTAAGTATCAGTATTGAAAATGGTCAGAAAAAAATTCAAAAGCCTTTGGTAGCAAAACTCATTTTAGGATTTATCGGCGGGGCTATGATTTCCCTCGGCTATTTGGCTTATGTGCGTGTTTCCGCCTCTATTCCAGCAGATTTAGCCAGTGTTCAAGCTTTAGTGGGAGCTGCGGTTTTCCCAATTGGTCTAATTGTTATTTTAATGGCTGGTGGTGAGTTAATCACAGGAAATATGATGGCGGTGAGTACGGCTTGGTTTGCTAAAAAGGTTTCTTTCAGAGAATTAATCGTGAACTGGGTCACAATCACATTGGCAAATATAGTTGGTGCCCTATTTGTTGCCTATTTTTTTGGCCATTATTTAGGTTTAACCAGTAGCGGCGCCTATTTAAATCAGGTTCTTTCTCTTGCGGAACATAAAGTTGCAGCAACTTGGCTTCAGGCAATTATTTCAGGTATTGGCTGTAACTGGTTTGTAGGGCTGGCCTTATGGCTTTGTTATGGTGCGAAAGATGCAGCGGGGAAACTATTAGGCATCTGGTTTCCAGTAATGATTTTTGTTGCAATTGGCTTTCAGCATAGTGTGGCGAATGCATTCATCATTCCAGCCGCAATTTTTGAAGGCGGCGTTCAGTGGGGGGATTTTTTCCGTAATTTTATTTTTGTTTATTTAGGTAACATCATTGGTGGCGCTATTTTTGTTTCTGGCTTTTACTATTTAAGCTATCGCAAACATTAAATCCATTTAGCAGATAAAAACCTACACAAAGGCTAAATGCCTTTGTGTAGGTTTTTTCTTTTTAAACAAAAAGGAAAACGGTTGAAAAATTATTGCTAGATTTTTAAAACAATGTTACATTAATGTTACAAAAAGATTTCTGGAGGTAACGAAAAATGAAAAAAATTGTTTTGTTCAGTATGTTAACGTTCAGTGTATTGTCTTTAAGTTTAGCAGGATGTGGAAACAAAAAAACAGCAAGCACAAATGATTCTAAGCCAAAGCAAGAAACAAAGAAAGCCACGCAGAAATCCTCTAGCCAACAAGAAATGAAAAATAGTCATTCGTCTGTCACGGGTCAAAATTCTAATGTGGCAGGGGAAAATCCGTCAGAAAATGCCGCGCAGCCTTCTGCAGGAACTGATGAAACGAATGAAGTCCCTCAAAACCAAGCACCTGATACAAACATTACAATTACCAATGTTGTTTTCAATCCTGAAAGAAATGAAATTAATGGTACTACATTACCTAATGCAACCATTACAGCAACGGTAGTAGGTGATGCTTCTGCACAAGCAGGTGTTTTTTATGCGGATGCCAATGGCAATTTTACAGTAATTAGTCCCAGAGCGGGAGCGACTACTCAATTAATCGCAACCGTTGATCAACGGAATAGTGCACCTGTCCAAATTGACATTCCAAGTTCAGGACAAGAAGCAGCGCTTTCTTTTAGCAATATTACGATTGATCCGAAACAAGGGACAATTTCTGGTAAAACAGCACCGAATGCAACTATTTTAGTGTCACGTGCAGATGATGCGCGGGTGATTTTAGCAAGTTTTACTGCGGATGCCCAAGGGAATTTCACAGCCAGTAATTTAGTTCCCGGCACAAAAAATCGCTTAGATGTTACGTTAAATGGAGAAATAGGGACACCTTACTTGTTTGATTTACCAAATTAAAATAGAAGAGAAGTGATCAAAGCCACCAACGCTAGTTAGCGTTGGTGGCTTTGATGGTTTAAGCTTCTTCTTTTTTATGATTGCGGATATGTAAATAGATGGTATTTTTTGAAATACCTAATCGATCGGCAATCTTTATGACAGAATCTTTGAGATTGAAAATTCCTTGATCATATAAACGAATAACAATTTCTTTATTTTGATTCAAATGTGATACATTTGGATCGCTTTCTACTGCTTGTTTTACTTTTGTCAGTGAAGTAGTGATTAATTCGTCAATATTGTCAGAAAAATGTTCAGAATTTTTAAGCTCTTGGGACATATCATTTTGTTGTCCTGAAGGTAATAAGTCTTGCAAGTAGTCAATTAATGGCATTTCTAAATGCATATTGATACAGATTAATCCAATAATACGATCATTTTCACCGATAACTGGAATGGTGGAAGATTTTAAAATAACCCCTTTTTGATTTTTATTGTAGTAGGGTTTCACAGCGTAATCATGTTCCGACTCTACTTGACTTAACATTTTTAACGCCATATCAGTAATGGGGGCACCTTCCTTGCGGTTACTGAAATGGCCATTGATGACTTTGATAGCTGAACTTTCCAAATTTTCTAAACTATGAAGAATGACTTCATGGGTACTACCAAAGAAGTTCCCTAATCCATCAAGCATTAAGGCATGTGAATGTAAGATTTGTTTATCTACTTCACTTAAACGTAAATATGACTCCAAGTGATATCCTCCCCTACACTGAAATTAATTTTAGTGTAATACTTTTTTAATGGAAAAGCAATAAGATTCTTTACGTTAAAAAAAATACATTGACTAAACTTTTGTTTAGTCGTATACTCTGAATGTGGAATGAAATTTTTGTTACTCATTGTACTTTAGTTCATCGGAATGCTCGCTCATTCTTTCACTTGTTGAGCAATAAAAATTTTATTCAGGAGTACCATCCGTTATAAAAAAATATAGTTGGAGGCAAAGAAATGAAAACGTTATCAGGAATCTTGATGTTAGTCTTAGTTTTATGTGGCATGTCCCTATTCTCTTTTAAAGCACCGCGAGGGAAAAAATCTTTAAGTGCTTTGTCTGGTGCAGCTTGTGCCACCTTTCTACCAGAGGCGTTTTTGCGGTATGCAGTAGGCGGCGTTTTTCATTTAGATTATGTGTCGCAAATTGGTGAAACTATGGGTAGTCTAGGTGGTTTAGCAGCTGGAGCTCTTGTGCCGCTGGCTTTCGGGATTAGTCCAGTTTTTTCAATTATTTTAGGTCTGTCATTGATTAAAGTCAGCTTGTTACCAGCTTTTATTACCGCGTATCTTTTATCTTTTGTTGTTGAGCAGATGCAAAAACGTATTCCAGAAGGGATTGACTTATTAGTCGTTATTTTAGTCATTCCAGTCGCTGCTTCGTTAGTTGCTGGTTTTATTCAACCCGTTGTATTAGGTGTCCTAGAAGTTATTGGGGGCACGATTTTAAGTGCAGTAGATGGCAATCCATATGTGATGGGCGCAATTTTAGGTGCTATTATCCCGATTGTTGGTATGACACCGTTAAGTTCAATGGTTTTAACTGCCTTGATTGGTTTGACTGGTGTACCAATGGCTGTCGGTGCGTTGACTTGTTACGGCAGTTCCATTGTCAATGCGGCGCTATTTAAAAAGTTAAAACTAGGCACAGCTTCAACCCCGTTAGCTGTAGCAATCGAGCCACTAACACAAGTCGATATCATCAGTTCCAATCCAATTCCTATTTACGCAACGAATTTATTTTCTGGAATGGTTAGTGGTATTGTAGTGACTTTCTTTGGCTTAAAAGTACCTGTGACAGGAATGGCAACGCCGTGGGCTGGTTTACTTGTGACATTAGGTAACAATGCCATTCAAACGACTTTACTAGCAGTAGCGATTATCACAGTGGTCAGTCTGATGTTTGGATTTTTAGGTGCGCTGGTCTTTAAACGTTACAGAATTGAAGCGGTGGATAATACACCAGAATTTGAAGGAACGACGGAAGTAACCAGTGAAAAAGAAGCAGTAAAAACCAAAGGAGGAGTTACGTATGAACACAGCTATGGCCATCAATAAACCTAAAAAAGTGAACAAAGTAATGAACTACAAAAGTTGTTTTGACATTATCGGTCCTATTATGATTGGTCCTTCTAGTTCGCATACAGCTGGGGCCTTAGCGATTGGCTTAGCGGCAAGAAAGTTATTCGGCGGAACGCCAGAAAAAATTGTGATTAAATACTATGAATCTTTTGCAGACACGCATAAAGGACATGGGACTGATTTTGCAATTATTGGCGGAATTCTTGGACTAGCAGCAGATGATGCCAACGTAACACAATCCATTGAACTTGCGGAAGAACAAGGAATTGAGATTCAATTTTTAGAAATGAGTGAAGAAAGTCCAGTGAAGCATGCTAATACAGCATGTGTAACACTCAGTGATGCAACGCACGAAATTCATTTAACAGGAATTTCTGTAGGTGGCGGCACTATCGAGGTGAAATACATTGAATTAGACGGTTTCAATGTCCAACTACATGGTCCTTTACCTATTTTGTTAGTCATTAATCAAGAAGAGCAGGCGATGCAAGCTTTTAAAGATACGTTACAAAAAAATAATATTCAAGTGAATGCTGTGTCTCGTTATGTGGAAGGGAATCAAATTTTATTCATCTTTGACTTAGATTCGGCACCAATTTCCTCGGTGAAAGAACAACTGTTTTCACTAGATGACACATCGAAAATAATCTTATTATGATAGGAGTTTGACATATGTACCTTTCGATTGAAGAATTTATCGATAAAGCTGAAAAAACAGGAAAAAAAATCTCTGATTTGATGATTGAGCAAGAAATGGAGCGTAGCCAAAAAAGCTATGAAGAAATTTGGACACAGATGGGTCAAAATTTGGATGTCATGGATGCAGCTGTTAAACGCTCGCAAGAAGGAGCAGGCGTTTTTTCTCCTACTGGGTTAACGGGCGGTGATGCAGCGCGTTTAAAAAAATACCGCGCAGCTGGCAAAACGTTATCAGGTGATTTAATGATGTCTGCAGTTCAAGCCGCACTAGGTACTAATGAAGTCAATGCAGCAATGGGCGTTGTTTGCGCAACGCCAACTGCTGGTGCAAGTGGCACCTTACCAGGGGTTTTAACAGCGATTAAAAATACCTTGAATTTAACGCGTGATCAACAAATTCGTTTCTTGTTTACCAGTTCTTTATTTGGGATGGTCACAGCCAACAATGCGATGATTGCTGGTGCAGTTGGTGGATGTCAAGCCGAAGTAGGCAGTGCTTCAGCGATGGCCGCCGCCGCAGCTGTTGAAGCGGCTGGCGGAACACCACGCCAATCTTCTGAAGCTTTTGCTATGGCTTTAGGGAATCTATTAGGTTTAGTTTGTGACCCAGTGGCTGGGTTAGTCGAAATTCCTTGTGTCAAACGAAATACAGTAGGTGCAGGCAATGCGTTAATCGCTGCAGATATGGCTTTAGCTGGAATTGTAAATAAAATACCAGCAGATGAAGTAGTGGAAGCCATGAATAAAGTCGGCCGTCAATTACCACGAGAATTGAGAGAAACGGGTTTAGGTGGCTTAGCTGGCACAGCGACTGGCCAACGAATGAAGAATGAGATTTTTGAAAAAGTAAAATTCACCATTGTTTAAAATTTAATCATGAAGAGGGAAATAAGATGCTGGATATGAAAAAAATTCGCCAAAATGTAGAAGTGGTGCAGAAAAAGTTAAAAACACGTGGTGTGGACGAGGAAGTTTTATTACGCTTTTTGGCTTTAGATGAAGAGCGGAGAGCGTTACTTGTTAAAGTTGAAGAATTGAAAAAACACCGTAATCAGGTATCAGGAGAAATTGCACAATTAAAGCGTGCACAAAAAGATGCTTCACAACAATTGCTAAATATGCAAGAAGTTAGCGAGCAAATTAAAGTTTTAGACCAAGAAGTTGTTCATTTGCAAGAACAATGCACAGCCATTGCAGAACGTCTGCCTAACTTACCTCATGAGAGCGTGCCTGTTGGTGCAGACGAAGCCGCTAACGTAGAAGTTCGGCGGTGGAGTACGCCGAAAACTTTTTCATTTGAACCGAAACCACATTGGGAAATCGGTGAAGCCTTAGGAATTTTAGATTTTGAAAGAGGCGCGAAAGTATCTGGTAGCCGTTTTCTTTATTACAAAGGCTTAGGGGCTCGTTTAGAACGAGCGGTCTATAATTTTATGTTAGATCAACATGTTAATGAACATGGTTATACCGAGGTGATTCCTCCTTATTTGGTCAATAGCAAAGCAATGTTTGGCACCGGTCAGTTTCCTAAGTTCAAAGAAGATGTTTTCCAAGTTGCAGAAAGTGATTTGACGCTGATCCCCACAGCGGAAGTCCCATTAACTAACTACTATAATAATGAAATTTTAGAGGCGCAAGAGTTACCGATTTATTTTACTGCTTTAAGTCCTTCTTTTCGCTCGGAAGCGGGTAGCGCAGGCCGTGATACCCGAGGATTAATTCGTTTACACCAGTTCCATAAAGTAGAAATGGTTAAATTTAGTGATGCAGAACACTCCTATGAAGAATTAGAAAAAATGACCAACAATGCTGGAGACATTTTAGAAAAATTGGGCCTCCCTTATCGAGTGATTACTCTTTCGACAGGTGATATGGGCTTCTCGGCAGCGAAAACCTATGATTTAGAAGTTTGGATTCCGGCACAGAAAACGTATCGAGAAATTAGTTCTTGTTCAAACTGTGAAGACTTCCAAGCACGTCGGGCGTTGATTCGTTATCGTGATAAAACGGGTCAAGTTCAATATGCTCATACTCTTAATGGGTCAGGACTTGCTGTTGGTCGAACAGTGGCTGCCATTTTGGAAAATTATCAAAATGAAGATGGCACCGTAACGATTCCAGAAGTTCTACGTCCTTATATGGGCGGTTTAACGAAAATAGATTAAAAAAGAAGGTTGATGTCACAACATCAACCTTCTTTTTTATTTCGTTAAATCCGTTAACCAATGCCCAATTTCTTGAAAAACTGTTGCTTTTTCCGTTTCTAATAAAATTTCATGACGCAAAGTGGGAAATAGCCGTAACGTCACGTGCTGAAAACCTGCATGCTTTAATTGCTTTTGAATTTTCGCTGGTCCCTTGCTGAAATCACCAACTGGGTCTTCAGCGCCACTAATGATTAAAATAGGCAATTCTTTTGGGATCGCTTGGTACCAATTCCTTTGATTGGCTCGTTTAACAAGCGAAAAAAGGGTAGCAAAACCATTGTTGGTAAATACGAAGCCCATTAATGGGTCATTTTCATAGTCAGCCACATTGGCTTGATTTTTAGAGAGCCAATTAAAGGAACTTGCTTCAGGAAATTTTTTGCTAAAAGAACCAAATGCCAGCTTATCAATGAACGGAGCTGGTTTTTTCGGCTGTTTCTCGGCCATTTTTTTAATAAAAGGCAATGCTGCGGTTAAAGGTAACGGACTTGTTCCAGTGCCCATGAAAATGACTCCTTGCACAGTCACAGGATAGTCTTGCAGATAGTTGCGCAAGGCGAAAGACCCCATGCTGTGACCCATCATAAAATAGGGCAATTGTGGATAGCGATTCACAGCCCATTGTTTCACTTGATGAATATCTGTAACGACATTTTCAGGCCCTTGTTCTCCAAAAAAACCATAGATCGGTGAGCTTGGTTGTACAGATTCGCCATGACCTAGATGATCATGCCCAATTACGGCAAACCCCAATTGATTTAAAAAACGAGCAAATTCATCATAACGTTGGATATGCTCTGCCATGCCGTGAATCAATTGAACTACGGCTTTGGGTGAAGGACAGGGCCAATGACGTACATTGAGCTGAGTTTGTTGATCGTTTGAAGTGAGTATGAATTGTTCAGTCATAAGAAACCCTTTCTTTGCTTTTTGATTATTATACAAAAAAAAGACGGTGTTCAAAAGAAAAACTCATGAGAAAACGCCTCAGCTTTTACTGAGACGCCTTTTTTTATTTATCTTTAATAAAAATAGCAATGATGTCAAAAAATAGTCGATTTCACTAAGTGACGAATTATGGGTGGTACAAATACTGCTGGAAATAGTTGTTAACTTCAAGGGCATCTTCTTTATTTTTTGAAAGAATTAAGATAGTATCATCCCCAGCGATGCAGCCCAAGATATGAGGGTTGTGGATACGTATGCGATCAATTAAAACCCCAATGGCTTGCCCGTTGCCAGGTAAGACGGTTAAAAGATTTGTGAACTCTATTTGTGTTAAAGAAACACCAGTTTCAATAATAATGTCAACAAGACGTTCTTCATCTGTTTTATATTTTGGACGAAGGGCAGAATTATTCAAGATACGATAATAGGCTTCTCCTTGACCATTGTCTACTTTGTTTAAATTCAGCTCACGAATGTCACGAGAAATAGTTGCTTGTGTGGTGTGAATATTTTCTTTTTCCAATAATGCTAGTAATTCACTTTGTGTATGGATTTCATTTTCTGTGACCAATCGCTTAATCATCGTTTGGCGTTTTAATCGGTTCATTACTTTCCTCCAGTTCAGTTAATCATGCAAAAAAAACATCATTGCTGTTATTTAAAACGGTGCCAGTAATTCCCTAAAATCACTGTACAACGTTTTACTAAATTGTGCAAGTCTCACTTTTTTAAATGCGAAATATCCGACAAAGTCAATGAGAACCTTTTAGCTAAACGACCCTTTTTCTATTCTAATTAGAGAGATTCTGCTAGTATTGCTTTGTAAATGTCTGGAGGAAGGGTGTTATTTGTGAATAAGCAAACACGCCAAAGTTTGATTAAAAAAATCATTCAAACAACTGTAATTCATAGTCAAAATGAGTTGTTAAGAGAATTAAAAAAGCGCGAGATAAATGTCGCACAAGCAACGATTTCACGGGATTTATGGGAATTAAAAGTCGTCAAAGCATTAGATGAGTCTGGCGAGATGCGGTTAACGATTTTTGAACAATTCACTTCTTTAGAAGAACGAAAAAAAGAACAGTTGATACAAGCAATTCGTGAGGTAGTGACCAAAGTTGAACGTGTCGCCTTTTTACTAGTGGTTCATACATTACCAGACAACGCAACATTGTTTTCAGCTGTACTTGATGAAGTGTCTTTGTGTGAAAAGAAATGTTCTGTCGCTGGCTTCGACACTGTTATTATTGTTTCATCATCCGAGGAAAAAGCACAAGAACTAGAGCAGTATTTTCAACAATTTATTCAGCCAACACCTTTGTCAAAAAGTAACGCATAAAAGGAAGGGAACCAGAAGTCGTTTTGACTGCTGGCTCCCTTCCTTTTACCTCTGTAAGATTATAACTTTATGAAGTGCATGAAAAAATAATTTTTTTTGAATAAATGCATTTTTTTTTATTTAATTATGCATTATTTTTTTAGAATATCTATGAAAGCGCATTCTTTTAGGCTGGAAATATGCATAAGAAAGAATACCGTTGTATATTTGGTATTTTGTTTGGCAAATGGCTCACGTCCTAGGTTAATCAGGTCTGTTATTCTGTGTTTGTAATTAAGTTGAGGAGGTTATTTCACATGAGTCATCCAATTAATGTATTTTCTGAAATCGGGAAATTGAAAACAGTGATGTTACATCGTCCAGGTAAGGAATTAGAAAATTTAATGCCAGATTATCTGGAGAGATTGTTGTTTGATGATATTCCGTTTTTAGAAAAAGCACAAGCAGAACATGATGCATTTGCAGAGTTGTTACGATCAAAAGATATCGAAGTGGTCTATTTAGAGGACTTAGCTGCTGAAGCGTTGATTAATGAAGAGGTCCGCCGACAATTTATTGACCAATTCTTAGAAGAAGCCAATATTCGCAGTGAATCAGCAAAAGAAAAAGTTAGAGAGTTAATGTTAGAAATTGACGACAACGAAGAACTGATTCAAAAAGCGATTGCAGGCATTCAAAAACAAGAATTACCTAAATATGAGCAAGAATTTTTAACAGATATGGTTGAAGCGGATTATCCATTCATTATTGATCCAATGCCTAACTTATACTTCACGCGTGATAACTTTGCGACAATGGGGCACGGGATTTCTTTAAATCATATGTATTCAGTAACTCGACAACGGGAAACCATTTTTGGGCAATACATTTTTGATTATCATCCTCGTTTTGCTGGAAAAGAGGTTCCTAGAGTCTATGATCGTTCAGAATCAACCAGAATTGAAGGTGGCGATGAATTAATTCTTTCAAAAGAAGTGGTGGCCATTGGGATTTCTCAAAGAACGGATGCCGCGTCAATTGAAAAAATTGCGAGAAATATTTTTGAACAAAAATTAGGATTCAAAAATATCTTGGCTTTTGATATCGGTGAACATCGTAAATTCATGCATTTAGATACCGTTTTTACCATGATTGACTATGATAAATTTACGATTCATCCAGAAATCGAAGGTGGTTTGGTTGTTTACTCGATCACTGAAAAAGCAGATGGAGACATCCAAATTACAAAAGAAAAAGATACATTAGATAACATTTTATGCAAATACTTGCATTTAGACAATGTTCAATTAATCCGTTGCGGCGCTGGGAATTTAACCGCAGCAGCCCGTGAACAATGGAACGACGGTTCAAATACATTAGCAATTGCCCCTGGGGAAGTTGTTGTTTACGATCGGAATACGATTACGAATAAAGCGCTAGAAGAAGCAGGCGTGAAATTGAATTACATTCCAGGAAGTGAACTAGTACGTGGCCGTGGTGGCCCTCGTTGTATGAGTATGCCACTTTACCGTGAAGATCTTTAAAAAACACCCAAAAATAGGAGGAATCATCATGAATTCAGTATTTCAAGGACGTAGTTTATTAGCAGAAAAAGATTTTACAAGAGCAGAATTAGAGTATTTGGTAGACTTCAGTATTCACTTAAAAGAATTGAAGAAAAAAGGGATTCCACATCACTATTTAGAAGGAAAAAATATCGCTCTTTTATTTGAAAAAACTTCGACACGGACACGCTCTGCATTTACTACAGCAGCGATTGATTTAGGGGCACATCCTGAGTATTTAGGCGCCAACGATATTCAATTAGGTAAAAAAGAATCTGTTGAAGATACAGCGATTGTTTTAGGTAGTATGTTTGACGGGATTGAGTTCCGTGGGTTTAGTCAAGAAGTAGTGGAAGATTTAGCGAAATATTCTGGTGTTCCTGTTTGGAATGGTTTAACGGATCAATGGCATCCAACACAAATGATTGCGGACTTTATGACAGTGAAAGAAAACTTTGGTCGTTTAGAAGGAATCACTTTAGTATATGTCGGCGATGGCCGTAACAACATGGCAAACAGCTTGTTAGTGACAGGTGCTATTTTAGGCGTAAATGTTCGCATTTGTGCACCAAAAGAATTGTTCCCTTCTGATGAAGTCGTTAATTACGCAAAAGAATTTGCGAAAGAATCTGGTGCAGAATTAATGATTACAGACGACGTTGCTAAAGGCGTTAAAGGAGCCAACGTGTTATATACAGACGTTTGGGTGTCCATGGGTGAAGAAGATAAATTTGAAGAACGTGTCAATCTGTTGAAACCTTATCAAATTAATATGGCTATGTTAGAAAAAACCGAAAACATGGATGGCGATTTAATCGTATTACACTGTTTACCAGCCTTTCATGATACGAAAACACAATACGGAGAAATGGTTGCTGAAAAATTTGGCATTACTGAAATGGAAATTACGGATGAAGTCTTCCGCAGTAAATATGGTCGTCAATTTGAAGAAGCAGAAAACAGAATGCATTCTATTAAAGCGATCATGGCAGCTACTTTAGGCAACTTATTCATTCCTCGTGTGTAGGAAGCAACTGAAAAAACATTGAAAAAAGAATAGTTGTTTCGCCCTTTAAGAGTTTCTTTTGAAGGGCGGCCTATTCTTTATTATGATAGGAAAGAAGGATTTGTAATGGGGAAAAAAATGGTCGTTGCACTAGGCGGAAATGCCATCCTTTCAAATGATGCTAGCGCACACGCACAACAGCAAGCATTAGTTCAAACATCTGCCTATTTAGTTCATTTAATTAAACAAGGGCATCGGTTGATTGTTTCACATGGCAATGGTCCACAAGTCGGTAATCTATTATTGCAACAACAAGCAGCTGATTCTGAAAAAAATCCAGCGATGCCGCTAGATACGTGTGTTGCTATGACACAAGGAAGTATCGGCTACTGGTTGTCCAATGCGCTTAATCAAGAATTAAACAAAGCAGGAATCAAGAAACAAGTGGCTACTGTTTTAACACAGGTGGTCGTAGATCCAGCAGATGAGGCATTCAAAAATCCAACAAAACCGATCGGTCCATTTTTAACAGAAGCTGAAGCCAAAGAAGCAATGCAAGCAGGTGCTATTTTTAAAGAAGATGCAGGACGTGGATGGCGCAAAGTCGTTCCAAGTCCTAAGCCAATTGACATCCACGAGGCTGAGACTATTAATACCTTAATAAAAAATGATATAATTACCATTTCATGTGGTGGCGGCGGCATCCCTGTCGTAGGACAAGAATTAAAAGGTGTCGAAGCAGTAATTGATAAAGATTTTGCTTCTGAAAAACTAGCAGAATTAGTGGATGCGGATGCACTAGTTATTTTAACTGGCGTGGATTATGTGTGCATTAATTATGGCAAACCAGATGAAAAACAATTAACCAATGTCACTGTAGCAGAGTTGGAAGAATACAAACAAGCGGGTCATTTTGCACCAGGTAGTATGTTACCGAAAATTGAAGCCGCCATTCATTTTGTAGAAAGCCAACCTAATAAACAAGCAATTATCACTTCTTTGGAAAACTTAGGAAGTATGAGCGGCGATGAAATCGTAGGAACGGTTGTGACAAAATAAAGTATAGTATTTAGGAGAATTAAGATGATGATAGAGAAAATAATCACTAAAAATAATCAAGATTTTCAATACTTTTCTGAATCAGAACTAACAGAATTGCGTAACGAGAGTTTCGTTCGCTCCTATAAAAAAGGCCAAGTCCTTTTTTATCCAGGTGATCCGAGAAATCATTTAATTTTATTGGTTTCAGGTGTCATTAAAATTGAAAAAAATGATCGCAGTGGTAATTTTTCCTATCTGCATTTTATGAAAAAGCAGGCTCTTTTTCCGAGAATCGGACTGTTTCAAGATGAGGTTCATTACGACTCCGCGATTGCCTATACGGATATTGAGGTTGTATTTGTGCCAGTTAAACTGTTTGAGCGTTTTCTCCAAAATAATCCCCAGCAATTGATTCATTGGATTCAAGAACAATCGGTCCTTTTAAAAGAAAGCATGATCAAAATCCAAAAAGGAACAACCAATGATGCATGTGAACGGATTGTGACATCACTGGCGATGTTATTAAATGATTTAGGAGAACGAATTGACAACAGAGAACGCGTTGCAATTGCTTGTCCAATTACCATTAATGACATTGCACGAATGAGCGGAACTACGCGGGAAACAGCAAGCAGTGTTATGAAAAAATTAGTCCAAATGAACCGTATTAGCTACAGTCATAAATTCTTAACTTTTCTAGATACGCCATTCTTTATTGATCGATTGAGTAATTAATCATAGAGAAGGGAGATACAGGAAAGTAGGTTCCTGTATAAAAGGATATGGCAGAAAAAAAGAAGAAAAACAAAAAACAGCTTTCGTCTTTTAGTATTTTATTTATTATTTTAATTGTTTTAGGTATCGTAACGGTCTTGCTAAATGGCCAGCCATTTACCCCAAGAGAAATTGATGGCAAAATGGTTGACCACGTGGTAGGGGCCAAATTATCGGATATTATCATGGCTCCATTCAATGGGTTTAAAGATGCCATTGAAATTAATATTTTTATTTTAGTACTCGGTGGCTTTTTAAATATTGTGACGCAAACTGGGGCTCTTGAAGCAGGGATTCAATCAGTCGTTAAAAAGTTAAAAGGGAACGAATTGAAAATCATTCCGATTTTAATGATTTTATTTTCTATTGGTGGTTCGACTTATGGAATGGCAGAAGAAACAATTCCTTTTTATGGTTTATTGAGTGCCACCATGGTCGCCGCTGGTTTTGATACGTTTGTCGCAGTGGGGACTGTGCTATTGGGTGCAGGATCAGGTGTTATCGGTTCAACGGTTAACCCTTTCTCCACAGGGGTAGCGATGGATGCGTTGCGAGGTATTGGCATTCAGCCGAATACAGGAATTATTTTAATTGTCGGTGCTATTTTGTGGGCGGCCTCTACTAGCTATTCTATTTTCATTGTGATGCGTTATGCGAAAAAAGTGAAGGCTGACAAAGGTTCAACAATTTTATCTTTACAAGAACAAGAGGATATGGAAAAAACGTATGGACAAGCAGCGTCGAAAGAAATGCCATTTACGAATCGTCATAAAAAAATCTTAATGGTATTCGCTTTCTGTTTTGTCGTTATGATTGTTTCCTTAATTCCATGGAACGACTTTGGAGTGACGATTTTCAAAGGCTGGACGTCTGTTTTAACAGGCAACAGTTTCGGTGACTGGTACTTTGGCGACTTAGCGATGTGGTTCTTCCTTTTAGGGATCATTGCTGCCTTGATTGGTCGCTTTACTGAAAAAGAAACCATTGAAGCATTTATCGACGGTGCCAAAGATATGTTATCCGTTGTTTTAATTATCGTAGTTGCTCGCGGGGCATCTGTTTTGATGTCTAAAACGTATTTAGATTCATTTATCCTTGATAAAGCGGCAGGCTTATTACAAGGACTCTCCCCAGTTTTATTTGTCATCGGTGCCTTTGTTTTATACTTAGGTTTATCTTTCCTAATTCCTTCAACTTCTGGCTTAGCGTACGTTTCCATTCCTGTAATGGGTGCGTTAGCTAAAAACATTGGTTTAAGTCCAGAAGTGATGGTTATGATTTTTGCTTCAGGTTGTGGTTTGATTAATTTGATCACGCCAACATCTGGTGTCGTAATGGGTGGTTTGGAAATTTCCAAAGTTCAATATGCCACTTGGACAAAATTCATGGCCAAACCAATGATTGTCTTAGGCTTAATTAACCTAATTATCTTAATTGGCGCGATGTTACTCTTTAGCTAATCAAAAATTTTTTATGTTAGGGCTTCGGCTTTCGGAAAAAAGAAGAAGCAATGAAACAACAGCGACTACCTAAAAGTAGTCGCTGTTGTTTCATTTTGATAATTGTTGAATTAACAATTTTGCGACAGCGCGGACAGAAAAAGGGTTTTGCCCAGTGATTATAAGGCCATCTTGATACGCAAATTCTTTATAGGGGCGTTTTTTCGCAAAAGTAGCACCATGTTCTTTGGCAATTGTTTCGTTTAAGAAAGGAACAACTGCTTTTTTCATGGCTAAAATTTCTTCTGCAGTAGTGAAGCCAGTAATGGTTTTATCTGCAATCAAATAATTTCCTGACGCATCTTTGACATTTAAAAGACCAGCAATTCCGTGACAAACAGAAGTTAGGTATTTGCCCTGTTCGTAAAGGCTACGAGTGATTGCTTGCAACTGAGGGTTATCAGGAAAGTCCCACATAACGCCATGGCCTCCTGTAAAGTAAATTGCTGCGTATTCATCTGGCTCAATTTCTTCAAGAGAGAGGGAATGCGCTAGCGCTCGTTCTTGAAAATCGGCACTTCCATAAACCGCCATAATGGATGAATCTACATATTTCATACTCCGGGGATCCAAAGGGACATAGCCTCCTTGGGGACTAACATAGTCAACTGAAAATCCTGCTTTGGTTACTTCTTCCACGAACTCCGTGGCTTCACCTAGCCAGAGGCCAGTCGGTTCTTCGGTGCCGTGATAACGGGAAACGTTTGTGAGGACCACGAGAATTTTTTTCATGCTTGCTTCCTCCCTGGCATAATCGACGTAATGTGGGTCAATAGTTGTTGGAGTTGCTCAATTTTGGTGGTATCGTGAGAAAGTGAGTAATAATTTTTAGTTCCTTCACTGCGACAATCAATTAATTTGGCTTGTTTCAAAATTTTTAAGTGGTGAGAAACAGCGGGGCGTGAGAGCTGTGTCGCCTCTGTTAACTCAGTGACACGACGGCCAACACAGGCTTGGTCTTCTAACAGTGCAATAATAATTGCTTGGCGTTTTTCATCACCCAATGCGATTAAAAAATCACTAAGCGCAGTAAATTCTGTTTGAATTTCTTCTAATTCTTTCATATTTTTCCGCCTCTTTGGTTCGTATTTTTAAACGATTAAACCATTTTTCGTGTTTTTTGTCAATAAAATACGCTGAGGGCTGAAACTTGACGTGGATTCCATTCTTCGTTAAGATACTAATTGATTAAAGGTTTAAACTTTTAAACCAATAAAAGAGATAGAAAGAGAGGAAAGATTCAATGATGAAAGCCGCTTTAATTCATAAATACGGACAAAAAGAATTAGCAATCGAGGAGGTGCCCTTACCCACCATTCATGACAATGATGTTTTGGTCAAAATTATCGCTGCCAGTATCAACCCGATTGATTTAAAAACAAAAGATGGTAAAGTAAAGATGCTTTTAAATTATCAAATGCCACTGATTTTAGGCAGTGATTTTGCTGGGATTGTTGTTTCTGTTGGAAAAAATGTTCAAAATTTTAGGATGGGCGATGCAGTTTACGGACGAGTACCCAAAAATCGCGTGGGAACTTTTGCTGAATATATTGCAGTGGATCAAGCGGCTGTAGCTATGAAGCCGAAAAATTTAACGTTTGAAGAAGCTGCGGCCATTCCGTTAGTCGGTTTGACAAGTTATCAAGCGCTACATGATATTATGAATGTACAGCCAGGCCAGAAAGTCCTGATTCAAGCAGGTTCAGGAGGGATTGGAACCATTGCGATTCAATTAGCAAAACTAGCAGGCGCTTACGTTGCCACCACAACGAGTAGTAGAAATAAAGAATGGGTTCAAGCGTTGGGAGCAGATGAAGTGATTGACTATCGGACACAAAATTTTGAAGAAGTTTTATCCGACTACGATTATGTGTTTGATACAATGGGGGGGACAATCTTAGAAAAAGCTTTCTCAGTGGTTAAACCTCAGGGAAAAGTCGTTACATTGTCAGGCATTCCCAACGAACGTTTTGCTAAAGAGTATGGCTTGCCGCTTTGGAAACAATGGGCCTTTAAAATAGCTACCCGCAAGATTCATCGATTGGAGCAAGCCACAGATGTTAGTTATCATTTTTTGTTTATGCGTCCAGATGGCGAGCAATTAGCTTTACTCACTGAGTTCATTGAACAGGGAAAATTACAGCCGATAATTGACCGAGTCATACCTTTTAGCCAAATTCCAGAAGCGGTGGACTATTCACTGACAGGACGAGCGCAAGGGAAAATTGTTGTGAAAATCGCCGATGTTAATCACGACTAAGTAAAGGAAACTTGCAAGAAAAATAGGCCCATTTTTCTTGCAAGTCTCAAAGTTTACCATTTAAACGCCGCCTAACGAAAGTGATTTTAGGCGGGAAAAGATTTTTATAGAAAATCCTCATTTTTCCAGTTTCTATTTTGCAAATTCGTTATTTTTTGTTATTCTATTGATGGTTGTGTATGCGCTTTCTTTTTAGGCGGATACACAAAAATGAATGGAGTGCAGAAAGGAATGGTGTTCAAAGTGGGGAACGATTTATCGACAGGAAGAGGAGAAAACAGAGAAACAATTGTCAGTTGGCTGGGTCTTTTGTTATTGGTTGGCTTGACGTTTATCTTATTTAGTCTGTTTCATCAACCAATGGTCAGCCAAGCCAATGAGCCGACCCAAGAGAAACATTTTATGGTTTATTATCGGGCTTGGCGTGACAAAACGATGCAAGGAGTTAATACAACATTGCCAGATGAAAATTGGCTAACGATGCACGATATTCCTTATGGTATTGACATTGTGAATGTCTTTAGTTATGTGCCAAAAGGACAAGAAGCACTTGCACAGCCATTTTATGATACGTTAAAAAATGAGTATGCGCCAGCACTGCATGCACGAGGTGTTCGTTTAGTTCGAGGGATTGATTATAGCGAGCTATTAAAAGTTCCTTATGCAGGAACAACGCCTACAGAAGCAGAATTTGATGCTTATGCGAAAGAGTTGTTAACCAAATTTGTCGATGATTTAGGAATTGATGGGTTAGATATTGACATGGAAACTCGTCCAAGTGAAAAAGATATTGTTCTATCTAATGGTGTCATTCGTGCATTATCAAAATACATTGGACCGAAGTCGGGAACGGATCGTCCATTTTTGTATGATACCAATGCAGAATATTTACCACCTTTACAAGATGTCAGTGACTGTTTCGATTTTCTCGCGTATCAACAGTATGGCAGCGATGACCAACGCACGCAACGAGCATTAAATAATTTAAGTCCGGTTCTCAATGGGGAACGATTTGTTCCAGGATTAACTTTCCCAGAAGAGCAAGATCGCAACCGCTGGTATGACACAAAAGAGCCGTATATGGAAAGTAACATGTATAAAGTAGCTCGTTATTCTTATGAAAATAATTTAGGGGGCATGTTCCTCTATGCCTTAGATCGCGATGGTCGCACCTATAATGAAGACGATTTAAATCAGATAAAACCTTCTAATTTACTTTGGACAAAAACGGCCATTGCAGAGAGTAAAGGCGTTTCTCTTGCAGAGATGAAAGCGGCTGCGCAACACTATTTAAAACGAATTAGCTACGCCAACACAGACCTTGAAGCACAAAATAGAGCCGCAGAAGCAGTGACACAAGCAACAACGCTTTATGATGTGAATAAAGCTATTTTAGGTGGCGATTATGGCCAAGGGCTTTCAAACACCTATGATGCTGAATTAGAAAAAGGCCTGTTAGCCATTGACTTAACCACTTTATATCGTACGTTGGATCAAGCAGTTACAGCCATTGAAAAGGCAGAAAACTATACACCAGAAACGATTCAAGCACTACAAACAACAAAAGAGACAGTCGCAACAGAACTTGCGGGAAAAACGTATACAGCCGCGCAAGTGACTACTTGGCAAACGGAGGTCCAAACAGCTTTGGATAATTTAAAAGAGAAACAAACACAACCTTTAAAAAGTGTCTTTTCCATTGATGCGGGAAGAAAATATTTTTCCGTGGAGCAACTGGAAGAATTAGTGGCCAAAGCTAGTCAAAATGGGTACACAGATGTCCAATTAATTTTAGGAAATGATGGCTTACGGTTTATCTTGGATGATATGTCGGTCAATGTGAATGGTAAAAAATACAACCACAACCGGGTTTCAAAAGCAATCCAACGAGGCAACAACGCGTATTACAATGATCCTAATGGCAACGCGTTAACACAAAAAGAAATGGATCGGTTGTTGGCTTTTGCGAAAGCGCGCAACATCAACATCATTCCCGTGATTAACAGTCCAGGACATATGGATGCCTTGTTAGTGGCCATGGAAAAACTAGCGATTAAAAATCCCGCTTTTGATGGCTCAAAACGAACAGTAGATTTAGGGAACCAAAAGGCAGTGAATTTCACAAAGGCGATTATCAGTAAGTACGTGGCTTATTTTTCCGCGCATAGTGAAATTTTCAATTTTGGTGGCGATGAGTATGCAAATGATGTCGACACAGGCGGTTGGGCGAAACTGCAATCTTCTGGGCGCTACAAGGATTTTGTCGCTTATGCGAATGATTTAGCTAAAATAATTAAAGATGCGGGCATGCAGCCAATGAGCTTCAATGATGGCATTTATTACAACAGCGACGATTCTTTCGGTACATTTGACCCAGAGATTATTATTTCTTATTGGACAGCCGGTTGGAGCGGATATGACGTAGCCAAACCTGAGTACTTTGTTCAAAAAGGACACAAAATTTTTAATACCAATGATGCGTGGTATTGGGTCGCTGGCAATGTTGATTCTGGCATTTATCAATATGACGATGCTTTAGCAAATATGTCGAAAAAAGCATTTACAGATGTGCCAGCAGGTAGCCCAAATCTTCCAATTATTGGAAGTATTCAATGTGTTTGGTATGATGACCCTCGTCGTGACTATGATTTTGAACGAATTTATACGCTAATGGATACGTTCTCGGAAAATTATCGTGAGTATATGGTGGTTAAATAAAACTAGTTAAAGCTAACGAGTTATCTATAAAGACTGGCACGAATCAAGCTTGATTCGTGCCAGTCTTCTTTAACGGAAGAAGATTTGTTTGAGTGCCAACAATCAATTTAGGAATGCCTTATTGAAATGTTCCTGTTCTTATTGTAGACTGAAAGAAGTGGTGGTGGAAAGCTATCACCATTAATAGAAAAGCAGGAAAATAAAAAGGATCTTGTTGGAAGTTTAATGCTTAAAAATGTAAGCGGAATCATTTTTGTTGGAATGCTAAAAAAGGGAGTAGAGTTATGAGTAATGAAAATATCGTCTTAGCAAGAAATACAGAGCGTGCACCAAAGCATCCTCTCGCAGCCCAAACAGTCGCATTTTCCCACTATAATCATTTGTCAGCACAGTTACCTATTGAGCCAACCTCTGGACAATTGGTAGAAGGTGGCATTCGGTCCCAAGCGACACAATGCTTGAAAAATATCCAAGCGGTTGTTGAAAGTATCAACCATGTGATGAGTGACATTGTCAGAATGACCATTTTTGTCAAAGATATGCGGGATGTTGCCGCAGTTGAGGAGGTCTATGCGGCCTTTTTTACCCATTATTATCCAGCTAAAACAGTGGTCGCCGTCGCAGATTTGCCGTTAGGCGCTTCTGTTCAAATGGAGGCACTTGTTTCAAATGGGGAAGGAACTATCCCTAATGCACCTCAAGCTGGGGATTTAATTAAATTAACAAATCAGACTGTTCAGGCACCAATTGATGCTCTAGCCAGTCAAACGGTCGCGTTTTCTCACTATAACAATCTGTCTGCACAATTGCCTATAGATCCTCAAACGGGCAGAGTTGTGGCTGGCTGTGTTAAAACGCAAACAAAACAATGTTTGAAAAACATAAAAGCCATTTTAACCAGTATTGATGTGCCTTTTGATGATATTGTGAAGATCAACATTTATTTAAAAGATTTATCTAAGCTGGAAGCTGTCAATCAAGTACATGCCGCTTTTTTCCCAGATTCAGGAATTGCGCGCACGGTCAATTATATGCCAGCACGAACAGTGATTGCTGTTGCTGATTTACCAATGGGCGCGGCGGTGCAAGTAGAAGCGGTGGTTTCTCATGGGGATGGTACGCCACCACAAGCGATTGAAGATCGACATGGATTAATTATTGAAGCAAATAATACAGATCACGCACCGAAGTGTCCATTTTCGACACAAACTGTTGCTTTTTCTCATTACAACCATCTATCAGCTCAGCTACCATTGGACCCTAAAACAAATGCGTTAGTCGCTGGCGGAATCAAGGAACAAACGACGCAATGTTTAGAAAACATTAAAGCGATTATTGAAAGTGTGGATCACAGCTTAGCTGATCTGGTGAAAGTGAACATTTTTGTGAAAGAGATTGAAGAGCTGGCGGCAGTAGATGACGTCTACCAAACGTACTTCCCTGAAGGCACGCCTGCCAGAAGAGTGATTGGTGTGACGGATTTACCAAAAGGTGCCCAGATTCAAATCGAAGCGATTGCTGGGAACGCAGAAGGTACGCCACCAATTGGTTAAACAGTAGAAGAAACAAACGTCAGCTGGCTTCTGAAGCCAGCTGACGTTTTTAGTATTTAGATAAATCAGTAAAGTAAGCTAGTTGCCATTTTTGTGTTTTTTTCGCGGTTTGATTAAGGTTTTGGCACCAAGAAGGATAAAAACGGGCTGCCATTTTGCCTTTTTGTTGGTGCGTTTTGAGAATTTTTTGTTGGATTAAACATTCTTTCGGCAGAAGAAAGAGACCTTGCTTTTCTTGATCAGAAATGACAATTGCTAACATTTCAGGGGCTTCCGTTGCATCAAAGGCTTCGTTCTGATTTTGTTGATTTTTTTCCCAAAAGGCTACAAAATAGCCTTCTTTTTTCGGCGTTTTTTTGGCTAAGCGACTGCGGATAAGTTGTTGCGATTCATTAACTTGGCATAAAAAGCCTTCATATTCGGCATTTTGTTTTTCTTCGGAAAGCAGGGTGATCGCGCCCACTGCTTTTTCAAGTATTGGCAATGAATTCATAGGGAATGTCCTTTCTTTTCGTTTAATGTCGGTAAGAGTTCTTGGATAATGGTTAATCCTTTCGCCAATACCTCAAGCTGATTGGAGGCCAAGGAAATTCGTAAAAAAGCATCTGGCTGATTTTGCACAGTAAAGCGGCTCGAGTGAAAAAGACGTACCCCATTTTGGAGAAATTCTTGTTCAATTTGCGGCGCCGTTTTTTCGGTAGAAAGGGGAATAGTTCGGTAGTACGGCAAAGGATTGCTAGGTCTAGCTAACCCAAAAATGGTATCAAATAAGTCATTGGCTTGTTTTGTTAAAGCCAATTTTTCTATCACTAATTCTTCTGCAACTGGTGAGCGTAAGACTTGGGTGACAATTTCAGCATCAAAGCCAGAAGTTTTAACGTTAATGTTAAAAATCGCACGCTCTATTTCTTGGCGAAGAAGCGGAGGGAAAACAAGGTACGCAATGCGTAAGCCTGTACAGACAAACTTTGTCATCCCCGCTAAGTAAATCGTTTGTTGAGGTAAGAGTTCTTGAAACGTTGGTAAAACTGCTTGCTGTGCATAAGTTGTTAAAAAAGAATGAATGTCATCTTCAATTACCCATAAGTGTTCTTGCTGAATGATTTCAGCTAAAGTCATTCGGCGGGCGCTAGACATTTGGAAACCAATCGGGTTATTACATGCGGGCATTAAGAAAATACCGTGTATTTTTTTCTTTTTGCATTCTTGCAGTAAATGCTCTGGGTCCATCCCCTCGGAATCATAGCCAATCGGGACGATTTCTAAATGATAAAGCTGGGCGAGTTCAATAAAATTTGAATACGTGTATCGATCTACGGCAATCCGCTGACCTGGAGAAAAAGCGGCGGCTAACGTCACGGCCAGCCCATTCTGGACACCAGATACAATGGCAACTTCTTCGGCATTGGTCCGAACGCCTTGTGTCTGAAGCCATTCGGCAGCGGTTGCTCGTTGAAAGTGCGTACCTAAAGGATCGCGATAATTTAGCAAACTGTTAAGGGCCGCATTTTTACTAACGGATTCAATAAAAGGTAAAATCCGCTGATTACACATATCAAAGGAACTAACCAGCCCTAAATCAATTAGATGGTCCGCTACTTGGTTGGTAGAGATTGTAATTGAGTGAAACGCGTTGGGAGAAACGAAAGTGCCGCTACCGATGTTGGTATAAAGTAAGCCTTTTTCCATAGCGTGTTTATAGGCTTGACCAATCGTCGTGAAATTCAGATCCAAGTAATCAGCTAATTCTCTTTGCGAAGGCAATTTCACATTTTTTTGAAGCGCACCAGATAAGATATCCGCTTCTAATTGTTGAACCAATGATTGGTAATAAGGTCTTGTTAAACGTTCTTTAACAGGGCGCCATGACAACGCATAGTTCTCATAGGAATTAATCGGCATGAGGGGAACTTCCTTTCTATAAAATTGTATTCCATACAATTATAACATTGAGTGTATTGTTTGTCTGGTTTATGATAGCGCAAAGGGAGGAATTCAGATGGACATTATTTCTTATGAGAGGGTCATTCAACAATTGTCGTTTTCCGAAGCAATTCAAGTGATGAAACGTTGCTTTGCAGAGTTGCAAAAAGGAAAAATTTCGCAAAGTGAGCGCCATGTAGAGGTTTTACCAGATGGGGAAAATCAGAATCTTTTTGCATTAATGCCTGCTTACTTAGGAAAAAATCGCTTTTTTGGGGCAAAAATCATTACAGCTTTTCCAGAAAATCCACAAAAAAATTTGGCCTCACATCTTGGTCAAATTTTATTGTTTGATAGTTCTACTGGAAGACCAGTTGCGATGATGGACGCCAATGCGATTACGTGGCTTCGCACAGCAGCTGTTTCTGCTTTGGCAACCGATTATTTAGCAGCTCCAAATGCAAAAAGTATCGCTTTGATTGGTGCAGGTCAACAAGCTTCGTCTCATCTCGCAGCGCTACAAAGCGTTCGGGCGATTGAAAAGGTTTTTATATATGACCGCACAGCAGAACGCGCACGAAAATTAATCGCTAAGCAACAGCACAATTACCCCGAATGTACCTTTATTGGTTGTTCTTCTGTCCAAGAAGCCGTCCAGGAAGCGGAAATTATCTGTACACTAACTTCCAGTCAGGACGCATTTTTAGAAGAAAAAGACGTTTTGCCGAATGCCCATATCAATGCGATTGGCACATTCACGCCGACTTCCAGAGAATTAACAAGCGACCTTGTTAAAAACAGTCAAGTGTTTGTAGATGAGTATGCGGCTGCATTAAAAGAAAGCGGGGATCTTTTAATTCCGATTTCAGAAGGTGCCTTTTCAGCTGAAAAAATTGTAGGTTCTCTCGGCGAATTAGTCACTGGCAAAGTTAAACTAAAGGCGGAGCAGAAAGGCCGCACGATTTTTGATGCGGTTGGCTTAGCAGTTGAGGATTTGTGTTGCGCGGAATACATTTATCAAAAAATACAAGGAGAGAATTAAAATGAGTTATCCCTATTATATTGTCGATGCTTTTGCGGAGGAAGTTTTTAAAGGCAATCCCGCCGCTGTTTATGTTTTGGAAAAGTGGTTGCCAGAAGCGGTGATGCAAAACATTGCGATTGAAAATAATTTGTCAGAGACTGCTTTTACGGTCAAGGAGGGACAAAGTTACGCCCTGCGCTGGTTTACGCCGGAACGAGAAATCGATCTCTGTGGACATGCTACATTAGCGACGGCTTTTGTGTTATTTAACTATTATTCCGTTGCGGAAGAAACACTCCATTTTACTAGTCAAAGTGGACCGCTCGCAGTGACCAAAAAAGAGGAATACTATTATCTAGATTTTCCTTATATCCTACCGGAAAGGATTCCAATTTTGCCAGAGTATGAAGCCGCTTTAGGCACGAAAATTTATGAAGCTTATTTGGGTCGCGATTTATTTTTTGTCTTAAAAGACGAAGAGACAGTGGCAAAAATCACACCAGATTTTTCTGCATTAAAAGCATTGGATTTAGGAGTAGGAGTCATTGTAACGGCATCAGGAGACTCGGTGGATTTTGTTTCACGAACTTTTTTCCCGAAACTAAGAATTAACGAAGACCCAGTTTGTGGTTCTGCGCACGCCAATTTAATTCCTTATTGGGGAAAACGGCTCAATCAAACGACCCTTTCGGCCTATCAAGTGTCCCCAAGAGGCGGCTTTTTAACTTGTGAAGTGAAAGAAAATCGAGTCATTATTGGTGGCACTGCTAAACTATTTGCAAAAGGAGAAGCTTACTTGCCTGTATAAAAAGTACACCGTCCGCTAGCAATTCGTCGTTAGCGGTCGGTGTACTTTTTAAATAGAATAGTTGCGAGAAACAAAGGGGACTTCTTCACCATTTTCGAGCTGATTTAGATACAAAGCTAACATGAAAAAGTAACCTGAGAGTAAGTTGACTACATCATACAGCTGCGGATCAATTTTTTTACCACCATAGTCCATGCGATAAAGTAAACGAACAATATCTTTGGCTTTGGCTCTTAAAATGTGTGCATAAGAGGAACAGATTGTGCCCATCGGTAAAACAAAAGGACGATTTTCTTCGTATGTCAGTTCATTCATAGCATTGACACGTTCCAAAAGCCAAGCTATTTCTTCCTCTGTGACTGTTAATTTTGTTCGGGTCGTTGGATTGACATGGTAGATTAACTCGCAAATTTTAGCTAGTTCTTCTGTTAGTGCAGGCTGTTCAGGGACGTCTAATTGTTGCACATATCCTCGTAGAAGACCTGTCATCGAGGCTAATTCATCAGTCATTAATTCAAAATCACATCGTAAATCTTCTGGTTTAGAAGATAGATACGGGTACGCTTCATACGGACTGCGGTACATTTTTTCCATTCAATTTCCCTACTTTCTAAAAATAAAAAGCCCTCAAAAAGAATGCACGAAAGCCAATCTTTTTGAGCGCCGTTGCTCGACTGTTTACAGTACACCATTGTACTTGCTAAGGTAATCATAGCCAAGAGTGAAGGGAGAGTCAAGGGGGAATCAAAGTTGGAGAAAGAAAATGAAGCTAAGAATTACCAGAAGTAAACCAATCAATAAACTGACAAAACCAGAGATTTGACCCAATCGTTGTTGGGTAGAAGAAGGTTGATCGGTAACAGTGAGCAAACTTGAGAAAAAGTTCATTTTTTTCACGAGTATTAAATACGCAACAATAAGCAAAAGAATACCCGAAAAAAGGTACGAAAGGGGCTCAGAAATAAATTTTTGGGCACGAAGTAAAAAAATTCCTATGAAGAGGACAACAAAACCATACTTAAGAAAAGTTGCTTTTGACATGTTGAAATCGCTTCCTTTTAATTGATGAATTTTATTAATAGCCACTATTCTTATGATTAAATTATAGGACTTTGAGGGCGGTGGAGCAAAGGAAAAACGGAGAATGGTGGGAGGAAAGTGTGATAACACAAAAGAAAACCCGCTAGAAACACCTATAAAATAGGTTTTCTAGCGGGTTGATTGTTATTCCCACTCCACAGTTGCAGGTGGTTTTGAAGTAATATCGTACACGATACGG
>OJUO01000176.1_pt1 | contig 25535 bp, 19 predicted proteins | sample 1600001 | NCBI WGS metagenome assembly OJUO01 (sample SAMN04436614, study PRJEB24849) | human gut metagenome | biome: human gut; feature: NICU; material: stool | host: Homo sapiens | place: USA: Saint Louis, MO | collected 2009-12-11
CGCCAGCGGTAAAGTATTTATTTAATGATATTTAATTTCGCGGCCTGAGCGCGTCACTGCGCTGCGCGGGTCCGTGGGAGTGTCGGTGGGTAGGGCTGAGAGGTTTGACGGCGTGGCGAGCCTCTGTGGCGGTCAGACAAGGAGGAATAAAATGCCACCCAGAGGAGGAGGGAATTCAGTCAGTTAGGTGCTGACGGTGTTGCTTCTGAAGCCGCTCACCTCTGGTATATGCATTCACCTGATGTATTCGAGCCTGTAGCGCCTGTGACTATAGATGTGCCTGCATGAAAACACTCTCTCAAGACGTTGCTGGCTAGGTGGGGAGTGCATTGTGCGCCATTACTGTGCTTAAGATCTGGACTACCACCAGATGATCAGTTATAAATCAATGGCTCTAAACGTGTATGGCATATTTAGTTATGCTTGTCGGGTGCTTAGCCAGACACTTTTATATTGAACGGCTTTAGGGTTGCGCTTGGTGTGCCTCTGGATTGCACTCCTAGTTGCACGTCGTCGCGCAATCCAGAGGAACACCAAGCGCTTCCTCTAGGTAAGAGCAAATCGAAAGCTTACGCCACTACGTGGCGTAAGCTTCTTTTATGATAATTAATATAAGTCTTTACTCATGGAAAAAAATAAGAAAGAAAAATATGAGGAAAAGTTAAAAAAGCATGTCTCAGGGTGGGATCTTAAAAACTTTCGCGTATGTTATGACGAGCAAATAATTTTTCTTTGCGGGGCTAAAGTTGCACCATTCAATGAACCTCAAACTACAATGAGAGGGATGTTTTATGAATTTTGTAAAGAAAATGACTCCAGACTTTTTAATAAACTTCTCCTTGCTGAAGCATTTAAAAATTTTCTAAAAGATAGTCATTATCCTGACTTGATTTCATTTGAAAAAGACATTGCAAATCTATCCTCTTTGATTATTATTTTTTTAGAAAGTAGTGGTTCCATTGCAGAATTAGGCTTGTTTTGTAACTTGGATGATATAAATAAAAAACTTTTAGTTATTGTCCCCGAACATGAAGTAAAGGATGGTAAAAAAGAGTCGTTTATTTATCTCGGCCCACTATCCTATCTTCGTGAAAAGGTTAACGAAAAATCGTATATCGTTTACCCCGGCCCTGTTGACGGAAAGAATTACAACGAACATCTGGAGTTAATTCTCGATGATGTAAAATCATTGGCTCCCTCCGATGGAAAGGAATATAAGTTTGATGTAAATAATTCAGGTCATTTGGCCTTTTTACTTACACATATTATTTCTTTAGCCATGCCAATTAGACTAAAAGAAATCATGATGTGTGTAAGTGAGTTAGGTATTAATGCGACTTTGCAAAAAGACATAGAACGAATGCTATTCTTGCTCGAAACCTTTCTCCATATTAAAGTATATGAATATGGAGGTACAAAATATTATTATACCAAGAGTTCAAAAGGAAGCATTAGATTAGGTAAAAATAAATCTGGCTTCACGGTTGATGAGGTTGGTATAAAAGCAGATTTGCTACTTTTTATTAATGATGTAGCAAGGTGTGATGATAAGAGAAGGCGGTTGGCATTGAATTCGATAAAGGAGATGATCAATGAACATAATTGATATTATTTCTAAAAAGACCCTACTTCCATCACCTAACGTTATGGTTTTTATTAATACAGCGCCATATCGCTATAAAAAATATTATTTGCCAAAAAATAGTGGTGGCGTTCGTGAAATTGCCCAACCTTCACGTGAGTTGAAGGTTATGCAACGAATTATCATTGAAAAGATCGCGGCTTTTTTACCAATTCATGAAAGTGCATTTGCATATATAAAAGGGAAAAGCATTAAAGAAAATGCGCAAAAACATCAAAAAAATGAATATTTTCTTAAGTTAGATTTCTCGGATTTTTTTAATAGCATAAAGCCCAGTGATTTGCGAAATGCCTTAATAAAAAACGGTTTTGAGAATGATGCATTTAACCTTTTATTAATCGATAAATTATTTTTTTATAAAAAAACGAAAAAAAGCGGCCTTACTTTAAGTGTTGGTGCTCCAAGTTCGCCTCTTATTTCAAATGCTGTTCTTTACGAGTTTGATGTGCAAGTTACGGAACTATGTAACAAAGAGAGCATTACCTATACAAGGTATGCGGATGACCTAACGTTTTCATGTAATGAGAAAGGAAAGTTAATAGGTTTTCAAAAAAAAATAGTCAAAATTTTACGAAAAATTCCGTCTCCGCATTTAAGACTGAATGATAAAAAAACGATCTTTACATCAAAATCTGTAAGTCGCCGAGTAACAGGAATAGTTATAAACAATGACGGGAAATTGTCATTGGGTCGGAAAAATAAAAGAAAAATTAGTAGCTTAATACATCATTATACACTTAATAAGTTGAGTGTTGAGGATATTTATAAATTGAAGGGATACCTTTCTTATGCGAAGCATATTGAGAGTACATTTATCAATTCGATGGCAATAAAGTATGGCGTTGATACGATCAATGCCATACTTAAAGCTAATTAAGTTCTTTCGGAAATAATGTTTATTATTGTCGTTTGTGGAGTGGGTTTTGTTTCCGGATTAGATGTAAATAATATTATAACTACATTCAAAATAATAAGGGTTATTGGAATTAATCGTTCAATTGTGGTTAAGTGAAAATAACGCTTTGACTTAAGGTAGGCATACTCTTCATTAAAAGGCTTGAAAGGGAAGTTATTGTCATTTTCTATCTTGTTTATTGTTTCATATTTCGCTTCGTTTATTTTCTTGTATGTTGAAACTAGAAAAATCCAGTATAGATTCACTATAATACATACAAAACATATAATGGAACTCCATGCAATTTGTGATAACCCTGTTGATGATAGATAGCTATTAAGTGATATAAGACCTGTATTAATTGCTATAATGAATGTGTTAGTCTTTAGTCTACGCTCACTAGTTTTATCTGCCATATCAATACATAGTTTATAAATATCTATCTTCTCTTTCAATTCCATATCACTTATTACCTCTATTTTTTAAGCTGAAGTTTATTTATATAGTGAAGAAGCATACCATTGCATCATTTCTCTTCTTTGTTCAAAATATAAAGCATGGTTGTATACTCCCCTTATAGCATTTTTATCTACATGCGCTAACTGCATCTCAATCCACGCACTATCAAATCCTTGTTCATGCAGAATTGTCGACATGGTATGTCTAAACCCGTGACCTGTTGCCCGCCCTTTATAGCCAAGTAGTTCAATGACTTGTGTCACACTTTCTTTCGAGATTGGCTTGCTGCGATTGTTCCTTCCAATAAAAATGTAAGGGTAATGGCCAGTGATGGGCTTGAGTTGCTTAAAGAGTTCAATCACTTGGGTAGATAAAGGTACGACATGCGGCCTACGCATTTTCATCCTTTCTGCTGGTATCTCCCATATTCCTTTATCTAAATCGACTTCATCCCATGTAGAGAAACGCATTTCTTGAGTTCTTACACCAGTCAACATGACTATCTTAGTCGCATTTTTAGTGATGATGCTGCCGGTATAGGCTTCAAGATCTCTGATAAAATGAGGCAATTCTTCGGCGGATAAAAAAGGATGATGCTTTTGCTTCGGCACGGCCAATGCGATAGCTAAATCAGGGGCTGGGTTGTATTCAGCTCGGCCAGTTATGATCGCGTAGCGAAAAACCTCTCCGCATCGCTGGCGTACCTTACGTGTTTTCTCCAGTGCTCCACGTTTCTCTATTCGTCGCAGCACTTCAAGCAATTCTAAAGGTTTGATCTCACCGATAGGACGTTTGCCGATGAACGGGAAAACATCTTGTTCGAAGGTCTTAATGATTTCGTCGCGGTATGCGACTGTCCAGCGGTCGGCTTTGTTTGCATGCCATTCGCGGCATATGGCTTCGAATGAGTTTTCTGTTGAAAGCTGCTGTGCCAGTTTTTGCGCCTTCCGTTCCTCAACCGGGTCCATTCCATTAGCAACTTGTTTGCGGGCGACCTCGCGCTTTTCACGAGCTTCAGCAAGGCTTATCAAGTCGTAGTTGCCAAATGACATTAACCGCGCTTTTCCAGCGAGGCGAAAACGGAACCGCCAGCCCTTCGAACCATCGGGATTGATAAGCAATGACAGGCCTTGCCCATCGTTCAAGGTGTATGGTTTTTCCTGGGGTTTTGCTCGTTTTATTTGTATGTCTGTCAGTGCCATGTGTATAAGCCAAAAATGTGTATAAAAAATCTATACACATCACTATACATATTTTTCATGGATTCAGGGAGAACTTGTCGGACGGTTACGGATGAGTGATTAACTATCTATATTGAAAATAAAGGATTTTTAGACTTTCTCGGATAGCGGCGGAGCAATTTTGGCGGAAGATCACAGGAGTTGAACCTGCCCGGGACCGCTGGCGGCCCCAACTGGATTTGAAGTCCAGCCACCTCACCGGAGATGACGATCTTCCGCGCCTCGATTGCTACATGGAGGCGGGGCGCATTATAGCTACTTTCCTGCATTAACCACATCCCCCAACGCACTTTTTTACTGTTAAAACTGGACTTTACAGAACCTTCTTAAACAATTCCTTGCAAAATCCGTGGCTTACACTTTTACACACTCTTTCAGGCTACCGGGATCACATAAAACAAGAAACGTAATTTGAATATGAGATATCGCAATTCATCTTACTGCGCGGATGGTTTACAAAGCATGTAACCGGTACCAACCCGCGGCAGCGCTGAGAGAAGAGTGTGCGATGAAAGATCATATTTTGTCCGTCAAAGAGAAGATTGGCTACGGCATGGGCGATGCCGCAAGCCACATCATTTTTGATAACGTCATGTTGTATATGATGTTTTTTTATACCGATATCTTTGGTATTCCTGCCGGCTATGTCGGCACCATGTTCCTGCTGGCCCGCGCGCTGGATGCGATATCCGACCCCTGCATGGGGCTGCTGGCCGACCGTACCCGCAGCCGCTGGGGAAAATTCCGCCCGTGGATCCTGTTCGGTGCGATTCCGTTCGGCCTCGTCTGCGTGCTGGCCTACAGCTCGCCGGACCTGAGTCATAACGGCAAGCTGATTTACGCCGCGGTCACCTACACGCTGCTGACCCTGCTCTACACCGTGGTTAACATCCCGTACTGCGCGCTGGGCGGGGTCATCACCGACAACCCAACGCAGCGCATCTCCCTGCAGTCCTGGCGCTTTGTGCTGGCGACGGCGGGCGGCATGCTCTCCACCGTGCTGATGATGCCGCTGGTGAACTTTATCGGCGGCGAAGATAAAGCCTTTGGCTTTCAGGGCGGCATCGCGGTGCTGTCGGCGATCGCTTTCCTGATGCTGGCGTTTTGTTTCTTCACCACCAAAGAGCGCGTCGAAGCGCCGCCGAGCTCTACCTCAATGCGGGAAGACCTGCGCGATATCTGGCGCAACGATCAGTGGCGTGTCGTTGGTCTGCTGACCATCCTCAACATCCTCGCGGTCTGCGTTCGCGGCGGCGCGATGATGTACTACACCACCTGGATTATGGGGTCCGCGGGTCTGTTCACCGCCTTCCTCACCACCTACTGCGTCGGCAACCTGATTGGCTCGGCGCTGGCGAAGCCGCTCACCGACTGGAAATGCAAAGTCAGCGTCTTCTGGTGGACTAACGCCCTGCTGGCGGCGCTGAGCGTGGCGATGTTCTTCGTGCCGATGGACGCCGAAATCACCATGTTCGCCTTTATCTTCGTGATTGGCGTGCTGCACCAGCTGGTGACGCCGATTCAGTGGGTGATGATGTCCGACACCGTCGACTACGGCGAATGGTGTAACGGCAAACGCCTGACCGGCATCAGCTTTGCGGGCACCCTGTTCGTGCTCAAGCTGGGCCTGGCGCTGGGCGGCGCGCTGATTGGCTGGATGCTGGCGGGCGGCGGTTACGATGCCGCGGCCAAAACCCAGAACAGCGCCACTATCACCATCATCATCTCATTGTTCACCCTCGCTCCGGCGGTCTGTTATCTGCTGAGCGCGGTTATCGCGAAACGCTACTACACCCTGAAAACCCCGTTCCTGAAAAAGATGATGGCGGAGCTGGCTCAGGGGGCGCGCCGCAACGAACACGACTTCACTTCAGCGCCGAACGGCAAAGAATTGCAAAACTAAGAGGAAGCTATTCATGAAAATCAGTGATGGAAACTGGCTTATTCAACCAGGGCTCAATCTGATCCAACCTGTACAGGTGTACGAGGTTGAGCAACAGGGCAACGACATGGTGGTCTACGTCGCGTCGCGCGAAGTGCGCGAGCGTGCCGCCCAGCTCGATGTTCCGCTATTTACCGTGCGCTTCTTCTCTCCGCAGGAAGGCGTGATTGGCGTACGTATGGAGCACTTCCAGGGCGCGCTGAACAACGGCCCACACTATCCGCTGAACGTGCTGAAAGACGTCAAGGTGGAGATTAACAACGGCGCTGAGTATGCCGAGCTGAAGAGCGGCAATTTGACCGCGCGCGTCACGAAAGGCGATTTCTGGTCGCTGGATTTCCTGCGCGACGGCGTGCGGATTACCGGTAGCCAGCTGAAAAATGACGGCTACGTGCAGGATACCAAAACGCATCGTAACTATATGTTTGAGCGCCTGGATCTCGGCGTCGGCGACACCGTTTACGGCCTCGGCGAGCGCTTTACCGCGCTGGTGCGCAACGGCCAGACGGTCGACACCTGGAACGAAGACGGCGGCACCAGCACCGAACAGTCGTACAAAAATATCCCGTTCTATCTGACCAACCGCGGCTACGGCGTGCTGGTGAATCATCCTGAGCGCGTCTCTTTCGAAATCGGCTCCGAAAAAGTCTCTAAGGTGCAGTTCAGCGTCGAAGGTGAATACCTGGAGTACTTCGTTATCGACGGCCCGACCCCGAAAGAGGTGCTGAACCGCTATACCCGGTTTACCGGGCGTCCGGCGCTGCCGCCGGCCTGGTCTTTCGGCCTGTGGCTGACCACCTCGTTCACTACCAACTACGATGAAGCGACGGTTAACAGCTTTATCGACGGCATGGCGGAGCGCAACCTGCCGCTGCACGTGTTCCACTTTGACTGCTTCTGGATGAAGGCCTTCCAGTGGTGCGATTTTGAATGGGATCCGGTGACCTTCCCTGACCCGGAAGGCATGATTAAGCGTCTGAAAGAGAAAGGGCTGAAGGTCTGCGTGTGGATTAACCCCTATATCGGCCAGCGTTCGCCGGTGTTTAAAGAGCTGCAGGAGAAAGGCTATCTGCTGAAACGCCCGGACGGTTCGCTGTGGCAGTGGGATAAATGGCAGCCGGGCCTGGCGATTTATGACTTCACTAATCCGCAAGCCTGCCAGTGGTATGCCGACAAACTGAAAGGCCTGGTGGCGATGGGCGTTGACTGCTTCAAGACCGACTTCGGCGAGCGTATCCCGACCGACGTGCAGTGGTTTGATGGTTCCGATCCGCAGAAAATGCACAACCACTACGCCTTCATCTATAACGAGCTGGTGTGGAACGTACTGAAAGAGACCGTCGGCGAGAAAGAAGCGGTGCTGTTCGCGCGCTCCGCCTCGGTGGGCGCGCAGCAGTTCCCGGTGCACTGGGGCGGCGACTGCTACGCCAACTATGAATCGATGGCGGAAAGCCTGCGCGGCGGCCTGTCGATCGGCATGTCCGGCTTTGGGTTCTGGAGCCACGATATCGGCGGCTTCGAAAACACCGCGCCCGCTCACGTCTACAAGCGCTGGTGCGCCTTCGGCCTGCTGTCGAGCCACAGCCGTCTGCACGGCAGCAAATCCTATCGCGTGCCGTGGGCCTACGATGACGAGTCCTGCGACGTGGTGCGCCACTTCACGCAGCTGAAATGCCGCATGATGCCGTATCTGTACCGTCAGGCGGCGCTGGCCAATGAGTTCGGTACGCCGATGCTGCGTTCGATGATGCTGGAGTTCCCGCACGACCCGGCCTGCGACTATCTGGATCGGCAGTACATGCTGGGGGATTCCGTGCTGGTGGCGCCGGTGTTTAGCGAAGCGGGAGACGTCCAGTTCTGGCTGCCGGAAGGCCGCTGGACCCATCTGTGGCACAACGATGAAGCGCAGGGTAGCCGCTGGCATAAGCAGAATCACGATGTGCTGAGCCTGCCGGTGTACGTGCGTGACAACACTCTGCTGGCGCTGGGAAACAATGACCAGAAGCCGGACTACGCGTGGAACGAAGGTACCGCCTTCCAGCTGTTTAGCCTCGACGATGGTCGCGAAGCCGTCTGTCAGGTGCCGACCGCGGACGGGTCGGTGGTCTTTACCCTGACGGCGAAACGCCAGGGCAACGTCATCACCGTCAGCGGTGACGGTGAGGCCAGCGGCTGGACGCTGTGCCTGCGCAACATCCAGCAGGTGGCGGGCGTGCAGGGCGGGACTCAGGCGGGTAGCGAGCTGGGCGTGGTGGTGACCGCGCAGGGCAATGCGTTGACGATTACGCTGTAAGCGCTTTGGAGCCGGACAGGCGCATCAGGCGCCGCCTCCGGGGAAGGTGCCAAACCTGATGCATCAGCGCAGCTGCTTCCCGGCTCGCGCTGCGCTTAGTCGGGCTACAGGTTTCCAGCCGTCTGCACGCCGTAGCCCGGACAAGGCGCGTCAAGCGCCGCCTCCGGGAAGAAGGTGCCGAACCTGCTGCATCAGCGCAGCTGCTTCCCGGCTCGCGCTGCGCTTAGCCGGGCTACCTGTTTCCAGCCGTCTGCACGCCGTAGCCCGGACAAGGCGCATCAGGCGCCGCCTCCGGGGAAGGTGCCAAACCTGATGCATCAGCGCAGCTGCTTCCCGGCTCGCGCTGCGCTTAGTCGGGCTACAGGTTTCCAGCCGTCTGCACGCCGGTAGCCCGGACAAGGCGCGTCAAGCGCCGCCTCCGGGAATGCTGTCAGGCTAAAGGCGGTTAACCATTCCCGGGTATATTCTTATGGTGAATTGAGATCGCTATCACGTATATTTCTTCCTGAAATGTGATCTGAATTATAATTATTCCTTAATCCCTCTCCTCGTTTTATTTCTGTCCGGATGTCTGGACAAAATTTAGTATTGTTGTTTACGCCTCTGCTACTTATATTTATCCTCAATGATTTATGTAGCGCTCGCGTGGTATCGCGCTGGCCTCCAGACATTAATCTGGTATGCAATAAGGGTAAATAATGCAAATGATTACCTCACGACAGAACAGATTATTGAAATTTCTCCTGCCCCGCAGAGAATACGTTACGCTGATGAAAATTGCTGAATATTTAAATGTTTCAGAAAAAACGGTTCAGCGTGATTTACGCTTTTTAGAACAGTGGTTATCTGAGTGGAAAATGACTATCGACAAACGCTCAGGCGCCGGCGTGATGCTGATCGCTGATAATGTCACGGATCTGCTGCAATTAGACCAATTACTCGGTAACGAGGGGGAGGACAGCGATGTCATGATGAATAACTCCCGGCGTGTGAAAATTGCTTCGCAGCTCTTAAGTGAGACTCCGCGGGAGACATCAATTAATAAGCTCTCTGAGCGTTATTTTATCAGTAGTGCATCTATCGTTAATGATCTGAAAATTATTGAGTCATGGATTGCTCCGCTCGGCTTAACGCTGATTCGTAGCCAGAGCGGGACGCATATTGAAGGCAGCGAAAACAGCGTCCGCCAGGCGATGGCGTCGTTAATTAATGGGGTGATTAATCATAATGAGCCCGGCTGTATTATCCATTCCCGGCTGGACTCAGGAAGCTATAAAGCGCTGGTGCATTATTTTGGTGAGGATGACGTTTTATTTGTACAGTCATTATTACAGGAAATGGAGCGCAAGCTGTGCTGGTCATTAGGCGAACCGTATTATGTGAATATTTTTACCCATATCCTCATTATGATGTATCGCATTACCCGTGGGAATGCCTTACCGCGGCGTGAACAGGGGCAGCAGATTTTTGATGAGACGATATTTAGCGTTGCCCAGAATATGCTGCGAAAAATTGAACACCGTATTGACCATTCGCTGCCGGAAGATGAAGTCTGGTTTATTTATCAGTACATCATCTCCTCTGGCGTTGTGGTGGAAGAGCGAGATGATGTCAGCATGGTGCGCTATATGCATTCTAGCGATGAGGCCCGACAAATTACCGATCGTCTGATTAGCGCTTTTTCCACCATGATTGATCTCGATTTAACCGCCGATCGCGCGTTATACGATGGCCTGCTCATTCATATCAAGCCGCTCATTAACCGCCTTAACTTTCGGATTTATATTCGTAACCCTCTGCTTGAGGATATCAAGGGCGAGCTGACGGACGTGTGGCCGCTCACCCAGCGGGCGGTCAATCAGGTTTTTAGCCGCTGGGGCGAGCGTGCGGTTTCCGACGACGAGATTGGCTATCTCACCGTTCATTTCCAGGCGGCGATGGAAAGACAGGTCGCCAGTAAGCGAGTTCTGCTGGTTTGTTCTACCGGAATCGGCACATCTCACCTGTTGAAAAGTAGAGTGTTAAGAGCGTTTCCTGACTGGACCATCGTCGGCGTGGTTTCGGCAAGCAGCCTGCATACCCTTCAGCCGCAGGACAAGATTGAACTGGTTATTTCGACGATCAATCTGCCGGAAATAGCTCTGCCGGTAGTCTATGTTAGCGCATTTTTTAATGATGCCGATATCCGGCGGGTTACGGAAAAAATCGTTACCGACAAATTACATCGTGCGGCAATATCTGCTGTAGATAATGAAGTTTTATATCCATGAGGTAAAGAATATGGACATAACCAGGATTTTAAACACCAAACGCGTTTTGTTAGATATGCACGCTACGAATAAAGCGGAAGCCATCGAGGAGTTAACCGACTTATTACAAAAAGACGGGGCGATAAGCTGTCGAGAAACCTTTATTCAGGATGTCTGGCAGCGTGAGTCGGAAGGCTCAACGGGGTTTGAAAATCATATTGCGATCCCGCATGGAAAGTCGTCCGCCGTTGTTAATACCACCCTTGCCATTGGCCGCACCCGGCAGGATATCGCCTGGGAAACGCTGGACGGCAGCCAGGTACGCTGCATTATTTTATTTGCCGTTCGTCTGGAAGATCAAAATACCACCCATATTCGCCTGTTGTCCCAGGTCGCCGGAGCGCTGGCGGATGATGACATTATTGAACAACTGCTCAAAGAAACCAGTCCGCAGAGGATTATTGATCTGTTTAACCAATATGCCGAGTCGGACATTTACTAACAATAACTAGCGGAGTCCGAGATGAATATTGTCTGTGTTGCTGCCTGTACCGCAGGTATTGCTCATACTTATATTGCACGTGAGAAGCTGATTAAAGGTGCGAAAGCGCTGGGCCACAATGTCAAAGTCGAAACCCAGGGAACCATTGGTACTGAAAATGAACTGGCGGCGGAAGATATTGACGCTGCGGATGTCGTTATTCTTGCCATTGATGTGAAAATTAAAGGCGAAGAGCGTTTTAAAAATAAACGGATTGTCAGAGTAAAAACGGAAGTCGTGATTAAGTCGCCGATTCAGTTTATCGAAAAGGTCGAAAAATCCTTAGCGAATGCCTGATCCTTAATCTGGAGGGATCTACCATGAGTGAGAATAAAATTCCCGTCTCACAGGAAATTAAGAAGCATTTATTAACCGGTATTTCATGGATGATACCGCTGATCGTCGCCGCCGGGATCTGTATCGCGCTGGGACAAGTCCTTGGCGGGACGAACGTTGGCGAGAAAACCGGCACCATTCCGTGGATGTTAAACCAAATCGGCGGCTGGGGAATGGGGCTGATTGTGCCCTTGATCTGCGCCGCTATCGCTTACTCCATTGCCGATCGTCCTGGATTCGCTCCGGGTTTGATCGTGGGTTTTGTCTGCGGGCAAATTCATACCGGTTTTATTGGCGGCATGCTGGGCGGATTCCTCGTGGGCTACACGGTACTGGCGCTAAAACACTATATTCGGCTGCCGAAGTCGATGCAGGGGCTGATGCCGATTATGGTGCTGCCGGTATTAAGCACCATCATTAGCGGTTTGCTGATGATGACCCTGATCGGCAAGCCCATTGCCTGGCTGCAGGACGCGCTGATTCACATGCTGGAGTCGATGCAGGGCGGCTCGCGTTTCCTGCTGGGCGCCATCCTTGGCGCCATGGCGACCTTCGACTTCGGCGGTCCGGTGAATAAAACCATGTCGCTGTTTGCCGATGGTCTGCTGGTCAGCGGCGTTTACGGCCCGGAAGCGGTGAAGTTTGTGGGTTCGATAATCCCGCCGTTCGGCATCACCCTCTCGTTTCTGCTGACCCGCCATAAATACACCCGTGCCGAACGCGAAGCCCTGAAGGCCGCGTTCCCGATGGGGATCTGCATGATCACCGAAGGGGTGATCCCCATCGCCGCCCGCGATCTGCTGCGCGTCGTGGGATCCTGCGTGGTGGCGTCAGCGGTGGCCGGTGGCCTGATCATGACCTGGGGCGTGGAGAGTCCGGTGCCGCACGGTGGGATGTTTGTGGTGCCGCTCTTTACGCATCCCCTGCTGTTCTGCCTCTCTCTGGCGATTGGCACCGTGATTTGCGGTGTGATGCTCTCGCTGTGGAAAAAGCCGGTAACCGAGCGCGATGAAGAGTTTGATGAGCTGAACGACCAAAAGGTCAAAGACGACGAAATCACCTTTACCCTCGAATAAACGGAGGCCCTATGTTTGCCGATATGAAAAGTATGGTGATCAAAGCCTGGTGTGAACGGTATGCCCTGCTGGCGATTAACTGCATGAACCTGGAAAGCGCACGCGCGGCGGTGCGCGTGGCGGAAAAACATCGCGCGCCGATTATTCTCAACCTGTATCAGGGGCATCTGTCGCACTTTCCGGCGACGACGGCGGCGGCGGTAGTCAGGGTACTGGCGGAGGAGGCGAGCGTACCCGTGACGTTAAGTCTCGATCACGGCAAAGAGCCGATAAAAATACGTCAGGCTTTCCGCGCCGGATTTAGCGGGTTAATGATCGATGCTTCGGCGTTCGCGCTGGCGGAGAACATCCGCCAGACCCGAGAGGTCGCTGAACTGGCCGCCAGCGTTGGGCTGTGCGTGGAGGGCGAACTGGGGCACCTGGCGGATGCGCCGCGCTACGACCAGGCCAGCAATGCCGATTTAATGACCCAGCCGCAGGACGTCCCTCCCTTTATCGAACAGACCGGGATTGACCTGCTGGCGGTCTCCGTAGGAACCGCCCACGGTATGTACGCCCCCGGCGTAAAACCGATGCTCGATTTCGACCGCCTGGCGCAGATACAGCGCGCGTCATCCGTGCCGCTGGCGCTGCACGGCGGGAGCGGTACGCCGTTCGAGCAGCTGCAACGTTGCCCGGAATTCGGGGTCGCAAAAATCAACGTTGGGGCGGCGGTATTTGAAGCGGGGAAAGCGGCGCTGCTGCACACCCTGTGCCACGACAGCACCATTGAGCTGGCCGATGCGCTATCGGTGATGGAGCAGGCCAGCGCTGACGCCATCGTTCCCTATTTACACGCATCCGGCTCAATCAACAAAGCCTGATTAAATCTCAGTAAGGCCTTCCATGCCGGCGCCCGTATGCCCTGGCAGGACTTACCACACCCTGAAACTGGAGAATAACGATGTTAGTTTCAATGCACGAATTACTTAAACCCACCCGTGAACATGGTTTTGCTATCGGCGCATTTAACGTGGCGGATAGCTGTTTTATTCGCGCCGTGGTGGAAGAGGCGGAAGCGACAAATACGCCGGCGATTATTTCCATTCACCCCAGCGAGCACGATTTTGTTGGCGACGCGTTTTTTAGCTACGTGCGGGATATCACCCAGCGCAGCCGCGTGCCTTTCACCCTGCATCTGGATCATGGCGCCTCGGTGGAACATGTCCTGCGCGCCATTCAGTGTGGCTTCACCTCGGTCATGATCGATGGTTCGCTGCTGCCTTATGAAGAAAACGTGGCCCTGACCCGCGAAGTGGTGCAGCTGGCGCACGCGGTGGGCGTGTCGGTCGAAGGTGAGCTGGGGACCATCGGCCAGACCGGAACCTCTGTGGAAGGCGGCGTGTCAGAAGTCACCTATACCGACCCGGCGCAGGCGGAAGATTTTGTCGCCCGTACCGGCGTGGATACGCTGGCGGTAGCGATTGGCACCGCGCACGGTATCTATCCGAAGGGGATGCAGCCGGAGCTGCAGATGCACATTCTGCGCGATATCGCCGGGCGTCTGTCGATTCCGCTGGTGCTGCACGGCGGCTCGGCTAATCCGGATGCGGAAATTGCGGAATCCGTTACGCTTGGCGTCGGCAAAATCAATATTTCCAGCGATATGAAATATGCCTATTTCCAGAAAGTGCGCGAAATTCTGACAAAAGAGACATGGTGGGATCCGAATGTCATTTATCCGGAACCGATTAACGCCGCGCGGAAGGTGATTCGCCACAAAATGAAGCTCTTTGGCTCTACCGGCAAGGCCAGCCTGTACTAATCCCCCGGCGGGGCGGGGAAACCTGCCTCGCTATGAATAAGGAGGCCGGTATGAAGTATTTGGGGCTGGATATTGGCGGGAGCAAAATCGCCGCCGTAGTGATGGATGAACAAGGCCATGAATGGAGGCGTTTTCACGTTGAAACGCGAAAACAGACCCGGCAGCAGTTTATCGCGACGCTGGTGGCGTTAATCACCGCGATTGGGGATGAGCTGGCTCAGCCTTTGGCTATCGGTATCGCTCTGCCGGGGAGTATCTCCCCGCAGACCGGCAAGATCCGCAATGCCAATATTCAGGTCATCAACGGCTGCCGCTTACAGGATGAGCTTGAGCAGCGCCTGGGCCAGCCGGTTGTGCTGGCGAACGATGGCAACTGTTTCGCCTTATCAGAAGCCTGCGATGGCGCAGGAGCCGATTATTCGCTGGTGTTTGGCATGACGCTGGGGACCGGATGCGGGGGCGGTATTGCGCTTAATCGCCAGATTTTCCCCGGCGCGTCAGGGATTGCGGCGGAGTGCGGGCATATCACGCTGCCGGGATATCAGGAGGTCAACGATGGGCCGCCCGAGCGCTGCTACTGCGGAAAATATAACTGCGTCGAGTCCTTTATTTCCGGCACCGGGCTGAGCGCGCGCTATCGTTTGATGACCCGGCAGGCGCTCAGCAGTCAGGCTATTATCGCCCGGGCGCTGGAGGGCGAGCATGCCGCCTGCGAGCAGGTGCTGCGCTTTCGCCAGCAGCTGGCGCGGACGCTGGCGACGGTGGTGAATCTTATCGATCCCGGCGTGATTGTTCTCGGCGGCGGTCTGTCTAACGTGGCGCTGCTGGTGAACGACCTGGAGGCGGATGTCGCCCCGCTGGTGTTTACCGACCATTTCACCACCCCCATCGTGCCTGCCCGACATGGTGACAGTAGCGGCATGCGCGGCGCCGCCTGGCTGGCCGTCCGAAGCGGAGTCGAAAATGAAACGTTCACAGATTAACTACGCGATTGATAAAGCGCATGCTATCGCCGAGTCCTTTCGCATTTGCTTACCCGAGTTTGCCTGCTTTACCGCCGATATCTGGGCGAAAAAGCGGTTTGAAGAGTGGCGAGAAGTTCGGGATCTACAGCTTGGCTGGGATATTACCGATTTTGGCAGCGGCCGTTTTCAGGAAACCGGACTGACGCTGTTGACCCTGCGTAACGGCGCGCCGGGCGATTCGCGCTATCCCAAGCCCTACGCCGAGAAGATGTTGCAGATTCAGCAGGATCAGCAAACCCCCTGGCATTTTCATTATCACAAAATGGAAGATATTCTGAACCGCGGCGGCGGCCGGCTCTGTCTGCAGCTGGCATGGGCGACAGAAGATGAACGGCTGGATATGCAGCGCAGCGTGAGCGTCGCGGTTGATGGCCGCCAGCGCACGCTGAAACCGGGATACACCCTGGTTCTTAACCCCGGGCAGGGCGTTTGCCTGCCGCCCACGCTGTACCACCGTTTTTGGGCTGAAAACGCGCTGGTGATGGGCTGGGAAATTTCGATGGTGAACGATGATAAGCGCGACAACCGTTTTCTGGAAGATAGCGGCCGCTTCCCGATGATTCAGGAAGATGAACCGAAAAAATGGTTATTGTGCAGTGAATACGGGCGCTGAAAAGAGATAGACGTTGTCGAATCCATCACCCTCCTTACCGGAGGGTTTTTTTATTCCATTTTGTCTAAAAAAGTAACGTTCATTTCATTCTGGTGATTGATGCCACAGACGCCAGCGCCGCCGGGTGATAGCGTAGTTTAGCGCTGAGAGGAGCCCGGTATGGATTTAGAAAACATCTTTCGTGACGTTAAGCTAAGCAAAACGGAAATGACCGTGCTGCGTTTTATTCAGAACGATCCTGAGCAATGCGTTCGCGAAGGGATCCGCGCCGTGGCGGAGCACTGTTATAGCAATCCCTCTTCGCTGGTACGCCTGGCGAAGAAGCTGAAATTCAGCGGCTGGCTGGAGCTGGTCTATTTTATTAAATTCAATATCACTATGCCCAAACTCGATGTGACCAACGACATCGATTATATGAGCATTCAGCCGGTGGAGCGGATAACGCCATTGCTGGAAAGCCTGCAACATCACCGCATTTTGATTCACGGCAGCGGGTTTTCGCAGCTGATCGCCCAGTATATTTATAATAAATTTTTGGTGACCGGGGTGAATGCCAGCCTCGCGCTGTGGCCGGATTACGAAATCCTCGAGCAGAAGAACGCCGCCAAATTTGATTCGATCTGGATTATTTCCAAATCCGGACGCAGCAGTTCGGCGCTGAACTGGGTGAAGGCGCTGGAAGGGAAAGAGATTAACCTGGTCTGCTTTACCGGCGATTATCAAAGCCCGCTGGCGCAGGCGGCGGATACGGCGTTTATCATCCATGATCCGCAGAAGTTCGATGATGATATTTACTGGAGTAACCCCTTTTTTGGCTACTGCATACTCGGCTTTGAGCGGCTGCTGAAGATGTGGTTTATGCAGACGGGGATCCCCGGAGGCGGCGCCTGAGGCGCCTGTCCGGGCTACCGGCCCTCAGTCGGCGATGAACCCGTAGCCCGGTCAGCGCAGCGCCACCGGGATGAAACAGAGTAGATGTCTCAGGCCCGGCACATTTCCCGGAGGCGGCGCGACGCGCCTGTCCGGGCTACCGATCCGCAGACGGCGGTGAATCCGTAGCCCGGTCAGCGCAGCGCCACCGGGATGCAACAGAGTAGATGTCTCAGGCCCGGCACATTCCCCGGATAAGGCGTTAGCCGCCATCCGGGGGATTTCACCGGGCGTTTATTGCCAGTCGGCGAACTGCTTATCGTCGAGATAGGCTTCAACCAGCGTTTTTGCCAGCGAATAAGAGCCGACCAGCGGATGCGCCATCAGCGCCCGTACCGCCAGCGATTTATCGCGCTGCAGAATGGCCGCCACCGCCAGCCGCTCATACTCTTTCACGCTGGCGATCATATTCTTCTGCGCCGTCGGCACATGCTTCGGCGTCACCGGCTTCAGGCCCTCTTTGCTCAGGTCGCAGCTGATCTCAATCACATCATCCGGGCGCAGGAAGTCCAGCGTGCCGTTGTTGGGCATCGATACCACGATGCGCTTGGTGGTGGTGCTGTTCACCGCCTCCAGAATATCCAGCGCCACGCCGGCGTAGCCGCCGGTATCCGGCTCCTCGATAAACTGCTTTAAGGTCAACGGCTCGCGGGTATGGAATTTTTCCTGCTGCGACTCGTTCTGCATATAGCTATTTTCCCGGCGCAGATAGTGCTTCATCCAGATGGTAAACGCCGCTTCCGGGTTGGCTTTGACATCAACGGTCAGCAGCGCTTCGCGCATATCGTGATTGATGCGCGCAATCTGCTCGCCGCGGGTTTCCGGCGCATTCTGAATCGCTTTCAAAGCCACTTCGCGATAGTAGTAGTAGTAAAGATATTCATTAAGCAGCTGCTTATCGCATAGCTGAACCAGCTCCGGCGAAAAGTACTGCATCGCCGTCTTGCGATACAGGTCCGGGCTGGCGATCAGGCGCTCGGTGACATCCTCGCCGCGCACGGTGAAATGGGTAAACCAGGAGAAGTGGTTCAGCCCGTAGCACTCGACGCCGAGATCGCGCTCGTCGCAGCCGAGGATCTCGGGCAGCTCGCGAATCAGCTCCGACGGGGCATCGCAGATGCCGTACACCCGACGCTTAAAGCCGGATTTGATAATCGCCTCGGTGACCAGCCCTGACGGGTTGGTGAAGTTAAACAGAATGGCATCTTCGGCGGCGTGCTCTTCAATCAGGCGGCAGTAGTGAAGAATCGCCGGAATGGAACGCATCGCCATGGCGAAACCGCCCGCGCCGGTGGTCTCCTGGCCCAGCGTGTTGTGCGCCAGGGCGATACGCTCGTCGCGGATCCGGCTCTCATCGCCGCCCACCCGCAGGGTGGTTATCACATAGTGGCTATTTTTTAGCGCCGGCACCGGGTCGCTGGTTACGCTGAAATGAATATCCGGGCGAATGGCATTAAACACATAGCGGGCGATCTCGCCGAATATTGTCAGATTCTCCGCGGAGCTGTCGAGAAAGACCACTTCCGTTAAACCAATGCGATGCGCGTTATATGCCAGAGATTTCGCCAGAAACGCAGAGCGAACGCCGCCCCCGCCTAATACGGTTAATTTCATAAATCACTCCCAATTAATTTTCTGCTAGCCAGCTATCAACCCGGGAACGAACCTGTCCCACTTTGACGCCGTAAATAACCTGAACTTCATTTCGATTTCGTACTACGCCGTTTGCGCCGGTGCTTTTTAATATCGTATCGTCAACCAGATCCATATTATGAATAGCGACGCGCAGGCGGGTAAAACAGTTGTCGACGGAAATAATGTTCTCTTTACCACCCAGACCATTAATAATTTCGTTGGTGACCGACTGCGGTTCGCCCATTTTTTTTCGGTAATCAGCTTTGCTATATAACTTCACGTTTTCATCGTCTTCACGACCCGGCGTTTTAAGATTCAACTTAACGACCAGCGTGCGGAAGATAACGTAGTAAACGGCGAACTGACCAATCCCGATAAGCACGTAGCCGGGCCAGCGGGTCAGGGAGACCGGCAGCGGCAGGTTGTAAATCAGGAACTCAATCAGCCCGGAAGCGCCCCAGGGACGCACGGTAAAGATGTCGCAAATCGCCTGCGAGGCCGCGGTTAACGTGGCGTGGATCACCCACAGCAGCGGCGAAACGAACAGGAAGGTAAACTCAATCGGCTCGGTGATGCCGGTGAGCATAGAGGTGATAATGGCCGGTAGCAGAATCGCTTTGGCCATCATTTTTTTCTCCGGTTTCGCCGTGTGGTAGAACGCCAGCGAGGCGCCGGCCAGGCCGAAGATAGTGGTCATCCCCTGCTGCGAGAAACGCAGCGCCTCGTTCATCACCGGGGTTAAATCCGGGTGGCGCATATAGGCGAGGAAAATCGCCTGGGTGCCGGAGACGACCTGGCCGTCGACGTTCAGCGTACCGCCGATTTGCGTGAGCTGGAACGGCGACCAGACGAAGTGGTGCAGGCCGGTGGGGATGAGGAATTTTTCAAAGAAGCCGTAGACGAAGACTCCCGCCACGCCGGCGTTTTTCATAAAGCCGGTCAGCGCCGCGATGCCGTGGGTCATAAACGGCCAGATCCAGGTAAAGGCGATGGCGTAGAAAATGACGACCGGGGTCATCGCCACCAGCGTCAGCTTGGCTCCGCCGTACATGGAGAGCGCGCCGGGCAGTTCAATCGTCGACACTTTGTTATGCACCCAGGCGATGGTGCAGCCGAGAATAATCCCGAGGAAGACCCCCATATCGACTACCACAAACCCCAGCAGCTGAGTCTTCCCGGTACCGTAATATTCGCCGTTAATTTTTTCCGCGAGTCCGTGGGTATGCTCCAGCCACGAGTGGTTGGCGCCAAGAAACATGATAAAACACATCACCGACACCAGCGCCACTTCGGTTTTTTTATCTTTTGCCAGGCCATAGCTGATGCCGACGCAAAAAAGTAATCCCAGATTGCCGAATAAAGGCCAGAAAGTATCGCCGAGCAGCTGGCCGAGCTGGTGTAAAAAGCTGGTCTCCGAAATTAATGTTGGGTTGGTTAAGACTGAACTGAGTGCCAAAATTAAGCCGATGACCGGCAAGAACAATACTGCACCGATCATTGCTCTGGAGAATTTTTGCATATTCTCCAGAATACGTTGACGTATTACAGACATGGTCGTTCCTTTATTTTTGTATACCCGTCATACTTCAAGTTGCTTATGTGTTAGCTACGGATTACTCGGCCCATCCAAGGGCCTCGCCCTCACGGGCCGTCGCAAGCGACGTTCAAATCTGCTCCCGGCAGATTTGTCGCTCACCCCAGTCACATAGTTATCTATGCTCCTGGGGACTCACTCCCTTGCCGCCTTTAAGCAACTCGAATTATTTTGGGTATAGGTTCAGGGACTTTAATTATTTTTTTAACTTCCAGTATTTTTGTTATAGCAAGTCCGCTATTTGAAAGGAACAGGTTGCGGGAAATAGGTACAAACAGCCGCTTAATGGCAACAGGTTTCGCGAATGGAACAGGCCCCTCTCCCGTGGGGGGAGAGGGAGAGGGGAAGTCAGGGAGTCGTTGTCGCCGGCGCTGAAGGGGGCTGGGTGCTGGTGACCTCCCCGTTGCGCATCACCTGCGCCACCTGCTGTTTCTCCATATTTATCGCGCTCAGCTGGCCGTTGACGGTCGGCTTCAGCGGCGCATCCGCCAGCACGCTGCCGGTCGCCGTCAGCTGAAGGTTACCGTCGCCGGAAACCGGCAGCGCGGGCCATCCCCAGGCCTGCAAAATATTCAGCGGCACGCCGCGACCGTTCAGGCTCAGGTTGACCAGGCGCTGCGGGAGCTGCGACACCGCCGCGGTGGCTTGCAGGATCCCTCGCTCGGTAAAGGCGCTGAGCTCGTTAACGTTCACCGTGGAGGCATTGGCGCTCAGCTTCAGCGACGGGCGGCGGACATCAATACGATTAAAGGTCGCGGCGGCGGCGTTCAGCGTCGCGCTACCGCTCCACACGCCCCAGCTGCGGTTTTTCACCAGCTGCAGCTCGCCGCCGTAGCCGTCGAGCGCGGTGATTTGCCACGGGAACGCCGGTTCAATATCGATAATCAGGTTGCGGCTGGCGCTGAACTTTCTCAGCGTCAGGCTTTGCAGCCAGTCGGGCAGCGGCGCCATCCACAGCTGCTTCCAGTTGGTTGGCAGCGTATATTCCAGCCCGGCGAACGCCGCGTCATCCAGCACCAGCGCATGGCCGGCGCGCAGCCAGTTGCCGGACGTGCGCACCATGCCGCCCTCCCAGCGTGAGGTGAACTGGCGCAGCGCGATGCCCTGCGGCGAGAATCCGGCGTTAAGGATCGGGTCGAGGAAGTGCAGCGAGCCGTAAATAAATTCGTTAGCGTTCATCGACAGCGTACCCTCCTGGCTTTGCCAGTCGCCGCGGCTCAGGGTGAGGTTGCGCAGGTTAAGATCGAGGCCGGCGATCGCCCAGTCAGGCCCCTGCAGGCTGGCGTCGGTCACATCAAGGCGGCCAATCTGTAGTGACGGCAGGGTGGTCAGCGGCGCGAAAAAGTCGGCGAGTGATTTATCGCTTTGCAGGCGAATCTCGTTGAGCCGCAAATTATCGACCTGCCAGCCGCCGTCGGCGCTGCGTTTCGCCGTGCCGGTGAGCGTACCGCGGGCGACGTCCGCGCCAATGGTCGAGAGGGACACTTCGCCGTTATCAATATTCCCCTGAATCAGCACGTTGCTGGCTTCAATACCGTTGAGCGTCATCGACCCGGCGCTCATCTGAATCTGCGTTTTCTTGCCGAGCACGTTGCCCGCTTCCGGCGCCCACGGGCTGACGCCGCCGGTGACGCGCTGCGCGCTCAGATCCCAGTCGCTCTCCGGGCTGTTGAACGCCATATTGCGCAACTGGAGACGGTCGGCGGCGAATGGCAGCGCCGCGGAAGAAGGGGAGAAGTTCAGCGTGCCGTCGCTGAGGACGATTTCGTCAGCATGCAGCGGGTCGCTAAACTGGCGGCTGCTAAACCCGATATCCACCGTTTGCGCCACCAGCGTGGCGGGTTTGCCGTCGCGTCCGAGGGTGACGTTTTGCAGCTGCAGGTGCAGTGGCGAGGAGAAATTATGGTCCATCTTGTTGAAAGAGACCTTCCAGCCGGTACCGTCGCTTAGCCAGGCGCTGGCCTGGCGCCCGCCCCACTGGGTTTGCAGCAGGAAGTAAGCGGCAATAATCACCACCAGCAGGGCAATCAGCAGCCAGAGAATCAGCTTTCTGAGAAATTTCATGGTCTTCGATCCTGAGCGAGGCACATAAGGCTGTTATGCCCGAATTATGCGCAATCCTCAAGACAGGAATTGTGTAATGAGATGATGTGAGGTTGATGATGCTGACGCTCCGGCCAGCATCGCGTGGCCGGAGCGTCAGAGAGGATCAGTTTTTCTCTGGCGGGAAAATCAGATTCAGAATAATCGCCGTGATGCCGCCAGCAGCGATACCGGAGGAGAGCAGATTCTTCAGCCAGTCAGGGGCGAACTGCAGGATCAGCGGCTGCTGGGAAACCCCGAGGCCGACGGCCAGCGACAGGGCGATAATCAGGATCGCGCGGCGGTTCAGCGGCTCGCGGGAGACGATACGCACGCCGGAGGCGGCAATAGTGCCGAACATCACCAGCGTCGCGCCGCCGAGCACCGGCTCAGGAATATGCTGCACGAAGCCGCTTACCGCCGGGAACAGGCCGAGCACGATCAGCATCAGCGCGACCACGAAACCGACATAGCGGCTGGCGACGCCGGTCAGCTGTATCACGCCGTTGTTCTGGCCAAAGCAGGAGTTCGGAAAGGTGTTGAATACCGCCGAAACAAACGAGTTCAGACCGTTGGCCAGCACGCCGCCCTTCAGACGCTTCATATATAGCGGGCCGGAAACCGGCTGCTCGGAGACGTCAGAGGTGGCGGTAATATCGCCGATGGTTTCCAGCGAGGTAATCATAAACACCAGCATCAGCGGCAGCAGCAGATTCCAGTCGATGCCTAACCCGTAGTACAGCGGCGTGGGTACCATAATCAGGCTGCTTTCCGTCGGCGCGGTATTGGCCGGCAGCATATCGAGTAGCCATGCCGCCAGGTAGCCGGCCGCCATCGCGATAACCAGCGAAGCGATGCGCAGGTACGGGTTGCGCTGGCGGTTAAGGATAATAATCAGCGCCAGCACGATCCCTGCCAGCAGCAGGTTTTTTGGCGCGCCGAAGGTGTGGTCGGCCATGGCGGCATAGCCGCCGCCGATGGAGGTCAGGCCAACCTGAATCAGCGACAGGCCGATAATCATCACCACCACGCCGGAGACCAGCGGGGTAATAATGCGGCGGGCGAGATGCAGAACGCGGGAGAGAACCATCTCTGTGCAGCTGGCCAGCATCAGGGTGCCGAACAGCGCGGCCATCATGGTCGGAACATCGGCGCCGCCGGTTTTCAAGGCGGTCCCGCCCATAATCAGCGGCGCGACGAAGTTAAAACTGGTGCCCTGAATCGAGAGCAGACCAGACCCCACCGGGCCCCAGGCTTTAATTTGAATGATGGAGGCCACGCCGGAGGCGAACAGGGACATGCTGATGATGTGTTGCGTATCCTGAGCCGGAAGGCCCAGAGCCTGGCAAATTAACAGCGCCGGAGTGATGACCGCGACAAACATCGCCAGCAGGTGCTGGAAGGCGGCGAACAGGGTTTGCGGTAGCGGCGGGCGGTCTTCAAGGCGGTAGATTAATTCGCTGGTTTGCTTATGCGCAACCGGTTGCGCATTTTCTGATTCTGCGGTGTTAACGGACATCACAACAATCCCAAAGGTGGCAAAGCGGGGATTTTATCGGACTGTAGACCAAAAGCAAACGTTTGCCACTCTTTAGCGGCAAATATTTAAGCAGGGAATAAGTGTCAAAAATTTATTAACATTTTGTATGCTTGATCGCATCATTATCCCTACAAAATATCTTTTCCTGTCCTTTTTTCCGTACTTCTGCTTAAAATCCCTTCCCGATTACTCATGATGAGAAGCAATCGACACCGGGAATACCGTCGCGTGTGAATGGATCATGCGCCTATAAGGAGCTCTTTTTTTATGTTTCATCTCGATACCTTATCGACGCTCGTTGCCGCAACACTCGTGTTGCTACTGGGTAGAAAACTCGTTCAAACCGTCCCTTTCCTGAAGAAATACACCATTCCTGAACCCGTTGCGGGCGGCCTGCTGGTCGCGCTGGCGCTGCTGGTATTAAAGAAAAGCATGGATATCGAAATCGATTTCGATATGAGCCTCAAAGATCCGCTGATGCTGGCTTTCTTTGCCACTATCGGCCTGAACGCCAACCTCGCCAGCCTGCGCTCCGGCGGCAAAGTGCTGGGGACGTTCCTGATTGTGGTGGTGGGGCTGCTGCTGCTGCAAAACGCGCTCGGAATCGGCATGGCGAAGCTGCTTGGCCTCGACCCGCTGATGGGGCTGCTGGCCGGTTCGATTACCCTTTCCGGCGGCCACGGTACCGGCGCGGCGTGGAGTAAATTGTTTGTTGAACGCTATGGCTTTGCCAACGCTACCGAAGTGGCCATGGCTTGCGCAACCTTCGGCCTCGTCCTGGGCGGCCTGATCGGCGGACCGGTGGCGCGCTATCTGGTTAAGCACTCTTCCTCCCCGGACGGTACGCCGGACGATCAGCTCGCGCCGACCGCGTTTGAAAAGCCGGATATGGGGCGCATGATCACGTCGCTGGTGCTGATTGAGAGCATCGCGCTGATCGCCATCTGTTTAACGGTAGGGAAGATCGTTGCGCAACTGCTGGCGGGAACCGTATTTGAACTGCCCACCTTCGTTTGCGTGCTGTTTATCGGCGTGATCCTGAGCAATAGCCTGTCGGCGCTGGGCCTGTACCGCGTGTTCGACCGCGCGGTGTCGGTGCTGGGTAACGTCAGCCTGTCGCTATTCCTGGCGATGGCCCTGATGAGCCTGAAGCTGTGGGAGCTGGCGTCGCTGGCGCTGCCGATGATTATTATTCTGGCGGTTCAGGCAGTGGCTATGGCGCTGTATGCGGTGTTTGTGACCTACCGGATGATGGGAAAAAACTACGATGCCGCGGTGCTGGCAGCCGGCCACTGCGGTTTCGGCCTCGGCGCGACGCCGACGGCGATTGCCAACATGCAGGCGATTACCGACCGTTTCGGTCCGTCGCACATGGCGTTTCTGGTGGTGCCGATGGTGGGCGCGTTCTTTATCGATATCGTTAACGCGCTGGTGATTAAGCTCTATCTGCTGCTGCCGGTATTTGGCTGATAAAAACCCGGAGGCGGTGCGCTACGGGGTTGTGCGGTCTGCGGGCTGTAGCCCGGGTAAGGCGTTTACGCCGCAACCCGGGGATACCCCGGGATTTATACATCGACGCGGTTTCCCCCCGGCTCGCGCTGCGCTTAGCCGGGCTACGGGTGTGTGCGGTCTGCGGGC
>OJUO01000200.1_pt1 | contig 22048 bp, 17 predicted proteins | sample 1600001 | NCBI WGS metagenome assembly OJUO01 (sample SAMN04436614, study PRJEB24849) | human gut metagenome | biome: human gut; feature: NICU; material: stool | host: Homo sapiens | place: USA: Saint Louis, MO | collected 2009-12-11
CCAGTGAGCGATTGCTGGCCTAGATGAATGACTGTCCACGACAGAACCCGGCTTATCGGTCAGCTTCAACTTCTTACCAAACCCCGCTTCGGCGGGGTTTTTGCTTTCTGAAGGTTGCAGGTCGGGTAAGCGAAGCGCCAAACGACATCAATTCTCAATTTTGCGACGCTAAGCACGTTTCACTATTTGTTCGGCTGCGTGTTCCTCTCATCTGCTGCGCATGATCGTAATCACAAAATTTAACGCTATAAAATTAGAAAAATTTAGTGTTGAGCAGATGTTGTAAATGTTTAGTCAGTGATGCCGAATGTTATTCATTTGATAATTTAATATTGAATCTAAAAACATTCTTCTGGTGAATGTGTGATATATCCCACTCTTTAACCGGAAAGTGAATAAATACTCCTGGTAAAGTTGATAAACCACAAAAATGTTTTAAAGGAATAATGGTGTTTTATTAACCTTTAATTGCCTGAAAGATAGCCTTTATTAATATTTTTAAGGCAAAAAAATTCACGCTGGTTATTGCCATAAAATAAATTTATTACCGCGTTTTTTATTGATCAATGTCAGCGTAAATGCGTATTTTTATTGTGATAAATCTTTGATTTATAAAAATATAAATAGTTTTCTGGTGCGACTGAAAACAGAGCGTCCTGGCAAATTGTGAGTAACAGCACATACCCCCTAAAACAATATTGGGTAGAATCCGCTGCGTCATAGGGAAATAAGCGCAGAATATTATGAATACTATTATTCTACCGAAAACTCAGCACCTCGTGGTATTTCAGGAAGTCATCAAAAGTGGCTCCATAGGTTCTGCTGCAAGACAACTGGGGCTGACGCAACCTGCCGTCAGCAAAATCATCAGCGACATCGAATCTTACTTTGGGGTGGAAGTGATGGTGCGTAAAAACACCGGCGTAAAACTCACTGCTGCCGGTCAGGTGCTGCTGTCCTACGCTGAGTCGATCACCCGCGAAATGAAAAACATGGTAAGCGAGATCAACAGCCTCAGTTTCAGTACCGTCATGGACGTCTCCTTCGGCTATCCGTCGCTGATTGGCTTCACCTTCCTGTCCGGGATGATCAAAAAATTCAAGGCAGTGTTCCCGAAGGCACGCGTCTCAATGTATGAAGCGCAGCTCTCTTCATTCCTGCCCGCCATTCGCGATGGCCGGCTGGATTTCGCCATCGGTACGCTGAGCGACGGGATGCAGCTTCAGGATCTTCACGTTGAGCCACTGTTTGAATCCGAGTTTGTGCTGGTGGCGAGTAAATCACGAACGTGCACCGGCCCGACCAGACTGGCATCGCTCACGCACGAGCAGTGGGTGATGCCGCAAACCGATATGGGCTACTACAACGAACTTCTGACCACCCTGCAAGACAACCACATCAGCATTGAAAACATCGTCCAGACCGATTCCGTCGTCACCATCTATAACCTTGTCCTCAATGCCGATTACCTGACGGTGATCCCCCGTGACATGATTGCGCCATTCGGCTCGGACCAGTTCATTGTTCTGCCGGTGGAAGATGAATTACCCGTGGCGCGTTATGCCGCCGTGTGGTCAAAAAATTACAGTATTAAAAAATCGGCGTCAGTATTAGTTGAACTGGCAAAACAATATTCGTCGATGAATACCGAAAAACGACGATAGAAATAATGATGATTTAAAACACCCGGAGCGACGCTTTTTAACGCTCTGTTACCCTGACTTTGCCTGAAAACAATGAATTATTATAACGAGGATATTATGCACATTACTTACGATCTCCCGGTGACCATTGAAGATATTCAGGACGCCAGAAAAAGACTGGCGGGAAAGATCTATAAAACCGGTATGCCGCGCTCAAATTATCTGAGCGAACGGTGTAAGGGTGAGATATTCCTGAAATTTGAAAATATGCAGCGTACCGGTTCGTTTAAAATACGTGGGGCGTTTAATAAATTAAGCTCGCTGACCGATGCGGAAAAACGCAAGGGCGTGGTGGCCTGTTCCGCAGGGAACCACGCGCAGGGGGTCTCTCTCTCCTGCGCCATGCTCGGCATCGACGGCAAAGTAGTGATGCCGATGGGCGCGCCGAAATCCAAGGTTGCCGCCACGCGCGACTACTCTGCCGAAGTGGTGCTACACGGCGAGAACTTTAACGACACCATCGCCAAAGTGAGCGAAATCGTCGAGATGGAAGGGCGCATTTTTATCCCGCCTTACGACGATCCGAAAGTGATCGCCGGTCAGGGCACCATCGGCCTGGAGATCCTCGAAGATTTATATGACGTGGATAACGTGATTGTCCCCATCGGCGGCGGCGGTTTAATTGCCGGTATTGCGACAGCAATTAAATCCATCAACCCAACTATCAATATTATCGGCGTGCAGTCTGAAAACGTGCACGGAATGGCGGCATCGTATCAGGCCAGTGAAATAACGAACCACCGCATTACCGGCACATTAGCCGACGGCTGCGACGTGTCTCGCCCGGGTAAATTAACCTTCGAAATTGTTCGTGAATTAGTCGATGACATTGTGCTGGTCAGCGAAGACGAGATTCGCAACAGCATGATCGCGCTTATTCAGCGAAATAAAGTGGTCACGGAAGGTGCTGGCGCGCTGGCCTGCGCGGCGTTATTAAGCGGCAAGCTGGACCACTATATCCAGGGCCGTAAAACCGTCTGCATTATTTCCGGCGGCAATATCGATCTCTCCCGTGTTTCCCAAATTACCGGCTTCGTTGACGCATAAAGGATGACTTATGAGCAACACAGAAAGCATTATCGTTGGCCAGACAAAAACGTCCTCCTGGCGTAAATCTGATACCACCTGGACGCTCGGCCTGTTTGGTACCGCCATTGGCGCAGGCGTGCTGTTCTTCCCTATCCGTGCAGGCTTTGGCGGCTTGATCCCCATCCTGCTGATGCTGGTACTCGCGTTCCCGATTGCCTTTTACTGCCACCGCGCGCTGGCGCGTCTGTGTTTGTCCGGCAGTAACGTCTCCGGCAACATCACCGAAACGGTGGAGGAGCATTTTGGTAAGACCGGCGGGGTGGTAATCACCTTCCTCTACTTCTTTGCCATTTGCCCGCTGCTGTGGATTTACGGCGTCACTATTACCAACACCTTTATGACCTTCTGGGAAAACCAGCTCCAGATGCCCGCCCTGAACCGCGGCGTAGTGGCGCTGTTCCTGCTGCTGCTGATGGCCTTTGTTATCTGGTTCGGTAAAGACCTGATGGTGAAAGTGATGAGCTACCTGGTGTTCCCGTTCATCGCCAGCCTGGTGTTGATTTCTCTCTCGCTGATCCCGTACTGGAACTCGGCGGTGATCGACCAGGTTAACCTGAGCGATATCGCCTTCACCGGTCATGACGGCATTCTGGTCACGGTGTGGCTGGGGATCTCCATCATGGTCTTCTCCTTCAACTTCTCGCCTATCGTCTCCTCGTTTGTGGTCTCCAAGCGCGAAGAGTACGAACCGGAGTTCGGGAAAGAGTTTACCGAGCAGAAATGTTCCAAAATCATCGGTCGCGCCAGCCTGCTGATGGTGGCGGTGGTGATGTTCTTCGCCTTTAGCTGCCTGTTTACACTCTCTCCGCAGAACATGGCGGACGCCAAAGCGCAGAACATTCCGGTGCTCTCTTACCTGGCGAACCACTTTGCGTCGATGTCAGGCAGTAAATCCACGTTCGCCACCGTGCTGGAGTACGGCGCGTCCATCATCGCGCTGGTCGCTATCTTTAAATCCTTCTTCGGCCACTATCTGGGCACGCTGGAGGGGCTGAACGGCCTGATCATCAAGTTCGGCTACAAGGGCGACAAGAAGAACGTCTCCGTCGGCAAGCTGAACACCATCAGCATGGTCTTCATCATGGGCTCCACCTGGATTGTGGCCTACGCCAACCCGAACATTCTGGACCTCATTGAAGCCATGGGCGCGCCAATTATCGCCTCTCTGCTGTGCCTGCTGCCGATGTACGCCATCCGCAAGGCACCGGCGCTGGCGAAATACAAAGGCCGGACCGAGAACATCTTCGTAACCGTGGTCGGACTGCTGACCATTCTGAACATCGTGTACAAACTGTTTTAAACCAAAGCTCAGGAAGAGCGGAGCCATACCATGATTGAGTTTCCGGTAGTACTGGTCATTAACTGCGGATCGTCCTCTGTTAAGTTCTCGGTGCTGGACGCCGCAGGCTGCGATGCCCTGATGACGGGCATTGCGGACGGCATCAACAATGAAAAAGCCTTTATTTCCGTGAATGGGGGTGAGCCGGTCAGACTGGCTCACCAGGACTACGAAGGGGCGCTGGCTGCCATCGCCCTGGAGCTGGAGAAACGCAACCTGATGGGCAGCGTGGCTTTGATTGGCCATCGCATTGCCCACGGCGGTGACCTCTTCAGCGAGTCGACCCTGATCACGGAAGAGGTGATGGCGCAGATCCGCCAGGTCTCCCCGCTGGCGCCGCTGCATAACTACGCCAACCTGAGCGGCGTGGAAGCCGCCGAGCGCCTGTTCCCCGGCGTGCAGCAGGTGGCGGTATTTGATACCAGCTTCCACCAGACCATGCCGCCGCAGGCGTATCTGTACGGCTTGCCGTACCGCTATTTTGAAGAGCTGGGCGTGCGCCGCTACGGTTTCCATGGCACCTCTCACCGCTATGTGTCGGCGCAGGCGCACGCGCTTCTCGGGCTCTCTCCCGATGACAGCGGCCTGGTGATTGCCCATCTCGGCAACGGGGCGTCCATCTGCGCGGTGCGTAACGGCGTAAGCGTGGACACGTCCATGGGGATGACGCCGCTTGAAGGACTGGTGATGGGCACGCGCTGCGGAGACGTGGATTTTGGCGCGATGGCGTGGATTGCCCGGCAGACCGGCCAGTCGTTCGAGGATCTGGAGCGCGTGGTCAACAAAGAGTCCGGGCTGCTGGGGATCTCCGGTATCTCCTCCGATTTGCGCGCGCTGGAGAAAGCCTGGCATGACGGCAACGAGCGGGCGCGGCTGGCAATAAAGACCTTTGTCCACCGGATTGCGCGGCATATCGCCGGTCATGCCGCGTCCCTGCACCGTCTGGATGGCGTGGTGTTTACCGGCGGGATCGGTGAGAACTCCGTGCTTATCCGCGCGCTGGTGGCGGAGCATCTGAAGGTGTTTGGCATCATCCTCGACGAGTCCAAAAATGTCCTGCCGGGCAGCGCGGGCGAGCGCGTGATCTCCACCGAGTCGTCCCGCGCGGCCTGTGCGGTGATCCCTACCAATGAAGAAAAAATGATCGCGCTGGACGCCCTCCGTCTTGGGAAGGTTACTCCGGCTGCGGCTTACGCCTGATAAAGCGAGAATCTGATGAAAGTAACAATCGATACGGGCGTCGCGCCTTACAGCGACGCATGGGCCGGGTTTCGTGGTGAAGAATGGAAAAACGCCATCAACGTGCGCGATTTTATTCAGCATAACTACACCCCTTATGAAGGCGATGAAGCTTTCCTCGCGCAGGCGACGCCAGCAACGACGGCGCTGTGGCAGAAGGTGATGGTCGGCATTCGTCAGGAGAATGCCACCCACGCTCCGGTGGATTTCGACACCAACATCGCCACTACCATTACCGCGCACGGGCCGGGCTATATTGATCAGGAGCTGGAGACGATCGTCGGCCTGCAAACCGACAAGCCGCTCAAGCGCGCCCTGCATCCGTACGGCGGGATCAACATGATCCGCAGCTCGTTCGAAGCCTACGGTCGCGAGATGGATCCGCAGTTTGAATATCTCTTTACCGACCTGCGCAAAACCCACAACCAGGGCGTGTTTGACGTTTACTCCCCGGAGATGATGCGCTGCCGCAAATCGGGGGTGCTGACCGGTCTGCCGGACGGCTACGGGCGCGGACGCATCATCGGCGACTACCGCCGCGTGGCGCTGTACGGCATCAGCTATCTGGTGCGCGAGCGTGAACTTCAGTTCGCCGATCTCCAGGGGAAACTGGAGCGCGGAGAAGATCTGGAGGCCACGATCCGCCTGCGCGAGGAGCTGGCGGAGCATAAACGTGCGTTGCTCCAGATCCAGCAGATGGCGACGAACTATGGCTTTGATATTTCACGTCCGGCGATGAATGCGCAGGAAGCGGTGCAGTGGGTCTACTTTGCCTACCTTGCCGCAGTGAAATCCCAGAACGGCGGGGCGATGTCGCTGGGGCGCACGGCCTCGTTCCTCGATATCTACATTGAACGCGACATGCAGGCAGGAAGGCTGAATGAGGTGCAGGCCCAGGAGCTGATCGACCACTTCATCATGAAGATCCGCATGGTACGCTTTCTGCGCACGCCGGAGTTCGACACGCTCTTCTCCGGCGATCCGATCTGGGCCACGGAAGTGATTGGCGGCATGGGGCTGGACGGGCGCACGCTGGTGACCAAAAACAGCTTCCGCTACCTGCATACCCTGCATACCATGGGGCCTGCGCCGGAGCCAAACCTGACGATCCTCTGGTCCGAACAATTGCCGATCGCGTTCAAGAAATACGCCGTGCAGGTGTCGATCGTCACCTCCTCGCTGCAATACGAGAACGACGATCTGATGCGCGCCGACTTCAACAGCGACGACTACGCCATTGCCTGCTGCGTCAGCCCGATGGTGATCGGCAAGCAGATGCAGTTCTTCGGCGCACGCGCCAACCTGGCGAAAACGCTGCTGTACGCAATCAACGGCGGGGTGGATGAGAAGCTGAAGATCCAGGTAGGGCCGAAAACCGAGCCGCTGCTGGATGAGGTACTGGATTACGACACCGTGATGGCGAGCCTCGATCACTTCATGGACTGGCTGGCGGTGCAGTACATCAGCGCGCTGAATCTCATTCACTACATGCATGATAAATACAGCTACGAAGCCTCGCTGATGGCGCTGCACGACCGGGACGTCTACCGCACCATGGCCTGCGGCATTGCCGGGCTGTCGGTGGCGGCGGATTCCCTGTCGGCCATCAAGTACGCCACGGTAAAACCGGTGCGCGACCACACTGGTCTGGCGGTCGATTTCGTCATCGAAGGCGACTATCCGCAGTACGGCAACAACGACGATCGCGTGGACAGTATCGCCTGCGATCTGGTTGAGCGCTTTATGAAGAAAATCCAGGCGCTGCCGACGTACCGCAACGCGGTACCGACCCAGTCGATCCTGACCATCACCTCAAACGTGGTTTACGGCCAGAAGACCGGCAACACGCCGGACGGACGTCGCGGCGGCACGCCGTTTGCGCCTGGCGCCAACCCGATGCACGGGCGCGACAGAAAAGGGGCGGTGGCGTCGTTAACCTCGGTCGCCAAGCTGCCGTTCACCTATGCCAAAGACGGGATTTCCTACACCTTCTCCATCGTGCCGCAGGCACTGGGCAAGGACGAGCCGGTGCGCAAAACCAACCTTGTCGGGCTGCTGGACGGATACTTCCACCACGAAGCGACCATTGAGGGCGGTCAGCACCTGAACGTCAACGTGATGAACAGGGAGATGCTGCTGGATGCCATCGCCCATCCGGAGAACTATCCGAACCTGACGATCCGCGTTTCAGGCTATGCGGTGCGGTTTAATGCTCTGACGCGCGAGCAGCAGCAGGATGTGATTTCGAGGACGTTTACGCAGGCGATGTAAATAAGAAATAGGGTTGACAGCCCCCTTTGTTAAAAGGGGGCTTTTTTCATTCCAGCAGGGCGCTGGCCTCATCGAAGCGGGCAAATCACTTCATGGAGGATTCTTCATCAAACTGGTGGTTTTCGTATCCGGAATAGAAATGGAGCCCTTTATGGCCGTCATAACGAACCGGACGAATAATCTGGTTCACCTTTACCAGTAAGGGGGTAAGCCTTTGGTTCTCATCTCACCCAGATCCGGAGGAAGCTCACCGGCTTTCAGAATTACCCCGTTGTTATAAGAGAGCAGGCCGATTTCCGGTGTTTTCACCAGACGCCGCGCGACGGCGTCTTCCCCTCCGAGCTTTTCCAGCCATGGCGTGCCCAGAATGGTTTACCAGCAGGCACCTTTGAGGCCTTCGACCGCTTCCCCGCAGGGGTACCCAGCGAATCCACCATCACGCCGGAAAAACGCTGAGCCAGGGCATATTCATAAGGGAACATCTGTTCAAAGGCGTAGGGCAGAACGAACGACAGCTCAGCACAGCCGCTTTCCACTTCGAAGGTGTCGCACAGCCAAAGCAGCCAGTTTTCATACCGTTCCTTACCGTCCGGCTCTTTCAGCAGGGAAAGGGGGAAAGCGAGTTTTATGACTGAGCGATCATTTTCGTTATGGAATATTCGTTTCCCCATGATAAGAATTTCGTAAGCCGGTGCCAGATATGACTCAGTTGCAGAACTCAGTACCCAGTCAAAAATTTCCTCAGGCGTGGAGTTTAGAATAGCCTGCTTCTGTCTGGCATAATTGTTTTCGGTGATTCTGGTCCATTTCTTTACCGGCAGCGTTTTCCTGAGATACGGCTTAAATTCCCCGTAATAACGATCGACACACTCCACCATTTTTCGGCGAACCTCCGGCGTATGGCCGTTTTTAACGAACACGGTGATTATCAACCCGAGGTTCACCGCCGGGCTGCCGTACTTGTATTTTACCGATGCTTCCGGAAGCCACTTTTCGACCAGATCCTTTAACATCATCACTCCTTATTACGGGGCTACCGCCACGGTGGTTCCTGCGCCGAGGATCGCCGCCAGCGTCCCCCAGGCGCTTATCGCCAGGCGTACAATCAGTAAAAACGCGCCGATAATGGCTTCAGGAATGCCCAGCGCCCCACGCCGACCGCCACCAGAATAACCGCTATGGCGGTTGCCGCATCGGTCAGCACCTGTACCCAGTCCACCCGGTTTAACATCTCCAGCGTCATATCCGTCGCCTGCTGGATCTCCCGCCAGGCGGTGCGCATTTGTAGCGGTAGTGTTCGCCCGTCGTCACCGCATCACTGCGCACGCTGACCGTCGCATCCATCGGCGTGGTGGCAGTCCGGTAGTTGTAATCCCGTGTGGCGACGGTGCCGGTGACAATCCTGTGCCAGGTGCGCACATCCCAGACGGATTCTGCTGCGCCGTCGAACAGACCCGACGGCTCGCGGTACGGCAGGCGCACATCAAAGTGATAGTTCAGCTGGCTGTCGGCAAAAATGTACGTATCCAGACCGCGCACATCATCCATCTCCGTACGCCAGTAAATCCCCACCTCTGACAGAATGCGCTGGATAAACTGTAAATCCGTCTCCCGCCACTGGGTTATCAGCTCCCGCGCCGGATAGCTGCGCTCCAGCCGGAATTCAAAATCAGGTCCCTCCAGCCCGTGTCTGCGCAGAACCTGCTCCACCACCTCCGGCACGGACTGGTTCTGAAATACGGCGCACTGCCGGGTGTATCCCAGCAGCGCCAGCCGGGAACTGAGCGTGAGCCGGTAGTGAGACTGGTCTTTTGATGTGGACAGCCATTCAAGACGGGTCACTATGCCGTGCACATTTTTACCGCTCAGCATCCGGAAGGAGGCATATTTCATCAGCACCTGTTCCGGGGGAATATTCGCCTGCCCGGAGGTGAACTCGATGTCCCACCGGAAGGGCTCGCTCAGGGCTTCCCTGCCGCGAAAGCGCAAAACATCCGCCGTCACGGTACTGTCATTAATATCCAGAAAATAACGCGTCTGTCCGTCAAAAAGCGCCAGCCAGTTATCCATTACATCACTCCTTTACCGGAACGAGGCTGAGCCAGCCATCACCCAGTTCAATCTTACGGGGTTTGTCCGGGTCGAGGTCGTCACGGGTCAGTACCAGCCGCCAGCGGTTGTCCTGCATGTCGGGACGGTTAAACAGCCCCACCACCGCCACGAACTCAGCGTCTTCATCCATGGGCATATTAAGCGTCACGCTGCCCCCGGGCATCACCAGCAGCTCTTTTGACGCCAGCTCGTCCTCTTTCAGGACCGTATCGGCCTTACGCAGTAGCGTCTGGTAGTCTGCTGCATCAATATTCTTACGGTCTTTAAGCTGGTAGACCCGCACCATCGTCGCCAGCGGCGTCTGTGCGCCATCGGCATTTATGGCCGTGCGCGGGGTAAAATCCAAATGCAGCGTTTTAATTTTCTTGTAGAAGATGGATTTCGTGATGCTAACCGTACCGTCCGTGACGGTCTGTGTCAGACCGCAGCCTGTGAGCAGACCACAGGCAATAAGCGTCAGCGCCCACCAGCGGGTTACTGTTGCCATTCAAAAGTTCCTTTATTGAGAATGTGAATACGTATTTAGTCGAAGCGGTAATGCCCGTCTTCAGCGGGAGGGAACACTGAACACCGGAGTCCTTCATAGCAGCCCAGACTGACGGTCAGTGTTTCCCGGTTATCGCTGAGTCTGCCGTCCTTCAGTCCGAGCAGGCCGGTACGCCCGAGCTGAATACGCCTGCCTTTGCCAAGGCGCGGCTCAGGCAACAACCACACGGGTACAGTGAGGCGCAGTCGGGCATTGCTGCGGTAACCAAGATAGACGCGCATCAGGACCAGCAAATCGGTATGGAGGATGCCACCGGGTAACCAGCCTTCGGCTTCGCCGGGATCTTCCGTGGCCAGTGTCACCAGCACTCTGCTACAGGCTTCCCTGCCCGTTTTACCCAGCGTGGCCCGCTGTGAAAGATGAACGCGGTTTCCGGTACCCAACCCACTGCGATTATCGATATGGACCTTTACCGGATCCGGTTCGGTGATAAATACCCGGGTATTCGGTGCCAGCAGGCTCACCAGAGCCTGGATGCCTTCAGCATTGCGGGTGGGCAATCGCATGGTACCCAGCAAGGCCAGGAAACGGGAAACCGGTGTTGCCACCTGATCAGCCGTGCCCGGTATACCGAGTCCCACCAGACCCAGCAGACATTGCGATGTGGCATCGCGCCCCCCCGCCTCAAAGGTGGCCGGATACGCGTATTTTCGCCAGATCCGGTAATACTGCGTGGTGATGCGGTGGCTGAAGATATCCAGAAACGAGGTGACCGCCTCATAGCCTTCCCGGCGCTGTGCAATGTCATCCAGATAAGACGTCGGCAGAGGGGAGTCCACGCCATACATCCCCAGAAATGTCGTGCGGACCGTTGGAGGCAATGTCGGATGGTCTTCGTCGGTCTCCACCGCTTTCAGGGTGCTGACCGGGAAACCCATTCCCGGCCAGGGTCTGAAACGTACCGGGTCGTTGCCCGGATGGCTGGTGGTGCCCAGTTTTGGCGCGTCCGGATTTTCCTGCTCCAGCAACTGGCAGAAACGATAGAAATTGACCCGCCAGATGTCTTTATCAAGAGCTAACGTCAGCCCGGTACGTGCTGGCTGTGATTCTCGCGCCATCTCAGTCGTTTCCCTGTCGGTTGCAGTACCAGCGTGAGCTGGTTAAAGAGGTGAATATCGGCATAGAGCGCGAAGAACCGGTGCAGCATCTCGCCGAAGAGATTCACATCGCCCTCGCCTGCAAAATTGTCCATATTCAGCGTGACCTCAATGTCCACTCCCCGCAGCATAAAGCCCTTCTCAAAACGGCGGATCAGAGTGTGCTTCACGGCGACGATTGCTTCAAGCCGACGGCGGTTCATTTCATCGTCGGTCCAGTCGTACAGCGCCAGCGTGCCCCGCAGGACCTCAGGATTGTCCATCATGCTGAGGAAGTTTGAGCCGAGGTGGCTCATCACTCGCCAGTGAAAGCGGTCGTTTGCAGGGGGGTACAGCGGCATCGTCGGTGCTGTGAGGTTGAGGACCCTGACGGGCACCTTGCCGGATTTGACCACCCTGTCCAGCAAAGTACTTTCCAGTGCCTTACGCGGAAGCTGACCGTTGGTCCCGGTTATTCGCATCGAGAGTGACTCCGGTTTTTCGGACAACTGCTCCAGTTCAAACGAGCGGCCACCGAGAATTAACCAGGTGTCATACAGGCCAGAGGGACCGCGTTTCACGCGGGTGTGGTAATAACGTTCAGGGGCATCGTGGCGCATCATACCGCCCCGGTGTCGGAAGCTGGTGAACGGTACATAAGGATGTTTGCCATTCTTGACCGCGCCGTGAATATTATCGACGCTGTAAATCTCGGTGTGACCATCCTGAAGACGCAATGGCCTGAGCAGGTATTCGTTCTCCAGAGGATTTAGCGTCAGCGGGTCGGCTTCCAGGGTAAAAAGGTTGATAACCGGCGCACAGTGCAGCCGGAAGTCTTCCGTCTCAAAGGGCAGATCGGATGACCAGGCTTCACTGAGTACAATGTCGATTTCAAACCAGGTGCTGGCCGCATTGAGCCCGATAGTGTCGAGACCGCGCAGCTCCACAAACATAAACTTTGGACGGAAGCTGAAATACTCCAGCAGCAGCTGGTAACCACTGAAGGCCGTATCGGCTTTTTTCCACAGGCCGTCATTGTCATCGAAGCCCATGGGTTTGCACCAGCCATCAAACTGATGACGTTCAGTATGCGTCCCGGCATGACGCGCATACATGGCATGTACACGCCGGGTCATTGCCAGATGCAGCGCAGAACTCACAGGACTCTCTGCGTTAAGGAATATGGCGACCTTGTCGATCCCGGCTTTACTCCAGTCCACTTTTTCAGGGCATTCGAAACGCAGACGGATAGCAGAGCGTCCATCGTTTTCAGTATGCAGGCGGGCATCTGCAAGGTGCAGCGGTTGTAGCGGCACATCGCGGGTCGTCCGGTACTGACAGGCGGTTTTATGCGGCCCGACAGGACGTGACAGAACGGAGAAGCCTTCAACCAGCATTTCGGCCTGACGCAGACCACGCCAGTCAGGCGAAAACTCAACGATGGCCAGCGACGGGATAGTCCGCATATAGTGCGGCCACAGCAGACTCACCAGTCCTTCAGTCAGTTCCGGCAGATCATCATCCAGCTTTTCTCGCAGACGGCCCATCAGGAAGGCAAAGCCTTCAAACAGGCGTTCCACATACGGGTCCCGGGCTCCGGGCTTATCGAGATTGAGCATTGCCGCCCGGTCCGGATGTGCCCGGGCAAATTCTTTTCCTGCCTCGCGCAGATAGCGCATTTCGGCTTCAAAATAGCGCAGGGTTAAATCATCCATGCTCGGTATTCCTGATAGTTAACAGACAAAATTCAGCCACACAGCACCATGGCACGGGCAGGATCGATGGTAATCAGCCCCGCCAGCAGGGCATCCATCTCAGGCATCAGCCGGATTTTATCGGACTCGCTGCGACCGGCTTTCATGCGCAACAGTTTCAGACGGCGGGCCTGAACTTCGAACATCAGGCCCGGCTCCCAGTCCCCCATCGTCAACTGCGCCGCACCGGATGTCAGCTCGGCCAACAGATGAAGCGCCATGTCGTTACGCCCGTATTGTTCCGCAACACGGGCCATCAGCAGGCGTATCAGCCAGCGATTTCGCGGAGAGTCCAGTCCGGGGCGGGTCTGGAGCCACGTCAGAGCCGCTTCGGGCCCCTCACTGTCACCCTTCTCCATCGCCTCGGCCTCAAGTGACAGCACCTCGTCCCCGTATCCGGTTGCCGTCGTGACCGGCTCGCTACCGAATGACAGCCCTTCCTCATTCACCTTTTCCGCAATCCATCCCGTTGTCACCTCATCGGCAAACGGGGTACCGTCATTCCAGGCCTGGCTTTCAAGCCCGGGCAGACGCCTGAGGAGGAACCGAAGATCCAGCAAGACTGACTCCGCCAGGTTCTCCCAGGGCTGTCCCGCATGGCTGAGTCCCTGCCAGAGGTACCACTGGAGATCGAGCCAGAAATGATTCACCCCTTCGCAGTACATCTGGCCGGCCTGCTCCACCAGCTCAGCCCAGCTTTTTTGCAGGTACAGACGCTTCAGCTGCGCCCGGTACTCTGGTTTAGGCGGAATCAGCCGGGTACGACCACTGCTGTCCAACGGTGGAATTTGATCGACGGTATCCCAGCGAACGGTTTTCATCAGCCGGTGAGAGGCCAGCCACCCCTGGGGTTGTTCTCCGAGCCAGCGGGAGAGTACCTTTGCCTGATCCAGCAAATCGCGCCCCGACTTCACGTCCGTCAGCAGTGGCGACGGAGAAAAGACAGCGTCATGCCCGGTATCCTGAGTGCTGCTGTTCTGGGGGATTAGCGCTGTCACCCCGCCAGAACGCGCCAGACGGTTTTCCAGCGCGCTACAAAGGCCAGCGAATGCGGGTTTTTCATTTTCAGGCCAGTCTGAGACCACCTTACTCAGCAGAGTGACCGCTCCGGCCGTCAGGCCGGCATCATCCCGTTCGACTTCCGGCCAGCGCGAGAGCGTATCAAGTACTTTTGTACTGTTGAGCCACTCCAGCGCGGCTTTCCGGGCATTCGGGCGCAGCGGATGACAGTGTCTGCCATAGCGGGACAACATCGCGACCAGCAGCAGTATCCCTTCCGCCAGGCCTTTCTCGCCGTCACGGCTCAGCCGGGCCTGGGTATACCAGGTAACAACACGGATATCTTTGGCGCATTCACACAGTATTTTTTCCGCCAGCGTGCAGAGCAACTCCGGATCGGTGCCCGAAAGTTTGTTGATTTCTTCACGCATCAGTTGGAAATCATCGTCACAGGCCGGATCGTCACCCGTTTCCTCCCCAGGGCGGATCGGTTTTAACCAGTTCTCCCAGAGGGACAGGGTGCCGGAGGCGCTTTCAGTAAGGCGCAACTGCGCTTCGTGGTTAGTGGTGCATGCCGATAACAGGGCTTCCGGTGAACTCATGTTTTTCCTTGTCTTGTCTTTATTCGACATCTTCAGCGCTGGCCACAACCGTAAAGATGGTTTCAGGCAGCATAAATCCCTGGAGCTTCAGCAGGGCAAGCGGACCGTCACCCAGCTCACTGCGCATAACAAACTTCAGCGGATTACCGTCGGGGGTGATCCAGACCAGCTGTGTGCGGCTTGCATCAAGAGGTGTAATTAATGCCTTATCCAGCAGCCGGATGAATCCCCAGTTCCCCTGGTTGCTGGTGTAGAGCTGCATCCCGCTGTTCACGCTGCGCCAGCGAAGGCTGACACCCGGGTAATACGTGTTTCCCGGCCAGGTAAAGCTCTGCCAGCTTTCCATCTGGTTAAAGAAGTCCAGGTTCTGCTCATCAAGCGTCAGTTGCATACGGGCCACATCACGGGAAGGACGCGCCATTAATTCGAAGTGAACGCCCGCATCGCCCTGGGCAAAAACGATATCCGACAGTTCGGCCAGCTGGTTAATTGCCCGCAGGAAATCCGGGCTCACTTCCATTCCCTGGCTTGCAGAAGGATCCACCACCCAACGGTTCCCCTCCTGGTGGAGAATGCCGCCAAGGCTGGTTTTCAGGAACGTGGCGATGCGACCTGAATCGCCGCGCAGGAACTGAGCCAGCAGCGGTAAGGAGGCATCACTGCCGGTAGCTTTAAACGGATAGCGGCCGGCAAACGCTTTATTCCACTGATCGACAATGGTCGTCTGCCAGCGGGTATTGAGGCTTTCTGCTGCTGGGGTCAGCACCTGCCGCCAGGCCAGATCCAGCGGCTGAACAAACAGTGACTGGCCGAACCCGCTCCACTCCTGGCCCAGACTCGCCGCCACCAGACTGCTGTAGTCACGCGTGTCGGTCAGATCAATAGCCTTGCCCTGGAACACGGTCTGAGCCAGCATTTGAGACATTGCCTGTGGATCCGGCGCGCTGGTGACCTGCTGGAGTTTCAGGCGTACCTGGGTAACACGGGCAAGCCAGGACTGAAAACTCAGGTTACCGTTACGTCCGGTTCCCTCTTTTCCCTCCATGAATCCCGTCAGCGGACCAAACACATCGTCCAGCGGACCGCGCGGTCCCTGCGCCTGTTCGATAAACTGCTTCACGTTCTTTTTCCGGCCAACCAGCTTTTTCGCCGAATCCACTATCGAATCCGCCAGCGCTTCCCCCTTCTCGCCGGTTTTTCCCTGCCATGCCAGGGTATTCATCAGCGCCACCAGTGGTGACTGGCGCACGTCACCGATCAGATTGAGCTGGGCGATCGCGTCAGAGAGCGAGGCCGCTTCGTGCCACTGGATGCTGTTGACCATATTCAGCCAGGCATTGCCGAAATCGGTAAAGTAACGTTCGGTCAGTCTGGACTTCAGCGCTTCCGGCGAAATATCGCTTCCGGGCTGGTGAGTTTTATCCGTCAGCACCCAGTCGATTTCATCGCGGCGGGTTTTAACCACCTCATCAATTGCATCCTGCACCTGTTCTTCCCAGGCCTGGCGGGTAAACATGCCCGGCACCACTTCTTCTGTACTGAAGACGGTGGAGGCATCCGTGTCGCCGGTCATATCGGCAAGCGTTAAATCAGGCCAGTTGCTGGCAACGCGCTTCAGCATGTCCTGGTACAGCCCGGATTCAGCATTACGCTGGCCAATCTGTTTAAGGAGGATCTGGCGCACGGTCGTGACAAGTCCGGCATCAGGCTTAATTTTCCATTCCGGATGTGAAGGAAGATTCTGAGCGTAAAAGCCCAGCAGTTTGGGTGCCATTTCCTGCCAGGCGCCATCTGACATACCCTGCCGTTTCGGCCAGGCCTTCAGCATATTCTTCGCCAGCCATCCTGCTTCGGCTTTGTCCGGTCGGGCCAGCATCAGATAACTTTTCAGCACATCGTAAGCCCGTTGTGTTCCCTGCGTACGGGCATCACTGGCCGGAGGGAGATTAACAAAAGCCTGAAGCTGCTGTTTCAGGTGCGCAGCTGTGGCATCCCGTACCAACAGCGCATTATTACGGGCATACAGCGGCCACAGGGCCACGAGCGTGTCGTGGTCCTGATTGAGTCCAAAGCAGGTGTACCAGGGCGCACCGGTTGCTTCCCGGTTCTGCAGTCGGGCAATCGCCTGCTGGAGCACAAGCTGGTTACGCAGACGCTCTGTCAGCGGGCTTTCAGTATCCGCGGCAAGACGGGCGGTACTCTGAGCCTGGTATATCTGCGCCCGGTTGACGGCAAGCGACAGCAGTGTACCGGCTCCCCAGAGGACAATCAGGGCAAGCACAAGTAAACACAGCCCTTTAAGCCAGTCGAAGGTTAATTTTCTGGCGCGGATGGTAGAGCAGTCATCAATAACGGCTTTCCAGCCGGGCGTATCAAGCCGGGTATTGGGTACTGAACCGGCAACGGCCAGTTCAGGGCTGAACATCGCTCCCCGGAGCCGATAAGCAGCAGAGCCCTGCATCAACCCGTCAAACAGGGCGTGCAGGCCTACCTTCAGGTCCCCCTGCAGGCGGGACGAGAGTTGCAGCAGCCAGTTATGATGCGGGTTGTTCAGCACCTCTGACATCCCGACCTGGCGTAAATGCGGAACCAGCGTATCCAGCGTGCTGAGCGCATCCTGCGAGGTCACGCCAGGGCCAAATAACGCGCCGGTCGCTACAGGGTCAGCCTGATCGCCGGAAGTAGCTGTCCTGTCGATCAGCCATAGCCAGACCGGAGCCTGCCAGCCCAGAAGATAATCGGCTTTCTGGCGGCACCGTAAAAACGCATCGCGCTCTGTATCGGTTGGCAACGCTGCGGTATCCATTACGTGGATGATGCCATCCACAGGTTTGCCAGGACGCAGGCGTTTTAACCGGGACAGGAAGTGCTCGTCGGGAAGAGACTGCGCATCGCCGCCATATACCAGAACATTACCGTCACCTTCCTGCCAGAGGTCGTGACAAAGTCCGGGCGCAGCTTTTTCCGTCTCGTCAGTATTACCCTGCACAAGCAGGATCCGGACCTTAGACCGCCAGCGACGTCCATAGCGCATCTCCAGATGTTCTGACATCTGTTCATCACTGTAAGTGGCTACCTGCCCATCACCATCAGCAGACGGGATCTCTGCTGAATGCGCCATGGCCTGCCGTTGGCTATTTCCCCAGTGAAGATAAAGACCCGCTTTCCCCGCATAGCTGAACGCTTTTTCTGTCATCCATCCCAACAGGAATATGGCTGCATTCAACAATGCGCAAAATGTCAGGATGCGCTGTCCATCATACGGTCCCAGCCCGGTGGCAGATGCCAGCCATTGCGGGAACGCATAAAACAGAAATGCGACGGTCGCTGTCAAAAAAAACAGAACTCCAGCCGTTGCGCCAATGAGCGTTTTGACTTTTACCTTAGCCATTCCCTTGATTTTCCTTACGAACGTCTTTTTTATTAACGACGGCTACCCAGACATCTTCTTCGTCTGCTGCTGATTGGGCTGCGATGACCTGTGGGCCATTATCGTGACATGCGGCAGAAGCAAGAATAATGACAAGCCAGGGAGCGGCTCGCCCGGTATATCCCATAGCGTAATCAATACTGCGATTGTCATCTGACAGGCTGAATGTCACTCCGTTATCTTCACAAGCTTTGTTCCACCCGCTCCCGCTGGCAAGAGCTGGTCCTGTATGCCATGCAGCCTTCAGTGATTCAGGGTCTGTGTCGGACCAAAGCAGTGCCCGGTTCAGCGTTTTTACCAGCGCGGGCTCTTTGCCTTTTTCCGGGCGGTGCAGGCACACTGCGTGAGGATAATCAGCAGCCTTTCGGTTGCAGAGCACCACCAGTGTAATGGCATCGGCGTCACCCTGACTGGGGTACGCTGGTACCGAGAATGTCACAGCGGCAAGAATGCCCGGGTTTTCCCAGCGCTGGTCCAGCCAGGTATCAAACGCCGACAGACCTTTGCCAGACAGGAGCCTGAAACTTCTCCCTGTTTTGGCAGCAAGTTCATTTTTGAGATGTGACTCAACGCATTGCCTGATATCGTCATCACAGTCCAGCATCAGGCAGCAGGGAATATCCGTCGGGAGTGTTGCGGTAATATCCTGCACCCGGGCGGCAAGTGTTGAGGTGGTGGCAATGATTTCTGCCTCCAGGTCAACCTGAAATCCTGTCAGGGCTGCATATCTGACAGCGACTTTACTGCCTCGCGGCGTTGAGAACTGCACTATGGGCATAGTATGGCTCGCCGTCTGCAGTAATGCTCCGGGCTTATTTCCTGCTGGGTGCTGAATGTGATAACCCAGCACCCAGCCGCAACGCTGACCACGGCGGATTTCCTGCTGAATCAGCGCTTCCCGCTCAGCATTACGGGATTCAGCCCCGACCTGTTCCGCTTTGTACGCAAACCGCCGCAGGGAAAAGAGCAATCCCCATAAACAAAATGGCAGCCCCAGCGCGGTAAACCAGAAAATGAATCCGTTTCTACCGGAGGTCCATTGCCAGAACGTTAACGTGATACCAGTCACCAGCATAAGTGCCAGAAACAGCAACCAGCGCCGGGGATTGGGGCGCATAACTTTCGGCGCTTTTTCGGGAATGGCGTCCAGCCAGACGGGCATGTTCAACCAACCTTTGCAGGAACAAAAGAACTGATCAAAGTGCAGCCGCAACCGCACCTGTGGCCGTGAAAAGCAACAGGGATACCATTATCCAAATAGTTGGGATTACCTTCGATAATCGTTGTCGGACCATGTCCAGGTATCGGGCAGGAAACCCTGTCACCTTTACGTGCCACGCCAATTCCACCAAAAATCATGGTTTCGGAACAGGTCATTACGGAACCACCGTGGGTGGTTTTGTCGCCTTTTCGAATAATTTGCAACATATTTATTCCTCTGCTGGGATTTAATTTTCATATCACCTGTTAATATTCTCTAAACATTATTTATTTCTTCCTGTCATTCTCAACCCCCCCTGTCCATAAACGAGAGGCTCTCCTTTTATATACATATGGTTTCCTTTTTTCTTAATGTGGAATTGAGGTGACGGATACGCACATCCATCATCTCCGCCTGTATAGACTAAAACATATTCTTTATTATTGTTTTGCATATTATAATCACCATCACATGAGACGGGTGCATGCCATGTAGTTATCCTGATATGTGCTTTTTTTGTTCGTAAAACATATCCACATCATATCGCATATAAACTTGTGAACCATCAGATAACGTTTCACCATTCATTTCAAAGAAATATTTCTCATCAGAGCGAGTAAGTTCTGAGGCACTTGAAGCGTAGTTAAATAAAAACGTTATAAAGAATACAAAACTTGATATCAGGTTGACCATCGCCCCCCCTCTTTAACCGGCACAAAACACGTCAGTTAACTTTAATGGATCTTTATTTATAGTATCAAACGTATATGAACAACTAAACTCAGCAGTCATACTCTCCGGCGCAGAAATGAGCATGTTTTCAAAAATAACAACCCGCCCATTTTTTATTTTCACCCGAAAAGAATAACTCCCATTTTTGTCAGTAAAGTTTTTTTATTTCCATTCAAAACGTCACCATTCAAAAAAGTGGAGTTGACAAAATTGATAAAGAACTTTTTAGATGCCGCACCATTAAATATAACATTTGAATTATGCAAATCGTTGTTATCAAATGATTCTGGAGGGGATTTCCCGAAATCAACAAATAGCTCAGGATGAAGTTTATAAGAAGATAATTTTGAATAATCATTCACTGAAATAATCGGGGGCGTAAACGCCTCTGTAAAATCCCTAAAATAATTAGAATATATCAACTCATCAGCAATTGAAGGTATAGACACGAATAGCAAAAAAAACGATATTCTTTTCATTCATTACCCTTAATGTGTATCAGAATAACTTGAATCAGGTCCAGAAACATTCATAATTTCTAAATCATAAACTTCTGGCCTGACGTTATAACCCTTTGGCTTCATAAAATACTTAACAGCTGTTATCGAGTTGGCTCGGATAGAAATGCAATTTGCAGTTCCTTCTCGCCCACCCCCCTGGTTTCCTCCCAGTATAAGTAGTCGACCCTGAGCGTTAATGCCGCAAACGAATCCAACGTGGCTATATTTCATCACAACAATAGCTCCATAGAAGGGCTTATCTACAACCTCACCATTTTGCCAGGAACCCAGGCCCCAAGAATACGCCAAAGCACTCTTCGTAGCTAATGGAGCATACTTAGTCTGTGTAAAGCACCAGTTTACAAATGAAGAGCACCATGAGCTTTCACCATCTTTGCCCTTAGCGTTAGTTGTGTCATGATATATCTTAATTTTATCATTTAATACAGAATCGGTCTCAATTAAATCTTTATATTTATTATATTCTGATAATGCAATTGGCATCCAGTCTGGGTTATTATTTTTCTGAGCCACACATGAACACTGATTCTTATATCTTTCCCCTTCGCCAATCAAAACATACAACCTTGCAAGCAATTCACTTTTTTGTATAAAACCATCATTATTTCCTTTATTTCCATGTTCTGTAGTGTCTAAACTGGCATTTCTGCCATATGCTTTCTCATTGTCCATTTTTGAATACAGAACTGCATCATTCGGCTTCCCTACACCTTCAGGACAGAATATAAAGGTATAAACATCTTCCGGACTCTTTATTTGCCAAAACTTTTCTTTATCTGAAGTAAAATATAACTTCACATAATCTAGTTGTTCAACCTCGTCCATATCTGCAAGCTGCATTTTAGTCAAAGATAAATTGTGAGTTATATTTATTTGTTGCACTGCTATAGAAGTAAACTGAATCAACCCCACTGCATTTTTCTCTACTATACTTTTATCTTCAATTATTTCATTTTTAGTAAATACATGAAGTTCAATTTTAGGTGTAGTCCCCGACTTACTGGAAATAAATATAATATCACCATTTTTATGGCGCGCTTTTCTGTAAGCTACAACAGAAGATGTGAACATTCGATTTGTTTCAACAGACATACATCCCATTAAAACATCAGCATATCTTATTTTATCTTTCTCTCCCCAAATTTCAGAACATATCTTGACAACTTTTTTCCTGAATTCACAAGCCTTAGCAGCACCTAATCTCTGGTTTACCACATCACCCCAGATTAATTGTGCGCAGTCCTATTCAGTGTTTAGTGAATATAAAAACACCACCGGATGAAAATGCCACACCGACTCATCCTTATCAAACGGCGGCACCCTGCTCATCCACTCCAGATCTGACTGCCATTTCTCGCAGTACTTTACTTCCAGTGGGTCCAGATCCTGATAAAACCCTTCCCAGCGCCCCGTCGAACGGCCTTTACTCCATT
>OJUO01000235.1_pt1 | contig 18006 bp, 26 predicted proteins | sample 1600001 | NCBI WGS metagenome assembly OJUO01 (sample SAMN04436614, study PRJEB24849) | human gut metagenome | biome: human gut; feature: NICU; material: stool | host: Homo sapiens | place: USA: Saint Louis, MO | collected 2009-12-11
GCATGAACAGTCAGCAACTGGAATACGTACGTCAGCAGCTCATTGTGGCGACCGCAGATCTGAGCGGGGCGACGAAAGGGCAGCTGGTAGCTTTCGCCGAGAACGCACAGTTCACCGCGACGGCGCGCAGCCGGGGCCGGAAAAAGGTATTCGACAAGGATAAGCAGCGCATGGTCAATCCTGACGGCCCGGCGATGAGCGGCAGCCAGTCCCGCGCCAAGGGCTCATCAATCGCGCTTGTGGGCCCGGTTGAGTTCGTGACCGCATCTTGGCGCCGCGCCGTCCTGTCGCTGGAAGAGCATCAGAAGGCATGGCTGCTTTGGAACTACAGCGAGAATATTCGCTTTGAGTACCAGGTGGCTATCACCCAGTGGGCATGGGTAGAGTTTCGGGAGCAGCTCGGCGCGAAGAAGGTGGCCGGCAAGACGATGGAGCGCCTGAAGAAACTGATATGGCTGGCGGCGCAGGACGTCAAAGCTGAACTGGCAGGGCGTGAAACGTACGAATACCAGGCGATGGCGAAATTGGTCGGGGTAACTCCAAAGAACTGGTCTGAGACGTTTACGGACCGCTGGGTGGAGATGCGCCGCATCTTTCTGCGACTGGACAGTGGTGCTTTGTTGCAGGTTACGCGATCACGTTCACAACAAAAGGCGACAAATTTAGACTCAAGTCTTGCAAAACTGGATTGAAACGCATATATTTCATGTAAATCTGATATCGTCGCCATAGCTTCGTAGGTCGACAAAGAATTAAGAGCCTCGCCATCGTGCGGGGCTTTGTTTATTGTGCTTTATGTAAACCAAGTAGTCTTTAAAAGTTAAAAATCATTTTTAACTTATGTAAAATGTGGCCTCCAGTTAAAACAGAGAGGCCTCATCATGAAGAACTTCCAGCTTTACGTTGGCGGCACTAACAACATCACCTATCGTTACGAAATCAGAAAGGTGGATGATGCTTTTAGTGTTCGAATATTCAACGTCAAAAACAAGTTGCACAAAGAGGTCGGTTGTAAGTCGCTTCGCTTTGTGTCAGCTCATGATGTTATCGATGAGTGCACATCGCATTACAGGAGGCACGCTGAAGGCCTAAGAGGCTTTTTACGTGGGCTCAAAATGTGGTGAAGGTGCAACTCAACAGACAGGTCGCTTAGGCGGCCTTTTTATTTGCCTGTAGCTAAGCGGTAAAGCTCCCAAATCATAATTGGATGATTGCTGGTTCGAATCCAGACGGGCGACCCAAACCCACTACCTGGGACCCTTCGGCCATAGAGCCGACATTGCCTTACCCTCACATTGCCAGCCTGTCGCTGGCTTTTTTATTTTCAGGCCCCGGGAAACATCCTCGACATGCCTTGTTGTTAAATCGTCCCGAGGGCCTGAACCAACTACACACGGAATAAATATGTCTGAGACCTTCACTATCGTAGGCGTTGGTCTTACATCGTCATCAGTCGGTGTAACCTTTGCCACGCTGTTTCCGGAGGCGACTCCAGCAGTGATGCTCGGATCACTCGCCGGAACGGCGCTATACGTTCTGACCTCAGATCCCCATCAACTCTGGAAGCAGGCTATCTTTGCGCTGATATCGTTTATCAGTGGCGTATTCTTCTCCGTTCCCATGGCGAAAATCATGGCCGGAATCATCAACACGCCGTTAAGCCTGATGAAGCCACCGGCCAGCATTGAGGTATCGCCAGCTGTCGGTGCAATTGTCACTGCTTCCATTTCCGTGGCAGTCCTGCTGCGCATTCTCCGCAAATCCAAAAGCGGGAAGATGCCGGGGCTGGGGGAGGAAGATAAATGACATGGCAGCTTCTTCTGATGGATGCAAACGCCATAGTTTGCCTTTTAATCATGGTCAGGCTGATGTTTTTCCGAAAAGAGGGAAAGCGTCATCGCCTGAGTGTCGCGGTGCTGGCCTACCTGGTCATCCTTGCCGCCGGATTCAACGCCTTCAACATTCTTCTCGGCCACTACGTTCAGGTTAATCTCGGCGATCTGCTGCTGAACTCCGTCATCTGCATGGCGGTGTGGCTGGCGCGCGGAAACCTGGCGAAGGTCGTCATTACGGAATAGCCATGACCAAAGACGATATCTTTAACACCATCCTCGGCAAAGAGGGTGGTTATGTTGATCACCCGAACGATAAGGGCGGCCCAACGAACTGGGGAATTACTCAGGCAACCGCCCGAGCGCATGGTTATACCGGTGATATGCGAAATCTTACGCGTGAGCAGGCTCTGGCGATCCTTGAGTCTGATTACTGGTATGGCCCGCGCTTTGATCAGGTGGCAGAAGTATCCCCTTCCATTGCCGCCGAACTTTGCGATACCGGTGTGAACATGGGGCCATCAGTGCCGGTTAAATGGTTCCAGCGCTGGCTGAGCGTGTTCAACACTCAAGGCATACTCTACCCAGACCTGATTGCAGATGGGGTTATTGGCCCCCGAACTATCAGCGCATTGAAAAGCTATCTTGCTCGACGTGGAGATGAGGGAGAAATCGTATTGCTTCGCGCACTGAACTGTAGCCAGGGCCAGCGTTATCTTGAGCTGGCAGAACAGCGGCCGGCTAACGAGTCATTCGTTTATGGCTGGATGCGCGAGCGGGTGAGCCTATGACGACACTCAGATCTGTACTGGCGGCAATAGGAGTTGCGATCCTGATGGTGCTTGGTGCGTTTGGTGTGGGCCGTTTTCGCGGGCGTGAACAGGCTGAAGAAAAAGCAGACCGACAGCGCACAGAAGAAAAGGCCTCGGCCATTGAGTCAGCAGCCGAACGCCGTGTAGAAGCAACGAAAGAGGCCAGCAATGTACAGCAGAATGTTAACCGCATGCCTGATGACGATGTTGATAGCGAGCTGCGTGACACGTGGAAGCGTCCCGGTGGTGGTTGATACAGCCTGTGACTGGGTAAAGCCAATCTACCTTACTGATCACGACATTGATGTTCTTGACCGCCAGACGAAGCGCGACATCCTGGCGCATAACAAAGCGTGGCAGGCGAACTGCCAGAAAACAAAAGAATCGGGGGCAAAGTGATGAAAACCAGCCAGTGCAGTGAAGGTTTCGACAACCCATCCAGGTTCCGCGAGGAGTGGGATAAGCAGACCCAGGGGAAATAGCGCAATGGGGACTTTAATCAAAGGCTGGAAGGTGATGCTTCTGACCAAGGATGGGCATGAGTCTGGAAAGGCACCTGAGGAAGTCGGCTGGCAAAGCACCAATGAGCCAGACATTCGTGATGGGGTGCTCATCATTAAAAATGGCCTGGACACCCACGGTGTACCCCTCAGCATCATTCACGGATTCAGTATCGAAGCTGTAAAAGCTGAATGACATTACAGAAGCTCTTCACTGAGGGGCTTCGATAATGATCTGTGTAACCCCGCAAGGATGGTGATCACATCTTGCTGACGGGTAAGCCGTAAGTGGCTAAGCACTTCTGAGAGGCAGAGCAACAGCTGCGACAAGGCAAAGAGGTAATCATGTCCGACATCTACCAAATCACGCTAACCACCCAAACAGACGAAACCTTCACAGGCAAGATGTCACGGCGTCAGCCTGAGTTGGTTAACGGGTTTGTACCGCTGGCGAACGAGGATGGTGAGTGGCTGTACTTCATCCCAACTGACGTGAAGCGCATCAGGTTCACGCCAGTGCCGGTAGAGGAATCATCGGCAGAAACTGAGGAATCCGCATCATGAAGAGCGCATTTATCCCTGTTACCCTGAGTCTGGATGTTTCAGCGGCGGGCGAAGAGGCTCAGGCCGTAGCCAGCGAGTTACTGCGCCGAACCAATGGCCTTAGCCCGCGCATCTCTGAAGATGAGGCGCTTCGGATACTGCTGGTCGACGTGACCCGGGATTACCTGAAGGCCAAGGCCAAGAGCAAGGCAGAACAAATAACGGAGTAACCCATGGCTAACGATGACGAGCGCAGGCCGTATCCGCCGGTTAACTTCATCGCCTCCGACAACTGGCAGCTATACACTAGGCTGATCCCCGCTAACGAAGTGTATGAGTGGATAAAACGGCAAATCCTCAGCGATACCGGAAGCATCCATAATCCTGACCACGAACACCTATTAGAGGCTGACCTCTGCTTCATGTGGGCGTCCGATTCGTTCGCTAAGAAAGGGCGGTATGTCCTCGGCCAAGCCGAGCAGGTAATGCTCCGCGCCGGTGGTTGGCAGAAAGCCAGAATGGAACAGCAGATGTATGAATGGTTCGGGCGAATCCCGAAGTTCATCATCACCCTGGCAGCCGATTACTGCTCACAATGCAGTGACCTGGAGTTCTGCGCACTGGTAGAGCATGAGCTTTACCACATCGCACAGGCCACCGATGATTTCGGTGCTCCTAAGTTCAACAAAGAGACCGGGCAGCCAGTGCTAACTCTGCGCGGCCACGACGTCGAAGAATTCACTGGTGTCGTACGTCGATACGGTGCCAGCAAAGAAGTACAGGAGCTCGTTGATGCGGCCAATGCGCCAGCAGAAGTGGCTCACATCGATATAGCCAGGTCATGCGGGACGTGCATGCTAAAGCTGGCCTAACAATATGACTGATTATGACAGGCAGGTAATCCATGGCGACACTGAAAGGTGAGGTCAAAGCCTTCATCGTTCAGTCCCTTGCCTGCTTCGATACTCCATCCCAGGTGGTTGAGCTGGTCAAAAAAGAATTTGGCCTGAGCATCACTCGTCAGCAGGTCGAATCTCACGACCCGACGAAAGCAAACGGCAGGGGGCTAGCGCAGAAATGGGTGGACATGTTCAATGCCACCCGCGAACGCTTCCAGAATGAAATCTCTGACATACCTATCGCTAACAAGGCGTACCGACTCCGCGTTCTCGACCGCATGGCAACGCGTGCCGAGGGCATGAAGAACCTCGCGCTTACGGCAGAGATCATCGAGCAGGCGGCGAAGGAATGCGGCGATGCCTACACCAATAAGCACAAGTTTGAACATTCCGGCCCTAATGGTAGCGCCATCCAGACGATCACCATGAGCAAAGAGGAATACAAATCCGCACGGCAGGAGATGATGGAGGATGACGACTGCTGAGCAAAAGACATTTGCCCGTAAGGTTGAATGCGAAGAGGACGGGCTCTATTACGCGCGTTACTTCTTCAAGCAGCGCACCGGCGGAAAGATGATTGTCGCGCCTCACCACAAGGTGATTCAGCAAACGCTGGACCGCGTTATTGATGGTGAGATTCAGCGCCTGATCATCAACGTTCCGCCTGGCTACACGAAAACGGAACTGGCGACCATCAATATGATGGGGCGCGGACTGGCTCTGAACTGCCGGGCCAGGTTCATGCACCTGTCCTATTCGCACAACCTGGCTCTACTGAACTCCTCAACCGCGCGCGGCATGATTAAGTCGCAGGCCTACCAGTCGATGTGGCCGATGGCGCTGCGTGATGATGCTGACAGTAAGGCGATGTGGTGGACTGAGCACGGCGGCGGCGTTTACGCGTCGTCAGCAGCTGGACAGGTTACCGGTTTTCGTGCCGGCCATATGGAACCGGGCTGGCAGGGCGCGCTGATTATCGATGACCCGGTTAAGCCGGACGACGCTTACTCTGAGATCGTCCGCGACGGGGTCAACAACCGCTTTAACGAGACAATTAAATCACGACTGGCGATCGAGACGACGCCGATGATTGTCATCATGCAGCGGATCCACTACCACGACCTGAGCGGCTATCTGCTGCGTGGTGGGAGTGGTGAGAAATGGCATCACCTCAATCTGCCGGTGATTATCGACAATAGTCAGCCATACGCTGCGCAGTACCCTGAAAACACCCACGCTATACCGATTGACCACGGCCTGCCTGATGGCTGGCTCTGGCCTTTCAAACATAACGAATCGCACCGCGTATCGCTGTTTTCTCACCGGCGCACTGCCGAAGCCCAGTATATGCAGAAGCCTCGACGGTTTAATGCTGAGGGCGCGCTGTGGACAGAGGTGATGATCAGCGCAGCACGTGATCTGCAAATTCATCACGACAAGGTACGCACGGTCGTGGCCATAGACCCGCAGGCAACAAATAGCGACGAAAGCGATGAAACAGGGATCGTTGCTGCCAGCTCATATGGTGCCGGTGACAAAAAGCAGTTTTCTGTGGATGGCGATTACAGCGGCAAATATTCACCTGCTGGATGGGCCAAGAAAGCCATATCGGCTTATGAGCAACACGAAGCTGACGCGATAGTCATCGAGACGAACCAGGGCGGAGATATGGCGGAGGAGACACTCCGCAACGCCGGGTTCAAAGGTCGCATCATTCGTGTCCATGCCAGCAAGGGGAAGTATGCCCGCGCGGAGCCCATATCAGCGCTCTACGAGCAGGGGCGAGTGGCAAATCACGGCAATCTCTACGTGTTGGAGAACCAGCTGATGGAATACATACCCGCCACTGCAAAGAAATCACCTGACCGCCTCGACGCGATGGTTTACGCCCTGACAGAACTGAATGGATCGCAACCTGTGGGGATGATGATTCCAAAACGCCTTCGCTAACCAAACGGACAAACCATGACTGACAAATTAACTCTCGCCGTCAACCATGCGTTGAACGATGCGCGGATGGCGCGTGCCCGTATGGGGCTTATGGCGCCAACAATGGGGCTGGATAATAAGCGCCATTCCGCATGGTGCGAATATGGCTTCCCTGAGAAGGTAACCTACGAAAACCTCTACGCACTGTACCGTCGCGGTGGTATCGCTCACGGCGCAGTAGAGAAACTGGTGGGCAAGTGCTGGCAGACTAACCCGGAAATCATCGAGGGTGACGATGCCGACGAGAGCGAAAACGAAACCGCCTGGGAAAACAAGTCAAAGCAGGTATTCAACAACCGGTTCTGGCGCTCATTTGCCGAGGCGGATCGTCGTCGCCTTGTCGGTCGTTATGCAGGCATCCTTCTGCACGTCCGCGATGAAAAAGACTGGAACCTTCCGGTTACCAAAGGGCGAGGGTTGCAGAAGGTTTCCGTGGCATGGGCCGGATCGCTAACGGTGAGCGAGTGGGACACTGGGCTGAACTCGAAGACTTACGGTCAGCCGAAAATGTGGCAGTACGCCGAACGCTTGCCGAATGGTTCAAGTCGCCGAGTCAATATCCACCCCGATCGCGTTTTCATCCTTGGTGATTACTCAGACGATGCTATTGGCTTCCTTGAGCCAGCTTATAACGCCTTTGTAAGCCTGGAGAAGGTAGAGGGTGGATCCGGCGAGTCATTCCTGAAGAACGCCGCGCGCCAGCTTAATGTCAACTTTGAGAAGGAAATCAACTTCAACAATCTTGCGTCACTTTATGGCGTGAGCATTGACGAGTTGCAGGATAAGTTTAACGAAGTTGCCGGGGAAATGAACCGTGGCAACGATGTTTTGATGACAACCCAAGGGGCCACGGTGACACCGCTGGTTACTGCTGTAGCTGATCCGTCAGCGACCTATAACGTCAACCTGCAAACCGCTGCCGCCGGAGTTGATATCCCGACGCGCATTCTGGTTGGTAACCAGCAGGCTGAGCGGTCCAGCACTGAAGACCAGAAATACTTTAATGCTCGCTGTCAGTCCCGCCGAGTAGACCTCGCTTTCGAGATAGAGGACTTCTGCGACAAGCTTATTGACTTGCAGATCGTCGATTCAGTCACCCAGAAAGCTGTTATCTGGGATGACCTTAACGAACAGACCGGCACTGAGAAGCTCACCAACGCCAAGACCATGGGCGAGATTAACCAGACCATGCAGGGCAGCGGCGATGAACCCGCTTTCACCCGTGAAGAGATTCGCACGGCTGCGGGCTATGACAATGATGACGAAGAGCCTTTAGGAGAAGAGGATGGCGACGAAGAAGACGAAGCCACCGATTCTGCCGCGTAACTACCAGGATCCGACCGGAGCCGATGCGCTGGAACGCCGGGCAATGAAAGACTTCGCCAGGCGAATGAATAAGATTGGCAAAGCGTACAAATCAGCACTCGACAAAATACCTTCCTCCCTCGCAGTAAACGCCAGATACGAATACCAGCTAAACCCGACGCTACTCTCCATCATCCTGAACGATGCCAGTTACCTGGTTGATCAGGTGCTGCTTGAAGGAGGCGATTACGACCTGTGGTTTTACGAGTACATCGATCTGGCATCGGAGAAAGGGACCGGGCAGTCGTTTTACAACCTCAGCCAGCAATCCCCGGTGTATGCAGCAGGGCGTGAGTCGCTGGCGTCCATCCTCGCAAGCGACCCGTACCAGCAACGCATGGCGCTGGTGCATGCCCGTGTGTTTGAGGAAATGAAGGGTCTGACTGCTGACGTTAAGCGAGATATGGCGCGCGTGCTGACTGATGGCGTGGGCCGTGGTCTCAATCCGCTGGATATTGCCCGCAATCTCACGGACCAGACCGGCATAGAGAAACGCCGGGCGAACCGGATAGCGCGCACTGAGGTTACAAATGCCCTTCGCCGAGCGCGCTGGGATGAATCAGAAGAAGTGATGGCTGATCTTGGGCTTAATCTCAGGTTGCTGCACCTTTCAGCATTAAGCCCTACCACGCGAATAAAGCACGCTCTGAGGCACGCACACACCTTCACAGTTCAGGAGGTCAGGGACTGGTATGCAGTTGATGCAAACGCAATTAACTGTAAATGCGGGCAGGTAGAGGTGCTTGTGGATTCAGACGGCAATCCGCTTTACCCGAACGTCATCGAAATGGCTAAGAAGGAATTCGACAGCCACTGGAAAAAGATGAAGGTCAATCATTCAGCTTGTCACTGCTGCAAAAAGGCAGCCTGAGGTTAAACCATGCCAATGCAGGTAAACATCACCACGAAGGTAAACAGCCAGTCTATCCGGCGCGAAACATACAACGGTCGCGAGCACCTGGTGCTTCCGAGTTACACATTGCCTGCGAACGTAGTCATGAATGGTGGATTGTACACGGCGGAAGAAATCGACGCGCACTATCAGGGATTGGAGGGCACCCTGGCACCCCTTGGGCATCCTCAGGTTAATGGTCAGTTTGTATCTGCTTTCTCGCCTGAGGGGATTAACGCAGGCCATATCGGCGCGTGGAACCGCAACGTTAAGAAGTCCGGTAATCGCATCTATCTCGAAAAGTGGGTTGATGTGGCCCGCGCCTGCGAGTCTGAAGGCGGAAAGGAATTGCTTGAACGTGTCGCCGCTATTGAGCGAGGTGAAGATGTCCCGCCCATTCATACCAGTGTGGCGGCGTTCCTCGACCAACTCGAACCAAATGAACAGCAGCGCGCAACTGGTGCCGATTGGGTGGCAAAAATCCACAGCATGGACCATGACGCGATCCTGCTTCATGAAGTTGGAGCCGCGACCCCTGAGCAGGGCGTTGGCCTGATGGTTAACGCCGACCTGGCGCAGCCGCTCAAGGCTAACTCGGGCGCGCTGGTGGGTGAATCCTACCGGGAGCGCGAACAGCGTCTCGATCGCGCAGCCAAAGCGAAGTTTGCGGCGGGCGCGGATGAATACGCATGGGTTGCTGATTTCACTGACTCGCAAGCTGTAATCATCCGCAACGGCGGCAGCGCTGAGGTGTTTGGCTACAAGTCTGAGGGCGGCGTAATCACCTTCGACGATACCGGCACCGCAGTAGCGCGCCAGGAATCGTGGGTGGCGGTCGTCGCTAACAAATTCAAAGCTCTATTCACACCGCAGGAACAGCCTGCACCAAACCACAAAACGGAGGGCGACATGCCTTTAACCAAAGAAGAACTGGAACAAATCGGCAGCATGATCGGCCAGGCTGTTGCGACCAATACTGAAGCGGCTATTAAGCCTCTCGCGGAAAAGGTTGATGCGCTACAGGCCAACCAGAAGCAACTCGCTGACACCCTGACCGCCAACTCACGCGCTGAAGAGAAAGCCAAACGTGATGCGGTTGCCAAGGTCCATGGCGACATCGTGGCCAACGCGCTTTCTGGCGATGCGCTGGACGCAATGTTCAAGTCGCTGGGCGAAGCTGCTCCGCTGGGCACCAACAATGCTCAACAGCACAAAGAAACCGGCGCACCTGCCGCAGACGAACACTTCAAGTAAGGAGCTGGAATAATGCCACGTTATCGTCGCGTTAATATCGACGGTCAGTCTCTGTACAAGACCGAAACCCGCACTACGGCCGCTGCGCTGCTACCGGGCACCGCCGCAACCATCAACTCCTCAGATGAATTCGCTCAGGCCACTGCGCTAACCGGACGCCTGTACATCATCGATGTCGGTTACCACCAGGGCCTGACAATCACCGAAGAAATCCCTGCCGGGGATTCGGCAGTAGGTAACTACGTCGAAGAAGGTCGTGAGCTGGCGCTGCGTTGCCTGCCTGGTGCGTATAAAAAAGACAGCCCGATCAAGCTGGGAACTGCCGGTCAGTTTACCCTGGCAACCGATGACACTGATTCAGTGATCGGATACAGCCAGGATGAATACACCATCGCGGCCAGCACTACCGACTTCATCCGCGTGCGCATGCGCGTTGGCACTGCCGCCGCTGCTGGCGCGTAACAAAAGGACAAACACATATGTACTTCTCTAAAGAGACGCTGGCGACAAACTCCCGCCTTGGCGGGCACTGGAGTGAGCTGTGGGCAAACCGCAACATGTGGAACCTACAGAACGATTCCATCATTGCAGCTAACCGCGCGATGATGACCGCTGACATGCTGGCCTGTAACGCAGTTGGCGGTTTCTCCCGTGACTTCTGGGCTGAGATTGACCGTCAGGTGCTCCAGCTGCGCGATCAAGAAATCGGCATGGAAATCGTGAACGACCTGATCGGCGTTCAGACGGTGCTGCCGGTCGGTAAAACCGCGAAGCTGTATAACGTGGTAGGCGACATCGCTGACGACGTGTCAGTAAGCATCGATGGCCAGGCGCCGTTCTCCTTCGACCACACTGACTACGCGAGCGACGGCGACCCGATTCCGGTGTTCACTGCTGGCTACGGTGTTAACTGGCGTCATGCTGCTGGCCTTAACTCTGTAGGCATTGATCTGGTGCTGGATTCGCAGATGGCGAAGATGCGCAAGTTCAACCAGAAGCGCGTTAATTACTACCTCAACGGCGATTCAAAAATTCAGGTTCAGTCCTACCCGGCGCAGGGCATTAAGAACCACCGAAACACCAAGAAGATCAACCTCGGTTCCGGTGCTGGTGGCGCGAATATCGACCTTACCACCGCTGACATGACCGCGCTCTTTGCGTTCTTCGGTAAAGGCGCATTCGGTACTACCGCCCGCACGAACAAAGTCGCCGCATACGATGTGATGTGGGTTTCCCCGGAAATCTGGGCAAACCTGGCGCAGCCGTACGTGGTGAATGGCGTTGTAAGCGGCACTGTATTGCAGGCGGTTCTGCCGTTTGCGCCGGTGAAAGAAATCCGCATGAGCTTCGCGCTGACCGGTAACGAGTTTATCGCCTACGTTCGCCGTCGTGACGTGATCTCTCCACTGGTAGGCATGGCCGTAGGTGTTGTTCCGCTGCCTCGCCCACTGCCTAACGTTAACTACAACTTCCAGATCATGTCTGCTGAAGGTCTGCAAATCACCGCAGACGATCAGGGCCTGTCTGGCGTTGTCTACGGCGCTAACCTGGCGTAAGGAAACAGCATGGCTAAATACGAAGTTGTGCGCCCATGGTTCGGCGTGAAGGTTGGCGACGTGGTGGAGTTGAAAGATCTTCACCCGGCGCTGAAGTCTAACGTCCGGCTGATGAAAGGTGAGGCTGGTGGTGAGCTAAAACCTGGAACACCTGATGCCGGTACCGGTGAGAAATCCCGCAAAGAGGTTATCCAGGCTCGTCTGACTGAACTGGGTATCGAGTTTAAAGGCAATCTGGGAGCTGAAAAGCTCAGTGAGCTGTTGCCGGATGGCGAACTCGAAAAGCTTTTCCCTGCTGAATAACAGCCGCCGCTAAGGCGGTTTTTTATGCCCCGCTCCGGCGGGGTATTTCACGGAGTTGATAATGGTAACTCTCGAACAGGCAAAGGAGTATCTGGAGAGCCAGGGAATTACCATTCCCGATTTTGTTCTTCAGGCTCTTGTCGACCAGGCCAACAGCATCCAGGAGTGTCTTGATGCTCATTATCCGGCATCGACAGCGCTGCTGATTCAGTCCTACCTGTTGGGCATGATGGCTCTGGGGCAGGGCGACAAGTACGTATCCAGTCACACCGCGCCGAGCGGGGCGTCAGAATCATTCCGCTATCAGTCGTTCTCAGATCGTTGGAAGGGTTCGCTAAACCTGCTGCGCGGGCTGGATAAGTACGGCTGCGCCACCTCGCTAATTCCTGCCGACCCTACCGCCACTCCGGCATTTGCTGGTATCTGGATCGGGAAGGGCGGCTGCATGTGCAATGGGAGTAAATAACATGTTGGAAGCACGAAAAATAGCCGATCTGCTCAACCAGTTATTCACGACGGACCCTGTGGCTGCTGCTGACCTGGTCAATCATCGAGTGGTATGCAACGACGCATTCCTCGGAGGCGATATTCCATTCGTCTGCTCTCAGTCTCGCGATGGCGTAATTACCATGGGTCTGGTCGGTTTCGTGAATGCCATGGCCAAGCCCGGAACTGGTTACGCAGCAGCCGTCTATGACGACACCGGACAACTTACCGGTTTCACAGTGGTAGGTGCTGAGTCATGACGTACAAATCAGTTAAGCACGGCCTGCCGCGCGCGTTCACCCGCGTCTGGGTGATGACCGACACCGGGCGGGAGACTACCGGCTACGTTAAATCGGACGGTGAGTGGTTCATTAACTGCCCGCGCATCCGGGCGACTGGCGCGAAAGTGCTGCGCTGGAAGGAGGGCTGATGTCATCGGTAGCTAACTGGAGCTATACCGCCACGGCGACCATCTGGCGCAAGCTGGAAGGTAATGACGAATACGGCGATCCGCTGGGCTATGCAGCTCCTGAGCAAATCCTCTGCGATTACGAGGGCGGGCTCAGCAAGAAGTTAGCCAGCCTGGGCGCTGAAATCGTCGTGAAGAACACTGTCTGGACGGAGTTCGCGCTGGCGGCTGCGGGTGATTACCTGCTGATTGGTGTGTCGACCGAGGCTGACCCAGTTGTCGCCGGTGCCGACGAGGTGCGGCAAGTTATCCGCTATGCCGACACGTTTGAGCGCCTGGCGGATGATTATGCGATACTGACTGGTGTTTGAATATTGGTTGAGGCAATCATGAAAATTCGGTGGGTAAACGTCTACTATCCATTAGGTGAATGGAAGAACGATTCAGGCGAAGTTGTTGCGGTTCCGGATGGTTTCCGAGCGACATTCAATGATAAAAACCTCATCGTCATCATGAGGAATTCAACATCGTCTGGTGGTCATGGGGAACCATCCATCACTGCCAAAAGGCCTGAATTCATTGATGAAGATAACCTCGAGTTTTTGAAAGTCGATGGTGAGTTCATCGAATTAAAATAACCAATGATCACTAGGATAAGGTCGCCACGGCGGCCTTTTTTATTGCCTGGAGAAAGCCATGGGCATCAAAGTTAAGGGTATTAGCCAGGCGAAGAAAAACCTTAATGCTCTGGTTGGTGATATTCAGGGGAGAAAGGTCGTCAGGGCGATGCAATCAGCTTTGATTATCGGCGGATCTCAGGCGGCGCTCTATACCCCGATCGATACGTCAACCCTCATCAACAGCCAGTTTCGCGAGATTACTGTAAATGGCAATCGCGTGACTGGCCGGGTGGGTTATTCAGCTAACTACGCTGCATACGTCCATGACCCAAGCGTACCTCAGAACTTCCGCCGGGCGACGGCCAGGAAGGAGTTTTTAACCAAGGGGTTTGAAGACACGCAGCGACAGATCGATGCTGTGATCGCCAAGGAAATGTCTCTATGAATCCTCCTATGTATCAGCGAGTCAGGAACATGTTTGGCGATGCCGGGCTTACTAACGGTTTCCTGGTTCAGCTTCTTAATTTCAATGACCCGAATGATCTTTCGAAAGCGATTATGGTGTTCAGACCAAATGGCGGAACCCCCATCAGAAATGACCTCGGGAACGATAACTATGTCCTGGTCGATGTGATTGGTGCAAAGGACAAAAACCAGGCGGCGGCAACGGCAGCTCAGTCAATCCTTGATTACGTTCAGGCAAATCCTCACGCAGACGAATGCGTGGGTAAGATCGAAAACATGGGCGCTTATCCAACTCCAGTGACGACGGAGGAGGGAAGAATTGTCCTGAGATTACAGTTTGCCTGCACTTTCGGGGACTGAAGAAAAATCATCAACACAAGGTCGCCATCTGGCGGCCTTTTTTTATACATAAAAGAGGTCAAAGATGGCTAATTGCCAAAACTCCAACGAAAGGGTATTCGGCTCGGCAACAGTGCTGGAGCTGGCCTATGGTTGCCCAGATGCCCGGCCTACAGAAGACGACTGGAAGGCTCTCGGTGCGGGAACCAGTAAGGGTCTGGATTTTGCTCCAAACTCGGTCACCTCTGATGCAGACGATACTGCGGGATGGGTAGAAAACATCATCACCAATGCTGACGCGACAATCAGTTTTGATGGTGAAGTGCGGAAACACGACAAACTTGACCAGTTCGGCTACGGAAATCTGGTGAAGTACTTCACCGATGAGATCAATGCCAAGCGCCAGCCGACGCTGTGGGCGCGTATCGCTATCGGTCCAATCGAGTTCTCGGGCTATATGGTGATTTCTAACCTTACGCCAGCAGATGGCGGAAGTAACGACATCATCACGTTTACCGTTGAGTTCAAAGTATCTGATGGCACTACTGTTCAGGTTGTTAATACGGACGCTACACCTTCAACGCCTTTGGCATTCTCCAAAGATCTGCCAGCGACTAAATCTGCCGATGCAGACAACGACGTCGTTCTTGATGTTGATGTAACAGGCGGTCGCCCTACTTACAGCTACAAATGGTTCCTTGGCAGCACTCAGATCGATTCAACGGCAAACCCTACGGCGGCAACAGCCACGCTCTTGCTGCTTGGCGTTACAACTGCCTCGAGCGGTAGCTATCGCTGTGAAGTCACAGATAGTGACGGAAATAAAGTCACCTCAACTACCTGCGTTCTCACTGTTACCGCATAGCGTACATTACAAAGGCTGTCGACTGGCAGCCTTGATAATGACCGTTGATCAGGAAAAATCATGGCCGCTTTAAGAGAAATTGGCGAAATAGGCATAAGTGACTGCCGTGAGGGCGGAAAAGATTACTTGTTACGACCGTCTTTCGAGGCAATGACAAGGATCGGTGAGCCGCATGAAATTGTTGAGATATACGCTGATATCCATGGTCGCGAGGCGGAAAAATTAATCTCTGTCTGTGCAGATGCTTTTGGCGGTTTACCTGACTGGATGGGGCCAGCGATGCGCAGGGTTTCAGATCGCCTGCTAGCAAAAGCCATGGATGTTTTACAGGCGTGCTCAGATGAAGATTTAACGCCGATTGTTGGACAATGGGATGAGGTTGAAGGAAAGCTTTCTTATTCGCCCGGTCTCATGCCCCAGTCAGATATTGTCATCTTTGCTCAGCATCTTTTACAGCATGGCGTAACAGGGAAAGCGAAGACGCGAAAACTCCAGCGCCATGAATCATCAGGCGGTACTACAGAATTTAACGCCATTGAATACATCAACGCAGCAAGGATCCACTTCAGCATAAGCCTGGATGAAGCGCGTTGTTTGACCATGACTGAATTTCAGGCGTTGCTGTCAGAGAAATATCCAGACCAAAAAGGGCTAACAAAAGAAGAATACAGCGCAGTTGCTGATGATTTTCTGGCTAAGCAGGCGGCAAGAAGGGCCGCAGCGAAGAAATAACTCCCGGCTATTGCGTGGGATAATCCACAGGAGAAAGATCAATGGCTGGTGAGGAACAAGTAGGCAATATCGTCTATCAGGTGCAGATGGATGTCGCGAATCTGATTGAGGCCCAGCGCAAAGTAAATGAGCGCCTTGAGAAGATGAGTGGCGGAGCGTCAAAAGCGGCCAGTAAGTTTGACCAACTCCAGACCAGCATAAACAAAGTTGCCGGGGCCATAGCTGCATCGATAGTTGTTGACTGGGGGCGTGCATTCCTCGTTGCTGCTGACAACATGAGCCAGCTCAACGCTCGTATAGAGAGACTTACTGGTAGCGCAGCGACAGCCTCGCAGACTATGCAGAATCTGATGCGCATCAGTTCGGCAACGGGTGGTTCGCTACAGGATACAGCGAAGCTGTGGGAGACTCTCAGCACGGCGTTGCGCGATACCGGCGCGACGAACGGCCAGATCATCCAGCTCACCGAAACACTTCAGAAAATAGGTCGCATTGGCGGATCCTCTTCCGAAGAAATGGCGAATGCTCTTCGTCAGTTCGGCCAGTCAATTTCCTCCGGCACTGTCCGGGCTGAGGAGTTCAACTCCATCCTTGAGCAAATGCCGGAACTGGCGCGCCAGATTGCCGCCGGGATGGGGGTGAGCATTGGAGAACTTCGTCAGCTGATGCTGGACGGGAAACTGACGGCAGAAGATGCCCTCAACGCAATTCAGAAGCAAACCGGTTCAGTTAATGCAGAGTTCGAGAAACTCCCGCGCACGCTTTCACAGGCCAATACCGCTCTCACCAACTCTTTCCTGACCATGGTTGATAATATTAACCAGGCTACAGGGGCTAGCAACGGGATGGTTCTGGTTATCGATTCTCTCGCTGTTGCCATTGGCAGGCTTACCGGGCAGGCCGCTACCGCCAGTCAGCAAATAGCAGATCTTCGCTCTGAAGCCGAAATGTACGCTAAGCGAGCGAGAACATGGAGTTGGCTTGGCTTTGGTGACTGGCAGAAAGAGAACGAGGAGAAATCCGCGCAACTTACAGCTGAAGCGTGGGAGAAGGCCTCTCGCGCCGGTTGGGATGCGGTTCAGAAAACAGCCGCAGCCACTAAACCTATCGAAATAAAAGCCACTGCCACTACAGGTGGTTCTAAAGCGAAGGGCGGAAAGTCTGCGGCACAGAAAGAAGCAGAGCAGTACGCTAAAGCGCAGGAGTCGATAAACGAAAAGCTGGAAGCCATGAGGCAAGAATCTGTCCTTGCAGCAGGTTCAACCAGTGAATTAACACGTGAGCAGCAACTACTAAGGGCAGAGATGTCTCTTGGTGCCGATGCAACGGATGAACAGCGACAGAAGGCAAGAGAGTACAAAGCACAGGCTTTGGATACTGCTGAAGCATTGAAAAAGCAAGCCCAGGCAGAAAGAGATAAGCAAGCTGCGCAGTCCAACTTCAGCAGCCTACAAAGCCAAGCTTCTCCTGTGGCTAGCGTTGAAAGCCAATTTCAGCAGCAGATTGAGCAACTCAACCAGTACGCTGCGCTCTACCCTCAGAAAATAGCTGAGGTAGAGGCTGTAAGGGCTAGCATTGAGGAGCAATATCGCCAAAAAAGACTCGATGCTCAGTGGCAAGAATTAAGCCAAATGAATATCGGCTTCGGCATGCTAACGAGTGCCGTGGATGCCTTTGGCGGAAACGCATCAAACGTCATAACTGGACTGATCACCGGAACGATGTCAGCTCAGGATGCTATGCGCTCACTCGGTAACACGATGCTGAATAGCGTGGTAAATGCGCTAGTCCAGGTTGGGGTTGAGGCTCTCAAAAACTTCATTATCGGTCAGACATTGGGCGCAGCTTCTACCGCTGCTTCTGTCGGTATGGCTACCACGACGGCGGCCGCATGGGCTCCAGCCGCAGCGCTGGCCAGCCTGGCATCCTTTGGCGCAAACTCAGCGCCTGCGATGGCTGGTATTGCATCTACCGTTGGGCTTGCTCAAGGGCTGGCTTTGGCTGGGGCCAGATACAATGGCGGACCTGTGTCAGCGGGAAGCATGTATCAGGTCGGTGAGCGAGGGAAGCCGGAGATTTACCAGGCCAGTACCGGTAAGCAGTACATGATACCGGGCGACAACGGCAGGGTGATCAGCAATAAAG
>OJUO01000246.1_pt1 | contig 17297 bp, 17 predicted proteins | sample 1600001 | NCBI WGS metagenome assembly OJUO01 (sample SAMN04436614, study PRJEB24849) | human gut metagenome | biome: human gut; feature: NICU; material: stool | host: Homo sapiens | place: USA: Saint Louis, MO | collected 2009-12-11
CTATTATCGCCTTAGCAATTGTTTTATTAGTTTACACTTTATTCCAGATCCTGAAATTTTTACAGAAACAACCGTTTTCCGCCTTTTTTCACTGTTATTCATCAAATTAATTCTTCCAGGGGCAAAATAACAGGCTGTCCCTTTCTCACCAAATATTTCTACAAATCGATTCATTAACAGTTCTTCCATCACTAATCGCTCCTTTCACTAGTAAACAAATTGTATAATATTTACTAAACTTTTGCAAATATTTACTTAACATTTCCTTAATTGTCATTTCGGTTGAAAACGTGTACAATACAATTAAATAAAGATTTATTTTCTTAGTGTTTCTTTTCGACTATTTAAATAATCTAAACAACAAAGTTAAATTTACTAAATATTTACTTGAAGGAAGGATTGATTATTTTGACTATTTCAACTGAATCATTTGGACAAGGAATGCTTCTTTACACACTGACGAATAAAAATGGTGTGACTTTAAAAGCAACAGATTTTGGTGCGCGAATTGTTGCGCTTGACGTTCCTCTTACAAAAAATGAATCCCGATCACTCGTGCTAGGCTTTCCCTCAGCAGATGAATATTTGTCTAAAGACTTATATTTTGGTGCAACAATTGGTCGAACAGCTGGCCGAATTGCCGATGGCTCCTTTGAACTAGCGGGTAAAAAGTATCAAACGATGATTAATACTCCTACTCAAACAACACTTCACGGCGGCACACCTGGGTTTGAAAGTAAAAAATGGCACAGCGAAATCCAAGAGGCACAAGTGAATCCTTCTGTGAAATTTTGGCTAGAGAGTCCTGCTGGTGAAAATGGTTTTCCTGGAAATCTCACTGTTTCAGTCACGTATACATTGACTGAAGAAAATGAATGGCAAATTGAGTATCAGGCAACTACAGATGAACAAACACTTTTTAATCCAACCAATCATGTCTACTTTAATTTAACTGGAAATCCCGCAATCCCCATTGATGCGCATGAGTTGCAAATAAATGCCCAAAAGTATGTCCCGCTTGATGAAAGAGTTTTACCACTTGGAGAATTAGCTTCCGTCGACCAGACAGCTTTTGATTTACAAAAACCTAAAAAATTAGCTGAGGTTTTTTCAAGTACCGATGAACAAATTCAAAAGATGAACGGCTTCGATCACCCTTTCATCTTAACCAATCATGATTTAATTAACCCAGATGTTATCTTAAAAAGTCCTACTAAAGATATCACCTTAGAAATGTTCACTGATCAACCTTCAGTTGTTATTTTTTCAGCAAATTTTGCTGATAACGGTCCCGATATTCAAGGGCAAAAATTAGTCAATCACGGAGCGCTCACATTTGAAACCCAAGTCTGTCCTGGTGCTGAAAGATTTCCCTTGTTCGGTTCTATCACCCTCTCACCTGAACAGGAATTTCACTCAACGACCCGTTTCAAACTAATTTATTAAGTGAAATGGTGCTCTTAACCAAACTTATCTTCGAACTAAAAAAGATAAGAATGGTTAAGAGCACTTCTATTATTTGACATTTTTAATCGCTCCATTTACACTATTTTCAATTAGAAAGGTGGTGATGTCTATGTATGCAATCAAATTTTTTCATGGCTATTTAACTGCAGATGGTAAACGTACGCGAGATAAATCAGGTTGTTTAGTTTACCACTCTGAAAAAGAAGCACAAAAATTAGCAGATAAAATTGGCGGGAGAGTTAAAAAAATTGGATAACCTTAGGTAAAGGATAGATAAGCAAGGCTATTTTGCTATCTGTCCTTTTTTATTTTACATATTCCTCGACTTATTGTATTGATTTGATACAATAGAGAAAAAGCCTAAAGGAGCGCTTACATGAAACAAAATGACTTTGATTATATGCAAATGTTAAAAGGTGAATTATATTACGCCCCCACCATTTTACCCGAAAACAAATCAACAAAAGGCAAGGTGTTAGCTCAAAAAATCAATCAACTTCCTATCGATAATGTGAAAGAAATTGTGGCCCTAGAAAAAGAATTATTAGGAAAAACTGGCAATGAGTTATATATCAACCCACCCCTCCATGTAGACTACGGTCGCCATATTGAGGTAGGAGAAAATTTTTATGCAAATATGGATTGCATTTTTTTAGATGTAAACAAAATCATCTTCGGTGATAATGTCATGGTTGGCCCTCGTGCTAGTTTTTATACTGCCGGCCATCCAATTGATCCAACGATTCGAACTGCAGAATTAGAATTCGGTACGCCAATTATTGTTGAAGATAACGTGTGGATTGGCGGAAGTGCCACCATTTTACCTGGCGTTACAATTGGAAAAAATGCTATTGTTGCTGCTAGTGCTGTGGTTACAAAAGACGTTCCTGCCAACACGATTGTTGGGGGTAATCCAGCAAAAGTCATTCGCAAAATTGATGAAAACGATCAGCAATTTTGGACAGAAAAGCAACGGCAGTATCAAATCGCTAAGAAGCAATTCTTTCATGAATAAAAAATCCCCAATCCAATGAAAATAACGGATTGGGGATTTTTTTAATCTTCTTCATAATAATTAAACATCCAATGGATGCCAAACTGATCTTTTAGGGAACCATACTTTTTGGACCAAAAAGTTTCAGATAATGGCATTGTAACAGTGCCACCTTCAGATAATCGTTTAAATAAGCGATCAATTTTTTCATCATCATCTGTGCTAACCACGAGCGAAAGGTTATTTCCTTCCGTAACTTCAAAACCAAACATATCAGGAACATCTGAAATCATTACATAGGTTCCTTCAATAATGATACTTGCGTTCATCACTAAATCCTTTATCTCGTCGTTTATAGGATGCTCAGGATCTTCAGGTGCTTCGCCAAAAGTCATTAAATTTTGACATTTTGTATCAAAAACATCTTCATAGAACGCAATTGCTTCTTTTGCTTCACCTTTAAAATTTATATACAGCTCTAACAAATGACTCACCTTCTTTCATGATCAAATTTTATACTTTATTTTCTCATGATTTGTCAGAAAGCAAAAATAGTCTGCTTAAAAATCTGATTTTTCTAGTAACAAGGTAACAAATTTTTCCAAATACAGTTGGTCAACCGCATCATAGCTATTTGTTACACCACTATCAATATCTAAAACACCGACCAATTGATGATTTTTTACCATCGGTACAACGATTTCAGACATCGCAGCTGAGTCGCAAGAAATATAATTGGCGTGTGTCTTCACGTTATCAACAATCAATGTAGCTTGTTTTTCCGCGGACTCACCACAGACACCTTTGCCCATTTTAATTCTGGTACAAGAGACTTTCCCTTGAAAAGGCCCCAAAACTAATTCTTCATCTTTATATAAATAATACCCAGCAAAAACGGTATCTGGTAATGTTTGTGCAAGTAACGCGGACGAGTTTGCTAAATTTGCAATAGCATCCGTTTCTATTTCTAACAAACCGCTCAATTGTTGTAAGCACAATTCGTAGGCTGCTTTTTTGTTTTCTCTCGTTTGTTCAGTCATGCTTGGTTCATCTCCTTCATTTTGTCTTATTATAAAGGAAGATACGCAAAAGTGCTATGTTAAAGTGAGTCAAACAAACTTGAAACGCTGATCCACGTTGTGAGCAGAAGCACTTTATAAGGATTAAACTGTGACGAGTAACCGCAGGACTGACACTATGCGTTGCTCAGAGCTGAACCCTGTTTCCTCTGTTTGGCTTTTTAGCATTCTATTTCTACCTAATTTTAAAGCAAGTTAAACCCATTGTCCTTTCAACATAATCTGGCGTTTCTGTGGTTTTCTAGCAATCACTTCTGCTGTAGAAGCTGCTTCTGTAAAAATAAAGTTTGCTTCGTCGCCTTCTGTAAACCAAAGGCGTTCTTCTTCAAATGAAAAAGGTGCTTCTTTGCCGCAGCCATGGACGTAAGCTTGAGTAAGTTGCTCTTCTGTAATCTTTCCTGTCATTTCACAAAAATTACGTAATTTTTCAAATAAATCACCTGAAACATTAGAACTCCAAGAGTCAAAAAAGCCATCACTACCTAAATGAACCGATACACCAGTTTGGCGTAACACATCAATTGGTGGCAATAAATAACGAGGATCATAGGGAATTGTAGACATAATCGCCGTTTGATGCGTTGCCAAGCGTTGGTATAGTTTTTCTTTTTCTGCTGGTCGTACATCTAGCAGCGCAAAGGCGTGACTGATAGCGGTTCGCTGAGTAAATTTTCGTTCTTCCAAAATGTCTAAAAATTTATCAATTGTATAAACGCCAACTTCCCCCGTATCATGCAAGTGAATATCGATTCCTACTTGAAATTCTTCTGCCAAATCGAAAATAGTTTCTAAAGATTCTTCAATTGCATAATCAATGCCTGCAGGATCTAAACCGCCAACCATTGTTCCACCATTTTTTAGGGCTTCTCTCATGAGTAAAACCGTGTGGGGATTTTTTAATAATCCATGCTGTGGAAAGACAACAATATCATAATCAATCACATGCGCATATTTTTCTAAGGCTCTTTTGACGCCCCAGAAGTTTTCTAGTTCTACGTAAGGATCGATGTTGACATGTGTCCGAATATAAGAGGCTCCATACCCAATCAATTTTTCAATCATGGCCGTTGCTCGTTGTTCTGTTGACGGCGCTAACAATTTAAGTTCACTGGCTTCGTCTGCTAAACGCTCTTTTAAATTCTTAACAGGTTGGCTAGCACGCCAGCCTAATGAAAGGTAGGTTTTATCTAAGTGATTATGGCTCTCTTGAAAAGCGGGAATAGCCAGTTGTCCGTTTAAATCAGTGCCTTGTTGTTTTTCAGTGACTTGATTTTGCGGAATAATCGCTTGGATTTTCCCTTCTTGAATCGCTAAAGTATAGCGTGCGGTTTTAGTATACGTTAATTCGTGGTGGTCTTTAGCAAAACCAGTTTCTAAACGAACATTATTCAAATAAACAATGGATGCTGTCATTCTTTTTCCCCCTTTTGAACGGCTTCAACCAGTTGTCCTTTTAGTATCAGTTGTTGGATTGGCTGTTGGCGTGCAATCACGTGAGCAGTGCTCTCAGCATTAAATAGTAGGAAATCTGCAGAATCGCCGACGTTAGGCCAAACTCGCTGCCCGTTAGGATCAAGAGGCGTTACAAAATTACTCGCTAAGCCCCATAAACGATTCAAGCGATACTCATCGCTAATTTTAAATCTTTGAGCGGCTGTATTTAATTTTTCTATTGTATTGCCACTGCCAAAAGGCGACCAATGATCCGTCAAACTGTCATGAGCCACAGAGATCTTAACACCTTGTTCAACCAAGGTTGGAATCGGCATGGTGGGCATTCCAATCGGTACAGTCGAAGTCAAATCAATACCTGTTTCGATGAATTTTTGCGCAATGTCTCTAATTGCTGCTTCTTCTAAGCCCCCTAAGGCTAAAGCATGACTTAAAGTGACTTCGCCAAACATTTTTGCTTGTTCTGTATAATCAACAAATTTATTAAATTCATAAAGTCCCAAAGTATCACGGGCGTGTAAATGAACATCAATTTTTTTATTAAATGTGGTAGCTAATTCAAATATTTTTGCGATTGAATGATCCACATGACGATCCACAAGGGCTGGATCAACGCCACCGACATGAGTTGCCCCCATGCGTAAGGCTTCGCGCATCAAAGGTTCGACTTGTGAGCGGAGTAATCCGTGTTGAGGAAAAGCCACAATTTCATGAGTAATGTATTGTTCATATCGACTAAATGCTTCTTTAGTAATTTCAATATGTTTCGTTCCAATAGATGGATCTACATTACAATGACTGCGAATATGATAATGGCCTTGTTGAATATACTGCTCAATAACTTGGCAAGCACGTTCTAAACTAGTTGGTAATTGTTCAGGTAACAGCCAAGTTTCTTCTTCAATACGTGTTAAAATTCCTTTCGTTAGTGGACGACAGGCCTTCCAAGGTCCCCCAAAATACGTTTTATCAATATGAATATGCATTTCTCTTAGAGCAGGTAAAACGAGTTGCTGATTCACATCGATAACTGTTTCGCTCTCTAAAGGCCTTAACTGCGGTGCGACCGCAGTACAGACCTCGTTTTCAATTCGAATATCATAGCTAGCTGTTTCTGTCGCAACAATTCGCTGATTCACAGTAGAGAATCCTGTTTCTAATTTACAGTTTTTTAAAAGCATGACAAACCCCTTCCTACCTTCATTCAATTAGTTAACATAGGCCCATTTTAAACTATACGTAGGTCCAAATGAATGCCAATACAGATCCTTGATTTTTTGATTAGCTAATACAGAAATGCTTCGATTGTAGATTGGTGCTAAAACCGTTTCCTGATTCACCAAAATATCTTGTGCTTGAGCAAAGTCATTTAAACGAGCCTCTTGATCAGCCGCATGTGTTGTTCTAGTCTCTTGGATTAATTGATCATACGTATCACTCTTGAACGTTACGCCGCCCAAGGTACTATCCGAAGTAAAAATGCGCATAACTGTTAATGGATCACGATAATCGGTTCCCCAACCAGATAATTCTAAATCATAGTCTCTCGTTTGATCACGATCAACACGAATAGTAAAAGGAACTTGAGTAACATTCACTTCTAATCCATCTAGATTTTCTTCCAATTGAAATTGGAAAAACTCAGCAGCTTTTTTTGCGCTGTCTGTATCATCTGTTAAAAATTCTAATTTGATTTTATCCAGCCCAATTTCTTTTTTCCCTTTTTCCCAGAATTCTTTTGCTTTCGCTGTATCGTAGGTTAAGTAGTTATTTTTCTTAGCAGCTAGTTTTGTGAAATCTGTTCCATCTGGCGCAATCGTTTGTCCCGGCGGAATTACTTGATCTGTGGCCGTTGATTGATCTTGCAAGACTTCTTTTACAAAACTTTCTTTATCAAAAGCTTGTGCCAACGCTTTACGAATATTGTTGTTCGCTAAAGCCGGATTTTCTTTTCCATCACGAACGCTGTTCATTTTTAAAAAGTATGTGACGAATTGAGGAATTGAAAGAAAGGCTGGATTATCAACATAACCAGGAATAAATTCACCACTTAGCTTATTCACTACATCCAATTCATTCGAGTCAAACAAATTCACCGCTGTCGTTGGGCTCTTAATTACTGAAACTTTCGCTTCTGTTAATTTAACTTTTTCAGCATCCCAATACGTATCATTTTTTTCGTAGGTCCAGTCATCGGAAGAGGCATTATCCCATTCTTTCAATTTAAAAGGACCATTATAAATCAAATGTTCTGCATCAGTGGCATATTTATCCCCTTGTTCTTTGATATATTTTTCATTTTGTGGAAACAAAACAGGAAACGAAAGCAAAGATTTCAAATAAGGGGTGGGCCGCTCTAAAGTTATTTCTAACGTTTTATCATCTAGCGCCTTAACCCCAAGAGTATTCACATCTGCGCCTTCTAAAGCAATTTCCTTAGCATTTTTAATGACATCAAAAAATAACGCTTGATGAATCGACCCTGATTTAGGGGAAGCAACTTGTTGCCATGCATAAACAAAGTCGTTTGCTGTTACTGGATCATCATTCGACCATTTGGCATCTTCTCTAATCTTAAATGTATAAACGGTTTCATCTTCAGAAATCGCTGGTTCTTCGGCAGCGACCCCCAACTCTAATTCATCTTCTTTACCTAAAACATAGAGTCCCTCATAAACTTGATTCATGACTAAAGTCGAGGTCGTATCCCCCGCTGTGTGTGGTTCCATTGTCGAAATAGCCGCTTCAGAACTAATTGCAATTTTTTGTTCCGCTGCTTTATTACTATCAGCCGAGTTTCCCGTTCCCGCCTGACAAGCCGTTAAAGCTAAAAGCAAACCGACGCATCCTAACATTTTTAATTTCTTCATACCGATCCCTCCATTTTACAAACTATAACCTTCAAAGTTACCAGAATTTTCTGATAAAATATAGAAAAAGAAGCATATCTGATAAGAGTCTCAAAAAACTTACAGATTATAGAAATACTTGAGACATTTAAAGTAGCTGAAACAATAGTAAAAGCATTAAAAATTAAGTATACTATTGCTATATCTTTAAACGATGCGTTTCTATAGGTTGTAAGCGCTGATTGTTCTTATTTGGTCACTTGCGACTACCAATCACGTGATGACTTGGAACTTTTTTCTATTAGTATAAGGATACCTTATTTTCCCTAAAATAGTTTTGTAACATCTTACAATAAATACACTTAATTTTTAGATAATTCATACAAAAGGAGGCCTTGCTAATGATGACGGTCAATGATCTACTCCATGCAGAAGAACTACCTGGTTTAACCTTATTGACACACGAGACCAATTTAGATGCGCCAATTCTACAAGCAAATATTTTAGAAAATCCTGATGCTTTTGACTGGTTAACGCCAGGAGAAATTTTATTAACTACCGGATATATTTTCAAAGATCAGCCTTGCTTGCAAAAACGTCTTATTCAAGAACTAGCAAATATGAACTGCGCTGCCCTAGGCTTTAAAGTCCAACGCTATTTCAATGAAGTTCCACAAGAGATGATCCAATTAGCGAATGACGTCGGATTACCAATTCTCTCAATCCCTTATAATTACAACTTTTCTCAAATTATTTCATTGGTCAATCGCCGAGTCAATCAACCTGACGAAACGATTAGCCAACATTCTGTTCATATGCATAATAAATTTTATACAATTATCAAAGCTGGCGGAAAAAGTACCCAATTACTGGAAGTATTAAGTGCCGCGATTCAAGCGCCTGTAATGCTTTTAGACGAGCGTTTTCAGATTATGAATCATTTTGATTTACCTGATGCGCCAACAAGAATCACCAGTATTTTAAACAACGCGACTCTCAAAAAACAGTTTGAGACAGCTTTAAAAGCCCAGAACAATGAGCTCCTATTATTTTATAAAGAACCATTGACTGTTGAATTTTCCTTAGCAAACCATCAGTTATCTTTGCGAATTTTACCCATCAAAAAGAAAAATCTCAGCTTATCTTACTTAGTGATTTGGCAAACTACCAAAAAATTACAGACGATTGATTTATTATCTGTGGAGGTCTGTGCTCACTACCTTTTACCACAACTTCAATTAGAATCTTCGGAAAATTTAACAACGAGGCAAAAGATCGGGGCGCTGTTTCAAGACCTTATCCAAGAAAAAAATACCAATCCTCAAGCTTGGCAAGAATTTAGTAATTATCTGCAATTAAATGAAAAAGATACATTTAGTCTCTTGCTTGTAGCCATTGAACAATTGGAACAACTGTTTAATCCGACTATTCAAATGAATAGCATTGGCCATCAATTGAATCATATTTTAGAAGGATATCGACAAAAAATTACTGCCTTTCCTACACAAACTGGCTTTATTTTATTACTAGAAAATCCAGCACAAGAGGAAGCCACCTATCTTGCACAAACCACTCATCTTGCCAAGAATTTACTAGAGCAACTAATGAAACTGAATCCAAAATTATCATTTAAATTAGCGATTGGTCCAACTGTCAAAAAAATCACCGATCTGTGTGATTCTTATAAATTAGCACAAGAAACATTCCACTTAGCACAAGCAAGTCAAGAATTACAACAACGAACTATTTTGAATTATGACGACCTCTTTTTTTATCGTTTAATGATCGAAACCCTGACCAAACAAGCCAAACAAAAAATATATCAACGATTGATTGAACCATTAGAAAAAGAAGATCAAAAACATGAAAGTTCCCTACTAGAAACCATCAACACCTACTTTCAATCGAATAAAAATATTTCGTTGACTGCCACAAATATGTATGTACATCGTAATACAATTATTTACCGCTTAAAAAAAATAGAAGAGATTCTTCACTTAACTCTAGAATTTCCTGATAGTTCGCTACAACTAAGTTTGGCTGTTTATTTATATAAACAAAAATTACTATAAAAAGGCCACCACGAATAGTAAATCGTGGCGGCTTTTTTAACTGTTTCAATTTTGTTAGCGAATAATCATTACAGAAATCGGTGCATATCGAGCCATATAAGCTGCTTGGCTACCAAAAAAGCTTTTTAATTTGCTAGTTGACTTGGAGCCAATAATTAACAAATCTGGTTTATTCAAAGGAATAAGCTTATTAATAATTAATTCCCCTGGGTTTCCTTCATTGACAATTACACTTACTTTATCGATGCCATTCGCTAACGCTTCTTGTTGATATTTTTCCGTTTGTTTCTCTAATTTCGCCAACTGTTCTTGCCAATAATTTTTATCTAACGATTGGTAAACATTAATCTCCTTCTCTTCTAAAATCGAAACAATAACCAATTCAGCTTGTTCTTCTTTTGCTTTTTGGATAGCATAATGAAATGCTTTTAACGCATCTGGCGACTCTTCAACACCAACCATAATTTTTGAAAATTTCATTATTTAACCTCCTCTACTTGTTGCTCCATAGCTGCAAGCTGCTGTGCGTATCGTTTATCGCCTTTATATAATTCCACAACCGTCCAAACTAACAAGAGGATGACGAGTGCTATGATGACATAAGCAATATTATCGGCTAACGTAATTTGACTCGCTGTCGGATTATCACCGAAGAATCCTTCAATTTGATCAGGTAAGCCTTTCATATTGAGGTAAATTAAGCCAATGACAGAAACCCAGCCTAACAATTTAATTAACCACGAGTTTTTAAAATGTTTACCCATTTCAACACGGCTATCTGTAAACATCAGTAAAGGCAACATCGAAAATGGCAAAGCAAATGCTAGAAAAACTTGTGAATTGTTCATTAAATTATTAATCGCGATATGCTCTTCCACTGTACTTTTCCCGCTGGTCATTAAAACACAGATTAAGACAGGAATAACAGATAACAAACGTGTGACCATCCGACGTAACCAAATTGGTACGCGCATATGAATAAACCCTTCCATAATGATTTGACCAGTTAACGTTCCTGTAATTGTTGAATTTTGTCCTGATGCCAATAAGGCTACCGCAAATAAAATTGATAAAATTCCAGAACCTGCAATATGCGCTAAAATAGAATTACTCATAACCGCTGGATTTGATAAAGCATCAAACAAACCAAAGAATGAAGGATCTTTGACACTGCCGGATTTAAAAACGGCCACACCCATAATCAATAACAAAGAGTTAACAAAAAATGCCATCGTTAATTGAATATTAGAATCCCAAGTTGAAAAGCGTAAAGCGCGTTGAATATCGGTTTTATCTTTACGATCAATTTTACGACTTTGCACAACAGAAGAATGTAAATACAAATTATGAGGCATCACTGTTGCACCAATAATCCCCAATGCACCTGTCAATGGCGTTTGCCCATTCACCGCATGTGATGTAGAAAAAGCTTCTGCGCTAGGAACCAGCCCTTTAATTACATCTCCCCATACTGGATTTGACAATGCCACTTGATAAGCAAAAATCACAAAAATAACAACAATTAAAGCAACAACAATAGCTTCAATTTTTCTAAAACCAATTTTTGTCAATAACAACAAAAGTAAAACATCAAATACCGTAATGAAGACAGCCAGACCTAAAGGAATATGAAATAATAAATATAAGGCAATTGCGCCCCCGATAACTTCAGCGATATCTGTAGCCATAATTGCTAACTCTGTTAAAATCCATAATACAATACCTAACGTCTTACTAGTTCTAGCACGAATCGCTTGTGCTAAATCCATCTGTGAAACAATGCCTAATTTAGCCGCCATATATTGGAGCAACATTGCAATCAAACTGGAAATTAAAATAATCGACATCAATAAATATTGAAAATTTTGTCCCCCAGTAATTGAAGTAGACCAGTTTCCTGGATCCATATACCCCACTGCTACCAATGCTCCTGGACCTGAGTAAGCAAATAACGTTTTCCAAAAACTCATATTTTTAGGCACGTCAATGGTGCCATTAATTTCTTCAAGCGAAGGACCATTTGCATATTCAATCAAATGATGTCTTTGCTTTGGTTCATGTTCTTCTGAATTTTTCAATTCAATTCCTTCTTTCGTTTTGCAATAATTTTAAAAGGCCCTTCCCGTCAGAAGGTTAACCTCTAATATATTTTAGGTACACCTAAAATATACTGCTAAAAATAACAAAATGCAAGACTTGAAAGAAAATTTTGACAGTGTAAAAATAGATTGTCGTAAATGTGCGGTCTTAAAGTTTGAAGAAATTAGGGTAGCTGGTAGTTGATTATCTTAAGAAGTAGAAAATAAGGGACCTAAGTCATTTCGGCTTAGGTCCCTTATTTTATTTTTATTCGGTTATTCTATTAAGAATGGATGCTACAATTTCTGTCGTGTCAGCTGAATGATTTCTAAAAATCTCGGTAAACTTAATCTGACGAAAACCTTCAAATACTTCGGGCAACTTATTTTTCCCCCATTCAAAAGTTCCATCATTTCTTTTCAATAATCTCTGTAAAATTTCTTCTTTCTCGACCGCTAACAAAAAATGATAAACGTCAATGCCAGCTCGTCTCAAATAACCAATCAGCTCTTCTTCATATTCTTTTTTATAAAGGGTCATTGGAACAATAATCGGCCGTCCAGACTCTTTGGACATTCGTTTTAATAAATGAGCATTCCAGCAACGCCATTCCTGATACTCTTGAAAATCATTTTCTTTCATTTCTTCGGGAACTAACTCCATCAATGCACTACCAATAATTTCTGGATCATAAATGATTGCATTGGGAAGTTTTTGTTGTAACTCATGTGCAATGGTCGTTTTTCCGGCTCCAAACGCACCGTTTAACCAAATAATCATCATAATTTCCTTTCTTCTGAACAAATTTCTTTGTTGTTTAATTTAGGTGCTAGATTACTTTTAATTTTTTTAGCTTTTGTATTTGTTCATCTACGCTATGTGTGCCATCTAAAAGATAGTCTGAACTTACTGATACATTTTTTTCATGTTCTATAAATAGCGGTCTAACATTATTTAAATAGTTATGGGCCCACTTAATAATACTTTCTCCTTGAGAATAAGAATAATCTCTAATCACTTGGCGAGCAAAACAAACATCTAATGGCGTTTTCAGGTAGATCACAATATCAATAAAAGGCTTCAAATCATCGTGTAAATAGCCAAATGGAAAGTCTATAAAAATATAATTAAATTTGCCTTGAGCATTCACAGAAAAAAAGTCTTTCATTAACTGGGTAATATCGAATAAATTGACTGCAACGTTGAAATTTTTTAATAAAAAAGCATGGGATGGTGCCGATGGCAAAGCATCAATACTATAATCATCGAATGAAAGTACATAAGCATTTTCAACAGTATCAGATAAAGCATTAATGAGTGTCGTTTTTCCACTTGCTGTCACACCGCTAATTACTATCACTTTTGTTTTCAATACACTACCTCCCAAAATTTTATCCATTCACTTATAGTTACTACTTACATCTTTAACAGTAAACGAGACAAACTAAAAATACAACATCCTATGCTATTCACCTCGGGTTATATAACATACTCATCTGATAATTTCTCCCTAAAAAAACAGAATGTGGGCAATCTTTTTAAGAATCATTGAATAGAATAACAACAAACAGTAATTCAGGTATAACCAGCTAGAAATTGTTTTATTTTTAGTCACGAGTATGATAAGCATGTAAATCAAATAGAATCATATTAGGTGAGGTTACTCTGAAGAACACAGGTTATCGCTCGGAAATGTCGAGAGACAGTAACGAGTAAAGCAGGGATTGTCGAATTAAGGCTTTCCTAAGATAACTAGAATTTTTTTCTTACGTCTCAGAAAGCCAAAGCTCAATTATTGTGATTACCCTATAATCTTCTTTTATTCGGCGACCTCTTTAATATGATTAATTGGAGGTTTTTAAATTGAAAGCTGTCACTGCATCATCTAAGAAAAATACCCTACTTGCTAAAAGTATCGGGAATCTTACCTTGCTCATCATTTTAGGCATTTTCATTTTTATCATCGTCTTCTCTTGGCTAAAAATGAATCGCCCTCTCCACACCCTTCCCTCAGAAGAATTCCTCGCAACACCAAGTAAAACAGATGATTTCTTATCTCCATCAAATCTTTTTTACTTTTCAATTCGAACCATGTTTCGAATGATTGTGGGGATGGCTTGGTCCTTCCTGTTTTCCTTTGTTTTTGGTATTTTAGCCGTAAAATATAAAACGGCACGAAGAGTCATTTTACCATTAGTTAATTTCCTTGAATCTGTTCCATTGCTAGGTTTTTTGACCTTTACAACTGCTTGGTTACTTGGTTTATTTCCAGGAAATGTGATGGGCGCAGAAGCGGTTGCTATTTTTGCCATCTTCACAGGTCAAGCTTGGAACATCATGTTGACTCTTTATCAAATAATGGAAGTTATTCCTTCAGATCTAGTCAATGTGACCGATCAGTTCAAGTACAATGCTTGGGAAAAATTTTGGCGTCTTGAATTTGTTTACTCAATTCCTGGCTTACTTTGGAACGTTATTATTTCTCAAACTGCGGCTTGGTTTGCCTTGGTGGCCAGCGAGCAAGCTTCTGTTGCCTTTCCTAAAGAAACCAACCTTTATTTACCAGGAATTGGTTCTTATATCCAAGTAGCATTAAATCGAGCCGACTTTAAATCCTGTTTATGGGCTGTTTTTGCCTTATTAATCAATGTGGTGATTTTAAACTTTTTAGTTTTTCAACCTTTAGTTCGAGCCACTTATTATTTTAAATATGAAACAGATGTCGAAAGTACGACGCCACCTAAATCCATCATTTATCATTTATTAAAAAAAGCAACTTTAACGAAATACTTTTCAAAAGCTTTTGTGAAATTCAGTCATTTTTGGATTTACGATTTACCAAAAGTTTGGTACTTTTTCAAGCTAGACTATCTCTATCGATTACTAGCAAAATTACGCCATTTCTTCAAAACATTATGGTATGTCAGCTTAACCATTGTCGGGGTTTATTGTTCTATTAAGCTCTATCATTTTTTGCCCCATCAAGATTTCAGCATGATTCCAAGATTAACACTTTATACTACGCTACGGGTTACCTTGGCTATGGTCGTTGCTGGCATTATCTTTACTCCCTTAGCAATCTGGGTTGCGAATGATAATCGGCGCTTAAGTATCGTTCAACCGATTGGACAAATTTTAGGCTCCATTCCGTCAAATGTTTATACTCCATTCATTGTGTTGATTATTAGTATGGGCTTCAACAAATTAGAATGGTGGATTTTACCACTCATCATGGTTGGTTGCCAATGGTATTTTTTCTTTAATGTAATTGCTGGCTACTTAGCCATCCCTGATGATATTCGTGACGTAACCAAACTTTTTAAATTATCTAAATGGCAATGGTGGACAAAATTTTTGATCCCTTCTATTTTACCTTACCTCATTACAGCAATTATTAACGCTGCTGGTGCTGCTTGGAACGCTGATATCGCAGCAGAAAGCATTCAATGGGGCAAAAAATCAATAGATGTTACTGGCCTAGGACAATATATTGCGGCAAACGATGGCGTAAAAGATAAATCTGCCTTAGGAACCTTAGCGATGTGTTTCGTTGTTGGTTTATGTATCGCCTTTGTTTGGCAACCTTTATATCGAGCAGCAAAACAAAAATTTCACTATTAATAGCTGGACGACTCAACTCGACTAAATTTTTAAGATAAACTAGAGAGGAGAACGATAGGTGATTTCCCTTTACCTATCTAATAAGACGATGGAAAATAAAGAATTATTAAGCATAAAATCAGTATATAAAGAATTTGAAATTGAAGGACATTCAGAACATTTAAAAGTCCTTGAAAATATTGATTTAACAGTTAAAACGAATGAATTTTTAAGTATTATCGGACAATCAGGAACAGGAAAATCAACGTTGCTCAGAAGTATTGCTGGACTTCTTCGTACAACTAGAGGTGAAATTACTTTTGAAGATAAAATCATTAATGAGCCTGATGCCAATATCGGCATGGTTTTTCAACATTTTGCCCTTTTTCCTTGGTTGACAGTTGAAAAAAATATCAGCTTTGGCTTAGAAAACCGTAAAGAAATTTCCCGTGAACAAATAAATAAAAGAGTCAGTAATCTCATTGAAATGATTGGTTTAACTGGTTTTGAAAAAGCTTATCCCAGAGAGTTATCTGGTGGAATGAAACAGCGTGTAGGCTTTGCTCGTGCTTTAGCCATCGAACCTAGCTTATTGCTCTTAGACGAACCTTTTTCAGCTTTAGATATCATTACAGCCAGCCAATTATCTAACGATTTATTAGAAATTTGGCTAAACAATCAAATTGCGACTAAATCAATTGTAATGATCACGCATGACGTTCAACAAGCAGTCCAACTTTCTGATCGGGTTGTATTAATGGATGCAAATCCTGGTCGTATTGCCAAAATTTACTCAATCGATATCCCCAGAAATCAACGTTCGCCAAAAACAACCATTGATATTGTAGAACAAATAACAGAAGAAATGGTTCGTCGCATTCATTTATAAATAGAACTATTTTGACTTCTGCTTATGTCTTGACAAAGAGTTACTTAAAAGACTATTATTTCTTTGTAATAAGTTAGGTGAGGCTCCTATACAAACATAGGCTATTGCTCAGAAATGTCGAGAGACACCAATGAGTAGAACAAGACTGGTCGAGGAGAAGGCTTTTCTCAAAATAGCTAAGAGTGATCTTTACGTTGTATAGTGCTAAAGCTCAACGTTCATGTTGATGTATATTTTTAGTCTCTAGTCAATCAGTTAAGTACTTTTATTTAAAATTAAGAGAGGAGTGAAAGTATGACTACTATGTTAGCAATCATTGGAACTGTTGTAATCATCACAGTTCAAGTTATTGAATATAATATGACAGAAATTCATATTCCCACTGCAGGAACATTTAATGACGATGATGCAGAACCCCCACATTCTTCTGTAACCCTTGTATTTATTCGCACTATACTTATCACTCTCTCACTTAACTTTCCATCTCATTTTTTTGAGATGGTTTTTTTATGTATTCGAGAAAATAATAAACAAAAAAGACTGTTAAATCATTGATTTAACAGTCTTTAGTATACCGGCGGCCGGGGTCGAACCGGCACTCCCGTGAAGGAACTGGATTTTGAGTCCAGCGCGTCTGCCAATTCCGCCACGCCGGCAAAATATTTTGGAAGGCGGTAACCGGATTTGAACCGGTGATGAAGGTTTTGCAGACCTCTGCCTTACCACTTGGCTATACCGCCATATTCCATTTTTGTTACAAAAAAACTGGGGTAGCTGGATTCGAACCAACGCATGACGGAGTCAAAGTCCGTTGCC
>OJUO01000253.1_pt1 | contig 16713 bp, 18 predicted proteins | sample 1600001 | NCBI WGS metagenome assembly OJUO01 (sample SAMN04436614, study PRJEB24849) | human gut metagenome | biome: human gut; feature: NICU; material: stool | host: Homo sapiens | place: USA: Saint Louis, MO | collected 2009-12-11
TGGGTCGTCTGATCCCGGCCGGTACCGGTTATGCGTACCACCAGGATCGTATGCGTCGTCGCGCAGCGGGCGAACTGCCAGCTGCACCGCAGGTGACTGCCGAAGATGCATCCGCGAGCCTGGCAGAACTGCTGAACGCAGGTCTGGGCGGTTCCGACAACGAGTAATCGTTGATGCCGTAAATAAAAAACCCGCCTCGGCGGGTTTTTTTATATCTGCATTTTCAGTTTACCAGCGGGATGCGTCGATAAAGCTCAATCATGTCGCCCGCCAGATCCTGAATAACCATCGCGTTCATCAGGTGGTCCTGAGAGTGAACGGTGATCAGGTTAACCGGCAGTTTTCCTGTCCCTTCGTCAAGACCGATAAGCTGCGTCTGGATCGTATGCGCATGTTTCACATATTCACGCGACTCTTCCATCGCTTTCTCGGCTTCGTCAAAGTCGCCTTTTCGCGCCATCTGCAACGCCGTCAGAGCCGCGCTGCGCGCCGCGCCTGCGTTGACCAGCAGTTCCATGATCGTGGTTTCTAAGTCTTCCATTATGACTCCAGAAGTTTGAGCGCTTTTTCCAGTACGGCATCACCTTTCATCATGCCGTAATCCATCATGTCGATGACCGCGACCTTTTTTCCGAGCGGATCGGCCTGCGCCTGGAGTTTTGCCTGTTCGTATTTGACCTGTGGCCCCAGTAATACGATATCAGCCGTCGCGATGTTATCTTTGAACTCCGCGACCGCAACGGCTTTAATGGTTACTTCGACTCCTTTTTTCTGCGCGGCATCTTTCATACGTTGAACCAGCATGCTGGTTGACATTCCCGCTGCACAGCATAAAACGATGTTCTTCATAGTCAGCCTCGATCTACATGTGTTTATTGATAATTATCCCGTGCAGACTGCTTCAACAACCGCTTTACCACGATTGTGTGTCAGGCATCACAAAGAAATCGGCATTTTTCTGAAACCGGTTACAATTTTACCGCGGAGAGCATTCTGCCCGTCAGATCGGGCAGAATTTGAGGAAGGGTATTATCGGCTGGCCGTGCTTACGATGCGGTTTTTACCCTGTTGTTTAGCGGTATACAGCGCTTCATCTACGCTACCGATAAATTGTTCCAGCGGTTCGAAGTGCCACTCTCCCGTCCCGGCGCTGAAGGTCACTCGCAGGTTCTCTTCCCGCCAGGTCCGCTTTTCAACGGCGGTGCGCCAGGCTTCCAGTAGCGCGTGCGCGGAGTTCATCAGCTCGCCCGGGAAGATCACGCCGAACTCTTCTCCACCGTAGCGGTAAACGGAAACGTGGTGCGGCTGCATGATCTGAATACCTTCGCGTGCCACGTTGCGCAGCACAATATCCCCGCTCAGGTGGCCCCAGGTGTCGTTAATGGACTTGAAGTTATCGATGTCGATCAGCGCCAGAACGAAGGGTTGATGGGCGGTCAGCAGCTCATCCACATCATTGTCGAACGCACGGCGGTTTTTGCAGCCTGTCAGCGCATCATGGGTGGCCTGACGGACATAGGCCAGCTCGCGTTCTTTATTGGTCCGAATGGTATGGCTGAGCATCGCTTCAAGGCGTGGCGCCTGGTTGACGTCGCCGGTTTTGATGGCATTGATAATGTTCATCAGCACAGAACGCGAGGCATGACGAAGGTAAAGCCCGAACAGAATGATGGTGATTGCCGCCAGCGCAAATCCCCAGCCGACGACGGTGGTTTCATGCCGGGTGATGACGGTAAGCGTGGCATCGGAGACCCGATAAATCACAAACCAGTCCGGATTGGTGAAAGAGTAGTAGTAATACCAGGTTTTACTTTTGGGGTCGAAAAGATGGCCCTCGCCGCTGGTCATTTGGTCCATCAGCGCTTCGCTTACGTACTGCTTAAAGAGCGCCCCCGTGTCCGGATGCAGCACAACAGCGCCGTCACGCTCCACAACAAAAAACTCACCCTGAACCGGCGCCACCATCTGGCGCAGGGTATACCCCATGGACGTTAAATCAAGATGGAAAGCGAGCGTGCCCTTCAGGCGGCCTTCCGGTGAAATGACCGGCTTATAGAGAGTGACCGTAGGATGTTGGGTAAAATAGTCCAGATAGGGGCGGGTGTAGTGAGGAAAGTTGCTGGCTTCCGCTTGTCCGATAAACCATGGACGGGTCCGGGCGTCGAACGACTTACCCTTCTCCGTTGGCAGCACTTCCGGCGCGCGCAGATGGCGCCCTACTGTGTCCGCCAGAGAGATAGACGACACCGTCGGCATCAGGTTCTGCAAATGCATCAACATCTGCAAACCGTGTGTCGGGTCGATATTAATTGTCTGATTTACTCTGTCGTTACGGGCGAAGTACATCGCAGCACGACCAAGAATATAGTCATTTTCTCGCAGGATGGATTCGGTATAGTTTACCGCCAGATTATGGGTGAAGTTACCATTAATCTTATGATAATCCTCAAGAAAATCCTTCCTCTGTGAAAGGATAACCAGGATGGCGATCAGCGCAAAACTGAGCAGGATCCCCGCGAAGCTGACCATAATTGGCCGCGTAAAAGAGAGCTTTTTACTGTGGAGTGCCATGAGTTGTACATCAATCCAGATGGTAGACGCGTTGCGTCTGTCGATACCCTCAGCATAGTCGCTGTCCGGTTGCTGGTAGTAAATTATACAGAAGGCGATTACCGACGAGATGATTTATCTTAAGCGTAGATAAGAAACGACGTATTTATTGTATCGATTAAAATTTTGTTTAAGAGGCGGAGGGCAGGGCGAAACGAGGAAGAAGCATTTTCACCCTGGTCAGCGTCCGTTGCTGACGTGGTAAAGCATAAGAAAACCAGGCAGATCGCCTCAATCGCCCGGTTTTGATCTTACGAGCCGCCTCGTAACCTTTTCGCGTTTTTGCAGTCGGTTTCAGCGCTAATGCGAGGCTCTTCCCAGCCAGCTATCCCAGTCTTTCCACACGGGCTGTAGCCCCTGGGCAGTCAGGGCTTCCGCCACCGCTTCGGGCCGTCGTCCGTCGTGCGGTGCAAACTGTTCCAGTTCCGGGTGATCGTCCGCGTAACCGCCCGGCTGCGTTTTGGAAAAGGCGCTAACGTTATTGATCGCCAGCGGGATCGCGCGGTCGCGAAACGCGGGTGATTCACGCGTGGAGAGCGACAATTCCACTTCCGGCGCGAACAGGCGAAATGCACACAGGGTTTGCACCAGCTGGCGCTCATCCATCAGCGAAGCGGGTTCAACGCCTCCCGTACACGGACGCAGCCGCGGGAAAGAGATGGAATAGCGGCTTTGCCAGTAGCGCTGCTGTAGCCACAGCAGATGCTCCGCCACCATATAGCAGTCCACCCGCCAGCTGTCGGACAGACCGATAAGCGCGCCCAGCCCAATTTTATCGATACCGGCGCGCCCCAGCCTGTCCGGCGTTTCCAGCCGGAAGATGAAATCCTGCTTCTTCCCTTTCAGGTGATGCCGGGCATAGGTCGCCTCGTGGTAGGTTTCCTGATAGACCATGACGCCGTCCAGCCCGAGCGTTTTCAGCTCCGCATATTCCTCCTGCGACAAAGGCTGCACTTCCATTTGCAACGAGGCAAATTCGCGGCGGATGGCCGGAAGATGCTGGCGAAAATAGTCCATCCCCACTTTGCCCTGATGTTCACCCGTCACCAGCAGGAGATGTTCAAAACCCATCTCACGAATAGCCGCACACTCGCGGGCGATCTCATGCTCATCCAGCGTTTTACGCTTAATACGGTTGCTCATGGAGAAACCACAGTAGGTGCAGTCGTTGGCGCACAGGTTAGAAAGATAGAGCGGCACGTAAAAGCTCACCGTGTTGCCAAAACGCTGGCGGGTGAGGCGTTGCGCGCGCTGCGCCATCGGTTCAAGGTACGCGCCGGCTGCCGGAGAAAGCAGCGCCATCAAATCCTCGCGGGTCAAATGTTTGGCTGTTAATGCCCGCTCTACGTCCGCAGAGGTTTTACTGTTGATGCGTAAGGCAATATCGTCCCAGTTCAGCTGACGCCAGCGATCGGTAAAGGTAGCCATCAGAGCGCCTCCAGAAAATCGGTCAGCGGGCTGGTGGCCTGCGCCTGAACGCAGCGCGAGCCAGGGCCGGACTGGCGTGCCAGCAGACCGGACTCCACGGCAAGGCGGAACGCACGCGCCATCATCACCGGGTCGTCGGCCACCGCAATCGCGGTATTGACCAGCACCGCATCGGCCCCTATCTCCAGCGCCTGCGCGGCGTGACTGGGTACGCCGATGCCCGCATCCACCACCACGGGCACGGTCGCCTGCTCGATGATGATCTCCAGCATCGCGCGGGTCTCCAGTCCCTGGTTGGAGCCAATGGGTGCCCCTAACGGCATTACGGCCGCGCAGCCGACCTCTTCCAGACGCTTGCACAGCACGGGGTCGGCACCGCAGTAGGGCAGGACGGTAAATCCCTGCTGCACCAGCTTCTCTGCCGCTTTCAGGGTTTCGATCGGATCGGGCAACAGCCAGCGGGCGTCCGGATGAATTTCCAGCTTCAGCCAGCGGGTGCCGAGCGCTTCCCGCGCCAGTTGCGCAGCGAAAATTGCTTCCTCGGCCGTTTTCGCACCGGAGGTATTCGGTAAGAGCGTCACGCCTGCCTCCAGTAACGGCGCAAGTATGGCATCGTTGTGCTGACGCAAATCCACGCGCTTCATCGCCAGTGTCACCAGCTGGCTGCCGCTCTCACGAATGGCATCCACCATCAGCTGCGGGGAGGCGAATTTTCCGGTTCCGGTAAACAGATGTGAATCAAAGACTTTGTCGGCAATACGTAACATCTCAGCCCCCTGCGATAACCTGAAACAGCAGGATCTGGTCGCCTTCATTGACCTGCTGATGTTCCCACCGCTCGCGCGGCAGGATCTGTTGATTGAGCGCCAGCGCCGTTCCCGGCTTCAGCTGGCGCAGCGTGTCGAGCAGGGCGGCAACGGTAAGATCGTCGTCGCACGTCATCGGCTCATCGTTAAACAGAATGCGCATTGCGGCCTCCGCATACCGGGCAGTGGCTGGCGCGGTTTAACACCAGATGACGCCATCCGCTGGAGCCGGCGTCGAACAGCCGCAGCGTGTTGCGTTCTGTCTCTATGCCGCTGAGCAACTTGATGGCCTCCAGCGCCTGAAGAGTACCCATCACGCCCACCACCGGGCCCAGAATGCCTGCCGTGCGGCAGTTACGCTCCGGTTCAGCCTCGTCAGGCCACAGGCAGCGGTAGCAGCCCTGTGCCCACGGCGGCGTAAGCACCATTATCTGCCCGCCGAAACCGACCGCGCTGGCGGTGATCAGCGGCGTGTTCTGTGCAACACAGGCCGCGTTGATGGCCTGACGCGTCGCCATGTTGTCCGTGCAGTCCAGCACCGCGTCGGCAAGGGCAACTTCGCGTTGCAGCTCGTCTCCGCTAAGCCGCGTCTGGAGCGCAACCAGTTCGATATCGGGGTTAAGCTGGTTCAGCCGCTGGCGCGTAACCTGCGCCTTAGGCTGGTTAACATCTTCTGTCGTGAAGAGGATTTGCCGTTGCAGGTTGCTGAGGTGTACTTCATCGTCATCGGCCAGTACCAGCGTACCCACGCCCGCACCGGCCAGATACAGCGCGGCGGGGGCGCCTAATCCGCCCAGGCCGACAATCAGTACCCGGCTGGCGAGCAGCTTTTGCTGCCCGTCGATGGCGATATCCTCCAGCAGGATCTGGCGGCTGTAACGCATAAAATCACGATCTTTCATCACCTGCTCCTGCCAGTTGTAAAAGCTGCGCGGTGGCGGCCTGCCAGTCTGCCGCCTGGGTGATAGCGCTGACGACGGCGATACTGCCGACGCCGGTCTCCAGCACCGCGGGCGCACGTTCAAGACTGATCCCGCCGATGGCGACGGTGGGGTAATCGGCAAGGCGCTTAACGTGGGCCGCCAGCTGCGTCAAACCCTGTGGAGCGGACGGCATCTGTTTGGTTTGCGTTGGGAAAACGTGCCCGAGCGCGATGTAAGAGGGGCGGGCCGCCAGCGCCACGTCGATCTCCATATCATCATGGGTAGAAACGCCCAGCCGCAGACCGACGTCACGGATCGCGTTGAGATCGGTCGTTTCCAGATCTTCCTGTCCCAGATGCACGCCGTACGCCTGGTGTTTAACCGCCAGCCGCCAGTAGTCGTTGATAAACAGGCGGGCGTGGTAGCGACGTCCCAGCGCGATAGCGGCGATCACGTCGGCCTCCACCTCTTCATCGCGTTTATCCTTAATGCGTAGCTGGATCGTGCGAACGCCTGCCTCCAGCAGGCGAGCGATCCACGCCACGCTGTCCACCACCGGGTAAAGCCCTAAGCGGAAGGGGACAGGGGGGAAATCAGGCTGGTACATTATGCCTCCTCTTTTTTGAGGTAGATTTCGCCGCCTTTCGCGCGGAAGGTTTCCGACATGTCCGCCATGCCGACTTCAATGGTCTGCGCGGCGGCGTAATCGCGTACTTCCTGGCTGATTTTCATCGAGCAGAATTTTGGTCCGCACATGGAGCAGAAGTGCGCGACTTTGCCCGATTCCTGCGGCAGGGTTTCGTCGTGGTAGGCGCGGGCGGTGAACGGATCGAGGGCCAGGTTAAACTGGTCTTCCCAGCGGAATTCAAAGCGCGCTTTGGACATGGCGTTGTCGCGAATTTGCGCGCCCGGATGGCCTTTCGCCAGATCCGCCGCGTGGGCGGCAATCTTGTAGGTAATCAGTCCCTGCTTCACGTCCTCTTTGTTTGGCAGGCCGAGGTGCTCTTTCGGTGTCACGTAGCAGAGCATGGCGCAGCCGAACCAGCCGATCATCGCCGCCCCAATGCCTGACGTGAAGTGGTCATAGCCCGGCGCGATGTCAGTTGTCAGTGGCCCCAGCGTGTAGAACGGTGCTTCGTGGCAGTGCTCCAGCTCTTCGGTCATGTTGCGACGGATCATCTGCATCGGCACATGGCCCGGGCCTTCAATCATCACCTGCACGTCGTACTCCCAGGCGATTTTGGTCAGCTCGCCCAGCGTGTGCAGCTCGGCAAACTGCGCCTCGTCGTTAGCATCGCGGATGGAGCCAGGACGCAGGCCGTCGCCCAGCGACAGGGAGACGTCGTACGCGGCGCAAATTTCGCAGATTTCGCGGAAGTGTTCGTAGAGGAAGTTTTCCTGATGATGGGAAAGGCACCATTTCGCCATAATCGAACCGCCGCGTGAGACGATACCGGTCAGACGTTTCGCCGTCATCGGCACGTAGCGCAGCAGCACGCCCGCGTGGATGGTGAAGTAGTCCACGCCCTGTTCCGCCTGCTCCAGCAGCGTGTCGCGGAACGCTTCCCAGGTGAGGTTTTCGGCGATGCCGTTGACCTTCTCCAGCGCCTGATAAATCGGGACGGTGCCAATCGGCACCGGGCTGTTACGCAGGATCCATTCGCGGGTTTCGTGGATGTAGCGGCCAGTGGAAAGGTCCATCACCGTGTCCGCGCCCCAGCGCGTGGACCAGACCAGCTTTTCCACCTCCTCTTCGATGGACGAGGTGACGGCAGAGTTGCCGATGTTGGCGTTGACCTTCACCAGGAAGTTGCGGCCGATAATCATCGGCTCGGATTCCGGGTGGTTGATGTTGGCGGGGATAATGGCGCGCCCGGCGGCCACTTCATCACGCACAAATTCCGGCGTGATGTTCTCCGGCAGGCGAGCGCCAAACCCTTCACCCGGATGCTGGTGGCGCAGCACTTCGCTGCGGATGCGCTCGCGGCCCATGTTTTCGCGGATGGCGATGAACTCCATCTCCGGCGTGACGATACCCTGGCGCGCGTAGTGCAGCTGGGTTACGCATTTGCCCGCTTTAGCGCGTTTCGGCGTCAGCAGGCCGGTAAAGCGCAGCGCGTCCAGACCGTCGTCGGCCAGGCGTTCTTTGGTGTACGCAGAACTGCGTACGCTCAGTTCTTCGCAGTCGTTACGCGCCTCTATCCACGGCTGGCGCAGCTTTGCCAGACCCTGCTGGACGTTGATAGCCACATCAGGATCGCCGTACGGGCCCGAGGTGTCATACACCGGCACGGCTTCGTTGTCTTCAAACTGCGGGTTGTCTTTGCTGCCGCCGATAAGCGTCGGGCTGAGCTGGATTTCGCGCATCGGGACGCGGATATCAGCCTGTGAGCCGGAAATGTAGATGCGTTTCGAGTTCGGGAAAGCGGTGCCTTCCAGGGTGTCGATGAAGCGTTGTGCGTGTTCGCGCTGTTCGCGGCGGGTCAGTTTTGCAGTAGACATAGCTCATTCCAAAAGTGAAGGACATGGCTTGTCAGACGACGGATGAAGCAAGAGAAGATCGCCTCAGGGGCGATACAACAGCAGTGTGACTCTTGTTCCCTTCGCAGGTATTAACCTGATCAGGTTCCGCGGATCCCGAATTAACGGTCTCAGCCCGTGCTTTCACACTGGGCACTCCGACAAGAAAAATCCCCCTCCGCAGAGGGGCGAATGGTTGTAAATTACTCGTTAACGATTAAGAACTCAAGCAGGGCGCGCAACGTTATCGCTGGTGCTGATATTCAGGTTGTTGTCCAGCACGAGGGCGATGAGCTTGTCTTCCAGCGTGAATCGCTCTTCCAGCGCTTCGCCAAGGTCGGAAAGCGCCTGCTGAAACTCAAGATAGTTATCGTGATCGATAGCGTTCTCCAGCGCGGAATCGTAGTAGTCCATGATCCGCTGGGTGTTGGCTTCCAGCAGCGGACAGAGTTTACTGGCCGCTAAATACGGCGTTGTCCCTTCCATTTCGCGGATAATGCGTTCATAAAGGTTGAAATGGCCGTCGGAGAGGTAGTCGACAAGGCTCTGACAAAAATCATCCAGCGCTTTTTCGTTCAGCCGCATAAAGGATTCTTTGCCAGGCTTAAGACCGACCAGATTGTAATACGCCACAAGGAGATGCTTGCGCACATGTAGCCAGCGATCCACCAGGGTGTTACTTCCTCCAACGCGCTCAGTCAGGCTTTCCAGCTGGTTTAACATGGTCGACTCCATAAGGTTTAGAATGGGATCTGCTTATCCAAAATGTAACCACAATGCTAACAACATGTCAGTGAAGCGAAGGTAGTGCAATAGATATGGATCGTATTATTGAAAAATCAGATCTGGGTTGGTGGATCGTCAGTCACGAGCAAAAGTTGTGGCTGCCCGGTGGGGAGATACCCTACGGTGCGGCAGAAATCTTCGATCTCGTCGGCCAACCTGCGCTGCGGATCGGCGAGTGGCAGGGCGATCCGGTATGGTTGATCCTACAGGCTCGTCGTCAGGATATGGGATCCGTTCGTCAGGTGTTGGATCGGGATGTCGGCCTGTTCCAGCTGGCGGGGCGCGGCGTGCAGCTGGCGGAGTTTTACCGCTCGCACAAATACTGCGGCTACTGCGGCCACACCATGCACCCGAGCAAAACCGAGTGGGCAATGCTTTGCGGCCACTGCCGTGAACGCTACTACCCGCAAATCGCACCGTGCATCATTGTCGCCATCCGCCGTGATGATTCCATCCTGCTGGCGCAACATACCCGTCATCGCAACGGCATTCATACTGTCCTCGCCGGGTTCGTGGAAGTCGGCGAAACGCTGGAACAGGCGGTGGCGCGCGAGGTGATGGAGGAGAGCGGCATTAAGGTGAAAAACCTGCGCTATGTGACGTCGCAGCCGTGGCCGTTCCCGATGTCCCTGATGACCGCGTTTATGGCGGAATACGACAGCGGCGAGATTGTTATCGATCAGAAAGAGCTGCTGGAGGCGAACTGGTATCGCTACGACGATTTACCGCTGCTGCCCCCGCCGGGAACGGTGGCGCGTCGCCTGATAGAAGATACCGTGGCAATGTGTCGGGCCGAGTATGAGTAGTGTTACACTGACGGACTGACGCAATAAGGAACTGCAAAATGACCGAACTGAAGAACGATCGTTATCTGCGTGCGCTGCTGCGCCAGCCCGTTGATGTCACCCCGGTGTGGATGATGCGCCAGGCGGGACGCTATCTGCCAGAGTACAAAGCCACGCGCGCGCAGGCGGGCGATTTTATGTCGCTGTGCAAAAACGCCGAGCTGGCCTGTGAAGTGACGCTCCAGCCGCTGCGCCGCTTCCCGCTCGATGCCGCCATTCTTTTTTCGGACATTCTCACCATTCCGGATGCGATGGGCCTTGGGCTCTATTTCGAAACCGGCGAGGGCCCGCGTTTTACCTCACCGATCAAAAGCAAAGCCGACGTTGATAAGTTGCCGATCCCCGATCCGGAAGGCGAGCTGGGCTATGTGATGAACGCCGTGCGCACCATTCGCCGCGAGCTCAAAGGCGATGTGCCGCTGATTGGCTTCTCCGGTAGTCCGTGGACGCTGGCCACCTACATGGTGGAAGGCGGCAGCAGCAAAGCCTTTACCGTCATCAAAAAGATGATGTACGCCGAGCCGCTGGCCCTGCATGCGCTGCTCGACAAGCTCGCGAAGAGCGTCACGCTCTACCTCAACGCGCAGATTAAAGCAGGTGCGCAGTCGGTGATGATTTTCGACACCTGGGGCGGCGTGCTGACCGGACGTGATTATCAGCAGTTCTCCCTGTACTACATGCACAAAATTGTCGATGGCCTGCTGCGTGAAAACGAAGGCCGTCGCGTGCCGGTGACGCTGTTTACCAAAGGCGGCGGCCAGTGGCTGGAAGCGATGGCGGCCACCGGCTGCGACGCGCTGGGCCTCGACTGGACCACCGATATTGCCGATGCGCGCCGTCGCGTGGGGGACAAAGTGGCGCTTCAGGGCAACATGGACCCGTCCATGCTCTATGCACAGCCTGCCCGTATCGAAGAGGAAGTGTCGACTATACTGTCTGGTTTCGGCCAGGGTGAAGGCCACGTCTTTAACCTCGGCCACGGCATTCATCAGGATGTGCCGCCTGAACACGCAGGCGTATTTGTGGAGGCGGTGCATCGGCTTTCTGCCCAGTATCATAAGTAAGGAGTGGTTATGGATCTCGCGTCGCTACGCGCTCAGCAAATCGAACTGGCTTCATCGGTGATCCGTGAGGATCGTCTGGATACGGACCCTCCGCGGTACATTGGCGGGGCGGACGTCGGGTTTGAGCAGGGCGGTGAAGTGACGCGAGCGGCGATGGTGGTGCTGAAATACCCGTCGCTGGAGCTGGTGGAGTACAAGGTGGCGCGTATCGCCACCACCATGCCCTATATCCCCGGCTTTCTCTCCTTCCGCGAATATCCCGCGCTGCTGGCCGCTTGGGAACAACTCTCGCTAAAACCTGACCTGCTGTTTGTTGATGGGCATGGTATCTCCCATCCGCGTCGCTTAGGCGTTGCCAGCCACTTTGGTCTGCTGGTGGACGTGCCGACCATCGGCGTGGCGAAAAAACGCCTGTGCGGCGCGTTTGAGCCGCTCTCTGCCGAACCGGGCGCGCTGGCGCCGCTTATTCATAAAGGCGAGCAGCTGGCGTGGGTCTGGCGCAGTAAAGCGCGCTGCAACCCGCTGTTTATCGCAACCGGGCATCGGGTGAGCATGGACAGCGCCCTGGCGTGGGTGCAACGCTGTATGAAGGGCTACCGTTTACCGGAGCCAACCCGCTGGGCTGACGCCGTGGCCTCTTCACGTCCGGCATTCATTCGTTGGCAGGAAATTCAGCCGTGATTCAGGTAAACTGCGGCTAATTTTCGATTCGAGACATCATCATGTTACAAAACCCGATTCATCTGCGCCTTGAAAAGCTGGAAAGCTGGCAGCACGTGACGTTTATGGCTTGCCTGTGCGAGCGCATGTATCCCAACTATGCCGCGTTCTGCAAGCAGACAGCGTTTGGCGAAGGCCAGATTTATCGTCGTATCCTGGATTTAATCTGGGAGACGCTGACGGTCAAAGACGCGAAGGTGAATTTTGACTCTCAGCTCGAAAAGCTGGAAGAGGCTATTCCGGCTGCGGATGATTTCGACCTGTATGGCGTCTACCCGGCCATTGATGCCTGTGTGGCGTTGAGCGAGCTGATCCACTCCCGTCTGAGCGGTGAAACCCTGGAACACGCCATTGAAGTCAGTAAGGCATCCATTACCACCGTTGCGATGCTGGAAATGACCCAGGAAGGCCGTGAAATGACCGACGAAGAGCTGCGTGCTAACCCGGCGGTAGAACAGGAATGGGACATTCAGTGGGAGATTTTCCGCCTGCTGGCAGAGTGTGAAGAGCGTGATATTGAGCTGATCAAAGGGCTGCGCGCGGACCTGCGCGAGGCCGGCGAGAGCAATATTGGTATAATTTTTAACCAATGAGACAACAAAACGTGATTTAACGCCTGTTTTGTCGCTCCTCGACTCTTCCCTTTCGCCCCCCGTCTGGTCTACATTTGGGGGGCGAAAAAAAGTGGCTATCGGTGCGTGTATGCAGGAGAGTGCTTTTCTGGCATTTCCGTCGCACTCGATGCTTAGCAAGCGATAAACACATTGTAAGGATAACTTATGAACAAGACTCAACTGATTGATGTAATTGCGGACAAAGCTGACCTGTCCAAAGCACAGGCGAAAGCTGCCCTGGAATCTACCCTGGCTGCAATTACCGAGTCTCTGAAAGAAGGTGATGCTGTTCAACTGGTTGGTTTCGGTACCTTCAAAGTGAACCACCGCGCTGAGCGTACTGGCCGCAACCCGCAGACCGGTAAAGAAATCAAAATCGCCGCAGCTAACGTGCCGGCATTTGTTTCTGGTAAAGCACTGAAAGACGCAGTTAAGTAAGACGCGTGGCAGTGAACAGTTTTAACGAAGGGGCGGCAACGCCCCTTTTGTCATTCTGGCGTGGACCGCTCGCGCTGGCAGGCGTACTGTTGCTCTCTGCCTGTAGCCATGATTCCTCACTCCCCCCGTTTACCGCCAGCGGCTACGCTGACAACCAGGGTGCGGTCAGGATCTGGCGCAAAGATTCCAGCGATGAAGTCCATATGCTCACCGCGTTCAGCCCATGGCATAACGGCAATACCTCGACCGCAGAATACCGCTGGCAGGGCGATGCCCTGTCGCTCATTGAACTGAATATCTACAGTAAGACTCCCGAACACGTGAAGGTGCGTTTCGACGACCACGGCGAGCTGAGCTTTATGCAGCATGAGGTCAGTGGACTGAAACAGCAGCTTTCCAGCGATCAGGTCGCCCTCTACCGCTACCGTGCTGAACAACTTCGCCAGACCAGCGATGCGCTGCGTCAGGGCCGCGTGGTGCTGCGTCAGGGGCGCTGGCATGCCGACGGCACGGTGACCACCTGCGAAGGGCAGACGGTGAAGCCTGAGCTTGAATCCTGGGCAACCGAACACATTCAGCGTCGTCAGCGGCATTCATCTGTGGAGGTGAGTGTGGCATGGCTGGAAGCGCCGGAAGGCTCTCAGCTGTTGCTGGTGGCGAATGAAGATTTCTGCACCTGGCAGCCGACAGAAAAGAGTTTTTGATTTAAGTCCCCTCTCCCTTGAGGGAGAGGGTTAGGGTGAGGGGGAAATTACTCTCCCTGCTCCCGCGCAATAGCACGATAACCGATATCCTGACGGCTGAAGCTGCCGTTCCAGTGAATATCCGCCATCAGCGCATAGGCGCGTTTCTGCGCTTCTGCCACGGTCTGGCCCAGCGCGGTCGCACACAGCACGCGGCCGCCGTTGGTGAGCACGCGGTCATCGTCAGCCAGCTTCGTACCGGCGTGGAACACCTTCGCGCCGTCAATCTCTTCCAGCGGCAGGCCGTGGATCTCATCTCCAGTGTTGTAGCTACCCGGATACCCACCCGCAGCAATCACCACACCTAAAGAGGCACGCTCGTCCCACTCTGACGTTTTCTCATCCAGTTTGCCTTCGCAGGCCGCAAGGCACAGATCCACCAGGTCGGATTTCATGCGCAGCATGATCGGCTGGGTTTCCGGATCGCCAAAGCGGCAGTTGAATTCGATCACCTTCGGGTTACCCTGCTTGTCGATCATCAGGCCTGCATAAAGGAAACCGGTGTAGGTATTGCCTTCCGCCGCCATCCCTTTCACGGTTGGCCAGATGATGCGGTCCATGGTGCGCTGATGCACCTCATCGGTAACAACGGGAGCAGGAGAGTAAGCGCCCATTCCCCCAGTGTTGGGGCCGGTATCGCCATTGCCCACACGCTTGTGATCCTGGCTGGTGGCCATCGGCAGAACGTGCTCGCCATCGACCATCACGATAAAGCTCGCCTCTTCGCCGTCGAGGAACTCTTCAATCACGATGCGGTGGCCCGCATCGCCAAAGGCGTTACCTGCCAGCATATCCTGAACCGCGGCTTCGGCTTCTTCGAGGGTCATCGCGACGATCACGCCTTTACCCGCGGCCAGACCGTCGGCCTTGATAACAATCGGCGCGCCCTTCTCACGTAACCAGGCCAGAGCAGGCTCCACTTCAGTGAAATTCTGATATTCCGCCGTCGGGATGTTATGACGCGCGAGAAAATCTTTGGTGAAGGCTTTTGAGCCTTCCAGCTGTGCGGCACCCTCCGTTGGGCCAAAGATTTTCAGGCCAGCTGCGCGGAAGGCGTCTACGACGCCAATCACCAGCGGCGCTTCCGGGCCAACGATGGTCAGATCGATGTTCTCGGTCTGGGCAAAGCTCAGCAGTGCCGGGATATCGGTCACGCCGATGGCGACGTTTTGCAGCGCGGGTTCCAGCGCCGTACCGGCATTACCCGGTGCCACAAAGACGGTTTCAACCTGCGGAGACTGCGCTGCTTTCCACGCCAGGGCGTGCTCGCGCCCGCCGTTACCAATCACTAATACTTTCATTTTCTGCTCCGGGAATTAATGGCGGAAGTGGCGCATGTCGGTGAAGATCATTGCGATGCCGTGTTCGTCGGCAGCGGCAATCACTTCGTCATCACGGATTGAACCGCCAGGCTGGATCACACAGGTGATACCCACAGCAGCGGCCGCATCGATTCCGTCGCGGAACGGGAAGAAGGCATCAGAGGCCATGGCGGAGCCTTTCACTTCCAGACCTTCGTCGCCTGCTTTGATACCGGCAATTTTTGCAGAGTAAACGCGGCTCATCTGGCCTGCGCCTATCCCGATGGTCATGTTCTCTTTGGCGTAGACGATGGCGTTGGATTTCACGAACTTAGCCACTTTCCAGCAGAACAGCGCGTCACGCAGCTCCTGTTCGGTCGGCTGACGTTTGGTCACCACGCGCAGGTCGGCTTCTGTCACCATCCCCAGATCGCGGTCCTGAACCAGCAGACCGCCGTTCACGCGCTTGAAGTCCAGGCCCGGCACGCGTTCCGCCCACTGACCGCAAACCAGCACGCGCACATTCTGTTTTGCCGCAGTGATTTTCAGCGCTTCTTCTGATGCGGACGGCGCGATGATCACTTCGACAAACTGGCGGGAGATGATGGCCTGCGCGGTTTCCGCATCCAGCTCGCGGTTAAAGGCGATAATGCCGCCGAACGCGGAGGTCGGGTCGGTTTTGTAGGCGCGATCGTAGGCATCCAGAATAGAAGTGCTTACCGCAACGCCGCATGGGTTGGCGTGCTTGACGATAACGCAGGCCGGCTCGCTGAATTCTTTCACGCATTCCAGCGCGGCGTCGGTGTCGGCAATGTTGTTATAGGAAAGGGCTTTGCCCTGAACCTGCTGGGCGGTCGCAACGGAGGCTTCCTTTACCTCTTCTTCTATATAGAAGGCAGCCTGCTGGTGGCTGTTCTCACCGTAACGCATATCCTGCTTCTTAATGAAGTTCAGGTTCAGGGTGCGCGGGAAGCGGCCAGAGGGATCTTTGCTTTCACCATGGTAAGCCGGTACCAGGCTACCGAAGTAGTTGGCGATCATGCTGTCGTAGGCGGCGGTATGCTCGAAGGCTTTGATGGCGAGATCGAAACGCGTTTCAAGTGTCAGGGACCCTTCGTTGGCATCCATCTCATTAATAATGGCGTTGTAGTCGCTGCTCTTCACCACGATGGCCACATCTTTATGGTTCTTGGCTGCGGAGCGCACCATGGTCGGGCCGCCGATATCGATATTTTCAACCGCATCTTCCAGAGAGCAGCCTTCACGGGCGACGGTCTGGGCGAACGGGTAGAGGTTAACAACGACCATATCGATAGGCGCGATATCGTGCTGTTCCATAATGGCGTCGTCCTGACCGCGACGGCCAAGAATACCGCCGTGGACTTTCGGATGCAGTGTTTTGACGCGTCCATCCATCATTTCCGGGAAACCGGTGTAATCGGACACTTCGGTTACCGGCAGACCTTTCTCTGCTAACAGGCGCGCGGTGCCACCTGTAGAAAGCAGCTCCACACCGCGTGCGGAAAGTGCCTGGGCGAATTCGACGATACCGGCTTTATCAGAAACACTGAGCAGAGCGCGGCGGACTGGACGACGTTGTTGCATGGTAAATCCCCTGGATTTCACGATTACAGAGAGCGTTAGATGAATTTTCCTGTGAAAAACTCATCTAACACACCTGACGAGGCATCCTTGTAAAGCGCGAGCATTTTAACGAAAACGTTTGCGCAACGCTCGCACATTTTTACTTTTTCGTATCATTGTGGATAAGTCTGTGTGTAAAAAGGTATAAGGCGGGGTTTTGCTGTGGAATGCAGCAGTCAGTCATTTTTCTGTCATTTAGCGGTTGCGGCCTGCGGAGAACTCCCTATAATGCGCCTCCATCGACACGGCGGATGTGAATCACTTCACAAAC
>OJUO01000259.1_pt1 | contig 16164 bp, 17 predicted proteins | sample 1600001 | NCBI WGS metagenome assembly OJUO01 (sample SAMN04436614, study PRJEB24849) | human gut metagenome | biome: human gut; feature: NICU; material: stool | host: Homo sapiens | place: USA: Saint Louis, MO | collected 2009-12-11
CAACGCGTCCGCGGCTGGCGCCAGTAAGAACGGGCTTTTAGCGAATCGGTAAAAATACCTTTGATACGGCTACGCTGGGCGGTAACAACAGCATGTCAGAAGGGTTGTCAGTTTTAACTTAAATAAGGATATCGGTATGAGTCAGATGGTACGGAAAAATTACCCTGAACTGGGCGAGGTCAAGGCGCCCTACGTTCATTCGGTTAAGCACGGGAACACGCTCTATATTTCAGGGCTCACCGCGTTTGGCACCCGTGCGCAGCAGGCCGGTATTGGCGCACAGGCGGAGGAGGTTTTTACCCAGATACGAACCGTTGCCCGCGCCGAAGGCATCGATTTTTCCTCTCTTATCAAAGTCACGATCTTTATCACTTCTTTTGATGAGATCGACGAGTTGCGCAAAGTGCTTTACCGGAACTACGGCGATCATCTACCCGCCAGCTCGCTCGTAGAAGTCAGCCGCCTGTTTTCTGCGGATCTCAAAATTGAAATTGAGGCAATATTCGGCCTGTGAGCCAGTGTTTATTGCCCGGGCCGCGGTCTGCGCCGCCGGGCGGACTCAATCAATTTATTTGAAGCATTCGGTTAAACAAACAATATTTATTCTCACCGGGTTATGCGTAGAGTAGAGGCATAACGCGGCAGACACGTTTTTCATTATGCGCCACCTGCCAACGACCTCCCTGCAACCCAGGACACCCACGTCATGAAAAAGATTGGCTTTTTGTCATTTGGTCACTGGACGCCGTCGCCGCAGTCCGGGACGCGTTCGGCCGCTGATGCGCTGCTGCAATCCATCGATCTCGCCGTTGCCGCCGAAGAGCTGGGCGCGGATGGCGCCTATTTCAGGGTGCATCATTTCGCCCGCCAGCTTAGCTCGCCGTTTCCCCTGCTGGCAGCGGTCGGGGCGAAAACCAAACGTATTGAAATCGGCACCGGCGTTATCGATATGCGCTATGAAAACCCGCTGTATATGGCCGAGGATGCGGGCGCCGCGGATTTAATCTCCGGCGGCCGTTTACAGCTGGGTATCAGCCGCGGCTCGCCGGAGCAGGTGATCGATGGCTGGCGCTATTTTGGTTATGTTCCCGGCGAGGGCGAAAACGAGTCCGACATGGCGCGCCGCCACACCGAAGTGCTGCTGGACGCGCTGCGCGGAGAGGGGTTTGCGAAACCTAACCCGCAGCCCATGTTCCCCAATCCGCCGGGACTGCTGCGGCTTGAGCCATATTCTGAAGGGCTGCGCGAGAGAATCTGGTGGGGCGCCGGTTCGAATGCGACGGCAAGATGGGCGGCAACGCTGGGGATGAACCTGCAAAGTTCGACGCTGAAAGACGATGAAACCGGCGAGCCGTTCCATATCCAGCAGGCGAAGCAGATCCGCGCCTATCGCGAGGCCTGGGCAGAAGCGGGCCATACGCGCACGCCGCGGGTTTCGGTCAGCCGCAGCATTTTCGCTCTGATGAACGATCGCGACCGGATGTATTTCGGTTCAGGCCGTGACGAGAGCGATTCGATAGGTTTCCTCGACGAGAAGACCCGCGCCATTTTTGGCCGCAGCTACGCCGCAGAGCCGGATAAGCTGGTCGAACAGCTGAAGCAGGACGAGGCGATTGCCGAAGCGGATACGCTGTTGCTGACGGTGCCGAACCAGCTGGGCGTGGAGTATAACGCCCACGTGATTGAGTCCATACTGAAGCACGTTGCGCCGGCAATGGGCTGGCGCGACGCATAAACCCGCGCTGAGCGACGCCCCGCAGGCGCGGGGCGAAAGGGTTTTACGCTGCGACCTTTGGCTGTAGCTGATAGATCCAGGCGGTCACGCGCTGGCCGTCTTCCATGGTAACGTCAACGGCAACGCGGTCGTAGCCCTCTTCAAATGCATCCAGCATTGGCCAGTGGGCGCTAAGATTCGCGGACAGGAACAGATAGCCGTCGACCCGAGGCCCGTTGTTGTCGAGCACGATCCCCGGAAAATCCGCCGCCGCTCCCCAGCCGCGTTCATAAAACAGACCCTGCACATAGCCGGGCAGCCACTCGCCGCCAATGTTGTCCATGATATGGGCATTGGAGTGGCCCGGACGCAGCGTGCCGTAGACAAATAAACGTTCCATTATTCCTCAATCACTCAAGCGTTGAAGGCCCGGACGGGCAGAGCAGGTCTTAAAATACGAGCTCTGGCCGGGGTTGGCAAGGCGCCCCGCAGGACGCCTGGTGTCCCTCAGGGCTCAGGTCCGAACATCTCCAGCAGCTGTTTCTTGTCGGGCATGCCGACCACCTGCTGGAGTTCGTTCTGTTCATTCATGTAATAGATGGCCGGCGTCGCGCTGGCGCCCAAATCATCCATCAGCTTTTGGTTATGCTGAAGAAGATTAAAGGTTTCGCGCGGCGTCACGCCGTCAAAGCGCGGCACTTTTTTGCCGCCGGAGAGCTCATACTCTTGCCAGGCGGCTACCGGATCTTTGGCATTCAGGATTGCCGTGGCGTATCGGCCGCTTTTCGGGTTGAGAAAGGCAACCAGCAGGGTATTCAACTGGACCTTACCGGCTTTTACCCACGGCTGCGCCGCCGACCAGAACGTCTTGCAGTAAGGGCAGAACGGATCGGCGAAGACGATAACTTTTCGGGCCGCCGAATCCGCGCCCTCCTTGAGCGGCCGGGCATCGTTCAGCTTCTTCCACATTTCGCGGCCTAATGGGGTATAGATCGCTTCTTTAAAATACCCCTCGCTGAGGTTTTGCCCTTTATCATCGTAAAGATACCCGGAAATGACGTGCTTTCCGTCCGGGGTTAAAAACAGGGTCACCCCCATATCCTGATACTGACCGACCCAGCCTTTTACGCCGCTGGGGGAATCTATCTCCTTGATAATTTTGATCCCTTGCTGTTCACCAAAGTTTTTAACTATCTGGGGAATCGCCCCCTCCGCAAGCGCCAGGCCCGGTATCATCCAGGCCGCCAGCAGGAAAATATATTTCATCATATCGCCTCTCAATGCAGGGGGAACGCTCCCCCTGACGTGGGTTACTGTTTTTTCAGCGCATCGCCGATTGTGGCATCAAATTGCTCCCAGGGGATCCAGCCCGACAGCATCTCATCGCCAATTAGCGTGGCCGGCGTTCCCTGAATGCCGAGCTTTTCGGCGACAGAGAAGCTTTTCTGAATCGTCTCCAGGCTTTGCGCATCCGGCTTATCCACGATGACGCCCGCCTTTTTTTTCGCCTGCTCAAGGCTGGCGCCGTCGTGATACCCCTTTTTTGCCATCAGGATCGCATTAAATTTGGCGAACTGTTCAGGATGCGTGCGCCACAGGGTGAGCGCATCCCTGGCCGCGGTCATTGAGCTTTCGGAGCGCCAGGGCAGTAACTTAAAAATCACCGCAACATCCGGGTATTTTTCCACAATCTTCTCCAGATAGGGGTCAAACTTTTTACAATACGGACAGTTATGATCCGTAAAGACCACCAGCGTCAGCTTCGGCTTTTGCGCGCCGATTCGCGGTGAGTGGGGGTCGTGAAAGAGAAAATCGCCGTACTGCGACAGCACCTGCTTGAGCGATTCCTGTTCCGCCCGGGCATTCTGCCGATCGAGCTTATCGGCCGCGGCGACCAAAATTTCAGGATGGCTGAGCAGCGTCTCCTGGACCAGTGCCTGCACGCGGGCCTCCTGCGCCGGCGTGAGCGGCGACGAGGCTGACGCCGTCAACGACGCCGAGAGAAGAAGAAAAGTGAGCAGCGTATTTTTCATCGTTAATTAACCTCTGGCATGGGTGAGCGCGTTCAGGACGCTTTGTTGATCGAGCAGCGGCGGGAGCGTTTCTCCTTGCGGCACGCCTGAACCGTAGACCTGATTGAAGGGAATGGCGTAACGGTTTCGGCTTTGCAGGAAACGGGCGATCGGCTCAGAGGGCTTGCTCCAGTCGCCGCGCAGCGCGACGACATCCGGCTCAGCCAACGCGCTGATGATGGCGGGCTGATTTAACACCCGGTGTTCATTGACTTTGCACGTGACGCACCAGTCGGCTGAGATATCGATAAACACCCGTTTGCCATCCGCCAGCGCGCTCTGGATGGCCGCCTCGCTGAGAGGCTGCCAGCGAATTTGCTGAGCGTTAGCCTCCGGCGACGAGACGATAGCACCCTCGGCGAGCAGGCCGCGAACCTGAAAGCCGGCAAACGCCGCCAGCGCGATAATCACCAGCCAGAAGGCTGGCGTCGCTCGCGGACGGGCGGCTAACAAGGCGATCGGGGCCGCCACGGTGAGGGCCAGCGTCAGCATGCCGCCCGCCGTTTCGCCCAGGTGCAGGCCGAGCAGCGTCGTCAGCCAGAGGCTGGAGGCCAGCATCATGACGCCAAGCGCCATTTTCAGGGTGTTCATCCAGCGGCCGGGGCGGGGGAGCAGGGCGGCGGTTTGCGGGAACAGGGCGACGAACAGCCACGGCGCAGCCATCCCCAGCCCGAGCACCAGAAAAATCAGCCACAGCTCCTGAAGCGGAGCGGCAAGCGCGAAAGCGACGGCCGTGCCCAGGAAGGGGGCCGAGCAGGGCGTTGCCAGCAGGGTGGCAAAAACGCCCTCGCAGAAGCTGCCCGCCATCCCAGCGCCGCCGGCGGTCGCCATCCGGCTCACGGCTGCCGAGGGAAGCAGCATCTCGACTACCCCGAAAAGGTTCAGCGAGAAGAGAAAGGTGACGGCAACCATTAAGCCGATAAACCAGGGATTCTGAAACTGGATCCCCCAGCCCAGCGATGCGCCGGTGAGCTTCAGTATCGTCACCATCAGCGCCAGCAGAGCAAACGAGGTCAGAATACCCGCGCTGGTGGCCAGAAAACGCAGCCTGACCATGCCCCGGTCTGAACCGGCCTGCAGCACCGCGCTGAGCTTCATGCCCATCACCGGCAATACGCACGGCATCAGGTTAAGGATTAAGCCGCCGAGCAGCGCGAAAAGCACTATTTTCCCGAGACTCACCGTCGCCGCCGGGGCGATATCCGCGCCAGCCGTAAGGTTTATCTGCTGCGCTTTTTCACCATTTGTCAGCACCAACGACAGCGCTTTTCCTGCCAGCGTGGCGGGTATTTCTCCCCATTCGTCGGTGACCGGTACCGTCACCTTGAGGTGGCTGCCCTCGGCGCGAATGTCCGGATCGCCGGCCACAATTCCCCCGTCCATAGGGTCAAAATAGATCCCGGGGTTTTTCCATTCGCCGGTCGTGGTGGCGGTGATGACCAGCTGGCTCCCGACCCGATGCGCGGCGAGATCGTTGGTTACGCCGGTATCTGCCGGGACAGTGCGCATGGCCCGGGCAAAGGCGTGCCGGAAATCGCCGTCCGCGGGCTGATTGAAATCGAGACGCAGACGGTAGTCGGTCAGCAGACAGACGTTGCTGCAGGTCGATAGCGTAAGCGTGCCTTCCAGCACGTCGCCGGGGGCGGCGGCGATCGTCATCGGGATCGCGACCCGGTCATGGTAGCCCTGGGTCGTCAGGCCGGAAATCTTGAATCTTGACGGGGCAGGCCAGTACCACCGCGCCTGTTCCCCGTTGTTCCAGATGATTTGCGGGGCGACGCCGCCTTCGCCCGGCGAGCGCCAGTAGGTTTTCCAGCCGGAAGCCAGCTCAATAGAGAGCAGTCCGTCGATCCGATCGTTTCCTTTTTCCGCCTGGAAGCGGATCCGGGCATGATCGTTTTGCGGGGATGTCAGCCATCCGGTGTCCGCCCCGTGGGCAACGCCCGCGCAGGCCAGCAACAGGAAGACGAAGCCCCTGAAGATATTCAGCATTTTTTTCTCCGTGAATTTAAAAATTAATCGTCTAAGAACGATTTTTCATTCACGGAAAACGCAGTTTTTAAGGTGTATTCGCAGCGTGGGCGGCCGGACGGGATCGTCCCGGAAAACCACCGGACGCCCTGCGGTGAGCAGCTGAAGCAGGGCGAGGAAGAGTATGACGGCAGGTAAGGCGCCATCAAAGAATAGCGGCTGCGCGCAGAGCAGGGATTTAGCGCTCAGCTGACAGGGCGAGGGTCCTGGCTCAGCCTCCTCAGAAGACGGCTGCTGGGCCTGCGCGCTGAAGGGTATCGCCTGCGTGCCGGCGCCGACATCGGCCAAAAAATGGTGCAGATAGGCCGCCCGCTGAACAAGGCAGAATGCCATGACCAGGCAGGTCAGTATCAAAAACCATTTACCAGGAAGCCGACGATTGTGCATAGGGTACCAGGACAAGACAGAACCCGAGGATCATAAACAATCCTTATCAATGTACAAGAGGCTGGCGTGTAAGGTTTTGTCTGGATGGATAACGTTGCCGGCGTATGCGGCGGAAAGGCGGGCGTTCAGGTATTTCGTACATTTATATTATTTACAGCGTTGATGCATCCGGCTACTATTCGCGTCGCTAAGCGGTACCGGCACGCCGCTGCCGGACGTGACTGCTTAGCGCCTGACCGCCATTAGCTCATCTGGAAGAGCGAACGACGTACGTTGTAGGGAACGGGGTTCGAGGCCTCGATGGCGGCCCAACACTTGCTTAGCGAATCCGCACGGTATCGGTAATAAAGCCTCTCGCTTCTGTTGAATACGCCTCTGAACATCTTTAATCACTCCTTTTAGATCTCTTTCCTGCTATTGCTACATAGCCGTTATTATTGCCTGTGAAATAATTTCTCTTCTCTCGCTATTACTCGCAACGGAATGTGATTGCCTGGTTTTATCGCGACTGCCCTGGCAAAGGAATATCTGAATTTGGAGTGTTTAAGATTTACCTAAGCAAATCTGAATAATTTTAATGTGAATCTACTTATTAGGATTTAGTCGCGTATTTTTCAGAAATTTCATCACTTTTTATATGGTATTCTCCCTTGTTCAAGGAGTGAACGAAGGAAAAAAGAATGCTTTACCGCTATGCCGTTTTCTCCAGAAAACATAATACGTTTCATATTCTTTTACTGTTTACCATTTTGATAATAAGTTTCATACATTTGAGCGTGCTGCTGGAAACCGATAACACATGGCTGCTGGGGCCGATGGTGATTTATCTGCCCATTTTTTTCCTTTGGCGAAAGGTCTCAGTGTTACGAAGCAGAATCGCTGATTAATGTGCAGGTGGAGTTCCCTACATGAGTGAAAATACAACATCTAAAGCAACCTCTGAACCGAAAGTCCGGCAGCCCGTCCTGCGGAAAGTCGATCTTAACCTGTTAACCATTTTTGATACCGTTATGCAGGAGCAAAGCTTAACCAAAGCGGCGCACACGCTGGGCATGTCGCAGCCGGCGGTCAGCAGCGCGGTCTCTCGCCTGAAGGTGCTGTTTAAGGATGAACTGTTCGTCCGCAACGGCCGCGGGATAAAACCGACGGAGCGCGCCTTTCAGCTGTTTAGCTCCGTTCGTCGCGCGCTGTCGCTGGTGCAAAATGAGCTGCCGGATACGCTTTTCGACCCGCTGGACTGCGAACGTAATTACAACCTTTGCGTCTGTAGCCCGTTGGATAACTACCTGACTCCGCTTATTTTTAACAAAATCAGCGAGATTGCTCCCAGGGTCACTCTTTCCTTTAAATCTTCGCTAAGTCAGCAGGTGACAAATCAGCTGCGCTATCAGGAGGTGGAATTTGTACTCGATTACAACAAATTCAATCATCCGGAATTTACCAGCATCCCGCTATTCCATGACCGAATGGTGCTGGTGGCCAGGCGCAACCATCCGCGTATCGCATCGCCGCTGAGCGAGGAGGATATTTATCGCGAGCAGCATGCTACCGTCGCGCTGGATCGCTACGCCTCCTTCAGCTATCCCTGGTATAGCTCTGAAGAGCAGCAGGCCTGCGTCGCTTTTCACGGTAACGCGATGGTCAGCGTGTTGAGCGTGGTGTCGCAAACCAATATGGTGGCTATCGCGCCGGAATGGCTGGCGAAAGAGTTTGAAGAGCAGTTTGCGCTACAGCTGCTGCCGCTGCCTTTAGAAATGGACAGCCGTACCTGCTATCTTTCGTGGCATGAAACGGCGGGCCAGGAGAGAAGCCATCGCTGGATGGCGGAGCTGCTAATAAAGATTTGCCAGCGCTAGATAGACCTGAAGAAATGCCTGGTAAGACGCCAGGTATTTTATTATTCACGCTCAACTCTCGCCCTGAACATTAATTAAGATCCCCGCTTTATTCTTGTTCATCAGGCACTGATGACCGGATAAAATACGCTGTATTAATAAATTTAACCCGCCAGAATTTCATTAAAAAATCTATTTACCTAAAATCGCGCATTTCTCCGGCAGAGCCAACCGGCGGTTTCTGTACCCAATGGATTTCGAGTTGCTTTGAGGCGGCAAGAGAGAGACAAATTCGTCGGGAACGAATTTGACCAGCCGAGGCTGGCCGCCGGTGAGAGGCAGGAGCCTCTCATTAATCCCCAGGAATTTACTCAAGTAAGTGACTGGGGTGAACGAACGTAGCCAACAAAAAAGCAACTTGAAAGACGACGGGTATATACTCTTATTATCCAGCCGGGCCGACGCCTGAACCAGGGGATGATGTTGATGCGCAGAAAAATGATGAAGCCTGCGGTGGCCGTCGCCGCCCTGATGATGTCATCGACGGCCCTACAGGCGGATGAAATTAACCTGTATTCGGTTAATACCGGCTCCTGGATTTACCATCTGTCGAACAACCACGGCCAGTACACCGAAGGTTTTGACAACCAGTTTGCCTCCGTTGAGCGCAGGTTCTCCGAAGATTCGCCGTACAGCCTGCTGGCCGGAACGATGAAAAACAGCTTTGACGATCGCTGCATTGCGCTGGGGGTTCGCCGCGACTGGGTCTCGTTGGGCAACGGCTGGGTGTTTAAGGGAATTTATGGCTACGTTGGCGAGTTTTTTTTCTCGGCCTTCGAGCACTGCGGCGATCATGGTTCTTATAAGGATTTTAAAGACGCCACCGGCATCGGCTTTTCTCCCTATATTTATCATGGTTTCCAATACAACTTTACCGATTATTTCGGCGTTGAAAGCGGAATTATTCTTCCCGCCGTCTTTGTGGTGAGCATACAGTGGAGTTTTCGCTAATACAGTGGCGAAAACCCGCCCGCTGTGGGGCTTTGAAAGAACCGTAATAAAAAATGAAGCTATCTTAAGGTTATTTTAATCTTCACCGCGGCGGTTATTTTTTTATAGCATTTTTCTCGCCCTTATCCGCCCGCGCTCAGTACATTTCACTTTTTTCATTAGATGGTAATTGTTTGCATTATCATTCACATTCCTCTGTGATTTAATCCTTGCCGGCCGGCGGCCAGTGACTCTTCGCCCACCTCTATTAAGGATTAGTTTATGCGTTTTCGTCTGGTGTCTTATTGCTCCGCTGCATTGATGGCTTCTTCCGCGTTTATTGTCCCGCAGGCGCTGGCGGCGGCCAGCAGCGACGGGATTGTGGTCTACAACGCGCAGCATGAAAATCTGGTGAAGTCCTGGGTTGATGGCTTTACCAAAGAGACGGGAATTAAAGTGACGCTGCGTAACGGCGGCGACAGCGAGCTGGGTAATCAGCTGGTGCAGGAGGGGACGGCATCCCCGGCGGATGTCTTTCTGACCGAAAACTCCCCGGCGATGGTGCTGGTGGATAACGCGAAGCTGTTTGCGCCGCTGGCGGCTGAGACCCTTCAGCAGGTCGCCCCGCAGTACCGCCCTGAGCACGGTCGCTGGATAGGCATTGCCGCCCGCAGCACCGTATTCGTCTATAACCCGGCGAAAATCAGCGAAGCGCAGCTGCCGACATCCCTGATGGATCTGGCGCAGCCGCAGTGGAAAGGGCGCTGGGCCGCTTCGCCATCCGGCGCGGATTTTCAGGCCATCGTCAGCGCCATGCTGGCGCTGAAAGGCGAGCAGGAAACCCTGGCATGGCTTAAAGCGATGAAAACCAATTTTGTGGCCTACAAGGGCAACAGCACGGTGATGAAAGCGGTGAATGCCGGTCAGATTGATGGCGGCGTTATCTATCATTACTACCGCTTTGTCGATCAGGCGAAAACCGGCGAGAACAGCAAAAATACCCGTCTCCACTACTTTAAAAACCAGGATCCGGGCGCCTTTGTCAGCATTTCCGGCGGCGGCGTGCTGGCCTCCAGCAAACATCAGGAACAGGCTCAGGCCTTTATCAAGTGGATCACCGGCAAGCAGGGACAGGATGAACTGCGCACCAATAACGCCTTTGAATACGCCGTTGGCGTCAACGCCGCGTCCAACCCGAAGCTTACGCCGCTGAAAGCGTTAGAGGCCCCGAAGGTTGAGCCGTCTTCGCTGAACAGCAAAAAAGTGGTTGATTTGATGACCCAGGCTGGCCTGCTGTAATCGTCCGTTAAAGTGAACACGCTATGTCTTCTCTGAGTTTCGCGCTCGGAAAAAAAGCCCAACGCCTGCCCGAGCGCAGGCGTCCTGCTTTTCCGATGATCGCGTTAGCCGTTCTGTTTTCTCTGCTGGCGCTTTTGCCGCCGGGTTTTGTTATTGCCGTAGGGGTCGATACCGGCTGGGAGACAATCCAGGCGCTGGTCTTTCGCCCGCGCGTCGCCGAGCTGTTAAGCAATACCCTGTGGCTTATCGCGCTGACGGTACCCCTGTGCATTGCGCTGGGCGTTGGCCTGGCCTGGCTGACGGAGCGCACGCTGCTGGCGGGGCGGCGGCTCTGGTCGGTGCTGGCGGTTGCGCCGCTGGCGATCCCGGCCTTTGTGCAAAGCTACGCCTGGGTCAGCGCGGTGCCGGCAATGCACGGCCTCTCTGCCGGGGTGTTTCTTTCGCTGCTGGCCTACTACCCGTTTATCTATATGCCGGTTGCCGCCGTTCTGCGGCGGCTGGACCCGACGCTGGAAGATGTTGCCGCCTCATTAGGTACGCCGCCGTGGCGGATCTTTTTCCGCGTGGTTTTGCCCCAGCTCAGGCTGGCGATATGCGGCGGCGCGCTGCTGGTGGCGCTGCATCTGCTGGCGGAGTTTGGCCTGTTCGCGATGGTGCGTTTTGATACCTTTACCACCGCCGTCTATGACCAGTTCCAGTCAACCTTCAGCGGCCCGGCGGCGAACATGCTGGCCGGGGTGCTGGCGCTCTGCTGTCTGGCTATTTTGCTGCTGGAAGGGGCGTCGCGGGGGAAAGCGCGCTATGCCCGCATCGGTTCGGGCGCTGCGCGCGAACAGCAGCGGCAGCCGCTGGGCCGGCTGGCGGCGATCCCTCTCCAGCTCGCGCTGCTGACGCTGGTGATGCTGGCGCTGGGCGTTCCGCTGATGGTGCTCTGCCGCTGGCTATGGCTGGGCGGCGTGGAGAACTGGTTAAACGCCGACCTCTGGCTCTCCCTGCGGCAAACGCTGCTGCTCGGCGCGGTGGGCGCTCTCCTCACCACCGCCTGCGCTATTCCCATTGCCTGGCTGGGCGTTCGCTATCCGCAGCGCCTTATTCGACTGCTGGAGGGGTGTAACTACATGACCAGCTCTCTGCCCGGCATCGTGACGGCGCTGGCGCTGGTGACAGTCACCATTCACTACGCGCGCCCCATCTATCAGACCGAGGTCACGCTGCTGCTCGCCTGGCTGCTGATGTTTATGCCCCGGGCGCTGGTCAACCTGCGCGCCGGCATCGCGCAGGCCCCCGTGGAGCTGGAAAACGTCGCCCGCAGTTTGGGCCGCAGCCCCGGACGGGCGCTGTGGAGCGTGACCATGCGGCTGGCGGCGCCGGGCGCGGCGGCGGCGGCGGCGCTGGTGTTTCTCGGCATCACCAATGAGTTGACCGCCACGCTGCTGCTCTCTCCGCTCGGCACCCGCACGCTGTCGACCGGCTTCTGGGCGCTAACCAGCGAAATTGATTACGTCGCCGCCGCGCCTTACGCGATGCTGATGATTCTGCTTTCGCTGCCGCTGACCGGCATTCTCTATATCCAGTCGAAAAAAATCGCAGGCCTGTAAATGCTTGAACTCTCCTCAATCTCAAAATCTTTTGCCGGTACGCGGGTGCTCGAAAACCTGAATCTGACGGTGGCCGCAGGCAGCCGGACGGCGATCGTTGGCCCCTCCGGCTCCGGTAAAACCACGCTGCTGCGGATCCTCGCGGGTTTCGAAACGCCGGATAGCGGACGCATTGTTATGCAGGGGCGCACGCTGTTTGCGCAGGGGACATTTATTCCCGCCCACCTGCGCGGAGTGGGCTACGTGCCGCAGGAAGGCGCGCTGTTCCCCCATCTGAACGTCGCGGACAATATCGCCTGGGGCCTCGACGGCAGCCGGCAGGAGAAATATCAGCAGGTGGCGGCGCTGATGGAGAGGGTGTCGCTGGACCGTCAACTGGCGAACCACTGGCCGCACGAAATCTCCGGCGGTCAGCAGCAGCGCGTAGCCCTGGCGCGCGCGCTGGCGCAGCGGCCCGCGCTGATGCTGCTTGATGAGCCTTTTTCCGCTCTCGATACCGGGCTGCGCGCGGCCACGCGCAAAGCCACCGCCGATTTACTGGCGCAGGCCGGGGTCGCGTCGATTCTGGTGACTCACGATCAGAATGAAGCGCTCTCCTTTGCCAGCCAGGTCGCGGTGATGCGTCAGGGACGTTTTGCCCAGGTCGGCACGCCGTATGAGGTCTACAGCCGTCCCGTCGATGAAGAGACCGCGCTATTTCTCGGCGATGCGCTGGTGCTGCCCGCCGAGCTTCGCGGCGGGCGGGCGCGCTGTGCGATTGGCGAAATTTCAACCGATGATCCGCATGCTGTCGGGCAGGGAAGGGTCATGCTGCGCCCCGAGCAGCTGGTTATCTCTCCCTCTCCGGCGGATGGACAGCCGCTCACCGTACGCGATGTGGACTTTAGCGGCCACCTGTCAACGTTAACCCTGGGGATGCCCGGCCAGGGCGAGCCGCTGATCGTCAAAACCGTCAGCCGGCAGTTATGGCGGCCGGGGGCGGCGGTACGCATTGAGGTGGTGGGCGAGGCGCGGGTCTTTGCCCGCTAGCGCCGACGGGCTATAAATCAATGCACAGATTCGCCGACCGGCTGCGGGAGCAGCACAGGGCGATCTGCTGCGCGCCGGCGGATTTCTCCGCCTCCGACTGCACGGTGTCGCGGTGGTCGACAACCCCCTCGATAACCGGCGTCAGGCAGGCGCCGCAAATCCCCATCTCGCAGGAGAGGGGGACGGCGACGCCGTTCTCCTGGAGCACCTGGGCGATGGTCTTATGCGGGGGCACCGGCCACCGCTCTCCCGAGGACGCAAGCGTCACGCTAAACGTTTCTCCCTCCTCAGCGCCGGCGGGCATCGCGACAGGCTGAAAGGCTTCGCTATGGATCAGCGTTTCCGCCCAGCCTTGTTCCATGGCGACCCGGCGCGCGGCGGCCATAAATCCCTCTGGCCCGCAGAGATAAATCGGATATCCGGTATGCGTCTTGTTCAGCGCGGCGGCTAAATGCTGCCGGGCGCTGTCTCCTTCGCAAGAGCTGTGAATCACCACGCTTTCGGCGCGGAATCGCCGCTGCAGTTCGCGGACAAACGCCCCCTGGGCGCGATTTTTCAGGTAATAGTGCAGCGTAAACGGCACGCCCTCCGCCTCCAGCCTTAGCGCCATTGCGTACAGCGGCGTAATACCGATACCGGCGGCCAGCAGCGTCACCCGCTCCGCCGCCCGTAAGGGAAACAGATTGCGCGGGGGAGAAATCAACAGCGTCTGGCCGGGGCGCAGCTGCTGATGAATATAGCGCGAACCGCCGCGTGACGCTTTCTCCAGCGCCACGCAGATCAGGTAGCCGTCGTCTGCGTCCTCCGGGCCGGTCAGCGAATACTGGCGGATAATGCCGCACGGCAGATGAAGGTCAATATGCGCGCCGGGCTGCCAGGCGGGGAGCGGTCGCCCGTCCCGCGCCACCAGCCTGACGGCGAGGTTCTGGCTGCCCTGGCGCCAGAGGCCGTCAACGATAACCTCTACTACATCGCTCATGATGGCTCTCCACTTAAACGAGGAAAAAGTCGCCGAAGCCCATTTTTTTCAGTCCGCGGCGATAGGCGATGGAGCTGCGATCGGCGGGGATATGCGCTTCGAGCGTTAAATCCAGCGGCAGTCTCTCCGGGCGCTGGGTCTCCACCATCAGGCGATCTTCCTCAAAGACGCGCAGGTTAAAGGCGTGAACATCCTCTACCGGTACGTGCAGATCGAAATTACGCGCGATGGGCGCGAACATCCGGGTTATCCGCGAGGAAACCGGCGAGGCGGCGTTCATGATCACCAGCCTGGCCTCACCGGGAAAATGAATCGTCAGGGTGGCGGTAAACGGCAGATGCATCTCGAAATGGCGCAGCCACTGGAAGCCCTCCGGCGCGCGAAACTCGGAGCTGGCGGGATAGTTGCCGACCGAACTCCAGTAATCGGCGATAAAACCAAACGACGTCTCCTGCGGGTTATAGTTCGGCACCACCTGGTTATCCGGGTCGGCGAAAGTATCGGTATGGATCCAGGCGAAATGGGCGACATCCAGAAAGCCCTCGACCTGGCGCCCCGCAAAGCCGTTGACCTCAAAGGCCGGGCAGTTGATTTGCTGAAAGCCGTCGTCGTGCCAGTGCGGCATCACCGGCAGCGGCATCGGGTTCTCCGGGTCGAAGGCCAGGCAGGTCCAGATCAGGCCATAGCGCTCCTCAACCGCAAAGCTGGTGAGGTTGAGCTTCGCCGGTACCGGCTGGTCGGGGCTGGACGGGATACGGTTACAGCGGCCATCTTCGCCGAAGCGCAGGCCGTGGTACGGGCAGACGATCCCTTCTTCATCGTGAAAGCCGAGCGTCAGCGGCACGCCGCGGTGGGGGCAGACGTCGCGAGCGACCACCACCTGGCCCTTAATACGATAGATCACCAGCTGCTCATCAAGCAGGGTGGCTTTTACCGGCGCGGGGCCGATATCGCAGGCGCGGGCGACCGGGTGCCAGCATTTCGCCAGGCGCAGCCAGTCCTCAGGCTCAAAGGTGCAATGGGCGGGTGGGGTGGGTTGTGGTCTGTTCATGGCTTCTCTTCCTGCTCACAAAAACATTTGTTTAATTGTTGTGAGTTTATTGTTGTCATATTAGGGTGTTGACATCCATCAGCAAGAATTCATCCAGCCGTTGCAAAAAAGAGAACAGGTCACCGATGAGCCCATTTTCACGTTTCGCCCTCTATTTTGCCGAGGTCGCCCGCAGCGGTAGCCTGCGGCGGGCGGCAGAAAAGCTGCATATTTCCGCCTCGGCCATCAACCGGCAAATCTTGCAGGCGGAAGAGGCCTTCGGCACGCCGCTGTTCGAACGCCTGCCGGAAGGGCTGCGCATGACCACCGCCGGAGAGCTGCTGTACGACAATCTGCTGCGCTGGCAAAAGGAGTTTCATCTGACGCGGCAAAAGTTTGATGAGCTGCAGGGGCTAAAGCGCGGCACCGTTAGCCTTGGCATGGTGCAGGCGCTGGCGGAAGGGAGCTTTGCCGCCGCGCTGGCGGAGATTATCGGTAGCTGGCAGTGGCTCGAGCTGAATTTGCAGGTCGCGGATAGCCATACCGTCAGCCAGAAGGTGCGGCAGGCGGATCTTGATTTCGGCCTGATTCTGGATCCTGAAGGCCAGGCGGGGCTTAGCGTACTGGCCTTTGCTGAACTGGAGATGGGCGCGGTGATGCGTCCGGATCACCCCCAGGCGCAGGCTGCGATGCTGTCGCTAGGCGAGCTCAGCGAGGAGCGGCATATTGTTCCCGGCGCGCCGCTGATCGTCCACGATCGGGTCGCGATGCTTTATCGCCATTATGATTTTTTCCCGGCGAACAGTATCAGCTGCAACGATATCCGGCTGATTAAATCGCTGGTGCTTAAAGGCGGCGGCGTGACTATTCTCAGCCGTCTGGACGTGCTGGAAGAGGTGAAGCTCGGGCAGCTGGCGTTTGTCCCGCTGCGCAACAAGCTGCTGCGCCCGCTCACCCTGGCCCTGTGCACCGCGCCATCGCGCCAGCTCTCCCGCCCGGCGCAGATGGCGATCCAGAAGCTGACCGCCGTGATGGAGGAGATGCAGGCCGGGACAGCGGCTTCCCCCCCGTCTGCGTAATATGCCCGGCCTGAAATACTCTGCGGCCTGTTTCCCCGGTGGCGCTGCGCTGACCGGGCTACAGGTTCCCCGGCATCTGCGATCCGGTAGCCCGGACAGGCGCGCAGCGCCGCCTCCGGGA
>OJUO01000263.1_pt1 | contig 15876 bp, 10 predicted proteins | sample 1600001 | NCBI WGS metagenome assembly OJUO01 (sample SAMN04436614, study PRJEB24849) | human gut metagenome | biome: human gut; feature: NICU; material: stool | host: Homo sapiens | place: USA: Saint Louis, MO | collected 2009-12-11
GCGACTTCCTTTTTTGTATGGATTTTTTCATTTACACAAAATATTTTACACTCTCAAAATACTAAGTAGAGGAGTTTTTTAAGATGAAGAAAGCTATCAAAAAAGTTTCAATGTGTTTAGGGGTAACCGCATTTTTAGGGGCAGGAGCGTTGGCTACAACAACTTCAGCTTTTGCAACAGAACAACCAGAAGTGGCATCAGAAGCCATCTCAACCTATGCGGCGACTGGTTTTTATCGTGTTCTTTACGATACAACGTTGTTATTCAGTGATAACGCCGACATTATTCATATACCAGCAGGATTTATGATTTACCATACAGGAAATGAGATGGAGTGGGGGGGCATGAAATTTTATGAAATGAATGTCATGCAAGGAACAGAAGTATACCGTGGTTATGTTCAAGATACAGCGTTAGTTAAAGCGTAAAAAAAGACAGCTCTTCTGCGTTCAGAAGAGCTGTCTTTTTACTAAATAACCAAAAGTTTTTTTAATTCTCTCTTGTCAAAATCGTTTGTGTAATTTCATACAATTGTTCTTTCGCTTGGACCTTTGTTTCAGGAAGTTTGCTGATTTCTTTCAGCGCTTTTTCTGTGTAATGAGTGGCTAATTGTTGAGCCTTTTCTACGCCACCTAGTTCATGGACAAGACGATAAATTTCCTGTGTTTCTTCATCAGTCAAGGCTTCTTTTTTCATTAAAAGTGGCAACAAGACTTCACGATTGGCTTCAAGTGCATAAATCAAGGGCAAAGAATACACGCCTTGACGTACGTCTTCTAAGACGGGTTTGCCGATGGCATCGGCAGTTTGCGTATAGTCCAAAATATCATCAATAATTTGAAAAGCCAGTCCGATATTTTCGCCGATTTCACCACAACGTTTGGCAAAACGTTGGGAGGTGCCACTTTCATAGGCACCGACAAAACAACTTAGCGCAAACAGTTCCGCAGTTTTTCCGGAAATATTTTTTAAATATTGGTCAATCGTTACCTCGAAATTATAGCGATTGTCCATTTGACCAAGCTCACCAGTTAGGACTTTTTCCATACTGCGCGAATTTAATTGAATGCTTTTTAATGAAGAAGAATAATCAGATAAGAGCTTGAAACAGCAAACAAAAAGATAATCGCCTGTATACACGGCTGTGCTATTCCCAAAGCGCGAACGCAGTGTTGGCAAGCCACGACGCGTATCGGCTTCGTCGACAATATCGTCGTGAACTAACGTGGCGGTATGCAGTAATTCAATGGAAGCCGCTAACGCTGTCGCCTTTTTAGGGTCCCGCTGTTCACCAAAATAAGAGAACAACAGTTGGTAGGCTGGACGTAGCAATTTGCCGCCAGAATGAATCATGTCATGGACAGCAGCTTGAATCTCTTGATTATCGATTTGAACCGCTTGTTCCATCAAGCGAAGAGTAGTTGTTAATTCTTTTGATAACGTAGGATAGGTATTCCACATAGGATGTATATTCATAAGATGACTCCTTTAATTGTGGCGGACAGGTTTTCAATTAGAAAAATTGACTCCACTTATGTTTCGTTGTTTGTTCATAATTCAGTTGGAATTTTCGTAACGTCTGGACATGTTGTAGTAAATAATTAGCGGCAATCCCAATGGCAATCCCTGAAAGTAACCCAAACAGAGATAGAAATGGTAAGTACAGCATCGGCGCCCACGAATGAGCAAAGAAAGAGGTCGTTAGCAACTGACCAACGTTGTGTAAGAAACCACCAACGGCACTAATCCCTATAATGCTGACCCGTTTTGGCCCCAGCTGCTTGACAAGCAACATGCCGAAATAACTTAATAAGGCACCACTGGCACTATAGAAAAAGGTCGAAAGTGTGCCGCCCAGTAATGTCGTTAAAATCAAACGTAAACAGACTAGGAAAAAACTATCACGCTTACGCATGGTGAAAATCGCAATAATAGTAATTAGATTTGCTAGACCGAGCTTTGCCCCAGGAGCAAATGCGAAAGGGTAAGGAATCATATTTTCGATTAAACCAATAATGACCCCTTGGGCAACGAGCATAGCAATATAAATATTCTTGTGTAATTTGCTCATAGTTGTCGTGCTTAATAAATTAAGCTACCGTCTTCACTCCCATCAGAAGCTTCCACGGTGATAAACAAATTGTGGGGTAGACAGGCAATCGGGGTTTCACCAGGTTTGGAAATCCAGCCTCGCCGAACATCCACTAAGTCAGCACAGTTGGCTTCCTTCACGCGGATACGATCACCATCTACTTCAATCAGGTTGTAATCACCGTCTTTTGCTTCGTATTTATATGTATAATGCGGGCCGTCCTTTTTTAAGTCAAAGACTTTGATTACTTTGTTGTCTACTTTCAAGACTGCTTGATACGTAGCCGCTTCTTGACCACGGTTTTGCATGGCAAAAACAACAAGGGGCAGAAAAGAACCAAGAACTAAAATAGCAATAATAATAACGTCCCATGTTTTCAAGCGACTTTTCTTAATGAATTCTTTGATCGTCATTTTCTTCTCTCTCCTTTGGTGTTTTTTTCTTGTCTATCATAACACAGTGAACGGAAAAGAAGTATTCTTTTCCAGTTGAGCCACCATATTATAAAAGAAAATATGTGGGACAAAAGTCATGCTTGACTGCTGTCCCACATACTAAATCCTATGATAGTCAGCTGGAGACATGTGTCTCAGCTTTTGCTCGTAGTTGTCAATCGATGATCGATTGCTTACTTACCGCCGTATCTAGCTTTCGGGGTACCATACCACGCTTTACCAAGTTTGCGTTGAATCCATGGAATTACCCAGCGGTCTAAACCGACAGCACGGCCTGAACCGTTCATCAAAGCAAAAGCGACAAAGATAAACCAGATATTTACCCAATAGAACATGCCAGATAAACAGAAGGCAATTGTTAAACCAATTGTAGCAGCACTTGATAACCAAGTGAATAAACCAGCAATCAATGCTAAAGCAATACATACTTCAACGATTGTCATGAATTTTTGCATGAACAAAGCAACTTCTTGGTTTGGCATCATAAATTTCATTACGCTTTCGAACCATTTAGGCATGTGATCAAACACTTGCATTGGTGTTTCGCCGTAAGCGTAGCTTAACCCAAAGTGCGCTGCTTGTGTTGCCGCATCGGCACCACCGCTTGCCGCCGCATCCGCCGCACCACTTGCAGCAGTTGTTGCTGTTTCAGTTGCTTGAGAAGCACCTGTTGTTACTTGTTCTTGTAACCAAGGGAATGGGAAAACGACTTTATCTGTGAACCAAGAACCATCACCAAACCAAGTGCTTGGTTTCAAGTAATCGCCGTTGCCGACAATTTTCTTCATTGATTCGACTAACCAAACCATACCATAGAAGACACGTAGCGGAACACTCCACAAGACATTGCCGTAACGAGACGTATGTCCGCGAGCAACAGAACGATCATCTTTAATATGGAAGATTTCGTGCATAATGTATTGGAACATGTAGTAACCAGAACGAATATCAAAGAAGTATTTCAAGTTAACGATATGTTTCATAATGATGGCTAAGAAACCACTCAAATGAATTTTATCGAATAAGTTGGCAACGCCCCATTTCGCGCCGATGGAAACCATGAATCCTTGGTAGTTTCCTTTAAAGGCATGTTTTTCGCCACCTTTAATATCTGCAACGATGTTGGCAGCCGCAGTATGACCTGTTTGTTCAGCTGCTTGAACGATTTGAGGAGTTGGTGTATTTGGTGTTTCTTCGTAATAAACCAAGTCACCAATGATATAAATGTTTTTGTCTTCGTAGCCTTTTGCTTGCATGTATTCATTCGCAACTAAACGACTACCACGTGCTGCTTCTAAACCAAAGTCAGCGGCATCAGAAGTTGCTTTCACACCAGCTGTCCAGATTAACGTATGCGTTGGTACTTCAGAACCATCTTTTAATTTAATGTGATCTGCTGCAACTTCAACGATTGGTGAGTTCAATAATAATTGAACATTTTTCTTTTCTAGATAACGTTCTGCTTTGGCAGCATCGTTACGAGATAACATGTTTAAGATGGTTGGCATTGCTTCAACAACCATTAATGTAATTTCGTCTGGATCAATTTTGGCATCTTTCGCTAAACGATCTTTCCAGTCGATTAATTCGCCGACCATTTCGATCCCAGTAAAACCAGAACCACAGACAACGAATGTTAACATTGCTTTGCGTACTTCAGCATCTGGTTCGATGGCTGCTTTAGCAACGGTTGCTTCAATGTGATGACGAATTTTCACTGCATCATCAAATGACCATAAGGTGAAACCATTTTCTTTCACGCCTGGTGTTCCAAAGTCATTTGGTTCGCCACCCATACCCAGAATTAACTGGTCAAATGGATAAGAACCTGCTAAAGTTTTCACAACTTTGTTTTCTTTGTCGATCCCAGTAACAGTATCTGTTACCAATTTTACGTTTTTCTTGCGTGAGAACAAACGTTGTAAGTCGTATTGAATTGCTTCTGGTTCAACACGTCCGCCTGCTACTTCATGCAATTCGGTCATCATAGTGTGGTAAGAATGGCGATCAATCAATGTGATTGTTACGTCCGTATCTTTTTTAAATTTCTTTGCTAGAAATTTAGTAGCTGAAACGCCAGCATACCCAGCACCTACAACGACAATATTTTGCTTTGTCATTGACAATCCGCTCCTTAATATTGTAAGTAGTAAAATAGTGATAATGATTAATAAGTACACAATCGACTAACATTATATAAGTATTTCACGAATTTGTCTAATATAAATTTTAATTGTCAACAAATTTACTCCAACGATGAGTTTTTGATGAAAAAAAGACCGAAATGTAAATATTTTTAGGGGATGGTCTTGACAACGTTTTTAAAACCATTATAATGTGTAATGTATCACAAACTTTTAATGTTTGTGAAAATCATGAAAGAAAAGGTGACTATCAATGAAAGTGAATAAATTTGTTAAAGGTTTTGCGGCAATTGCATTATTTAGTTTAGTATTAGCAGGCTGTGGCGCAGACAAGAAAGACAACACAACGAACTCTTCTAGCGCAGCATCTTCAGAAACGAAAAAATCAACTGAATCATCAGCACCAGCGAAAAAAGTTGCCGGTGGCGATTTAAAAGATGGTACGTATAAATTAGAAGAAAAAAATGAAAAAAATGGTTACCGTGCAGTCTTTGAAATGACTGTAAAAGACGGCAAAATCACTGAATCTAAATATGACAACATCAATGCTGACGGCAAATCTAAAACAGAAGACACTAAGTATGAAGAAAGCATGAAAGCAAAATCTGGTGTTGGACCAAAAGAATACATCAAACAATTAAACGATTCTTTTGTTAAAGCACAAAGCGCAAGCGGTGTGGAAGTAGTAACTGGTGCGACTCATTCATCTGAATCATTCCAAAACTACGCACAACAATTAATCCAAGCAGCACAAGCTGGTAACACAGACACAATCGAAATCGACAATGGGGCAACATTGAAAGATGGTACGTACTCATTGAAAGAAAAAAATGACTCAAACGGCTACCACACAACATTCTCAATGACTGTGAAAGATGGTAAAGTGACTGAATCTAACTACGATAACGTGAACGCTGACGGCAAATCTAAAAAAGATGACACTGAATACGAAAGCAAAATGAAAGACGTTACTGGCGTTGGACCAAAAGAATATATCGAAACATTAAACAAAGAATTTGTTAAAGCAATGGGCGAAGAAGACGGCTCACCTGCAGGTGTTGAAGTGGTAACTGGTGCAACACACAGCACACATTCATTCATCAACTACGCACAACAATTAGTGAACGCTGCTGAAAAAGGCGACACAACTGAAATCGTTGTTGACAACATCGTAACAAAATAATTAGAAATAAATGAATCGTGAAGTAGTTCCTGAAATGCTTTTCAGCAATTACTTAGCACCATTGAGGGGTTGGGAAAAGTCGGTTAGCTGACTTTCCCGCCCCTTTTTCTTCGCTAGTTCTGTCCATCATTTCACAAATTTTTTTCACAGAAATTTGTGAATTTCCAAGAGAAAGACTTTTCATTTTTTCCAAAAAAGGCTACTATGCAAGAGAACTTATTTTTTAATTAAAGAAGGAAAGAAGAGGGAATCCTATGAAAAAGAAACTTCTGCTCATGGTGAGTGTTCTAGCAGTGCTGTTTGTGGCAGCTGCTTGTTCCTCAAAACCAGAAGCGAAAATTAATACAGAACCATACTCTGACCGTCAAACAATGCTTGGTACCTACGTTCAAATTCGCATCTACGATGATGGCAAAGAAGACGTCTTACCGAAAGCCTTTGCCCGTGTCAAAGAACTAGGCGATAAAATCACCGTCAACCAACCAGGTTCAGAAATTGATGAAATCAACCAAGAAGCAGGCGTGAAACCAGTCAAAGTCTCAGATGACCTGTATCCTTTGTTGAAAAAAGCCTATGAATACAGCAAAGACTCCCGCGGCGGCTTCGACATGGCAATTGGCCCAATCACTTCTATGTGGCACATTGGCTTCGATGATGCCCGCAAACCAAGCCAAGCCGAAATTGATCAAGCCTTGAAACTTGTCGATTACACGAAAGTCAAATTCAACGACAAAGAGCAAACCGTTTACCTTGAAGAAAAAGGCATGCAATTGGATTTAGGCGCAATTGCCAAAGGCTTCATCACCGACGAAGTCGTGAAAGTCCTCAAAGACAACGGCGTCACCACCGCTATCGTCGATTTAGGCGGGAATGTTTACGTCTTAGGACACAGCCCACGTGGCAAAGACATGGACTGGACAGTTGGGATTCAAGATCCGAATAAAGCCCGCAACACAGTCTTAGGTCAAGTCAAAGAAAGCAACAAAACCTTAGTCACATCAGGAATTTATGAACGCTACTTAAAAGTCGATGGTAAAACGTACCACCATCTCTTCGATCGTGAAACTGGCTATCCGTTTGATAACGACATCGCGGGTGTCACCATTATCACCGACAAATCCATCGATGGTGATGGTCTCTCAACAGCCGTCTTCTCAATGGGCGTCAAAAAAGGACTAGAATATGTCGAAAGTCTGAAAGGAACCGATGCCATTTTCGTCACAAAAGACGACAAAGTCTACATCAGCAAAGATATCGAAGGCAACTTTGAAATCGGCAAAGACTCTGGCTATACGATGGGGAATCGGGCCGATTTGAAATAAGGAGCGACCAAAAATGTCTTTAAATGTGTTTTTAAAAGTAGTGGAAATTCAGACGAAGCTAGCCAGTCTCTTTCCCTTTATCATCGGGGTTTTGTTTTCAATGACCTATTTCGGGGAAGTTCAGTGGGGCAACACGCTGGTTTTCTTCATTGGCATGGTGGTCTTTGATATGGCCACCACCGCCATTAATAATTACATGGACTTCAAAAAAGCCAAATCGGACGTCTATAAATATGAAGAAAATATTATCGGACAATCAGGCGTTTCACCACAACTGGTCCGCAACATGATTTTCGCCATGATTGCCTTCACTGCCGTTGTGGGTGCGTACTTAACGGTTCAAACCGGTTGGCTCTTCCTTGTGTTAGGGGGGATTTGCTGCTTCATCGGTATTTTCTACACGTATGGACCGATTCCGTTATCCCGCATGCCCTTGGGAGAAATTTTCAGTGGCTTCACGATGGGCTTAGGTATCTTCGTCTTAACGGTTTACTTGAACGTGGTCACCCAGCCGCCGTTTTACTTAACGGTTGATTTCGCCAGTGGCGCCTTTCGCTTAGACGGCAATCTCTGGGCGGTGCTTGCGATTGTCGTGGCTTCCTTGCCCTTGGTCTGTTCGATTGCTAACATCATGCTCGCCAACAATTTACGGGACTTAGATACGGATATTGAGAACCACCGTTATACGTTAGTCTATTATATCGGGCGCCCAGCGGGGATTGTGCTGTTTCAAGTGTTAGCGTTAGCTGGGTATCTGGTGATTTTATTCGGCTTCATTAGTGGTATTTATCAATGGCCGGTGTTAATCACGTTTGCCACTCTGCCAGTCATTTGGAAAAATATTCAAACGTTTAAACAAGAATTGCCGCAGCCGAAAAGTTTCCGTCATTCCATTAAAAACTTACTGGTTTTCAATGGTACCTATGCCTTAGGGCTATTAATTAGCGCTTTGATTGGTTGAAACCTAAAAAAGTGCGAAGAATGCGAAAAAAATCTTGTTTTTTTTCAAGAAGTTTCTTCAAAATAGTTAAGAAAAGCTCAAAACGTTAGTGGTCAACACTAACATTTTGAGCTTTTCTCGTTAAAGAGAACAAAAAATTAAACTTTAAAGGCGTGATTTCAGGGAAAAACAGGTGGGAAACAACATTCCTATTGGTTGATAATTAAATAACATGTCTTTAAACGCTGTTCTATCGCTATAATTCAAAAAATTCACATGGAGTGCGTAAAAATCGTCAATTTCTAAAGGGGGGTTCTTTGTTATTATAGAGGTATGAAAAAAGGTTGTTTGAGCATTCGATAAACACAAGTTCAAATCTGTTGTTGATTTAAAAGGAGGTTTTAAAATGAAAAAAAAGCGTTATTTAATGATTGTGTGTCTACTATTTTCCCCTAGTTTTTTTATAAATGTTGAAGCGTCTGATGGTGGTTCTAGTTCGGTGGGGATTGAATTTTACCAAAATCCGACAACACCCGCTCCTAAAGATGCCCCGCCGAAAACAGATGCGCCAGCTACTGATCCCAAGGAACCAGCTGGTCCTCCGCAAGGAGATCAACGAAGTGGTGGTTCGACACAGACCACCACAACTGGCTCGCAGCTCCCTCGTACAGGGAGCAAGAGTCAGGCAAATCTTAGCATTCTCGGCTTAGCCTTAATCGGCTTGGCGGGAATGGTACATAGAAAGAAGGGACGACATGAAGCAAACTAAGTGGCAACGATTAGCAACCATTGGCTTGTGTAGTTCTTTAGTGATTAACGCTTTTTCTGGCGTGACCGCAGTTGCGGAAACAATCACGATTGAAAGTAGTCCGACAGTAGCAAGTAGCGCTAAGGAAGCAACATCAGCAAGTAGCGCAACGCCAGCAAGTACGGAAAGCAGTCAAGAAACGACTGAAACGAGTCGGGAAGAAGTAACACAGGAAACAGAGAAACAAGCAGAAATACCAGAGGTGAAAACTGAAACAACAGAATCGGTACCAGAAAATAGTAGTGAAAATGACCGACAAAAGAGTATTTCGCCACGTTGGGTGCCGAATGATCAAGTGATTTATCCGAGAATGATTTTTGGCTTTACTGATGAAACAGGAAAAGCTTTTGCTGATGAAAACTTAACGTTATCAGGGACGTATTATAAATTAGCTCGCCACACGGCAACTAGTCAGTGGCGACCATACGCTGATAGATATCCAATTGTTTCTTCTAATGCAGGCGGTGGCCAATATCGAGTAGCTGTCAATGCAACGATTCCTATGCCGTACGATTTTCTCACAAATTTACCAGCAGGTTACACTCATAATTTGTACGCAATTGAACAATTAAAGATTGATAACACATTAAAGTATGTCGACAGTATTGTTGCCCCGCCTGGTAGTATAAACATGACCAGATACAGTGAGCAACAAACATCTGAAGCAGCTCAATTTGGTAATTATGTTAAACAGAATTTGACTCAGAGGGATAGAATATTTTCTAAAAATAGTGCAAATATCTTTTCTCTAAATTCATTAGCTTTGGCTCCAGAAATTACTGACGTATTAACGATGCTTCGCACAGATTCTGTAGAACGTGGGCCAATATTAGTAGGTTTTGATGGCACTACCACGTACCGAGAAACACTTAATTACGTAGTCACTCGGAAACAAGTCACCGAAAAGTTCGTAGATACTAACGGCGTAGCCATTACACCGCCAACAGGTTTTACCCAAAACAAGAAAACACCAATGACCAGCAATGACTTCACCTTCAAACAAGCTAGTACTTTGCCAGACACCTATCAAGCAGACGGCAAAACCTACAAATTCAAAGGCTGGTACAAAGGCAAAACCAAGCCAAATACCTTGACCACGACCAAAGCGCCAAGCTATGCGGTGACCTATGATGGGAATGACGATTTGACGGTGGTGTATGAGGAAGAGGCAGTCACAACGTTGTATCCATCATTAGATGTAAACTTTGTAGACGAAAAAGGGGTTGGCTTCACGCCAGCGTTAACTTTTAGCGGCAAATATCGTGTGCAAAGAACGAGTGATAGGCTTTATACAGATTTGTACGATTTAACCTCCAAAAGCAAAGGTAGCGGACAATACACACTAAGTCTTAACAATGGTACGATGCCATTATCACCAGAGCTATTGCGAGTTTATGGGAATGACAAACCAATTAATGGTACGAACAGACTTAATTTTTCTCTAGATAAACTAGCGATCAATCAACAATTAAAATATGTCAATAGTATTGAATTAGATACGGTGAAAAGTGTTATGAAAATGTATGGCTATAACTATACCAGTGGTAGCGCCACAATTATAGATCCTAATCAAGTGCCAACAGAATATAACCTGAGTGCTGGAAATATCGCCTTATTAGGCTTTGATACAGATGGGGTATATTTTTCAAAGGAAAGTAGTGGAGTATTCAATACATTGATGGGTTATGCGAGTGACGGAGGTAAGCCTCTAATTACCATGAATCTTTTTAGTGGAAATCCAGTAAATGCATCCAAATTAGTCTACACAGTCACCCGTAAACAAGTCACCGAAAACTTCGTGGACACCAACGGCACTAAAATCACGCCGCCAACAGGCTTCACGCAGGGGAACCAGATTCCCATGACGAGCAATACCTTCAAGTACACGAGCGCAAGAGCCTTACCAGCTAGTTATACAACAGGTGGTAAAACTTACATTTTCCAAGGCTGGTACAAAGGTAAAACCAAGCCCAGTACCTTAACAACCAGCACTACGCCAACATACAATACAACCTTTGATGGCAATGACGATATGACGGCAGTCTACAAAGAAGCAAACATCAGCGCTAACTTAACGATGCGTGGTGCAGTCGATGTCATTGACAATGGCGCAACCATGGAATATTGGGAAGTGCTCTTAAAAAATACTGGAGAAGCACCTTTAACTTCAGTTAAGATTAAACCAACCACTGACTGGGCGGCTGGAATTAGTACGCCCACGGAACTGTTTATTTTAGGTACTGGTCAAAATACGAAAGTTCGACCAATCACGAAAGAGCAGTGGGAAGCAGGTTTTGAGATTCCTTTAGACAGTAGTCTTCCTGTGGGCGGTCAACTAACGATTAATCTCCTAGGAACAAAAGTTACTGGACAACCAAACCAAGTGCTAAAAGCCGCTGTGGAAGTCACAGGGAACTTCAGTAAACTGACTGCCTCAGATACGGTCCGGATTAAAGATTTAGATCAAGAAACAAAAGAACCGACTGGGGAAGGCTTCATCAGTGTTCCAACCTTCAATTTTGGTCAAGTTGGGGTAGCGGGAAGCACGCAACAGCACAGCTTGAAAAAAGCCGCTGATTACTATGGCAACGGCACACGCAATCCCTATCTGCGGATCAAGAAAACCCAACCGAATTGGAGCTTAACGGCGCAACTGTCGCAACCAAAATCAGCGACAGACAGCTTGCCGACAGCGACCCGCTTATTGTTAGGGGCGGCTCCTGTTTCGAGTTTCTCAAATTACAACCAACCTACCGAGTTGAAAAATGCGGTCGGTACTACGAGTACCATTAGTTTGAATGCCAACAACACGGCCACTAGGATTATTGCCAATCAACAATTCACTGGGAGTAATATCTATCAGTTGGACTTCACCTTCAACAATGTCAAACTTGAAGTGCCAGCCAACCAAGGGGTCAAGGGGCAACAATACCAAGCCGCAATTACGTGGAACCTAGTTACAGGTCCTTAAAATAGTTAAGTTATCATGAGGAAAGCTCAAAATGTTAGTATCAAACACTAACATTTTGAGCTTTTTCTTATAAAGATTAAGGTGTTTGGCTGAAAATCAGAAGCAAAATGGCAGATTTTCTTGGTTTTTCGCGCATTTTTCTAGTAAAAAAGGACTCTTCTACCTTGGTATAATAGGAATCGTCGGAAAAGTAGCTTAGCTGTAGCAAAATTTAAAATTTCAGGGCTACCTTTTTTTTGATAGAATAATGGAGAAAATTAAAAGCTGTACATATACCAATGAACAATAAATCAATACATAAAAAGGAGAATAGCATGAATCAAAAATGGCAAAAGTTACTTCCAACAAGGAACTCACCTAAGAGGTGGTTCAGCACAAGCTATCACGACTGACCCTTGCGCCCTGTACGAAGGGACAAGGGGCAAGCAAATTTTAGCATTCCCAGCTTAGCCTTCATCGGCTTGGCGGGAATGGTACATAGAAAGAAGGGACGACATGAAGAGAATTAACTGGCAACGCTTAGCAACCATTGGCTTGTGTAGTTCTTTAGTGATTAACGCCTTTTCTGGCGTAACAGCCATTGCGGAAACAGTTATGAGTGAAAGTAGCCCGACAGTGGCAAATAGTATTAAGGAAGCAACACCAGCAAGTAGCGCAAGGCAAGAAAGTACGGAAAGCAGTCAAAAAACGACTGAAACGAGTCAGGAAGAAGTAACACAGGAAACAGCGAAACAAGCAGAGACAAAAGCGCCACTGGAAACACCAGAGATAAAAACAAACACAACAGCACAACCTGCAGAAAATAGTAGTGAAAATGACCGACAAACGAGTATTTCGCCACGTTGGGTGCCGAATAATCAAGTGATTTATCCGAGAATAACCTTGGCTTTCACTAATGAATCAGGGCAAGTTTTTACTGATGAAAACTTAACGTTATCAGGGACGTATACTAAATTTGGATATGAAAACGCAACTAGTTTATGGCGATCGTATGCGGTTAATTATCCAATTACTTCTTCTAATGCAGAAGGCGGTCAATATCGAGTAGCTGTCAATGCAACGGTTCCTTTACCATACGATTTTTTTACAGATTTACCAGCAAATTATAGGATGAATATATACGCGGTTGAACAATTAAAGATTGATAACACGCTAAAGTATGTCGACAGTATTGTTGCTGTGCCCAATTCTACACTGAGGATGACCAGATATAGTGCACAACAAACAACTGAGTTACCGCAGTTTGGAAATCATATGACTCCTTTTGTATTACGCACAAGAGATAGCGTGTTTTCTAAAAGCAGTGAAAATGTTTTCTCTCTAAACACGGATGGTAATGAATTTTTAAGAATCCTGAGTGTCGCCCCCATTGGCACTCCAGTAGAACCAGTATTATACGGATTTGATGGCACTGCAACGTACCGAGAAACACTTAATTACGTAGTCACTCGGAAACAAGTCACCGAGAAGTTCGTAGATGCTAACGGCGTAGCTATCACGCCGCCAACAGGTTTTACCCAAAACAAGAAAACACCAATGACCAGCAATGACTTCACCTTCAAACAAGCTAGTACTTTGCCAGACACCTATCAAGCAGACGGCAAAACCTACAAATTCAAAGGCTGGTACAAAGGCAAAACCAAGCCAAATACCTTGACCACGACCAAAGCGCCAAGCTATGCGGTGACCTATGATGGGAATGACGATTTGACGGTGGTGTATGAGGCGATTCAAAATCCTGTGACTTTTCAAGAAGGAAAAGGAATGTCATCTGTTCAGGTGATGAATAAGGCGATTCAGAATCCAGTGACTTTGCCTGATCGCATGTATCGTGTCCTATTTATCAATGAAACAGGGGGGCTGACATTTGCTGATCGTTATGGCTTTACTGGAGAATTAGTTGAAGTTGCGGATGGCAAAGTGACGCCAATTGGCCCAGTCCCGACTAACAATAATAGCGCAGTAAAAGAAATCACTATACCAGGTCGAGTTTTCGATACAGAAAGACCTACGCCGTTGCAATATGGAGTTCGCAATGCAACCTTTACGTTGCCCAAAATGTATAAAACCGTAACGTATCAACCTGGCCCAAATTATACAGGTACAGCCTACTCTATTCCAGAAACGTATCGTCTTAGTTTAAGAAGTGGTGTCAAAAGTGACATCGATACAACTGGATGGCGAATTGGTCTTGACCCGACAACAGATCCACAAAAGTTTACGATGAGCGGTATATACTGGTCATCAATGCCTACAAATGTTAGACTTGCAACACTATTAAGTGCGACTATTACTGGTAAAGGAGTAGAACCGAGTGTCTATACACTAGATGAAAATGCACGTATGTATCTTTACCTAGAAAATCGTCGTGTTACGGAAAACTTCGTAGATACCAATGGTACTAAAATCACCGCACCGTCAGGTTTCGCCCAAGGGAAAAAAACAGTAATTACTAGTGATTCGTACACCTTTAAGCAAAGCGGAGATTTGCCAGATACCTATAAAGTCGGCACGAAAACCTATCAGTTCAAAGGCTGGTACAAAGGTAAAAACAAACCAGACACCTTGACGACGACCAAAGCTCCCAGTTATCCAGTCACTTATAATGATGATGATGATTTGACGGTAGTCTATGAAGAAGTCGTGATGAAAACGTATAATTTACCAGCCAAAGATGTTTACTTTGGTTATGTTGATGAGGCAGGTAACCTATTGAATACAGCAGGCTTTTCTGTAGAAGCCGAATTAGGTGAAAGTGACGAAACTGAATCAACAGTATTAGGGAAAATTCAAGGAACTGATGAAGTGATGAGTAAATTAAAAAAATTATCGATTCCTGGCAAGTCATATGATTTCCCGATAGATAAGCTTAAGACATACGGTGCAAGGTCTGTTAATCATACAATTCCTAAACAATATAAGACAATGTCGATTACACCGCTAGCTACTTATACGGGAGATAAAACAAAGTATCCTATGACCAAAGAGATCCGGAAAAATATAGAAGCGCCATATACGGTTGTTTCTCAAGCTGACGGAGTAGAAGCCTTCAAATTAACTAACGCTGGAACTTTTTTTAGAACCAGACGAGCTTTTTGGACATGGGACCCGAATAACACGTTGTATGCTATGGGAATTTATTCAGGGACAGTCGGAAAAAACTATAACTTAGCTTCTCCAGAGGGAACAATCTACTATTATTTAGAAAACCGTCGTGTCACTGAAAACTTTGTGGATCCAAGCGGCGCTAAAATTACACCGCCAACAGGCTTCACGCAAGGAAAACAAACGGTGATTGACAGTGATAATTTCACTTATGCTAGTACGAAAGCCTTACCAGACACTTATACAACAGGAGATAAATCCTATAAGTTCAAAGGCTGGTACAAAGGTAAAACCAAACCAGGCACCTTGACAACGACTAAAACACCAAGTTACGCCGTTACTTACGACGATAAAGATGACATGACAGCGGTCTATGAGGAAGTCCAACCAACAGCAGAAATGACGGTTAGTCGGTTACTAGAAGTGATCCCAAATGAAGCTTCTATGATGTGGATAGTTAAACTAAAAAATACCAGTGAAGTTCCATTGACCAACGTTAAACTAGCTCCAACGGCCAAATGGGCGGCAGGTATTTCACCACCAACACAATTAGCTGTTCGCATTGGTAATACACCAAATAAAATTATTCCAGTGACGGCAGAACAATGGCAAGCAGGAGTTAACTTAGATATAGAGATTCCTGTGAACGGCGAAGCCTTAGTGACAGTGAACACAGCGAAAATTACGGGAGAACCAAGACAACTTTTAACCGCAGAAATGACAGCTAGTGGAAACTTTTCTGCAGTGACAGCTAGTAACTTTGTACGTATTCAAGGAGAAGATCAAACGATTACGCCAACACCAGTAGAAGAAGGTTTCATTAGTACACCAACGTTTGATTTTGGGAAAATTACGA
>OJUO01000272.1_pt1 | contig 15329 bp, 20 predicted proteins | sample 1600001 | NCBI WGS metagenome assembly OJUO01 (sample SAMN04436614, study PRJEB24849) | human gut metagenome | biome: human gut; feature: NICU; material: stool | host: Homo sapiens | place: USA: Saint Louis, MO | collected 2009-12-11
CAGAAAGCGATCGCCAATCTGGTATACGGTGGTGAGTGGGGAAAAGAACACCTTGGCAATCAGGTCGCTGGTGATGGCTGGAAATATCGCGGTCGTGGGCTGAAACAGATTACCGGCCTGAGCAACTATCGCAGTTGTGGCCAGGCGTTGAAACTGGACCTTGTTACTCAACCGGAGCTGCTTGAAAAGGATGAATACGCCGCGCGCTCTGCCGCATGGTTCTATGCCTCCCGCGGTTGCCTTCTTCATTCCGGCGACGTTGAGCGCGTGACACTGTTAATCAATGGCGGCAGAAACGGACTGGATAAACGCCGCGCGCTGTTTAACCTGGCGAAATCCGTTCTGGTGTGAGGTGAATGTGGGGATCGAAACGATAATCGGGCTGTTCGCGTTGGTGGTTTCAGCTATAGCTGGAGCTTTTGGCCTGGGCCATATTCGCGGCACCAGCAAAGCGGAAGCGAAAGCCGATAAGCAACGCACCGAAGAGAACACCGCCGCCACTGAAGCAGTAGCGAAGCGCCGGGTTGAAGCAACGAAAGAGGCCAGCAATGTACAGCAGACTGTTAACCATATGCCTGGCGACGATGTTGATCGCGAGCTGCGGGACAACTGGACCCGTAAGGGTTGAGGTAGTGGACACGGCTTGCGACTGGGTTAAACCTATCTACGGAACTGCTCACGACTGGTATGTGCTGGACCGCCAGACGAAGAAAGACATCCTGGCGCATAACAAAGCGTGGCAGGCTAACTGCCAGAAACAAACCAGCGCCTCGCAATAGCGGGGCTTTTTACTATCCGAGGAAACCCCATGACCGTTCGCGCTAAATTCCGCTGCCACTTTATTCAGAAAGCAGATGGCGATTCACACCGTACAATTCACATGAGCCCCGTGACCGCTGACACAGAAGAAAACAAGTCATGGTCAAAGTACACGCCTGGCGGCCAATTGCAGCTGGTTGTCTCGAACCCGGCTGCATTCGAACAGTTTGAGCAGGGCAAAGAGTACTTCATCGATATTCAACCAGCGCAGTAACCATTACAAAGCTCATCTGCGGGTGGGCTTGATAATGGTTATCCCCTCAAGCGGATAAGCTGACAAATATCCCGTGTAGGGGATAGTCATTACAGCAGGCATTCACTGAGTGCCTGTGATAAAGCTTTCAGATACAATCACCTCAAAAAAGTGGGGTGAGTATGAATTCTGATTATATCTCTTACGAAGCGTTAATTTCAGCCCGTGAAACTGCATACTGGGCAAAAGTATCTGCATACGGGGCTTGGTTTTCAGGAGTGGCTACTTTTTTAGCTGTTATCACTTCGCTGTTCATTGCTTTAATCAATCGAAGGGCTTTTATTGGAGGAAAGGTTAAATTCGGGCGTATCATGTCTGATGATGATGACCGGAGGCTGATAGCAATAACAGTTGTTAACCGTTCATTGCATTCGATAAAAATCAAAGCCATTTACTGGTATGTTGGCGGAGAAATTGAGCTTCAACAGCTATTTAGGAATAAAGAGTCTGATCGACTTCCTACTCGTTTAGAAAACGGAGATGAAGCTAATTATCGAATTATTATTGATGCTGATGAAGATTGGTTCAAAAGAATGGCCGTGCGGTTGAAAAAGCTAAATTTTCATCCAAATAAAATCCGTTGCGTTATAACACTTTCAACTGGTGAGCGATTTCGCTTAAAGGTGGATAAACGGCTAAAAGAAAAAATCCTTCAATACATGTAATTGATCAAAAACGGGTCGCGAAAGCGACCTTTTTTATGCGCATCGCACGCGCACATCAAAGAAAGTCTTTCAGCTGTGAGCCTGGGCAAACCGTTAACTTTCGGCGGCTTTGCCGTGCGACAGGCTCACGCCTAAAAGGAAATAAATCATGGGTCAGAAAATCATTACGTTGTCCGGCGCTGCGACGGATGTTCTTTATGCGCTGTTTTTTCGTGGTGCGTTGACTGGTGGAGATCTGCCATCTAAATCTGGCGCAGCTGAGCTTCGAGAACTGGGGTTTGCTGAAAGTCGCCATACCGCTACAAAATATCACGAGAAAAACTTCTTCACGTTCCTGACTGCTGAAGGGCAGGAGTTTGCCATTAAGCATCTGGCAAATACTCGCTTTGGTGTTCCCGCTGGTGGTTATATCGGCTGCCCTATAGATGAGCCAAGAGACGGCATCAATAGCTACTGCCCAATTGAAGACTTTAAATGGGGCTGGTTTGTCGATAAATCAGGGCAAGCCTACATCCATAAGGCGCTGATCGGTGATGGCGTATTGTCTACGGGTTATAACGTGAAATTGAACGTGAACGTCACCGACAAGGGTAAGCAGCACGAAGCTGGCATGGCACTCGATGTTGACGATGGTAAAAGCCGCGTGAAGATTTTGGCTGAAAAGTTTGCGGTTGCCGCCAATCACCAAAACGCGTTAGAGACCGCCTTACAGCAGTCCATCAAAAAGGTTGTGGACGAAACTATTCAACAAGCTATGCAGCCAGGCGGTGCGATCTGGACTTCCTTACGGCGTGGAATCTGACGGGAGGTTTTATGCAGGTCACTATTGATGGTGTCCCATACGCTCCCGCCAGCGTCGTTTCATCCCGGATCGGCATTGCCATTTCGACACATCAGCGCGCAGACGTTTTAAAACGTTCACTCGAACAGCATCTGAGGCACCTGCCAGCCGGCGCGCTGGTGGTGGTAGTCGATGATGGTTCAAAACCTGCCGCAGTAGTGCCTGACGGCGTGCAGCTGCGTCGCCATGAAACATCACTCGGCATTGTTGCTTCGAAGAACGCCAGTTTAACCGCGCTGATGGACGCCGGGTGTGAGCATCTTTTCCTTTGGGACGATGACGCCTGGCCCATCGCTGATAACTGGCACTTGCCTTACATCGAATCACCCGAGCCACACCTGGCTTATCAGTTTCTTGATCTGGCAGGGACGAATAAGCTGAAGGATATGGCGGTTCTGTATCGGGATGATAAGCACATCGCTTACTCCGGACAGCGTGGCGTAATGCTTTACTACCACCGCAGCGCCATAGAGAAAGTTGGTGGTTTCGATCCGGTATACGGTCGCGGTATGTACGAACACAGTGACCTCGCCCTGCGCATTCACAATGCTGGCCTGACGACATGGGCTTACGGTGATGTGGTCGGTTCAGAAAAGCTGATCCATTCTCTCGATGAGCATGAAGCCGTAGAGCGTTCGGTACCGCGTCCCGACCGACAGGCGCTGGTGGAACGTAACGTGAAGATCCATAACGAACGGCGTGATGCCGGGTTTACTGGTTACGTTGAATACCGCCAGCAGCGCGACGTGGTTATCACAACGCTTCTCACCAGTCAGCCTGACCCGCAGCGCGGCACAAAAATGGCGCCCTCGCCTGACATGCTGAGCAAATGGGCGGCCTCGCTTCGCCAGTGTGGTCGTATAGCGCTGGTGGATGAATTACTGACGGCCCCGGCGGATGTTGAGCTGTATCGCGTACCTGACGTGAAGATGAATGTCTACTTCCGGCGATGGCTGCACATCTGGCAGCACCTGCGAGATCACCCTGAATACCGGTTCGTCTGGTGTACCGATGGTACCGATGTCGAAATGCTTCGCGCGCCGTGGGAAGAAATGGAGGTAGGGAAGGTGTACGTCGGCTCCGAACCAAAAACCTACGCTGACGCATGGGCAAAGCAGAATCACCCGGAACGCATCTACCAGGAGTTTATCGAACAGCACCGCAACGATGTGATGCTTAACGCCGGGCTGCTGGGCGGGACGCGCGCTGATGTAATGGCGTTCGCGCACGGCATCATCCGGTTGTACTACCGGATTGAGAGCTACCGATTCTGGAAGACAGAGCAGGCTGATGCAGCGGTGGGGGATATGATCGCTTTTGGCATTGTCGCTAAGTCTTTTGGCGATCGCATTGTCACCGGCCCGCGCATCCACACAGTGTTTAAGTCTGAAGGTATCGGTAAGGAGTACGCCTGGTGGCGCCATAAATAGTGGAGAGAAGTTCAAAGCGAGACACGGATTGAAGGTGCTCATTAATGGCAAATTCAATCCGTGAAACGTTTAACAAAAAGTAAGAAAATCTTTAATTATTGTCATCGCTACTCTTTTGGAAGTGCTGAACAGCCTGGTTATACATTGAGAGGAGATTAGATATATCCCCTCCTGAATAAACAGGAACTCTTTGGGCTCTAATCATTTCAATCAGTAATGCATAAGCTGATTCTTCTGGGGCGTTTTGAGGATTGATAAGTCCAGACATATTTACTCCTTGTATTAATGAGCCTTCAGCCTATCCGCACTTTAATTCGTTGAAAATCCTGATATACAGACAGTAGCCGCCATCGTGCGGCTTTTTTTATGGGCGAAGGAAATTATCTATGACTAGATTCTGCAATGTTTCCGGATGCTGCAATAAAGTTTTAGCGCGCAACCTATGCAACAAACACTACATTCGGATGAGGAAATTTGGCGATCCTCTCGCCGGGAAAGACAGGTTTGCCTCACCTGAGGTGAGATTTGAATTTAGTACCGAGATATCAGGTGAGTGCTTACTGTGGACCGGTGCAAAAAACAGCAAAGGATACCCACAACTAAAATCGGAAGGCCGCATCATTTCAGCCCACCGATATGCCTGGGAAAGAGAAAAAGGCCGAATACCTGACGGAATGGAGATTGACCACATTTGCCGCAATAGAGCATGTGTGAATGTAAATCATCTTAGGTTGGCTACTCGCTCTCAGAATATGCAAAATCTTTCACTTGCCGGGAGAGCCGAATCAGGTGTGAGAGGTGTATATAAGGACGGAAATATGTGGCGGGCCACTCTGTTCAACTGTGGCGAAGTGGTGTGGCAAAAATGGTTTAAAAATCTTTCTGACGCAGAAAAAGAAATTATCGCTGCCAGAAAACGAGTTCACACCCACGCACCGACAGAGGCTTACACATGAAATTCGTAGTTTGCGCTCATCACACCCGCTTAGAACATGCACAACGTCTTGCTGCGCTGCTGGATGCTCATCTGCTGATTGATGACGGTAACCACGGCGCGAACTGGAATCACCGACGCGCGCTTGAATGGGCTGCCGAGCAACCTTGCCGGGTAGTCGTGCTGGAAGATGACGCGATGCCTGTTGCTGGTTTTACTGATCTGGTGGGTGAGTGTCTTAACCGCTTCCCTGATTCACTGGTGAGCTTTTACCTGGGCACTGGCCGGCCACCTCAGTACCAGATGCAGATAGCCGAACGACTGATAGTTGCTGATAAAACTCAGGCTGACTACATCACACTTCCGCGGCTGATACACGGCGTTTGTTACAGCGTACCTTCTCAGCATATTGAACGAGTTTTTTCTCGATGGGTCAGCAGCAAGCCTGCCGATTATGCCGTTGGTGATGCCTATGGCGGCACTGTGGTTTATCCCTGTTACTCGCTGGTGGACCATGCAGATGGTGAACCTGTAGAGCGTCACCCTGACTCAGCGCCACGAACAGAACGCCGTCGGGCGTGGAGGTTGCATGTCTAAGCTAACAACGTTAAAGCCACGCCTGAAAGCCATTGATACGCGACGCATCAAGCCGATCTACGGTGAGCAGCGCCGCATAAGTGGAAGTGCAAGGGTGAGTTTGAAGCGCCGTATCTATGCGCGTGACAGTGGTCACTGCTGTATGTGTAATCGGGTTGTTGATTTGACTGACAGTGAACTCGACCACCGTATCGCGCTTCAGTTCGGAGGCGATAACTCGGAGAGCAACCTGTGGACGCTCTGCACTGAATGTCATGCAGGTAAGTCTGCACGTGAAGCCGCTACGGGTCAGCCTGATGAACAAGCCCTGAAGCATGAGGTGCATGATGTCGATCAGGAATCTGTATTTATAGGGCTCTGAGGCCTGCCAACCCCGGGGGGGTATCATCCAGAGTAAACATCGATCGCCCTGGACACCTCGCCCCCTCTCATTCGCAGAAAAAATCCCCCTCTGGAGGGTGTAAACATGTTAACAGCGCAGAAGCGGAAATATGCTCTCGCGCTGATGTCCGGGATGTCTCAGAAGGATGCGGCAATAAAGGCGGGATATTCTGAAAAATCCGCGCGTTCCAAGGGGTCGCAGCTTGCTAAAGACCCGGAGGTCATCGCGTTTATTGAGCGGAAAAAACGAGAAAAAGTTGAGGTGGATGACGAACCTGCGTATCGCAGGAATGTTTATACCCCAGCAGTAAACACGCCTGAAGAAAAACGACCTCCTGCGGCATCGTCCGCCGGTGAGTATGAAGACCCTCTCGACTTCCTGAAATCGGTTATGAACAACGTTGGTTACGAAATCGAAACCAGGAAAGATGCTGCAAAGGCCATGCTGCCTTATATGCATCAGAAGAAAGGTGAGGGCGGTAAGAAGGATGCAAAAGCTGAGGCTGCCAAAAAAGCGGCCAATAAGTTCGCAATTCAGCAGCCGCCGAAACTGGTGGTTAACAATCGCGGGAATACATGATGCCGGAGTGGACAACTGCCTGCCGTGACTGGGCGGAGCGCCTGAAGAAAGGCCAGTCTATTATTCCTGCCCCGATTTACCCGGAGCAGGCTGAAATAGCCCTGAACGTTTTCAGGCAACTGAAAATCGTTGATGCTCCAGGATCGCCAACGTTCGGTGAATCCTGCGCACAGTGGGTTTTCGATCTCGTTGCGGCGCTGTTCGGCTCGTATGATGCCGAAACTGGCCGCAGGCACATTACAGAAGTGTTTGTGCTCATCCCCAAAAAAAACTCCAAGTCTACGCTGGCCGCCGGGATCATGATGACGGCGTTGCTGCTTAACTGGCGTCAGGCTGCCGGGTACACCATCATCGCCCCGACCGTAGAGGTGGCGACAAACGCCTTTAACCCGGCGCGTGACATGGTAAAGCGGGATGATGATCTGGATGACCTCTGCCAGGTGCAGACACACATCAGGACAATCACCCACAGGGGAACGGACACGACGCTGAAAGTGGTGGCCGCCGACCCCAACACCGTTTCGGGGATTAAATCTGTCGGCACGCTCATTGACGAGTTGTGGCTTTTTGGAAAGCAACATAACTCCGAAGATATGCTGCGTGAGGCAGTCGGTGGCATGGCATCACGACCGGAAGGCTTTGTGATGTACACAACCACGCAGTCTAACGAACCGCCGGCAGGTGTGTTTAAGAAGAAGTTGCAATACGCCCGTGACGTTCGCGACGGAAAGATTCACGATCCGCATTTCCTTCCGGTGATATTTGAGCATCCACCGGAAATGGTTGCCAGCGGTGAACATCTTCTTCTGGATAACCTCGCGATGGTTAACCCCAACCTGGGTTACTCCGTAGACGAGCAGTTTCTATACCGTGAATACAATAAAGCGAAAGAGGCCGGGGAAGAAGATTTCCGTGGCTTTATGTCGAAGCACGCCAACGTTGAAATCGGTCTCGCCCTGCGCGCTGACAGATGGGCAGGGGCAGATTTCTGGGAGCAACAGGCAAGGCGCGTCACTTTTGACGATATTTTGCGCCGTTCTGAGGTGGTCACAGTTGGTATCGATGGCGGTGGTCTCGATGACCTTCTCGGCCTGGCTGTTATCGGGCGCGATCGCCAGACGCGCGAGTGGTTATGCTGGTGCCATGCATGGGCACATACCATCGCCCTGGAAAGGCGAAAGAGCGAAATTTCAAAATTAAAGGATTTTGAGAGGGCCGGTGACCTGACGATCGTTAAGCGGGTAGGCGAGGATGTTGAGCAAGTTGCAGAGTACGTCAGCCGGATTTATGAAGCCGAACTGCTGGACAAAATCGGGATTGACCCCTCTGAGGTAGGGCAAATTCTTGATGCGCTCAGTGAGGCAGGCATTCCTGATGAGGCTGTAACCGGGGTCAGCCAGGGCTGGAAACTCGGCGGCGCCATTAAGACTACCGAGCGAAAGCTGGCTGAAGGTGTTCTGCTTCATGGTGGTCAGCCTCTGTTGGCATGGTGCGTAGGCAACGCCCGTGTGGAGCCGAAAGGTAATGCCATACTCATCACCAAACAGGCCAGCGGGAAGGGGAAAATTGACCCTCTTATGGCCACATTCAACGCCGTTACGTTAATGGCTCTTAACCCCGAACCGGTCAAAAAAGACTACCAGGTATTTTTCGTTTAACACACACGTCAGTTAATGGCCCGCGCATGCGGGTTTTTTTCATTTCTGGAGGCCAGCAAATGACGCTTAAACGCGCCTGCACCCTCATGACGGTTAAGTCGGTAAATGAGGATGAGCGGATTATCACCGGCATCGCCTCAACACCGTCTCCCGATCGTGACGGTGACATTATGGAGCCGGAGGGGGCGAAATTCCGTAGCGATACGCCGTTCCTCTGGCAGCACGACCGCTCTCAGCCTATTGGCACCTGCACGCCAAAAATGGTGAAAGAGGGGTTGCAGATCACAGCAAAGCTCGTGAAACCAACCCCTGACATGCCATCCCAGTTAATCGCACGTCTTGATGAAGCGTGGGCTTCGATTAAGGCGGGGCTGGTACGCGGCCTGTCGATTGGGTTCCGCCCAATTGAGTATTCCTTCCTGGATGAAGGCGGTATTCGCTTTTTGTCCTGGGACCTGCTTGAGGTCTCGGCGGTGACCATTCCGGCCAATGCCGAATGCTCCATCCAGACCGTTAAATCTTTCGATCGCCAGTTTCTCGCCGCGTCAGGCAATGAGAAACCGGTAGTGAAAACCTCTAAAACCGCTGGCGCTACAGCACCCAAAACCAAAAAAGGAAACATTTCGATGAATATCGCTGAACAGATCAAAAGTTTTGAAAATAAGCGTGCGGCGCTGGCAGCTTCACAAAGTGACATCATGAGCAAAGCATTCGATGAAGGCCGTACCCTCGATGCTGAAGAAACTGAAAGCTATGACAACGTTTCTTCTGAGATCAAATCTGTAGACGAACACCTGAAACGTCTTCGTGATATGGAAGCCAGCATTGCAGCCACGGCTAAACCGGTAACAAAAACTGCCAATGGCGAAGCCACCACCGTTAAGGCAAACGCGCCGGGGATCATTCGCGTTGAGCAAAATCTGGAGAAAGGTATCGCCTTTGCCCGTTTTGCCAAGGCACTGGCGGCGGCAAACGGCAGCCGTTCTGAAGCGCTGGAAATTGCACGTAAGCAGTACCCGGATGATGCGAAACTTCACCATGTGCTGAAAGCCGCTGTTGGTGCTGGCACAACGACCGATCCTCAGTGGGCTGGTGCGCTGGTGGAGTATCAGGAATACGCAAATGATTTTGTTGAATTCCTCCGCCCGCAGACCATTATCGGTCGTTTCGGTCAGGGTGGTATTCCTGCCCTGCGTCAGGTCCCGTTCAACATTCGCATTCCGGCACAAACTTCCGGCGGATCTGCAAGCTGGGTAGGTCAGGGTAAGGCCAAGCCGCTGACCAAATTCGACTTTGAGTCCATCACGTTCAGCTTCGCCAAAGTCGCAGCCATTGCGGTGCTGACCGATGAGCTGATCCGGTTCTCCAATCCGGCAGCTGATGCACTGGTGCGTAATGCGCTGGCAGAAGCGGTCATTGCACGCCTGGATACGGACTTCATTAACCCGGCGAAAGCTGAAGTTGCTAACGTCTCTCCGGCCTCAATTACCAACGGTATTGTGGCTGTTCCATCAACCGGCGATCCGGATGCAGATGCTGAAGCGGCATTCGCTCAGTTTGTCTCCAATAACCTCCAGCCAACTGGCGGCGTGTGGATCATGTCCAGCACCAACGCGTTGGCGCTGTCCATGAAGAAAAATGCTCTGGGCCAGAAAATGTATCCGGAAATGACCCTGCTTGGCGGCACATTCCAGGGGCTTCCGGCTATCGTTTCGCAGTACGCCGGAAGCAATCTTACCCTGCTGAACGCGCCGGATATTTATCTGGCTGACGACGGTGGTGTGGCAGTGGATATGTCACGTGAAGCCTCTCTGGAAATGGAAAGCGATCCTACTGGCGACAGCGTCAGCCCAACCGGAACGGAGCTGGTTTCCATGTTCCAGACGAACAGCGTGGCTATCCGTGCCGAGCGCTGGATCAACTGGAAGCGTCGCCGCACGGCAGCGGTGGCGGTTATTTCTGGTGTGAACTACGGCTCTAACCAGGGAAGCTAACGCGAAAGGAGGGCGGGGGAAACCCCGCCAAATTGCATGGCAAAAATCAGATATCTGCAACGCACACATGACTCTGTTACGGGAGACGTAAAGACCGTGGACGATCGGTGCGCAAGGGTGCTGGTGCTGCTTGGCAAGGCAGAATATTTCACCGAGGTAACTACCAGGGTGAGGAAGAATAAGCGTAGAGCGGAGAACGGCTAATGTGGAATCCTTTCCGAAGAAAAGAGGGGCAAGTCAAAAATCTACAGCAGCCTGTTGTCAACCGCGGGGGCTGGACGCCGATGTTCAGTTATGTCCACGAACCCTACGCCGGGGCCTGGCAGCAGAACATGGAAATTAAGCCCAAAACGGTTCTCTCCTATTATGCTGTGTTTTCCTGCATATCTCTGATCGCAAGTGATATCGCTAAAATGCCTCCGCGCCTGATGAAACAGGATTCAAATGGCGTTCGGAGGGAAATTAAAACCGGAAAGATAGCCGCGCTGTATTCCAGGCCAAATGCCTTTCAGAACCGCATCCAGTTCTTTGAGCACTGGCTGAATTCCAAGCTGTGCGAAGGTAATACCGTTGCGCTCAAGATCCGGAACAATCGCGGTGAGATAACCGAGCTGAGGCTGCTGGACTGGAACAAGGTTACGCCGCTGGTAGCTGATGATGGCTCTGTCTTCTACCAGATCAATCCGGATAACATGGCCGGTATTGAATCATCTGTGACTGTACCGGCACGAGAGGTTATTCACGATCGGTTCAACTGTCTGTTTCATCCCCTTATTGGTCTTTCCCCGATTTATGCTGCTGGTCTGGCTGCAATGCAGGGTCACCATATTCAGGAAAGCTCAGCGTACTTTTTCCGCAATGGCGGGAAACCCAGCGGTGTTATCGAGGTTCCGGGCTCGATTACGGAAGAGAACGCCAGGAAGATCAAAGAAAACTGGGACACTGGTTATACCGGGGAAAATGCGGGTAAAACCGCCATTCTGAGCAATGGTGCGAAATATGTTCCCCGGACGGTCTCAGCTGCTGATGCGCAAACTGTCGAACAGCTTCGCATGACCGCGCAGATTGTCTGTTCAGTATTTCACGTGCCTGCTTATAAGGTTGGCATTGGTGAACTGCCAACGCATGACAACATCGAGGCGCAGGATCAGCAGTATTACTCACAGTGTCTTCAGTCCCTGATTGAGTCCATCGAATTGCTGCTGGATGAAGCGTTTGAACTTGAGGGTGATACAGGGACTGAGTTTGATGTTAATGCGCTGCTGCGTATGGACAGTGAACGCCGTATCAAATCCCTGGGGGAAGGGGTGAAAAATACTATCCTCACACCAAACGAAGCGAGGAAAAGTGAGAACCTGCCTCCCCTGGCTGGAGGGGACTCTCTTTACCTTCAACAGCAGAACTTCAGCCTTGAGGCGCTGGCGCGCCGTGATGCTTCGGATGATCCGTTTGGTAAAAGCAGTTTGTCCCAACCTTCAGCCTCATCGAATGAAGGAAAGGCTTTAACCGATGCTGAGCAGTCGGCAGCCAAAGCCATGATCAGAGGATTTCTTACAAAATGAATGAACGCGAACTATCCCTGATAAAGGTGCTGGGCGAGGAATTTGGTCAGGTTCTCGCTGAAATGCGTGACAGCTTCAGTAAAAGTATTCAGGCCCTGAAAGAGGACTATCAGGAGAGGCTAACCAGTCTCGCAAAGCAGGTTGAAGAAATCAGTAATGCGCCCGCTCCAGACGTCGAGAGCATGGTGAAAGCGGAAATTGCTAAATTACCAGCCCAGGCAGCGCCGGAGCTTCCAGATGTTGCCACTATGGTCAGCGAGGCGGTAGCTGCTATCCCGGTTCCGCGTGACGGTAAAAGTGTCACGGTCGACGATATCACCCCCGTTTTACAGGAGCTGGTCAGCAATGCCGTGGCAGAAATACCTGCACCAAAGGACGGTAAAGACTTTGATCCCGCCATGCTTAAACAGGCAGTTGAAGAAGCTGTCAGTGAGGCGGTAGCCGCCATCCCGGTACCGCAGGACGGTAAAAGTGTCACAACTGAAGACGTCCAGCCGATGATTCAGGAGCTGGTTTCCGCATCCATGCCGGAGCTGCCAGATGTGAAATCGCTGGTTAATGAGGCGATTGCAGCTCTGCCCGCAGCAGAGCCGGGTAAAGATGGAGAAAATGGCCGGGACGCCCTGGCGCTGGAAATTCTGCCTTTCATTGATGAGGGGAAAAGCTACCCACGTGGCAGCTATGCCACGCATAACGGCGGCCTGTGGCGCGCTTACGAGAAAACCCATGGTATGCGCGGCTGGGAGTGTCTTGTTGATGGTGTGTCGGGTATTGATATTCAGCAATCTGAGCAGCGTAACTTCACTCTGACGGTTAGCCGCACCAGTGGCGCCAGCGAAACCAAATCCTTTGACGTGCCAGTGATGATTTATCAGGGCGTATTCAAATCCGGTCAGGAATATCTGCCTGGCGACACGGTTACATGGGGCGGTTCGCTCTGGCACTGTGACGAACAGACGCAGGATAAACCTGGTGAGGCAGGTTCTAAAGGCTGGACTCTGGCCGCCAAGCGTGGCCGCGACGGGAGGGATAAGACGTGATTGAACTTGTGACACTGGATGAGATTAAGGAACACCTGCACATTGATCATGATGCTGACGACGGCCCACTTAAGGAAAAAATACAGGAAGCCAGTTCGGTGTTGCTGGCTTTTATTCAGGGAAGCCGGGACAAGGTCATTGATGAGACAGGAAAGTTAATAGAGGGTGAAGCGCTCAGTCGGATGAAGGCCGCCACGATGCGTCTGGTGGGTATGTTGTACCGAAATCCTGACCTGGCTGACAAGGAAGATTTACTTCATGGAGAACTTCCTTTCTCTGTGTCGTTTTTAATTCATGATCTCCGACTTCCGACAATTATTTGAGGGCATTCATGGCTATATCCGCTGGTAAGCTCATACAAATTGTTGTGATACAAAACCCCGTACATATCCGTGACGCATCAGGCCAGCCAGTTGAAACATGGGTGGATGGTGAAACCATCCGCGCAGATATAAGGGGCCGGAGCGGAAGAGAATTAATGGCAGCAGGCGCCGAAATTGCCCAGGCTGATGTCAGGGTATGGGTCCGTGGAAAATCGGGAGAAACAATAACGGCAGTATCCAGGATAAAGGTTCTGAGTGGACCATACCGAGGTAAAACACTTAACGTTATAGGCCCGCCTATCCCTGATGAAAAGGGTGAGCGTCTTGAGATATTGTGCAAGCTGGGAGCTGAAAAATGATTGAGACGAGCCTCGATTTTTCCGGGTTAAATGATATCGCAAAGGACCTGGAGGCGCTTAGCCGCGCTGAAAACAACAAGGTCCTGCGTGATGCTACGCGCGCCGGTGCCGAAGTGCTTAAGGAAGAAGTAATCGCACGCGCACCAGTGCGCACCGGGAAACTGAAAAAAAACGTGGTGGTGGTGACCCAAAAAAGCCGCCGCCGCGGGGAGATTTCTTCCGGCGTCCATATTCGTGGCGTGAACCCGCGCACCGGCAACAGCGATAACACGATGAAGGCGAATAACCCGAGAAACGCCTTTTACTGGCGATTCGTTGAATTGGGCACCGCGAACATGCCTGCACATCCGTTTGTGCGACCCGCTTACGATACGCGCGAGGAAGAGGCCGCCAGCGCCGCCATTGCCAGGATGAATCAGGCTATTGATGAGGTATTGAGCAAGTGAATGAAGATGATATCTACGCCTTGCTTTCTTCCCTGGCAGAAGGACGGGTATATCCCTATGTTGCGCCATTAGGTAGTGACGGGAAACCGTCTGTCTCTCCACCCTGGATTATCTTTTCCATCGTCGATGAGGTTTCCGCTGACGTGATGTGTGGCCAGGCAGAGAGCAGGGTTTCCGTTCAGGTCGATGTGTATTCCACTTCGATCGCTGAATCACGCTCCCTGAGAGATTTGGCGCTCGCTTCGCTTAAGCCGTTAAACCCTACAGAGGTGGTAAAAATCCCCGGGTACGAGCCAGAGTATCGGCTCTACCGTGCCACCCTGGATTTTAAAGTTACCCCGTGACAATTAATTCACCCAACGAACCCGCCTGATGGCGGGTTTTCTTTTTCCAGGAGACAGCTATGTCTGCACTTTATGAAAAATCGCAGCTGACGAAGATCCTTATTTCCTCCCTGCCTGCCACCAAAGAAACGATGGATTCCGCAACCTTCCTCGATCTGAGTTGCACCATCAAAGAAATTCAGTTCACCGGTGGTCAGAAGCAGGATATCGACGTAACAACACTTTGCTCTACCGAGCAGGAGAACATCAACGGCCTGCCTTCTCCGTCAGAAATCTCTCTGTCCGGCAACTTCTACAAGAATCCGGCGCAGGACGCCTTGCGTGAGGCCTATGACAACGATACGACCTACGCTTTCCAGGTCATTTTCCCGTCCGGCAAAGGCTTTAAGTTCCTGGCTGAAATCCGCCAGCACACCTGGTCTTCCGGTACCAACGGCGTAGTGGCGGCAACGTTCTCCCTGCGCCTGAAAGGTAAGCCTGAAAACATCGAGTCTGGCTCCTGAGAGGTCGCATGAAGAATATTAAAAATCTCGCCCTGGCTAAGATGTCGGGTTTTCGTCATAAGACGGTCGCCGTTCCTGAGTGGGAGGGCGTCAAAGTGGTTCTCCGTGAGCCGTCAGGTGAAGCCTGGCTGCGCTGGCAGGAAGTGGTGAAAGCGGGTGCTGATGATGAAAATGTGTCGGTATCGGAAAAGGCACACCGTAATCTTTGCGCTGACGTGGTTCTCTTCATTGACGTCCTGTGCGACACCGATAAGCAACCGGTATTCAGCGTAGACGAAGAAGAGCAGGTGCGTGAAATCTACGGCCCCGTCCATTCACGCCTGCTCAAACAGGCGCTTGACCTGATCAACAATGCGGACGAAGCGCGGGAAAAGTCTCAACCCCCGGCGTAAAGTTTCTGATGTCGCTTGCGCTCCGGATGGGGCGCACGCTCTCAGAGCTTCGGCAGAATATGACGGCAAGCGAGCTTCTGATGTGGATTGAGTTCGACAGGCAAAGTCCGGTTGGCGATATCCGTGGCGACATTCAGGCAGCTCAGCTCGTCTCTGCCATCTACGGTTCGCAGGGGGCAAAAGTACCGCTGGACGATGCGATCCTGCG
>OJUO01000273.1_pt1 | contig 15151 bp, 11 predicted proteins | sample 1600001 | NCBI WGS metagenome assembly OJUO01 (sample SAMN04436614, study PRJEB24849) | human gut metagenome | biome: human gut; feature: NICU; material: stool | host: Homo sapiens | place: USA: Saint Louis, MO | collected 2009-12-11
GTAGATAACTATAAAGGTTATGTTAAAGAATTCGATATTATTAATTATACTTTATTTGTGACTTTTTTTCCACATCTGATTGCTGGTCCGATATTGCATCACAAAGAAATGATGAGTCAATTTAAGTCAAAATGGACCTATGCCATACGATACAGACATATTATAATGGGAGTGATGATATTTGGTGTAGGCCTTTTTAAAAAAAACAATTATTGCTGATACTTTTGCTATATCAGCCAACATAGGTTTTGCTCCAGGTTTTGAACACAACTTCATTAGTGCATGGGTAGCGAGTTTATCTTACACATTTCAACTATATTTTGATTTTAGCGGCTACTGTGATATGGCTGTAGGAGCTGCACTTTTGTTTAATATATGGCTGCCTATAAACTTTAACTCTCCATATAAAGCTCTTGATATACAGGATTTTTGGAGACGTTGGCATATTACCTTGGGGCGTTACCTGAGAGATTATCTCTATATACCCTTGGGCGGCAATAGATGTCCCACTTTCAGGGTTTACATCAATCTTTTCATAACATTTGTTTTGGGGGGGTTATGGCATGGTGCGAGTTGGATGTTTATCATTTGGGGGGCCTTACATGGGCTCGCCTTGGCTATTCATAGAGCCTGGAAAACATTAGGCATGAGCATGCCTAATCCTCTTGCATGGATAGTTACATTCTTGTACGTTAATACAGCATGGGTTTTTTTTAGAGCATCATCGATACAAGACGCAATTAATATTTTGAAAGCCATGATTGATATTGATTCGATTAGTTCTGTCCCTATAAATGATATACCGATTAAAAACCTTTCCGCGTTAGGAGTCCTCGCAGATAATATGGCAGATTTTGTGCCTCTGGGGGTTGCCGCATATGTGACACAAATGATGGCAATATTATTTGGTTTCTTTATTATATCTAGAAAAAACTCCATCGAAATGTTTACATCTTCGCGCTTGGGCTACCATACAGTAATGAAAACAGCTTTTGTTACAGTGCTTGGTCTTTATATGACATTACACACAACTAGTGCGGTTTTCTTGTATTTTAATTTTTAAAGATGGTGGTTATGAATGAAATGTAGGCTGAGGGTATTTGTGGTTATTGTTTTTATTTCTCTATTGATCGTTCCTGCAATTAATTTAACGCTTGGGCGAAATGCTATGCCAAAATCTTTCCCGGAAACCTTCAAAAAACTCTATAATCTGGATATAATCGAGTCATTTATCGGTTATGCAGGATATGCAATTGGCATGTCATCTGACCCAGGTAAGGTGGTTGTAGGGCATGACGGTTGGTTGTTTTTGGGGGATGACATATCATCCCCAATAACGACAAAAATCCGGGGTGTGGACGATAAAATAAATTCAACAATAAATGCAATTCACAACAATATGTATGAGTGGAATAATTTCTTTAAGCGATGCGGAGTGAAGGAATTTAGAGTTATAATTGGACCCGATAAGGACAGTGTTTATAGTGAAAAAACACCCGCTTGGAATAGGCAAAGTGATGAAAAAATACTAAAAACATTAACTGCGGGGCAAAATCTTCTATTTGTTAATACCTACGATGCTTTCAAAATTGCTAAATCAAAGTTCATTATGCCAATGTATTTCCATACCGATACTCACTGGAATGAGTTAGGTGCGGTAGTTGCATTCAGTGCTTTGGTTAAAACTCTTGATGGATCTGATCTTAATTTTCATGCTGAACCAACCGAAAATGATTTCTATCTTAAAAATAGCCGGGCCGGTGACTTAGCTGCATTTCTTCGTATTAATAAATTTATCGAGGATCAAGTTGTTTTGCACAAAGATAAGTCTATTGATAATTTAATTATAAAGAAGTATGATTTTGAATCGGGTAAGCTTATATCAAAATCAAAATTTTCACAAATTGGCGCTCCTTCATCACCAGTGCTGTTTATTTCAAATGGAGCGTTAAATAATGTAAAAGTACTATGGTTACGTGATTCATTTGGCACAGCGATGTCTCCATTTATGGTGCAGGCGTTTAAGGAAACGCTCCAGGTTCATTATGGAAAAGTTGATGCTTCAACAATAAAAAATCTTGTTAAAGCTTTTAGACCTGATTATGTGTTTATAACTGGAGTTGAAAGAGATGCTTTGTCAGCATTTTATAGAAAGTCTTTGTAAATATTTTTCCATGCGTTTGATAACCGCGTCTGTTAATGTAGTTTAAGTTGGGAGTATGCTTAAAAATATTGATAAATCTGACTGTGAACATGTTTGTTAAGCAAATATAATAATTTCAACCTTGACGCAGGTTGTCGAGGTAAAAATAAACTTCCGTATATGCACTCCTTGAGCATTGTTTTGAAAGTGCACGAATTGGGACGCAGCGTAAGTAAAGTTTATGGTGAGGCAGGTATATCAGAATGAAGCTATTTCATTTGGGGAATGTTATCCAGCTTCATAATAGCTGAAGTGATAATAAAACAAATAATATTAGTTGAAAAACCTTCACTTGTGGCGAATGGTTAAAGATATTAAATCTCGAGTGGTATTTTCCCATAGCCCTTATCGAAAGTTCCAAAATCGATATGGAAAGTTAATTTTTTTCACTAAATACACGAGCTGTTGAACAAGTATTTTGAAATTAACTGGACGTCTGAATAACAATAGTAATATGAAATCAATAATTTTTGACTTTTTTCTCAGGTAGAACGATAACTAAAATCAGGAAAGCTAACCCAGAACCGATTTATTGAGCGTTTAAAAGAGGTTTCTTACAACGATACACAATTATCCACCACCTTATTGTAATGAATGAAGTAGGGGGAAATCAACAAGGCATGGAATAAATCTCTGGTGTTTATTCCAGTAATCTCATCCTGTTAAAAGTTGACGTCTCTATGGTAAACGATTGGGGTGAGCAGTCCGAACAAAAAGCACCGTCAGGCAAGAAATTTGCGAGATTTGTTCCGAAAAAATCTGCGTGCTGTCACATTTTTTTGCAATTAAGGCAGGTAACGACATCAGAACTTCCGTAAAAAGGTCATCGATTTTTACTGACCTGAGGATATACCGTTGAAACGCCGTCTGTTTATTGCTGTTTCTTTACTCGCTTCGAGTATTTCATCCGCGCTGGCTGCCGAGCCGCTGGATTTTTCACCTCAGCCGCCTGCCATCCAGGCTGGCTCCTGGGTATTGATGGATTACACCACGGGTCAAATCTTAACGGCGGGCAACGAACATCAGCAGCGCAATCCGGCGAGCCTGACCAAACTGATGACGGGGTACGTTGTCGATCGCGCCATTGATAGCCACCGCATCAGCCCCGATGACATTGTGACGGTCGGACGTGACGCCTGGGCAAAAGGCAATCCGGTCTTTGACGGTTCGTCGCTGATGTTTCTGAAGGAGGGCGATCGGGTTTCCGTGCGCGATCTCAGCCGCGGCCTGATTGTTGATTCCGGCAATGATGCCTGCGTGGCGCTGGCGGATCACGTGGCGGGCGGTCAGCCGCAGTTCGTCAGGATGATGAATGACTACGTTGAAAAGCTGAACCTGCGCGATACCCACTTCGAAACCGTACACGGGCTGGATGCACCGGGTCAGCACAGCTCCGCCTACGATCTCGCCGTGCTTTCCCGGGCCATCATTCACGGCGAGCCTGAGTTCTACCACATGTACAGCGAGAAGAGCCTGACCTGGAACGGCATCACCCAGCAGAACCGCAACGGCCTGCTGTGGGATAAGACCATGAACGTGGATGGCCTGAAAACGGGACACACCTCGGGCGCGGGCTTTAACCTGATTGCCTCCGCGGTGGACGGTCAGCGTCGACTGATTGCGGTGGTGATGGGGGCAGACAGCCCGAAAGGACGTGAAGATCAGGCGCGCAAGCTGCTGCACTGGGGACAGCAAAATTTTGATACGGTGCAGATCCTGCATAACGGTAAAAAAGTGGGAACCGAGCGCATCTGGTACGGCGATAAAGAGCAGATCGCGCTGGGCACGGATCAGGACTTCTGGCTGGCATTACCCAAATCGGAAGTGCCGAACATCAAGGCGAAATACGTGATGGATAAAAAAGAGCTGGAAGCGCCGATCGCAGCGCATCAGCGGGTAGGGGAGATCCAGCTGTACGATCGTGACAAGGTGGTCGCGCACTGGCCATTGGTTACGCTGGAAAGCGTTGAAAAGGGTGGACTTTTCTCCCGTCTTGGCGATTATCTGCATCATAAACTCTAACCTTTTCGGGCAGACTGGCAGTGTTGCGAGTCTGCTCACATAATAAACACTCCTGGATTGCCGATAATCTCGATTCTGCTTTACAGTGTATATATATACAGTAATAAACGGAGGCAGCATGGACTACAGCATCAGGCAGCAACAGAAACGTACGATTGCAGGCTTTCATCTCGTGGGGCCGTGGGAAAAGACGGTCAAGCAGGGATTTGAACAGCTGGTCATGTGGGTAGATGGTCGTCATATTCAGCCGCAGGAGTGGGTGGCCGTTTATTATGACAATCCGGATGACGTGCCGGCAGAAAAGCTCCGCTGCGTTACCGCCGTAACGGTAGTAGACGATTTCACTATTCCTGAAAACAGCGAAGGGGTGATGATGACCGAAATTGCTGCCGGAGAGTATGCTATTGCTGCCGCGCGCGTCGAAAATCATGATTTCGCCACGCCGTGGTATCAGTTCTTCAACTCCCTGCTGGAAGACAGCAAATTCCAGATTGCAGCAAAACCCTGCTTCGAACGCTATCTGAACGATGGCAATGCTGACGGCTACTGGGATATTGAGATGTTTGTACCGGTAGAGCACAAAGTGGGATAATCCTGCGAAACGCAGGGTTTTTCAGCCGGGCGCGATCCACCCGGCTGAAAACACAGTACAATTGTGGTTTGCCGTAGAGCTGGAGACGGGTGTGCGCCCCGACAAGTCATTAACCCCTTTTGAAATTCGGTTATACAAACATTATCGCGTGGTGCACGGTTGCCGCATTGCGCTGGCGTTTGTGTTGACCTTCGTACTGGTTCGTTTGCTGGATATCCCGGAAGGGACGTGGCCGCTGATCACGCTGGTGGTGGTGATGGGGCCGATCTCATTCTGGGGGAACGTGGTCCCGCGCGCTTTCGAACGCATAGGCGGTACCGTTTTAGGCTCAGCGCTTGGGCTTATTGCCCTGAAGCTGGAGCTGATTTCGTTTCCGTTCATGTTGCTGTGGTGCGCGGTGGCGATGTTTCTTTGCGGATGGCTGGCCCTTGGCAAGAAACCGTATCAGGCGCTGCTGATTGGCATTACGCTCGCGGTTGTGGTCGGCGCACCGGCGGGCGATATGACCACGGCATTGTGGCGAAGCGGGGACGTGATCCTCGGCTCGTTGCTCGCCATGCTGTTTACCGGCATCTGGCCGCAGCGCGCCTTCCTGCACTGGCGCATTCAGATGGCAAACTACGTCACGGCATTTAACCGGGTCTACCAGGCCGGGTTTTCGCCGAATCTGATTGAGCGTCCGCGGCTGGAAAAGCATCTGCAAAAAATCCTCAATGATGTGGTCAAAATGCGCGGGTTAATTACGCCAGCAAGCAAAGAAACCCATATCCAGAAAGCCATCTTTGAAGCTATTCAGACGGTCAGCCGTAATCTGGTCTGTATGCTTGAACTGCAAATCAATGCCCACTGGGCCTCACGCCCCAGCCATCTTCTGATGCTCAACGCGCATACGCTGAAAGAGACGCAGCAGATGACGCAACAAACCCTGCTGACCATCGCTCATGCGCTCTATGAAGGTAACCCGCAGCCGATACGGGCGAACAGCGAGCGGCTGAACGAAATCGTCGCCGAGCTCAAACAGCTGATGAATGAGCGCCAGGGCGACAATGTGGCGGAAACGCCCATCCATGGTTATGTCTGGCTGAGTATGGAGCTGGCGCGGCAGCTGGAGTTGTTATCGCAGCTGATTTGCCGGGCTCTGCGCAAATAAAAAGCGTATGTGATGCCTGCTGCTTCGATTCAGCAACAATTAGGGTTATGATGGTTTTAAACGATATACTCATTGTCATTCGCAGCCGCTGTCTGTTAAAACGGTTGCTTTAACGAATCCGAATCTCACATTATCAGGGGTGTAAAAATGGAAACTACCAAGCCTTCGTTCCAGGATGTTCTGGAGTTCGTCCGCCTGTTCCGCCGCAAAAACAAGCTACAGCGCGAAATCCAGGACGTAGAGAAGAAGATCCGTGACAACCAGAAACGTGTCCTGCTGCTGGACAACCTGAGCGACTACATCAAGCCAGGTATGAGCGTTGAAGCTATTCAGGGCATCATCGCCAGCATGAAGAGCGATTATGAAGATCGCGTTGATGACTACATCATCAAAAACGCTGAGCTGTCCAAAGAGCGTCGCGACATCTCCAAGAAGCTGAAAGTGATGGGCGAAATCAAAAACGTCGACGCGAAAGGCGAGTAATCGCACACTCTGTTGCCCGGTGGCGCTGCGCTTACCGGGCCTACAGGACTGTTATCACGTAGGTCGGGTAAGGCGAAGCCGCCACCCGAAAATTTTACCGAACGCAAAAAAGCAAAAAGCCTGCTCTAAAAGCAGGCTTTTTAAATTTGGCTCCTCTGACTGGACTCGAACCAGTGACATACGGATTAACAGTCCGCCGTTCTACCGACTGAACTACAGAGGAATCGTTGTGGAGGCTTATCTTAGCGGCGAAAAAACTTTTGTCAAACCTGATCTCAGGCAAAAGCGTTTGTTTGATGATTCTGTCGTCATTTTGTTGTAAATCCAAACATAATTTTATGGAAAATACTTTGCAGGATACGCATTTCTGCCCCATCATTTGAAATGGAGTTTCAACTTTCTCGCTAAGGTCCATTTTGAACGTCACCGCACCCCTACGCCAGGCGATTATGCGCACGCCCTGGTATGCAAAACGTAAAAGTTATCGAGTTCTCTTCTGGCGTGAAATCACCCCCCTTGCTGTGCCTATTTTCCTGGAGAATACCTGCGTCCTGTTGATGGGCGTGCTGAGCACATTCCTGGTGAGCTGGCTCGGTAAAGAAGCTATGGCCGGGGTAGGGCTGGCGGATAGTTTCAATATGGTGGTGATGTCCTTCTTTGCCGCTATCGATCTCGGTACGACGGTGGTGGTGGCGTTTAGCCTGGGTAAGCTCGATCCGAAGCGTGCCCGCGAAGCGGCCAGACAGTCGCTGATGATCATGACCCTCTTTTCGATCATCCTTGCGGCGGTTATCCATTATTACGGCAAAGAAATTATCGACATTGTCGCGGGAGAAGCGACCAGCGAGGTGAAGGATCTGGCTCTCACCTACCTGGAAATGACGGTGCTGAGTTATCCGGCGGCTGCCATCGCGCTGATTGGTAGCGGTGCGCTTCGTGGAGCAGGGAATACCAAAATCCCGCTGCTGATCAACGGCGGCATGAACATCCTGAACATCATTATCAGCAGCGTTTTGATTTATGGCGTCTTTTCCTGGGAGGGGCTGGGCTTTGTCGGCGCGGGTTTAGGGCTGACCATTTCCCGCTATATTGGTGCGGCAGCGATAATTGGCGTACTGATGGCGGGAATTACGCCATCGCTGCGCCTGACGCTGAAAAGTTATTTCCGTCCGCTTAACTTCGCCATCATCTGGGAAGTGATGGGGATCGGGATTCCGGCCAGCATCGAATCCGTGTTGTTTAACGGTGGGAAACTGCTGACGCAGATGTTTGTTGCCGGGATGGGAACAGACGTCATCGCCGGCAACTTTATTGCCTTCTCCATTGCCTCACTCATTAACCTGCCGGGAAACGCGCTGGGGTCGGCGTCGACGATCATCACCGGCAGACGTCTCGGAAAGGGGCAGATAGGGCAGGCGGAACGGCAGCTTCGGCATGTCTTCTGGCTTTCAACCATTGGACTGACGGCGATTGCGTGGGGAACTGCGCCTTTTGCCGGGCTGATGGCCTCGTTCTATACGCATGAAAATGACGTGAAAGAGGTCGTGAAGGTGCTCATTTGGCTCAACGCGGCGTTTATGCCAATTTGGGCCGCGTCCTGGGTACTTCCTGCCGGGCTGAAAGGGGCGCGCGATGCCCGGTTTGCGATGTGGGTCTCCATGCTCGGCATGTGGGGCTGTCGCGTCGTGGCGGGCTACACGCTGGGGGTAATGTTAGGTATGGGCGTTGTCGGCGTCTGGCTGGGGATGTTCCTTGACTGGGCCGTGCGCGGCGCGCTGTTCTACTGGCGCATGGTGAGCGGGCGCTGGCTGTGGAAATATCCGCGAAAAAAACCGGAGCAGGAGGTTTCGGAAACGGCAAGTGCCTGACAAATGTGCGAAGTGGAGAATAAATCGGCAAACGATTGAAAATCTGCATTCACCCTTTGACATCCTCAGGGCGCATCGATAATATGCGCCCCGTTCACACGATTCCTCTGTAGTTCAGTCGGTAGAACGGCGGACTGTTAATCCGTATGTCACTGGTTCGAGTCCAGTCAGAGGAGCCAAATTTAAAAAGCCTGCTTTTAAAGCAGGCTTTTTGCTTTTCTGCGTTCGGTAAAATTGTCGGGTGGCGGCTTCGCCTTACCCGACCTACGAAATCCCAGGCCGGGTGAGTGGTGTGCGTGATGTGTCCTTGTTATCAGCGGAACGGTGGCTCATTGAAGGTGCGCAGCTTGCGGGAATGCAGTTTGTCGCCCTCTGCACGCAGTAAATCGATGGCGCGAATACCAATCTGAAGGTGCTCTGAGATCGCCCCTTCGTAAAAACGGTTCGCCTGGCCCGGCAGTTTGATCTCGCCGTGCAGCGGTTTATCGGACACGCACAGCAGCGTGCCGTAAGGGACGCGGAAGCGGTAGCCCTGCGCGGCAATGGTGGCGCTTTCCATATCGATTGCGACCGCACGGCTGAGATTGAAACGCAGGGCGGAGGCGGAATAGCGCAGCTCCCAGTTACGATCGTCGGTGGTAACGACCGTACCGGTACGCAGGCGCTGTTTCACCTCTTCACCCGGCATGCCGCTCACCTCTTTGGTGGCGTCGTACAGAGCGCGCTGCACTTCCGCGATACTCGGGATAGGAATATCCGGCGGCAGAACCGCGTCAAGAACATGGTCGTCACGCAGATAAGCGTGGGCGAGGACGTAATCGCCAATCAGCTGGCTTTCACGCAGGCCGCCGCAGTGGCCGATCATCAGCCAGACGTCCGGGCGCAGTACCGCCAGATGGTCGCAGATGGTTTTCGCATTCGACGGGCCAACGCCGATGTTAATCAGCGTAATGCCCTGACCGTCGGCGGTGATCAGGTGCCAGGCTGGCATCTGGTGCTTTTTCCACGCCAGGTCGGAGATGGCCTCTTCCGGTGCTTCGGTTTCGGCGGTGATCCAGATCCCGCCCGCGCAGGAGAGGGCGACGTAAGGGCTGTCCGGGTCGAGGATCTGGCTACAGCCCCAGCGGACAAATTCGTCTACATAGCGGGTGTAGTTGGTAAACAGCACGAACGGCTGGAAATGTTCGGCTGGCGTGCCGGTGTAGTGGCGCAGGCGTGCCAGCGAGAAATCGACACGGCGGGCATCAAAGTGCGACAGCGGTGAAAACTCTGCCGGGTGATAGATCCCGTCCGCCGTCTCATCGCCAATCTGCGACAGCTCAGTGGTCGGGAAATGACGGGTCAGGCCTGCGCTCATGGAGCGATCCAGCGTCAGCGCTGAGCCGTCTATCACGTACGGGTAAGGGATCTCGTGCAGGGACGGCTCAACGCTGATATGCGCGCCGTAATCCTGATACAACAGGGTAAGCTGCTCTTCCAGGTAGGGGCGGAACAGCGCAGGTCGCGTGATGGTTGTGCTGTAACAGCCGGAGTGGGTGAAACGCGCATAGGCGCGGGTTTTCGGATTGCTGCTGGCGCTACCGTCCCAGGTGACAGAGAGCGATGGATAAACAAAAAGGCCCTGGGTTCTGGCCTTTTCATCGGGAAGTTTCCCTGTTTCGATATAGTCACTGATGGCGCTGCGCAGTGCATTGACGGACTGTTCATACAGCGCGTCGAGTTTTTCCCGCGCCTGAGCCGGGGTCAGGCTGGAGCCCTTATTATTCATGTCTGTCTCCTTGTTCCACAGGTGTGCGGCTATACCCGATAGTATGTCACACGCCTGTGAAACAAAAGTGAGGAGATCAGCTGTGCGCGGTTTCCTTCATCAACAGGGCGGTGGCAGCAGAAAGCAGGCAACCCGCCAGCAGATAAATCGCCACGCTATGCCAGTTACCGCCGGAGAACGTCACCAGCGCGGCGGCGATAAACGGCGTAAACCCGCCGCCGACCACGCTCGCCACCTGATATCCCACGCCCGCGCCGCTGTAGCGGTAGCTTGCGCCAAACAGCTCGGTAAACATCGGCTGCTGCACGCAGACCACCATATCGTGAGCGATGTTCGCAAGCATGATCGCGAAGAAGACAATCCAGAAGACCGACTGTGCCTCCAGGGCCATAAAGAACGGCCAGGCGCTAAGTGTGCCTATGAGCGCCCCGGTGATATACACCCGTCGACGGCCAAAGCGATCCGCCAGCCAGGCGAAGCAGGGGATGGTCAGGCAGCTGATCCCGCCCACCACCAGGCCAATATTCAGGAACAATTCCCGCGGCAGGCCGAGGTTTTGCGTGGAATAGTTGAGGGCAAAGGCGGTGACGATATACATCGTCAGCAGTTCGCACAGGCGCAGGGCGATAATTTTCAGAAAAGCGCCAGGGTGCTGCACGAGCGCTTCCATTACCGGCAGCCGTTTTTTGGCGACCGGTTTTTCGCGCTGCTGCCGCTCAAACTCAGCCGACTCTTCCATGCCGTTACGGATCCACAGGGCCACCACGACCAGCACAATGCTGAAGATAAACGGAATACGCCAGCCCCAGCTCAGGAACTGCTCGTCTGTCGTGAGCTGGCTTATTAGCGACACCAGACCCGTGGAGAGCAGCAGACCCACGCCATAACCTACCTGCACGCCGCTGCTGTAGAACGCTTTCTTGTTCTTCGGCGCGCTTTCCACGGACAGCAATGCCGCGCCGCCCCATTCGCCGCCAACGGCAAAGCCCTGAATGGCGCGCAGCGTCACCAGCAACACCGGGGCCCACCAGCCAATCGATGCAAAGGAGGGCAAAATACCGATTAGCGCGGTGGCAATACCCATCATCCACACGGTGAGCATCAGCATACGTTTACGGCCAAGGCGATCGCCGAAGTGGCCGAAAATTATCCCGCCCAGCGGACGAAACAGAAAACCGACGCCGAAGGTGGCAAACGCAGCAAGCGTACCCATGGCGGGGCTGATCTGGGGAAAGAATTCACGGTTAAAGACCAGCGCAGCGGTAATACCGTAGAGCAGAAAGTCATACCAGTCGACGACGGCGCCTGCGAAGCTACCTAAAGCGGCGCGGCGGGCGCGGTTAAGCGAAGGTGTCTCCTCGTTGCGGCGAGCGGAGATAAGGGTGGAGTCCATAGTTGTCCTGTCTGTACTGATTTTTAATTATTGGTATAAGAAAAGGTCACTCACATCACGGCCGTCATATTGGCGGAACGTATGAGACTACCGCGACACGCGGCCTGAGAAAACGTTTTTATCTTTCCTGAAAGCGCAGAATAAATAAATTTCATCTTATCGGGCGACAACATAAATCAGCCTGTTTGGCTCCGGCTAGGGCTGAATGGTTTACAGTAATAATGATCGCTGTGTGACGTAAGCTGAGGGAATAACGATGCAACGCCTCTTTCCTGCACTGTGGGTAGTCCTGTTTTTAGTCGTATCTCCGCTGCATGCGGAGCAGAAAGTCTATGGCGAACAGCGTATTCATCGCTGGTGGGATGCAGTAACGGACGATATTGCGCAAACCTGGGAACAGCCGGATCGTTACGATCTCTACCTTCCGTTTTTGAGCTGGCATGCACGCTTCATGTATGACAAAGAGAAAACGGATAATTACAACGAAATGCCGTGGGGCGGGGGGCTGGGCGTGTCTCGCTACAACGACGAGGGCAACTGGAGCGCGCTGTTTGCCATGATGTTTAAAGATTCCCACAACGAGTGGCAGCCCGCGATGGGTTACGGCTGGGAGAAGGGGTGGTATCTGGATAACGCAAAAGATTTCCGTCTGGGGCTGGGGGCCGCCGCGGGGATCACCGCGCGCGACGACTTTGCCAACTATGTCCCGCTGCCGTTTATCTTCCCGCTTTTCTCTGCCGGATATAAGCGCGTCACCGTCCAGTTCACCTATATTCCCGGGACCTACAACAACGGCAACGTGCTGTTTGCCTGGCTGCGCCTGGGCTTTTAGAGGGTGATCACTTTTTTGGCCACTGCGTTGGACAGGATCAGCAGCGAAAACAGTACCGACGTAACAAACGTAAGCACAATCAGAGCAAGTTTGGTGCTCAGGGACGTCACCGGAATGAGCGCGGTCAGCAGGTGAAACACCGAGTAGTGCATAATATAGACCCCGGTCATGGTTTTGCTAATGGCGGCCAGCACGGACTCTTTAAACTCCGCATTGCGGCGAAAACGCACGCCGTTGGCCGCAATCACCAGGGCAATAATCAGAATGTAGATTTGCGATCCGGTGAGAATAAAGGCGTTTCTGTCTGCTTTAAATAGCGCAAAAAAGAAGTGCCGTTCGTAAAACCATGTGAAGAGATAGATAAACGGTATCGCAATCACCGCGGCCCCGACCACGTTTTTGCGGCCGATCCACGCCGCGATCTGCGGATCGCAAAAGAGCTGGCCTGTCAGATAAAACAGCAGCCACGTCCACAGGCGATACTGCGGCGACAATGAAAGGACGTGGGCATCAGGATAGAGGGCCGACAGCAAATCGTACCCGTATGAGAAAAGCAGCAGGGCGGCAATCACCCCGCAAAAGAGCGTTCGTCGCTGGCTGAGCCGCTCCACCACCGGGTGAAACGTGTAAATCACGATAAACGCGAACACGAACCAGGGCTGGATCAGATATCCGCGCTGGTAGGGCTCCCACAGGTAGTAAATGGTTACCCAGAACAGAAAGACGATCACCAGGCGTTTGATCTTATCCAGCTGCCAGCGCGTGCCGTGTCGGGATTGCCCGTCCAGATACCCTGCAACCACAAAAAATAACGGTGTGGCGATGGTCGAAATGAAGGTTAAAAAACCGAGGATCCAGTGATAGTCATAATCGTAATGATCCCAGGTGTTGTAGATGGTGAAAAAGGTAACCGCCGTCATACAGCCCAGCGTCTTGATGATATTCAGCCCTGTCGCATTCATTGTTGTTCAGCTTTGTCCTTACGATGGAAACACGCGTAAATTACGGGGAGTACCAGCAGCGTCAGGATTGTAGCAAACCCAAGCCCAAACATAATCACAACGGCCATGCTCTGGAAGAACACATCCAGCAGCAGAGGGGCGAGGCCGAGTACGGTCGTAAAGGCGGTGAGGAGGATGGGACGCAGGCGCGACGTGGCGGCGTAAACGATCGCACTGTGCTGATCCTGCTGCGCTTTCTGCTGCTCTATCTCTTCCACCAGCACAATGCCGTTGCGGATCAGCATCCCGCTCAGGCTCAGCAGGCCAATCAACGCCATAAAGCCAAAGGGGATGCCGGAAATTAAAAACCCCGGCGTCACGCCGATCAGCGCCAGCGGCACGGTCAGCCAGATAGCGACGGCGTTTTTCACCGAACTGAACATCAGCACCGTGATCACAAACATCACCAGATACCCGATCGGCAGCGTGGTAAATAGCCCCTGCTGCGCTTCGCTGGAATTCTCCGCGTCCCCGCCCCACTCAATGCTGTAGCCGTGAGGCAGGGGCAGGGCATCTATTTGCGGCTTCACGCGGGCGAGAATATCGCCGGACGTTTGCTGGCTCAACGGGTCAGGGTCGGTCTGCACGGTCAGCACGCGCGAGCGGTCGCGACGCAGGATCAGCGGATCTTCCCACTCCAGCGCGAAGCCGCTGACGACGTTGCTCAGCGGAATATACTGCTGCCGGGTCTGGCTCCAGACCAGGACGTTGTTCAGGTGGTTGGCGTCCAGCCGCTCGCTTTCCGGCGGGCGCACCACCACGGGTAACAGATCGCTTCCTTCTCTGTACAGGCCTGCCCGGCTGCCGGAGAAATTCATCTCCAGTGCGTTATCGACGTCCTGCTTATCCACGCCAAGCTCACGTCCGAGCGCGGTGACGTACTGCGGGCGGATCACTTTGCTGCGGTTTTGCCAGTCGTTCCTGACGCTGTCCGTCGCCGGATCGCGCGTAAGAATGTTGTCTACCTGGCTGGCGATCAGACGCAGCCTGTCGGGATCGGGGCCTTTAATACGCACTTCAATAGCGCTGTCGCCGGAGGGGCCAAACATCACCCGCTTCGTGCTGGCGTTAACCTGCGGATAGTTCCGGGTGATGTACTCATCAACGTGGCGGGTCAGGGCGGGGATGTTACGCTGGTCGTCCATTCTCACCATGATTTGCGCATAGTTGCTGTACTGCCGCTGTCCGCTGTAGGTCAAAATAAATCGCATACTTCCCTGACCAATCGTCGAGACCGTGGTTTCCACACCAGGCTGGCCGTTAATGGTTTTCTCGATATCACCGGTCATCTTCTCGGTCCATTTAATGTCGGTACCGTAAGGGAGCCAGAGGTCGACAAAGAAAATCGGCGTGCTGGAGGAAGGGAAGAAGTTCTGCCGCACCGAGCCAAAGCCCCAGATGGCGGCTGCCAGCAGTGCGGTCATCACCACCAGCGTTGGCGCTTTACGCCGTAACAGCGCGTTGAGCACCGCCTGATAGATCCGATAGATGCGTTTGTCATAGGGATCCGTTTCGTCAGCCTCTGGCGGCGCAGCGTCCCGTTTAAACAGCCACCATTTGATCAGCACCGGTGTAATGGTGAGGGCAGAGAACCAGCTCAGCATGAGCGAAATCAGCAGAACCTGAAACAGCGACTTACAGTATTCGCCGGTAGAGTCCTGCGACAGCCCGACGGGCGCAAAGGCCAGGATGGCGATCACCGTCGCACCCAGCAGCGGCAGCGCAGAACGGCGAATAATGTTGCTAATGGCGTTCATCAGGGACGAGCCCTGCTGCCGGGCTATCAGTACCCCTTCGACAATAACAATGGCATTGTCGACCAGCATGCTGAGGGCGATG
>OJUO01000300.1_pt1 | contig 13017 bp, 9 predicted proteins | sample 1600001 | NCBI WGS metagenome assembly OJUO01 (sample SAMN04436614, study PRJEB24849) | human gut metagenome | biome: human gut; feature: NICU; material: stool | host: Homo sapiens | place: USA: Saint Louis, MO | collected 2009-12-11
AACTGTCTTTTTAATCAACCCCGCTCCGGCGGGGTTTTTTATTGCCTGGAGAAAACATGATTTATACCACTGGCACTATCGCCATCAGCGGAAACACCCTTACAGGTACCGGCACAAACTTCACAGCTGCTGGATCTCTTATTCGTAACGGCTGTACCGTTATTGCAATGACCAGCCCTGTGCAGGTATTTCAGATTACCACCATCGGCAGCGCAACAAGCCTCACCGTAACGCCAGCGGCTAACCCAGCGGTTCCCGCCGGAACCCGATTTGCCATTCTTCTGAGTGACAGTCTGAGCGTGGATGGTCTGGCGCAGGATATCGCTGAAACCTTCACGATGTACCAGCGCTACATGAGCGGGTTCGCTGATGTAATGAACGGGACATCTGATGTCACCATAACTATCAATGGCACTGCCGTTACCGTACCGGGTCAAAAATCGCTGGCGAAGAAAGGTGCAAACAAAGACATTACCAGCCTGAGCGGATTAACAACTGCTCTCAGCATCGATCAGGGCGGTACGGGAGCGAAAACAGCTAATGACGCACTAACAGCACTTGGTGCTCTTAGTCTTAGCGGTGGTACGTTAACAAATGCCCTGAATATCGCCGGTATTGCCGGTAACCCTTACGCTTTCACCGTTGAAGGACTTTCAACGGTGGGTAGTGTATGGGCTCATACGGTGATGGTTAACGGTACTCCTCGCTTCAGGGCAGGTGTTGCAGGCATTGGTGGTGCCGTCTCTTACCAAATCGCAGGAAGAAATAATGGCACCGATGCATTCTCAACAATGCTGTCTGTGAAGCCAGGCTCAGTTGTTTACACTTCTGAAAATACCACTAAATCCTCCGATGGCACGCTGAAAGCAGCTTCGCCGGTGGCCAGAATCGTGAAATCTCAGAACGAGAATCAGCGCACCGATATTGATGAAAATGATTTTATCTGGTGCGGCTGCGGTACGGCTAACACAGAGGCAGAGGGCGTATCCATTTCTCGGCTCGACACAGGGGTTTACGAACTCACTGGTTCGGCTGGCCTGGCGTCTGAAGGATGGCAGTTACTACCGCCAATGGACCCAGGTGGCATGGGAGAGCTTGGGATTGTTGAAGCAGAGCAGACAGTAAGCGGTGGGCTGACTATCCGCCTGTTCAAGCGAAAATACATGCTGAGTGATGACGGAGAGATTGTCAAAACGAAAGGGGAACCGATGGACGTGCCGGTGAACAGTTGGATCGATGTACGCCTGGATATGCCCACTGATTCACACTTTAACCGGCGGATGAATCAGGAGCCTCAGGAATAGCGGCACGCTGATTCCAGATGCTGTTCTGCGGCATTTCCACACGGACGGACACAAACTGATCGCCGGGAATGTCGACAGGATCACCATCACTTACGCCGTCTATTTCGTTCCTGGAAAATGCTGGCGCATCAGGGTGTGTGCGGTGATAGGTTTTTACCAGCACCGAGCCATCCGCGTTAACCTCATAATCCAGCCAGATAAGCGGCTGCCTGTTGCGATCGGTTGGGATGTCAAAACCACCATCGATGCCGCCCCATGCTGCGTCTGAGTTCAGCCCCTGGCAACCTTCAACCAGATATTGGCCTGTGGCCAGACGCGTTACAGTGCAGCCCTCAGATTCATCGTTAGTCTGGTATGTTCCATCTGAAAATACTTTGATCACCAGTGATGCAACTTTAAGCGTTCCATCACTGGCTTTCGTGGCGTTCTGCGTCGAATAAAGGGTGTGCGTCGTTGAGAACCCGACGTTAGTATTGCCCTGAATTGTACCGTTGCCCTGACGATACTTCAGTCCTTGAGAGGTTGACGCAAGCTGCCACGACACATAGCCACCACCTGACGGATCATGCCACCCACGTAGCGTTAGCATACCCGTGTATGTATCTACTCCGCTTCCTCCTCCCCACGCATTACCACCGGACTGAATCCCGAAGGTGATGCCGAGAGGATATTGGGCTATAGAGTCATAAGAGGCGAGACTGCGGTAATCCCGATGAACCTGGGTCATGACAGCAGCTCCGTTCAGATACGCGGAACCTGGGGAAAACTGACTTTCAACGTCTCGTGTAGCGCTGTTTCCCAAACCGACGTTATATAGATTGCCCTGCGGCAGCCATGCCGATAAGTTCACCGGATTTTTTTGCAGAAAATATTGGGTGAAAAACATGCAAATTGGCTACGTAAGGGTGTCAACAAATGACCAAAACACAGATCTTCAGCGACAAGCTCTCGAACGCGCAGGATGTGAACAGGTTTTTGAGGAAAAAATGAGCGGGACGGTAGCGAACCGGCCAGCGCTTAAAAAGCTTCTGCGAACGCTGAGTGAGGGCGATACGCTGGTAGTGTGGAAGCTGGATCGCCTCGGGCGAAGCATGCGGAATCTGGTACTGCTGGTGGACGAACTCCGGCAGCGCGGCATCCACTTCAAAAGCCTTACGGATAGCATAGACACTTCCAGCCCAATGGGGCGTTTCATATTCCACATCATGTCAGCCCTGGCCGAGATGGAGAGGGAGTTAATCGTGGAACGTACCCGGGCAGGACTGGCGGCAGCCTGGGAGAAAGGGCGCATAGGAGGCAGACGTCCGAAGTTAACCCCTGAGCAATGGGCGCAGGCTGGCAGGCTGATCGCAAACGGAGTGGACAGAAAGCAGGTGGCGATTATTTACGACGTTGCGGTGTGCTCCTTGTATAAGAAATTTCCGGCGCGGTAGGGGCAGAGGAAAAAAATATTGAAAATTTAATCCAATTTTCGTAATAAAGTATTGAAAGAAAGTAATAAAATTGTTGAAATTTTGGTGAGCGGTTGGGTTGAGCATTGGGGGTATTCATGGCAAAAACAGATTCTATTACACCAGAAGAGTTCAGGGCTATTCACTTTGAATTGTCTAAAATCTCATCAACATGGGCAGACTTATGGTTAACATTGTTTTCTCTCCGTGCCGAAGGCAGCAGGGTGATTAGTATTAGATATTCCGATATCGAAGATGACATGCTGCACTTTGCTGGAACTCCAAAATTTGAGCCACGAACAATTAGATTAAATTTATTGCTTTCTAAGTTAATTGCGTACAGAAAGGATTGCAATCCTTCTGATATTTATGTTTTTCAGAGTAGATCAAATCGAGTTAAAGGGTTAGCTAGGCCTGTGACTGTAATAGCAATGAATAATGCCTTAAAACAAGCATCCAAATATGTAACAAGGAAAAACATCACCATGAAAAGTGCTTTAAGGGTAATCGGAAGGAACTAGTTGGACGGGGTTTATACACTACATATCCACCTGTTTATGGAAGGTTAGGGCGATGGTCTATGATCACGTCCTTTATCAAGTCATTATTCTCCCTGATGATTTTCGATTTACTACTCGATTGGATGTATGATATTTACTTGCATGAATCTTCGGAGGGATTTCAAGTAAGTAAGATGAGATCCTGATCAGAATAAATCAAACCTGGCATTGAGTAGAGTAAATAATAAAGCAGCACATGCAAGATTTAATAGTATAACAAAACGGGCGGAAACATTCACTGAACAAATCTACTGATCATGTATTAGACAGAGGATGACTGTAATGTAAAACCATCTTACACACACCTACTAAAAAAGATAGATAAACCAAGGTGGCGTCCGATGAGATAGCTAAGCATTTTTGCCTTGGATAGGTCTTATCATCGGAGCATGGGGTTATGTTGGCTTGTTGAGTGCTGAGAAATGAAGAGATTAGAGGTTTAGAAGAGGGAGCCGGCTTGTCAAACGAGATAGTTTACTTACGACGCTCAACCTATTGAATTATGTGGCTTTATAGTGGTGGGTTGAGGGGGGGTAAAACGAACTTATCACAATGCATCACAAGCATACAGTCCTCTTTCGCTTGGTGTCTGAAAGCAGATGGGGACAGTTTTTCACTTTTTCTTCTAAAGGTCCAGAGTACTTTGCCGATAGTGAACATAGCGGCGCAGGAGCCTAATGGTGGAAGCCGTATACTTAAATTAAGTTCAGTCAAATAGGAATTACTATCATGGCACAAGTCATCAATACCAACAGTCTCTCGCTGATCACTCAGAACAACATCAACAAGAACCAGTCTGCACTGTCTTCTTCTATCGAGCGACTGTCTTCTGGTCTGCGTATCAACAGTGCGAAGGATGATGCTGCGGGTCAGGCGATTTCTAACCGTTTCACTTCAAACATCAAAGGCCTGACTCAGGCTGCACGTAACGCTAACGACGGTATCTCTCTGGCACAGACCACTGAAGGTGCGCTGTCTGAAATCAACAACAACTTGCAGCGTGTTCGTGAACTGACCGTTCAGGCTTCGACTGGGACTAACTCTGAATCGGACCTCTCTTCAATTCAGGACGAAATTAAATCCCGTCTGGAAGAGATCGATCGTGTTTCTAAACAGACTCAGTTCAATGGCGTCAATGTGCTGTCTAAAACTGGCAAAATGGAAATTCAGGTAGGCGCTAACGATGGTCAGACTATCTCAATTAATTTAAGTGAAATAAATTCAAAAACACTGAAGCTGAATGACTTCAATGTAACAAGTGGCTTTACTGCAGTTGGTTCAAATTTAACAGGCAAAGATGGTGCAACTGACGTAACCGTTACTAGCGCAGACGCCAAGGATACTAGTGGCAATGCGGTAGACCTGTATACGTATAAAGATAAAAAAGGAGCTACTCAATACGCTACTAAAGATGCCGACGGTAACTACACCAAAGCGACAGTTGCATTTACCGCAGCGAAGGACGCTGTTGAGGAAGTTGAAGATGATGAGGGTAATGTTACTACCCCAGCACAGGAAGCTCAGGCAGCCAAAGCCGTTGTGACAACTAGTACAGATGCAGTAGATGATAATTCTGTCAAAACGTCAAGCCCACTGGCCGCGCTTGACTCAGCTATCGCGTCAGTAGACGAACTCCGTTCTTCTCTGGGTGCGGTACAGAACCGTCTGAGCTCTGCCGTTACCAATTTGAACAACACCACCACTAACCTGTCTGAAGCGCAGTCCCGTATTCAGGACGCCGACTATGCGACCGAAGTGTCCAACATGTCTAAAGCGCAGATCGTTCAGCAGGCCGGTAACTCCGTGCTGTCCAAAGCTAACCAGGTTCCTCAGCAGGTTCTGTCTCTGCTGCAAGGCTAATTTTATATTAAGTGTTAAAGCCCCATATATGTGGGGCTTTTTATTGGCTGAATAAAGGTGTTAAAAGTAGTTAAACCCATCAATCAAAGCTCTTACAATAATTTAGTATTTGAGTAGTTCTGTTCCGTTTTATTAGGTCCTATTTGTGATTAAAAAACAGGCGTTCAAATTTTTGCTCGAACCTAATAAGAGCCAGTCATCTGACTTTTTGGCCTTTGCTGGTTCCTGTCGTTTTGTTTACAATAAAGGCCTTGCTCTTCTTAACGAGAATTACCGTTCTGGTAAAAAATTCATAGGCTACAATCAGCTGGCTTCTGAATTGGTTGAATGGAAGAATGAAGAGAGCCTTTCCTGGTTGAAAGAGGCTCCGTCTCAGTGTTTGCAGCAATCGTTAAGAGATTTAGACAAGGCATTCAGAAATTTTTTCACAGGGAAAGCACAATATCCAAATTTTAAAAAGAAAGGTCGGCATGATTCTTTCCGCATTCCGTGTCAAAGGGTTAGAGTTGATCAAGAAAAGAAACTAGTATCTCTCCCTAAAGTCGGCTGGGTAAAGTACCGCAAGAGCCGTGAAATCATTGGTGATTTAAAAAACGTAACCATCTCCATGAAGCACGGGAAGTGGTATATCAGTTTTAATACAGAGCATACTGTCCCTGATCCAATACACCCCTCTGATATCAAAACTACAATTGTACTTAATAATGAGAATAGTGTTCATCTGTCGACTAGGGTTGGCGGGGCTAATACTTACCAAGCGGAAGAAAAGAAAAAGTTAGTTCGTCTTAATAAGATACTGGCCAGAAGAAAAAAACACAGCAATAATTGGCTAAAAACCAAAGGTAAAATTGACAGTGTAATATCAAAGTCAGCAAGGATAAGACTCGATAACATCCACAAAGCCACCACGGCAATTTGTAAAAATCACGCAGTTGTTGAGGTTGTGAACTTGATGGATTCCGTATCGGATAAGAACGATAACACTCTGAGTATGAGATACGAATTTATCAGGCAGTTGATATACAAACAAGAGTGGCTGGGTGGTGAAATTATTCGCCGGTAGAGTCAACTTTTGTAACGGTTTTTTTTGTGATGATGTTGTACTTTGTGATGAGTTTTAAGCGGCAGGGCATGTCGTTTGTGCTTGTGGAGGAAGGTTAATTCAACTTCCGTTGAAGCAAGAATCTCTTGATTGTGAATGAGAATGTCAACGTCTGGTCCAATGCTTTACAAGCAGAAGTATCTTAGCATACTGAAATGAGTTTGAGGGTTTTCAGTTGTGGAAGTCAAAAACTAACCCAAAAAAGTTATCGCTACATGAAAACAGCTGGCTTCATCCGGAAGCTGCGAGGCATTAACTGGCAATTTACTAGTGCTCGATGCAAATTCATGAATAGAGCGCGACCAGCTAGGTTTCGCTGACAAGACGACAGACAGTAGCGACAATCGTTACTGGATCTTACGCAACATGGGGAGGGTTCACTGGTAGGCTTTCCTTCACCAACTATGGGTTACGTCGAACGCCGACTTTCTCCATCCGTTCTGTGCAACATAGGGGCCGAAAGCAGGGTGCTTGAAACAGATGTTGGCTTTGCAGTCATTGAGCCAGCCACGAAAAAAAGGCCGGGAGATGTATTGTTAATTCTTTGCAACGGTCACACTCAGTTTGCAAAACTGATGGGTAAGTCACTTATCACGGATGATGGCGAGGCAATAGAGGGAACCGCTCTGGAAGAGGTAGAAGTTTTGGGCAGAGTGACGTTTTTCATCAACCGAGCATTAGATGATGATTGCCCTGCAATATAGGTAGAGTTTCACCCTACGTCATTGAAGGCAAAAAACCAGCCATAAGCGGCTGGTTTTTTATGTTGTTTTGGTGGGCCCGATAGGATTTTACATCCATCGCATGATGACCATCCTAAAGCTCAAAGGAAGTTGTGCATAATCACTTCTTCAAAATCCCATTCCCCAAAATAAAAGCTAAGCGAATGAAAAATATAGTGAAAATGAAGGGTGAAAATGCAATAAAATCAGCCAGAAAAACATAGTTAACTGGCTGATTAATAACATTTAATTAGAGGTTGTAGAACTCTGCTTCTGGAACAGTTCCCGGAAGACCGGATAGATGTCATCCTGGTCACGAATGTGCTGCATCGCAAAGTTATCAAACATCGCTTGCAGATGCTCATACTCACGCCATAGCGTCTGGTGGGCGCGACGGGTAATTTCAATGTAGCTGTAGTAACGCACCACCGGCAGGATCTTCTTCGCCAGAATTTCATGACACAGCGGCGAGTCATCCGCCCAGTTATCGCCATCCGATGCCTGCGCGGCGTAGATGTTCCACTGCGCCGGATCGTAGCGCTCCTTCACTACCTCATCCATCAGCTTCAGGGCGCTCGACACGATGGTGCCACCGGTCTCCTGCGAGTAGAAGAACTCATGTTCATCCACCTCTTTCGCCTGAGTGTGATGGCGGATGTAGACCACCTCCACGTTCTTATACGTTCTGCTCAGGAACAGATAGAGCAGAATATAAAAACGCTTAGCCATATCCTTGGTGGCCTGATCCATTGAACCTGACACGTCCATCAGGCAGAACATCACCGCCTGGCTGGAAGGCTCAGGGCGTTTTTCGTAGTTCTTGTAGCGCAGGTCGAACGTGTCGATAAACGGCACCCGGTCGATCTTCGCCCGCAGTTCGGCAATCTCTTTTCGCAGGCGCTCCTCTTCCAGCAGTTGCGCCGGTTCCGTGTTTTCCACTACTTTCAGGCTGGTTTCCAGCTCGCGCAGTTCGCGCCGTTTGCCTGCCGTCATCGCCGTGCGTCGCGCCAGCGAGTTTTGCAGTGAACGCACCACGCTGATGTTGGCGGGCACCCCATTTGCGGTATAGCCCGCACGATGGGTTTTGTATTCGTTGAGCTGACGGTGCTGATTCTTTCTCAGATTCGGCAGGGCCAGATCCTCAAACAGCAGATCGAGATATTCGTCTTTTGAAATCTGGAAGACAAACTCATCCTGGCCTTCTCCGTCCTGGCTGGCTTGCCCCTGACCGCTGCCAGAACCGCCGCCTCCGCCTTGGGGTCGCTCGATTCTGTCATTCTGGACGAAGTGGTCATTACCTGGGTGTACACGATGGCGAAGGCCGCCACGCCCCTGATGAAACATCGGTTCGCTGATGTCATCGTTGGGGATGGAGACGGATTCGCCGCTGTCGACGTCGGTCACCGAGCGTTTGTTGATGGCCTCGGAGATCGACTGTTTAATTTGCGCTTTATAACGGCGCAAGAAGCGCTGGCGATTCACCGTGCTCTTGTTTTTGCCGTTAAGACGCCGGTCAATAAACCAGGTCATATATCCCCCGTACTGCATTTGCCAACTTGCAGCGTCCGTAAGTGCCGGACATTTTGTTGGCCCGGTAAGCGCGTTACCGGGCACTTGTTTTAAGACGATTTACGCACGCGCAGATACCATTCACAAAGCAGGCGGACCTGTTTGCGCGTATAGCCTTTTTCCATCATACGGTCGACAAAATCGTCGTGCTTTTTCTGCTCGTCGGTTGAGGTTTTGGCGTTGAACGAGATAACCGGCAACAGCTCTTCCGTGTTAGAGAACATTTTCTTCTCTATAACGGTGCGCAGTTTTTCGTAGCTGGTCCAGTTCGGATTGCGGCCGTTGTTATGCGCTCTGGCGCGCAGCACGAAGTTCACAATCTCGTTTCGGAAGTCTTTCGGGTTGCTGATCCCGGCTGGTTTCTCGATTTTTTCAAGTTCCGCGTTCAGGGATTCACGGTCAAACAGCTGGCCGGTATCCGGGTCGCGATACTCCTGATCCTGGATCCAGAAGTCAGCGTAAGTGACGTACCGGTCGAAGATGTTCTGGCCGTATTCGGAATAGGATTCCAGATAGGCGGTCTGGATCTCTTTGCCAATGAACTCGGCGTATTTCGGGATCAGGTAGCCTTTCAGGAACTCCAGGTAGCGTTCAGCCTGCTCCTGTGGGAACTGTTCACGTTCAATTTGCTGTTCCAGCACGTAGAACAGATGTACCGGGTTGGCGGCCACCTCCGCGTGGTCGAAGTTAAATACGCGGGAGAGGATCTTAAACGCGAAACGCGTCGACAGACCGTTCATCCCTTCGTCGACCCCGGCGTAATCGCGGTATTCCTGGTACGATTTCGCTTTCGGGTCGGTATCCTTCAGGCTTTCGCCGTCATACACGCGCATTTTTGAGTAGATGCTGGAGTTTTCCGGCTCTTTCAGGCGCGACAGGATCGAGAAGCGCGACAGCGTTTCCAGCGTTCCCGGTGCGCAAGGGGCATGGACCAGCTCACTGTGGTTGAGCAATTTTTCGTAAATCTTGATCTCCTCGGAGATCCGCAGGCAATAAGGCACTTTGACGATGTACACACGGTCAAGGAACGCCTCATTGTTTTTGTTGTTACGGAAGGTCACCCATTCAGATTCGTTAGAGTGGGCAAGGATAATCCCGTTAAACGGCAGGGCGGAAATACCTTCCGTCCCGTTGTAGTTCCCCTCCTGGGTGGCGGTCAGCAGCGGATGCAGCACTTTGATCGGTGCTTTAAACATCTCGACGAATTCCATAATCCCCTGGTTGGCACGGCACAGCGCACCGGAATAGCCGTAGGCATCCGGGTCGTTTTGCGCGTGATGCTCCAGCTTACGGATATCGACTTTACCCACCAGCGCCGAGATATCCTGGTTGTTCTCGTCACCGGGTTCTGTTTTGGCAATGGCGATCTGCTCGAGGATAGACGGCCACACTTTCACGACGCGGAATTTGGTGATGTCCCCGCCAAACTCGTGCAGACGTTTTGCCGCCCACGGCGACATGATCGTACCGAGATAGCGATGCGGAATGCCAAACTCTTTTTCCAGAATTTGCGCATCCTCTTGCGGATTAAACAGGCACAGCGGATGGTCATTGACCGGGCTGCGCTCGCCGTTGGCGCTCAGCACATAGATCGGCACGCGCTGCATCAGCGCTTTCAGCCGTTCAGCCAGGGAGGATTTACCCCCACCGACAGGACCCAGCAGGTAAAGGATCTGCTTCTTCTCTTCCAGCCCCTGAGCGGCATGCTTCAGGTAGGAGACGATCTGCTCAATGGCATCTTCCATGCCATAGAACTCTTCAAACGCCGGGTATCGGGCGACCACCCGATTCGAAAAGAGACGGGAAAGCCGTGGCTCCAGGGCAGTATCAACCATGTTTGGCTCACCAATAGCCATCAATAGCCGTTCTGCCGCATTGGCATAGGCACTGCGATCTTGCCGACAAATGGTAAGAAACTCCTGCAGTGTGAACTCTTCGTCCTTGGCAGCTTCGTAGCGCTGGCGATAGTGATCGAATATATTCATGGCATGCCGTCCTTTCGTTTTTTAGCACAGGATAAGAGCCGTTCGTATGAGTAGTGGAGGCTCCCGGAAGAGAATTTTTCGCACCTCACTGCCAGAGCAGCAACCTGTGTGCCAGGTCGAAGGCTATGAACCGCAGGGTGTTCAGCAAAACCTCTTCTTAAATTAAAGCGTAGATGGCAATTGCAAAACTTGCATACGGATAAAATCTACTTTCAATGACATATCAATAACTCATCCAAAAATTTCCACTGCGGTTATAAGCGAAAAGCGGGTTTTTCATTTATCGGTCACATAAATGAAAGCGGGATGTCATCTGAAAAATGAAAAATAACGGGTTAATCAAACGGATTAGTGCGCAAAAAATTTTGGGATGTACGGGAATGGCGGTTACACTTCACCCGCTGATTATTTGACTACAGGAAAGAATGGATTGTGACCAAACTCAAACTTCTGGCATTGGGCATCCTTGCCGCTACCGCAGCGAGCACCGTACAGGCTGAGAGCCAGTGGACTGTTGGCGCGGGTGCTGGCGTGATTAACAGCCCGTACAAGCAGTATGACCGCGACGTTTATCCTGTCCCCGTTGTCACCTATGAAGGCGATAACTTCTGGTTCCGTGGGTTGGGCGGCGGCTACTATCTGTGGAACGATACGGCCGATAAGCTCTCCATCATGGCCTATTACGACCCAACGCACTTTAAACCAGGCGACAGCGACAGCAATGCGCTTCGTCAACTGGACAAACGCAGAAGCTCACTGATGGCGGGGCTTTCTTACGTCCATAATACCGAGTATGGCTTCCTGCGCACTGCGCTGGCGGGCGATACCCTGGACAACAGCAACGGCTTCATCTGGGATCTGGCGTGGCTTTACCGCTATACCAACGGCGCAGTGACGCTGACGCCGGGTATCGGTGTGCAGTACAGCAGCGAAAATTACAACGACTACTACTATGGCGTGTCTAAAGCGGAGTCTCGCCGCAGTGGTTTGAATAGCTACAGCGCGGATGATGGCTGGGACCCGTACCTGGAACTCACCGCATCGTATAACTTCCTCGGTGACTGGAATGTGTACGGTACTGGCCGTTACATTCGTCTGAGCGATGAAGTGAAAGACAGCCCGATGGTCGACAAGTCCTGGTCTGGCATCTTCTCTGTAGGTGTGACCTACAAGTTCTGACCAGAACGTAATGCATTAAAACGGGGCGCTTGCGCCCCGTTTGTTTTTTATGATGCCTGAACAATATTAGCGCTTCACAATCTTGATCGTCTGGCCTAAGCGGGACGGTTTTTCTTCGCTGGTTTTCTGCGGCGCGGTCACGCACGCGGTTTCCACGCAGACGAAGGTCTTGTAACCGTCATCCGGGATATCCGCCATGCTGACGGAAAGGGCAGGGCCCGGGTTCCAGCCCACTACGTTGCTGTGGTGGTGATGAACCACATCAATACCGCGGTTCAGCGCGCTGTCGTGAATGACGCTACAGGCTTCCGGGTGCAGGTATACGCGGTCGGTACGATCCGGGAAAGTCTGCACGCCGTCGTCCAGCTTGCCTTCTTTCGCGTTATCCACTTTGTCGATAAAGGTATCGCCAAGTCCGCTCACCTTAACGGCCTGAATGTCGCCTACGTTGAAATAGGTGTGCAGGGCGGACGTAGTTTCGAATTCGCCGTGCGCTTCCAGTTCAATCTCGCAGGTTTTACCCAGCTTGAAGCGGGCATACAGGGTGAATTCATGTGGCCACAGGGCGCGCGTTTCATCATTCGCCTGGAGCTCAAAGGTCAACACCGCGCCGTTTTCATCTTCGTTGTGGGCTTTCAGCGTCCACTGCTGGTTACGGGCGAAACCGTGAGACGGTAATCCCTGCTGCTCTGACGGGCCAAACCATGGCCAGCAAATCGGTACGCCGCCGCGGATCGCCGCCCCTCTTTTGAACGAGGTGGCCTCGCTCAGCCACAGGCCTTCTTCTTCACCTTCTGGTTTCCAGGAGAGCAGGTGGGCGCCATTGAGCGCGACGGAGGCTTTAACGCGCGGATGATCAACGACGATGATATCGGCACCGTCAATCTGACGGCGGGAGAGCACAGGGGTAAGTTGTTCGACTACCGGAAGTGCAAAAATTTTATTAATCATTAAGCAATCCTCTGTCTAAAAACAATAAAAAAGGCGACCGAAGTCGCCTTTTAGGATCAAGCACTCATCTCAACTTATTTGGAGATGTGAGCGATCAGGTCCAGTACTTTGTTAGAGTAGCCAGTTTCGTTGTCGTACCAGGAAACCAGTTTCACGAAGTTGTCGTTCAGTGCGATACCTGCTTTAGCATCGAACACGGAAGTGCACACTTCGCCGTTGAAATCGGTAGATACAACGTCGTCTTCGGTGTAACCCAGAACGCCTTTCATTGGGCCTTCGGAAGCAGCTTTGATTGCTTTCTTAATTTCTTCATAAGAAGCAGCTTTTTCCAGAC
>OJUO01000304.1_pt1 | contig 12826 bp, 9 predicted proteins | sample 1600001 | NCBI WGS metagenome assembly OJUO01 (sample SAMN04436614, study PRJEB24849) | human gut metagenome | biome: human gut; feature: NICU; material: stool | host: Homo sapiens | place: USA: Saint Louis, MO | collected 2009-12-11
CTGGTGCGGATTGACGGCGAAGTGCGCGGTTCCCGCCTTATCGGGCAGAACTTTATGTTCATAATCACTTAATTAGAAAAGTATTGCGCACAGAAATTGGTCTTATCCTCGAATCTGGTGAGCCTCGCGAAGTACATCATTTCTGTACATTGATCGGTTATGGTGTAACAGCTATCAATCCTTACTTGGCCCTTGAAACTGTACGCGATTTACAAGCTCGTAAACGCCTTGGTGATATTACACCTGAACAAGCAGAAAAGAACTACATTAAAGCAGCTGTAGGCGGCATTATGAAGGTTATGTCCAAAATGGGCATCTCCACAGTTCGTTCCTACCATGGTGCCCAAATCTTCGAAGCTTTGGGCTTGAATACCAACTTTATTAATAAGTTCTTCGTAAATACACCAACACGTATTGGCGGTATTGGTCTTGTAGGCGTTGCCAATGAAGCATTGGCTCGTTATGACCGTGCTTTCAAATCCGATGAATCTGTGCTTGAACCAGGTGGTTGGTATGGCCCTGTAAAAGATGGGGAAGAGCATTTGTTCAATCCTAAAACAATTGATCTTTTACAAGAATCCCTTATCAACGGTGATTACGCAAAATATAAAGAATACTCTAAAGCGATTCGCAACGATTACCATGTAACATTGCGTTCCTTGATGGAATTAAACTACCCAGTGGGCGGCGGTATTCCTATCGAAGAGGTTGAGCCTGAAGAATCCATCGTAAAACGCTTTAAAGCGGGCGCTATGAGTTATGGTGCTATCAGTAAAGAGGCTCATGAAACGATTGCTATCGCTATGAACCGTCTTGGCTCTACATCTAACTCTGGTGAAGGCGGCGAAGACGTAGCTCGTTTTAAACCATTGCCAAATGGCGACAGCATGAACTCTGAAGTAAAACAAATTGCATCTGGTCGTTTCGGTGTAACTGCAAACTACCTCATTCATGCAAAAGAATTGCAAATCAAATGTGCACAAGGTGCTAAACCAGGTGAAGGTGGTCAATTACCAGGTAAAAAAGTATACCCTGAAATCGGGAAAGCTCGTCACTCCACTCCTGGCGTAGAACTCGTATCTCCACCACCACATCACGATATTTACTCCATCGAAGACTTGGCAGAGTTGATTTACGATTTGAAATGCATTAACAAAGATGCTCGTATTTCCGTTAAATTAACATCTGAAGCAGGCGTTGGTACTATCGCGGCTGGTGTAGCAAAAGCAAAAGCAGATAATATCTTAATCTCTGGTTACGATGGTGGTACAGGTGCGGCAGGTCGTACATCTGTAAAACATGCTGGTGTGCCTTGGGAATTAGGTTTGTCCGAAACTCATCAAACATTGATGCTCAACAGATTGCGTGACCGTGTTAAATTGGAAGTAGACTCCAAGTTGATGACTGGTTTCGATGTAGCTGTTGCGGCTATGCTTGGCGCTGAGTTATTCGGCTTCGGTACATTACCACTCGTTGCTGTAGGCTGTAAAATGGCTCGTGTATGTAACCTCAACACATGCCCTTACGGCGTTGCTACACAAGACGAAAAATTGCGTGCTCGTTTCACAGGTAAACCTGAGTATGTAGAAAACTTGATGATCTTCATCGCTCGTGAATTGCGTGAAATCATGGCTCGTTTAGGCATTCGTTCCGTAGCTGAGCTGGTAGGCCGTATCGATCTTGTTCGTCAAAAATCTCAAGACGATAACTTCAAATTGTCTCGCGTTGACCTTAAACGCGTATTGTTCCACCCATACATCGATGCATCTGTAGGTCATATGCATATGGTTGACCAAGATCACGAATTGGAACGCACATTGGATATGTCCAAACTCTTGCGTATGTGTCGTCCTGCTATCGAAGATCAAAAACCTATCCGCGCTAAATTGGCTATCAATAATATTAACCGTGTAGTAGGTACTTTGGTTGGTTCTGAGGTAACACGTCGTTATGGTGAAAGCGGCTTGCCAGATAACACAATCAAATTGAACTTTGAAGGTTCTGCTGGTCAATCCTTCGGTGCTTTCATTCCTAAAGGTATGACATTAGAACTTGAAGGGGATGCGAATGATTACCTCGGTAAAGGCTTATCCGGTGGTACTATCACTGTATATCCACCTAAGAAATCCATCTTTGAAGCTGATGAAAACATCCTTATCGGTAATGTTGCCTTCTATGGTGCTACATCTGGTACATCCTACATCAATGGTGTAGCTGGTGAACGTTTCGCCGTTCGTAACAGTGGTATCACAGCTGTTGTAGAAGGTGTAGGCGACCATGGTTGTGAATACATGACTGGTGGCGAAGTGCTTGTACTTGGCAAAATTGGTCGTAACTTCGCAGCAGGTATGTCCGGTGGCTATGCGTACATCCTCGATTGCGATGAACGTTATGTAAACACAGGTCTAGTAGAATTACGTCCTGCTAATAATGATGACCTTAAACGCATTAAAGAATTAGTAGAACAACACGTATTGCATACTAATTCCGCTAAAGGCCGTCACATCCTTGAAAACTGGAATAACTTTGTAAACAGATTTACAAAAGTTGTACCTGTAGCATATGAAGAAATGCACGCTGCTATTGAACGCTATAAAGAACAAGGCTTATCCTTGGAAGAAGCTCAATTAGCTGCATTCAAAGAAAAATATGCAAAATAATTTCTAATCTAACTGAATATCCTTTAGATAAGACATATGAAATGCCTCTATAGCTTTGACTATAGAGGTATTTTCATGTATAATATTTGTATTGCAATATTGGATCATGGCAGTTCTCGGGCCTGTGCAATGGGGGCCTGTGAATCGTGTCAGGACTTAGAGGTAGCAGCACTAAGCGGTAACCTTCATGTGCCACGGGGAACCCGGGGGCTGTCGTGATCGAATATTGCAAGGCGGCCTGTGGGGCCGCTTTTTTTATGTCTAATTTAGAATGCATGATATTCGATTCTGGACTATACGATGTTGTATTATGAACCATATGATGGAGTTTTGACTAGGAAATATCAGCATTATTTATAAGTAAATATATTACTTTCGTATTGGGGAAAGAACTTTATTAAGGAAGTCAGAATTTTCTGAATATGGTATAATAAAGTATTGTAATTTTCGGAAAAAGGGGGTGTTCCAATGGCATATATTGCGTTATATCGTAAGTACCGTCCGCAGACCTTTACCGATGTGGTTGGTCAGCATCAAGTATCGGATACGTTGATGCGCGCTATCCGCGAGGATAAGGTAGCTCATGCGTATTTGTTTGCTGGTCCGCGCGGAACTGGTAAAACGAGTATGGCCAAGATTTTTGCACGCGCTATCAACTGTGAGCATGGGCCAACGGATCATCCTTGTAACGAGTGTAGTGCTTGTAAATCGATTTTGAGCGGTCAGTCCATGGACGTTCTTGAAATCGACGCCGCATCCAATCGTGGTATCGATGAGGTGCGTGCCCTTCGTGAAAGTGTCAAATTCATGCCTGTTGAGGGCCGTAAAAAGGTGTTCATCATCGACGAAGCCCACATGCTTACGACCGAAGCGTGGAATGCGCTTTTAAAAACTATCGAAGAGCCGCCGGCTCACGTTATGTTTATCTTCGCTACTACAGAAATTGAAAAGTTACCTGTTACTATCGTATCTCGTTGTCAGCGATACACCTTTAGACGGATTACGTCTGACGATATCGCACAGCGTTTATCCTATGTAGCGGAAAAGGAAGGTTTTGGCTTAGATCCTGCAGCAGCACAGCTCATCGCTGTCCATGCAGACGGCGGTTTGCGCGATGCGTTGAGTATCTTAGACCAATGTGCCGGTATGGCAACAGGTACTATTACGCCGCAAGTAGTAGAAGAACTAATCGGTCTTGTTAGCAAAGAATGGATTATTCACTTCCTAGATGCATTGCGCAACGGGGATGGTCCCAAATTGTTGTCCTATATCCACGATGCCTTAGCAGAAGGTCGTGATGCGACGCAGATTATGGAAGCCCTCATTCAGCACGTGCGGGCCTTATTAGTTGGTAAGGTCGCACCTGATGCGGATGAGCTCAAGGTATATGATGCCTTTAAGGATGAGTTTTTAGCTCAAGCTGAAAGCATCGATTTTAATGAGCTTAACCAGTATGTGCGCAGTGCGCAATCCATCATGAATGATGCAAAACAGGTGGATAATCCACGAACTATCATCGAAATGGGCTTACTCGTTTTATGTGCTAAATTAGGTTCTGTTGATGAAAGCTTAGAAGACCGTGTGTATGCATTAGAGTCTTCAGAACGATCTGAACGAAATGATTTATTGAACCGCATGGCTCAATTAGAACAACGAGGTCCAGCTGTCGCAACTGCACCTGCTTATGGTGCTAATTCCTTTGGACCGCCAGGTGGTTATGCCAATAGCTTTGTTCCTGTAGATACTGCTGCTGTACAGAATGCTTCCATGAATAGTACTCAAAATAGTGCTGTTGGTACTGTGCCGCCCCCAAGTGGCGTAGGGATGACACCACCGCCTGCGAGTGTAGGCATGACACCTCCACCTATGGGTGCACCAGGTAGTACACCGCCTCCTATGAATGGAGTAGGTATGGCTCCGCCTCCAATGGGCGGTGTTGGTATGGCGCCACCAAGTACAAGCAGTGCACCAGAACGACCTGCTAGAAATCAAGCCAAAGGTCGTGGTAAAAAAGGTATTAGTACGCAGGCTATCATTAGTGATCAAATCTTGTCGGCTCAAGAGTATCGCAATGTACAGTCCAATGTCATTAAATACTTGAAGGATAGCAATCGCAATATGACCTCTACCGTCATCGGCCAAGGTCAGCTTGTATACGTAGATCAAAGCAAGGCTGTTATGGCCTTTAAAAATACATTGCACCTCAATGTAATGACCAACGAAGTAAACTTGGCAGAAGCGGCAGATGCTTTCACCTATACGCTAGGCTATCCAGTACATGTAGAAATTGTTGATGCTCTCACACAAGTTTACAAAGACTATAAAAAGGCCTCTGGCAGTACGACGCAGCACCAAGTAAAAGCACCGCAACGTCCAGCAGAACCAATGGTTGATGTGCAGAAGACCTCTGGAGGTCAACCGACGCAAATGGATTTAACAAATCCATCGGCACCACAAGGCACTAATAATGCACCAGTGGGAAATAGTTCAGCAGGAGCTAATAGCGCTCAAGGCAGTAGCGCTCAAGGTAGTAGCGCGTCACAAGCTCAACAATTTACCGCACAGATTGGCGGTTTAACCACTGACGAACAATCTAGCAAGCCCGATTCTGCAGCGGTAGATGCGGCAAAGGCGGCGGCCTTAGCATTCTTAGCAAAGAAGACTGGCGGTGCTGCTGTAAGTGCCTCAACTGGTGCTGATACGAGTGAGGTCGGAGCAGAAATATCACCATCTAATGGAGATGTACCGATTACATCCTTTGATGGCAGTCCGTCTGTACCAGTTCCAGATGGAGAAATCCCTATCGAGTCTTTAGCAGGTTCTATGGAAGGTGATGATATTCCAGTTCATTCCTTTGATGATGTGCCTGTAGAGGATATGGAGGAATCTTACGTATCATCTTTAGATGATATACCACCACATCCCTTAGATAGCGTGACTGTTATCAGTGAAGATGGGGAAGTCTTAGAACGCCCTATGGATAGCGGTGCTCATATTGAGGTGGAAGCTGTCCCAAAGTCTGATGGGGGCGAACAGCAACAGGGAACCCCGCACAGTGATGGCAATACTATGCTTTCACAAGCACCTATTGAAGTGGCGCCTATCGATAGCGTGACGGTAGCTCGTGAATATGCATGGGACCCAGCAAATATGACGGAAGAGGAGCGAAATAATCCTCTCTTGGCAGAAACATTAGAAAAACTATCTGAAGACCATGACATCATCGTTGAGGTCATCGAAGAATAAATCAATTAGAATATTAGTATAGGACGTAGATCCTAAAAGGAGGAATTACAATGTTTGGTAAAGGTATGGGCAATATGGCTGGCATGATGAAAAAAGTTCAAAAAATGCAAGCAGATATGAAGAAAATGCAAGAAGAATTAAAAACTCGTACAGTAGAGGCTTCCGTTGGTGGCGGTGCTGTAACAGTTGTAATGAACGGTGAAAAAATCATCGAGTCTTTGAAATTGAACCCAACTGCAGTTGATCCTGAAGACGTAGAAATGTTAGAAGATTTAGTAATGGCTGCTGTAAACGAAGCTAGCAAAAAAGTAGACGACCTCTTGGCTCAAGAAATGGGCAAAGTAACTGGTGGTCTTAACTTGCCAACAGGTTTATTCTAAATGACAAATGCTTTAGAACGGCTCGTAGAGCAGCTGCGCCGCTTGCCAGGTATCGGCTCCAAGTCGGCTAGACGCTTGGCCTATCATTTGGTAGAAATGCCGAAGGAAGAGGTAGACCGTCTCGTGGAAACCATCGTAGAAGCGAAGGGGGCTACGCGTCACTGTTCTATTTGCTTTAACTTATCAGCGCAAGATCCATGCGAATTCTGTAGCAATCCGAACCGCGATCAAACGACAATTATGGTCGTTGAAACATCTCGCGATGTCATTGCTATCGAGCGCAGTGGTGACTATAAGGGCTTATATCACGTATTGGAAGGTGCCTTGTCCCCTATGGAGGGCATCGGTGCTGACGATATTCGCGTAAAAGAATTGATTGCCCGTCTTCGTGATGGTGTCGTACAAGAGGTTATTCTCGCTACTGACCCGGATGTAGAAGGGGAGGCGACAGCTCTCTATTTGGCGCGTTTATTAAGTCCAAGTGGCATTAAGGTAACGCGCATTGCCCGCGGTGTTCCTGTAGGTGGCGATATCGAATATGCCGATGAATTAACGCTAGGCGGTGCTGTAGTGAACCGCCAAGAAATGAAAGGATAATATGGGAGCTTTATTAGCATCACCGATTATATCGGCGGTTGTATCCGTTGCTGTAGCCTACATTGCTTTCAAAGTAGCATTTTTCACCATTAAACGTGTGGCTATGAATGCAGTAACTGGTATTTTGACGTATTTAGTATGCGTTCATATCCTCAATATTCCTATGGATATTGGTTTGGGCGTATGGGCTTTAACAGCAATTCTAGGCCCTATTCCAATGCTCATTGCAGCCGGATGGTACGGCTTTTTAAAATAGGAGGACCTCATGCTTATCAATCGTGAACAACAACGCGTTATTGATGAAGTGGAACAGAATATCCTCTTGTTAGCGTCCGCTGGGACGGGAAAAACGAATACACTTGCTTATCGAGTGGCTCACCTCATCGAGGGCGGCTATGCGAAGGCGGAGAATATCTTGTGCATGACCTTTACGAACAAGGCGGCAAACGAGATGAAAGACCGCATTCAATCGCTCGTAGGCAGTCCTGCAAAGGCTGTGGAGGTTAGTACATTCCACAGCTTTTGCTTTTTCGTACTCCAACAAGAGGGTAAGCGCAATGAAACCTTGTATACGGATGTAACGATCTTTGATGAAGAGGATTGCAAGGAATTGTCTGAACCGTATCGTCCAGGTAAGTTGCGAGAAATGTCCTTTGCCAACATCATCGGCATGGTAAAAGAATATCGCTCTCTATATGGGTTCTATTCTGATGATCTCGTAGGCGATTATAAACGGACTATTGATCGTTTGCAAAAGGAACAGCGCGCAGCCATTGAGCAACAGTTTTCTAGTTTTGGGAATGTTCTTTATAGTGAACTCCATGACTTCTTGAACCATGGTCACGAATGGATTGCTGCCTATGATGAAAGCTTAGCCTCCGTACATGGCCTAGATTTTACGGACCTTATCTGTGGTGTTCATCGTCTATTCCAAGATCCTGTAGTTCGGGAACGTTGGCGTAGCCGTTATTGCTATATCTCTGTAGATGAAATGCAAGACACAGGCGTACTAGAGTACAAGGTTCTAGAAATGCTGTGGGAAGGTAATCACGTCCTATTATGTGGGGACTATTTCCAAACCATATACGAATGGCGTGGGTCTGATCCATTCCGTTTGCTCAAGCAATTTGATGCGGACTTTAAGCCTTTAAAAATCATTTTCTATGAAAATTACCGCTCTAACTGGACACTCTTTACGATGGCTTTCAAAACATTGCAGAATATGTTCCCTGATCTGGTAGGATCTATCTATACTGAATTGCCTCGCGCCAATAGTGAAAGAAAGGGTAAGCCTGTTCTCATAAAAGGCTGTAAAAATAGCTATCTTGAGGGCAGATATATCTATGAAGCTATCTGCGCCTTGCCAAAGGATGCCAATATTGGCGTTTTAGTACGAGATAATAAAAAGGCGCAACGACTGAGCGACTCTTTTGAACGCCTCAACAATGAAAAACCTGAAGACGAACGTCGTCACTTTATGATTATTGATGAGTTCAAATTCTTTAGACGTCAAGAAATTAAAGACGTTATGGCTTACTTCAAACTGCTTATGAACCCGAATGACTCCGTCAGTGCTAAGCGTATTATAAAACGCTATGTTGCTGGTATCGGTGACGCGCGTATTGCAGCCATTGAAAGCCCTGAAACGCGTCAAGTGGGCTTAAAATTGACGGACTTTATGGATATGCCTATCTTTGAAGCAGAGCCTTATGCGAAGCTCGTCAGTGGTTTAGAACATCATGAGGTTGTGGTGTATGACGTAGAAAGTACTGGTACCGATACGTCTCAGGATCGTATCATTCAAATTGCGGCCATCCGCATCGATGAATATGGGCAGGTCCTAGAAACCTTTGAACGTTTTATCAATCCAGGCGTACCTGTGGGACAATCCGAAGAGGTACACGGCTTCTCCGATGCGTATTTACAAGAGCACGGTGAAGATCCAGCTACAGTGCTACAAGCCTTTAAGGAATTCTCCAAGGGTGCTATCATCGTAGGTCACAATGTAAATTATGATGTGACTATCTTTACCAACGAATTGGCACGTCATAATTTAGGAAATCCTCAGTTCAAGGCGATTTATGATACCTTAGATATTTATCGTCGTTTTTACCCTAATTTGCCAAATCATAAATTGGGCTTCCTAGCATCCGAGTTCCCTATCCATCATGAGCCTACGCACAATGCGATGGACGATATCTTGGCCACTGCACAGCTTTTAATCTATGCGGTGAAAGAAAATATCGTGCCTACCACAACAGGCCGTATGGTGGCGATTAACAAATATAAAGCAGCTTTCACCAATATTGCGTCCCAAATGGCGACCTTGCGGAGAAAGGCCTATACGGAATTGCCAACGAAGTTATTGGCGTACATTATGAACCAAATGGGGGTTCTAGAGTACTACAAATCCCATGGGGAATCGGCGAAGGTAGAGCATATACGGGATCTATATCGCATCATGGAAAAACTAGATGCAGCCTATGAAGGCCCAGCCGGGTTAGCTCGATTAAATCAAATCTTGCAGATGGCGGCCCTTACAGCAGGTGAGCCTGCCCAACAGGTACGCAATGAAGATCGCATTCCAATCATTACCATCCACCAAGCTAAAGGTAGCGAGTTTGACCACGTGTTCTTGGCAGGCCTCAATGAAGGAACCTTCCCTAGTCCTTTTGCTATTGCAGAAGGTCGTGAAGACGAAGAAAAGCGCTTGTTCTATGTGGCTATTACACGACCTAAACAAGAGCTGACTATTACCTTTGAACAAACGAATATACGTGGCCGAGCTGTTCAACCAAGCTCGCTACTTAACTATATGCCACGAGACCCTGAGCTCGTAGAAAGGAGATACTAATGGCGCGAAAAACACATCGTCCAGATGATATTTTGTGGACCGTAACAGCTGCAGATATAGAGGCTACACATAGCGAGAAACAAGATATTACACTTGGTGCGGTACTAGATACTAAATATCCTCGAAAGTCCTTAGTCAAGCTATTTGAGGAAAAACTAATCCACATCAACGGTCATAAGGCAACGCCAAAGGATGTTATCTCCGAAGGTGATGAGATTTGGATTGCTATGGCTAAGGAAAAAATCGATTACGAACCAATTGAAATGGATCTACATATCTTATATGAAGATGTTGATCTCCTCATTGTGGATAAACCGGCTAGTATGACAGTAAACTCTAAAGACCAAGTATCTCTTGCTAATGGGGTAGCGTACTACTTCAAAGAAAATGGCATTAAGCGGAAGGTTCGTTTCTTGAACCGCTTAGATAGAGATACAACGGGCTGTATCGTAATTGCTAAAAGCGGTTTAGCCCAAAGTCTGTATCAACAGCAAATGGATGATAATACCTTTGAGAAGTGGTATATGGCCACTGTAGAAGGCCTCGTGGATGTGGATGAAGATTCCTTAGTATTACCTATGGATCGCAGTACTGATGGTATTCATTATGAAGTCAATCCAAAGGGGAAGGAAACGCGTACCGATTTTTCCGTCCTATGTAGACATTCTTCACAACCTGTGGATAACTCTGTGAATAAGTCCCAAAATTCTGTGGATATGAACCAAGAAAATGTGGATATAGAATTACAAAATGTGGATAAACATGGTGCAAATGTGGACAAATCTGTGCATAACTCACCAAAATGTGGATATACAGAGGTTCTAGTCCGTTTGTACACCGGAAAAACACATCAAATTCGTGTGGCTTTTAGCTATATTGGTCACCCTCTTGTAGGGGATACATTATACGGTGCACAACCAACAGGACAACCATTCCAATTGCGAGCTCAAAAGGTAGCATTTACACACATGCGCACAGGGGAGCGCATTACGGTTACCGCGTAATTTGATCTGATCACATTATTGTTAACAATAAATCTGTCCTATATATTGTGAAGTCACAACACATCAAATATTCTAATTGAGAATTGAGAATTATTGATAATTCAGTAATTACAATAATTTTATAAAAATTTTTCAAAAAATATAATGACAAATGATAATCGATAAGCTATAATAAGAACATAGATAAATCGATAGGCTTCGATTTATAGCTTAGTGAAATGAATGTAAGAGGTGTAGTATGATTTTACAAGAAAATAGTGCAGCACGTAATCGGGGGATTACGCTTGCTAGTATAAAAGGAATTATAGGTAACGTCGTTCTCGTTATCTTTAAAATGATTGTAGGTCTTGCGTCTAACTCCATCGCCATCATCCTTGATGCGGTGAACAACTTAACGGACGTATTGTCCTCTGTATTGACCATCGTTGGTACAAAATTAGCTGCCAAAGGTGCCGATAAAGAGCATCCATTTGGACATGGTCGTATCGAATATATGACTACCATGGCCATTGCTTTCATCATCCTTGGTGCAGGCATTGGATCCCTCAAGGAATCGATTGATAAAATTCTTCACCCTGAGGTATCTACCTTTGATATTCCAAGCCTCGTTATCATCGCCGTTGCGATTGTGGTGAAAGTTGTGATGGGCCGCTATATCAAGGCTCAAGGTGAAAAATACAAATCTGATGCGCTTGTAGCGTCTGGTATAGATGCGCTCTTTGATGCAGTAATTACCTTTGCCACATTAGTATCTGCAGGCTTAGTATTCTTCTTTAACTTTGATATTCAAGGTTATGTTGGTGCAGTGATCTCTGTTTTGATTTTGAAAGCTGCTTATGACATTTTAAAAGAAATGTATAATCACTTGCTTGGTGTTCGTGCAGATGATAACTTAATCCGCGATATTAAAGAAACTATCGCACAACATCCAAATGTAGGTGGTGTATATGACTTGGTTTTGAATAGCTATGGTCCAGGAGAAACAATTGGTTCCGTCCATGTTTCCGTACCAGATACGATGACTATGGCTGATATCCATCCTTTGACAAAAGGTATTGCTGTTCATCTTTATAAAAAATTTGGCATTAATATGACCGTTGGCGTGTATGCTGAAAACCAACCAAGTGTGGAAGTGCTTGAAATTAGACAAGCTCTTGACCAAGTTGTAAGCTTATATACACATGTTGTACAAGTACATGCCTTTTACGTACACGAAGAGAAGAAAGTTATCTACTACGATATTATCTTTGACTTTGACGAAGAAGATCCACATGGTACATTAGAAAAAATTAAAGCAGAAATGCAAAAACGATGTCCTGATTATGTACAATTTGCTATTGTAGATACAGACTTCAGTAACTAATAGAATATAAATAAAGGCTTCAACCAACTATCGACGAAAATATTTCGCCAAGAAATGGTTGAAGCCTTTTCTTTTACTAGTTGATAGATTTAGCTATACTATAAGTAAGAGAGAGGGTGATTCTATGTTACGGTGGATAAAGAAACATTATATTGTAAGTTTTATTGTTTTCCTTATTCTTGTTTTGTGTGCTTTGCACTTTAGTGGTACGAGAAATGAGACACGTATTTTGTCGAAACAAGGGATAATTCTAGAGAAAAATATTACAGTTGATTTTAATCGTAATCCTAATGCAACCGTGACAGTTATAAATGCAAGCAATTACTCTGAATCCTATGTTGTTAATGTATTGCCTATTATGACAGAATATAACTGCTATATTTTCGACTCTCTTATCGTTAATGATGAATTATATCTGCTTGCACGTTCTAATGCTGCAATTTCAAATATGAATTTGTATCCACTATTAATTTTTAAGATTAATGATACATCTTTAAGCTCTAATGTTATTGGATATGAATTCGATAAATTCTCCGCTTCACTAGACTATATAGATGGTAAAATTATAGCTTCTAATGGGAGCGCGAAATATATCTTAAGTCCTGATTTATCTGCTAGCAAAATAGTGAATACAGACTCGATTTCTGTTCAAAATAAGAATGTTAGTAAACATGGTATAAAGAAGGATAAAGTAATATCAAACTCTTTAATTCCTAGAGATT